>Ga0302122_10000260_pt1 | contig 31239 bp, 33 predicted proteins | sample CB21_SCM_MG_FD_203115 | JGI IMG/M metagenome (GOLD analysis project Ga0302122, IMG submission 203115) | Marine microbial communities from Western Arctic Ocean, Canada - CB21_SCM | ecosystem: Environmental > Aquatic > Marine > Oceanic | place: Canada: Western Arctic Ocean | collected 2017-09-28 | reverse complement strand
TCTTTGTCTGCTGCCTTTCCACTATTTTCATCATATTGAGAAAGGATTTGTTTTGCAATCCAAGCAGGATTGCTGATGAAATTTAAGTAGCCATTTATAGCCTCAACTGATAACAAGACCTCATTAAAGTCAGTATCTTGCGACTTACGTAACTGCACCGCTTCACATAGGTTTTTTGCGACCTGGGCAGGGGGTTGCTTGAGGATTTTCGCAAAGGGAAAGCAAGGTAAAGTAAGGTCTCCTTGGGCGGATTCACGAGCTATTGTCAACATTTTTTGCCAAGGCAAATTATCCAAACCTGCAGCCGCCAAAACTTCGCCCAAGTGGGGCTCTAGTACTTTGCGAAGTAATTCCATCCATCAGCACCTCAGCCCATTGGATAGCGTAACATTGCTCCTAGTCCACCGAATCCCATGTAGAGTTGTAATCCCTCTTCAGTATCGGTTGAAACAAAGGAAATCGAGGAGGAGGAGCGGGCTGCCATTTCAGTGAACTCATCTATCAAATCCCGCTCCGCCAATTCCTTTGCATCTTCTGATTTGCAAGAAGGGCAAGGCGGAGTTTCATCCATTCTCCCTAAGGAGGTAGTCCATTCATTAGCACAGGAATTGCACTTTAATTCGACATTTCTCTTTCGAAGTGATTCAGAAATCAGTAAAGTTGCGACTGCTCCTTGCTCCAAAGCATTGCGGACCATAACCTCACCATATGTTGCCTTGGGGTGAGCCTGCATAATCTCTCTAAGGAAGTTATTCATCAGTTTCCGCTCGCTTTCTAATTCAATTTCCCCCATTAAGGAACCTGCATTAGCGACAAGTTCCCTAATGCCGCTATCGGTAGAGTAGCCGACATCGAAATGGGTGGGTGCTATTTTCTTGGCTATTTCGTGGTGGAAATAGCCGTGTTTAACGACATAATCTTTGGTTGCCCCAGGGCCTCCAATAATTATGGCTCTGATATCTGCAATATTTGGAAGCCAATAATCACAAGCATGTTCAGTAGCCCGCTTGAAGAATTTGTGGGCTGCCTCTTCGATTAAGCGCTCGAATCTTTGAGCCGATTGCCCTCCTTGTCGGTGCTTTCCCATGATGTTAGAAACTAAGTGCTCTTGAACATGGATGCGCTTTCCAGTTGCAATTCCATAAGTTGCTTCTGAACGGTCAATAACGAATAAACCATAGGAATTACGGTCGATTAACATCTCTTCAAGTTGTGAAGTCTCGAATACTGAATCACAACGATAGCGGAAAGATTGCAATTCCTCTGGCGGATCGGTGATGCAAATGTTAACCATTCTTGTTTTGTTATTACCTACAATAACTGCGCCAACGAATAATGCTAAACCTCGCTCACCGGCATTCTTGAATCGGTTCAAGGTAGAAAGTGCTGATTCAATCGCTCCTTGGACATTTTTTTTAGTGCCTTTAGATTTGATATTGGCTGCTTGGCCATGCTCATTCTGCAATAGGGAGCGGGCATCGTGCACTTGCCTATCTGGGGGGACGATGATGGTGACCAGTTCTGTACCATATCCCTTCATCGCTTGAAGGTCCTCGAGGACCATCTTCAAGCGAAGCCGCCTAGCCTGTTGTTCAACATCTTCAGCCAAGTCAACTCCCCCAATTAACTGGCCGCGACTCCGGTTTATCAGCCTGCCGTGCATCACACCTATGTGTGAGCCGACAGCATCAAGGGAGTGCTATCATTGGAAGGCTTGTGGCTACAATCCATGTCATCGCCTTGGGCGGCAGCCTGCTTCGTCCAGAAGAAGCAGAAAAGCGTGAGGAATGGTTCTCCCGGCTAAAGCAAATGGTGGTCCATCTCGAAGGAATGGAACATTCAATCGGCATAGTCGTTGGAGGTGGTGCGCCAGCCAGAGAGGGAATCGAAGTTGCTCGCAAACACATCAGCGATGAAAGTAAATTAGACAAAATAGGCATCGCTGCTACTCGATTAAATGCCAGTATAATCCAACAAGTCTTGGCAGAAGTAGGAATCGATGTAGCAGAAGAAATTCCGAGTACCACTTCTCATGCAGCAGATTTACTTCAGAGCCATTCAATAGTATGCATGGGTGGAACTGTACCCGGGCACACCACTGATGCGGTTGCAACTAGTTTGGCAATCGAAGCAGGAGCAGAAATCTGCATCATCGCAACCAATGTCTCACATGTCTATGATAGCGACCCAAGAATCAATGAAGATGCAAAACCATTCACAGAAATGAGTTTATCACAACTTGGCAAAATCTGCGGCATAGGGACTCCACTACCGGCTGGGGCCTCAGCAGTGGTTGACCCTATAGCAGTAGAGAGAGCGATTTCAGCATCATTAAACCTCGCAGTTGTAGATGGTCGTCAAATGGACCGCCTAGAGAACGCAATTCTTGGATTAGAATTTGAAGGTACCAAAATAAGCGCCTGAGGTGAAATTAATGGTCAGCAAAGAGAAATTGAAAAAGCAAGTTGAAAAAACCTCTAACGCTCTCAAAGATGGAGTCAAAAAAGCCGCTGGTAAAGGTCTCCACAAAGGGGTGGTCGCCCACAAGCATTGCAGAATATGTCACCTACCAATCGATACCAAGCGAGAGCCCGAAATTTGTGGAGATGAAGCCTGCGATAAAAAATGGTTGCAAAATAAAAAGAACGAAAAAATGGTTAGAATAGCCTTCTTCTTCTTCGCACTGGTATTCTTTGGCCCGTTAATATTGAGTAGATTCGGAGTATTTTAGTAGATGGGGTTATTATTTTGAGAGTTCTACCTGCAGTAATTGGCTTTTTATTCATTGGCTTATCGGTTTTTGGGGCGGTTGGATTATCAGGCGATGGCAGCATTGATGCCAATGTACCACCTTGCCTCCCACCTGCTCTTTGTGATGCAGGGGTCACTATCGAGACCCTTGACCTGCCAGCCATTGTAGGTTGGCTAGATGCAACAACAACTGTCTCTTGGTCTGAAAATAGCGCTTGGATTGGAGTCATTGAAGAAGGCTTACCAAATGACTGTAAGGAATTACCAACTCATTTCACATGTGATGAAAATGATCTGATATTTGTAGCCGGTGGACCAGACCAAAAGGAAGGGTTTTCTTGGAAGGCAACTCCTGGACATTATCGCTTCGCCAGTGGTTCGGATAGCCTTTCTTCAAGCCTGCGCTCGAATAGCGTCACCTATGAATGGCAGGCATCTCTCAATACAACCCCAGTATTAGCAATGGCATTGATTGGAGTTGGCTTGTTAGTGTATTCAAAAGTCGTTGATTAGAACTCATCAAGAGGTCTGCATCAACTGCTGCTAAAGTATCTCAAACATATCGCTTCAACAATCTTGCATACTTAATCTTCAGGGGAAGTCTTTGATGAAGGCGCAAGCGCCTGTATCGCCCCACTGAATGGCCATTGTATTGTTATAAGAAATACAGAGGGTTTCGAATGAATTCTTTAGGAATTCATAATCTCTTTCACACATCTGATAATTCTGTCATTTTCCTCTTTTAATCTCACTGCAAATCTGACGAAGCTAGAATTTAGTGTCAGACCCATATTCTCTGCATCACGAACGTATATCCCTTGTTTTCGGCAAGATTGAACAAACTCGCTCGATAAGATTGATCTCTCTCTTGGTAATTCTGTCAAAATATAATTTGCAACCCCTGGATATACTTTGAATCCAAGTTGTGATAATGAGGTGGATAATTCTCTTCTGTTTTGATGGATGATTTCATACTGATTGCGATAATAATCGGGATTTCCCAAGGCTTCTATTGCACCTATCTGTGCAGGTAGGCTTACAGCCCATGGTGGTATGTAACGTTGTAGCAGTGATGCCTTTGAGGTGACTGCATATGCCACTCTTAAACCTGATAATGCGTAACACTTACTCATACTTTTACAGACAATCAATTGCTCATAATCACTGGTTAAAGATTCAAGCGAATCTCCGTCTCTAACATATTCGATATATGTCTCATCAATCCATACTGTCTTACAATTAGACTCACCTTCACCAACCTTTAGTATTGATTTCACTATCTCGCCCATCTCTCGACAATAAACACCTGTTGGACTATTCGGGTTGACAAATATAACAGCGTCATGATTTCTAGATTCTAAGATGAGACCTTCTTTATCTATCTTGAAATCATCATCAGGATAGAGCGGGAAATGTGTGACATTGCATCTAATTAGATGAGTCAAAATATGCAGATACTCGCCATACATTGGAGACAATATGAGAACCTTTGAATCCTCTTTTAGTAATCTTGGAAGTAATGAAAACATAAGTGAAGATGACCCAGAGGAGACTAGAACATTTTCAGGTGGAACGCCTCTTGTTTCAGCAATCGTTTCGATTAATTGTTCGCATTGTGTTGGCGGAGATTCTTGGCAACAGATGCTGAGATGTTGTGATATTGCTTCGATTGCTTCGGGGCAAGGTGGAAAAGGGCTATCCAAAACATCAGCAACAACAAGCTGCCCTCTTAAATTGAAGTCAAAACCTGATTTTTCCCAAGATGCCCCTCCGTGATAACATGCAGCATCTTCATCAGTAAAATCTTCAATCTCAATACTATCTAACAACGAACCAACCCTCGCAAGAGCCTGTTTCACTGAGAGATGCATTGGATGGAATAGCATTTCTCCGGCCTTTACTGAATATTTATCAAGTATTCTCATACCCATTTCCCGATACATAGGCAATACCTCTGTATGCGCCATTGCTATTATGTCGCTTGCTTTTTCCGCATTGGAAAATTTAAGAGCGGCAAGCATGAGTGTCATTCCATGGTTTTTACCGCGATATTCATCTTTAACTGTCAATCCACGAATTTCGGAAGTCTTCTGGTTTTCTGAATCGTATAATTCTGACAACTTATCCATGGCTTCATTTGTGAAATACTTGCTAATTCTAAATCCAGACTCAGCAACTAAGTTTATACTCACATAACCAATGAGAGACTCTCCTGATATGAGAGCGATGAAATATTCACCTGGGTCCTCTAGGATTCCGGAAATTTCTGATTGATATTGGTTCAGTTCATTAGAATAAACGTCATGTCTTAATGCTGATATTTCGTCCCACAATGAAGAAATTAGATTCTGTGAACCGAGCGTTGATGAGTTTGGCCGCCCGAACTGCACTAGCCTTTGCATGGATAGGGTATTGCATTTTAGTTATTCAATGATGCCCCGGATGCTCGGTACTTACAGCAGAGGTATCCCTCCAACACCCGTTAGTTGCATGGGTGTTGGATGGGTTCAAGTCCAATCATGGACTACATTTCCGCCCATAATTTCAATGCTCATGCAAGCGAGGCAAAGACATGTGGGGTGTTCTTACCGCAATTCTACTCTTTCTGCTGTTATCCTTCGGAGTTTGGCGTTCCTTCACCTCAGGTATGTTGAGAGGAGCGATTGAATTCACAAAACTTTCAGCGAAAGTGGAAAGTGACATGTTTGACGGTGAAACTAAAACATTTGTTCTCGAAAGGAATGGTAAAGGAAAAGCCGTTAAAATAAAAACGGTAAACGATGCATGGGACTCTATTATCTCACCTCGAGAGTCCTCCGGCAGCCTTTATTTTGGCCTAAAGCGAGAAAACAGCCTTCACCTTGATTTTTCGTCATGGAGCAGCGGGGGAGTTGGGATGATGACATTAATTGAGAAGGATGGAAATAAAATCATTAAAGAAGATGAATATAATCTTGAAGAAAAGGGGCTATTACCTGCCATTTACACATTGGTAGATCTCATAGAACGAATGAGTTCTACTTCCACAGTTTAGGATGAGGTTTCTTAGGACAGGGAATGAATTTTAAACCCTAAACTGAGGGCCCCTTTAGATTGAATGGGCGAACAAAGGGTCGGTTGAATGCATCTTGTTGGAAGCATCAACTAACCAACTCGGATAGGTTGGAAGGGTTCATCCGAAACTCTTCCAACTGAATATGGTAGTTTGATGGGCTTTGCGTGGGTCTGTTTGTTCGCTACCCATCGCATACCCATCCGCACCAAGGGAGGGCCATTTGCTAAGTTCATATGAGTTACAAACTTAATATTGGAATAAATATCAGCACTAATCCGCCAATAAAGAAAAGAGATTGTATAACAAGGAAGAAGGTTGGGATTTCAGATTTATCTCTCCATTGCCCCTTTTTGTCATACATTCCCTCATGATAAACAACATACATTCCCCCATGATAAAGGCAGTAAACAAGATAAGAAAGCATTACTACACCGAGCGTAGTACTTATTGGGTCTTCCATGATTAAGCCCAAGAATACTAGCATTACTACACCGATCGTAGTACTTATTGGGTCTTCCATGGTTAAGCCCAAGAAGACTAGCCTTTCAATTGTATTCTTGAGTTACGGCTTAGAGAAGTTGCAATCCCTGCATAATCCATTTCAGATAGTTTTAGAGGGTTCATCCGAATACCCATTGAAACGGTATTGGTGAATCAAAGGGCTTTCAGTTCGTCCTTCTAAGCGGTACCATCTGGGTCTCTAACGTACCATCCCTCTGGCAATGTCAAAGCAGTACCCCGCTGAGTTTCCATCACTTTCTCCATCATCAGTTCGCGTAAGCCTTCTACTCCTTGGCCATCTATTGCACTAAATGCAGGGTGACCTTCTTGTGATCTGGGTACATCTACATCCCCCCAGCCTTCGGGTAGAGGATCTAAGAGGTCGGCCTTGGAGACACACACCAATAATTCTGTACCAGGTAATAATTCCTTTACTTCTTCAAGTAAACTCAATTGCTCTTCGACTGAAGCACCGCCACTCTCACTGCTATCGAGTAGAAATAGTACAAGGCTTCCTAAGTGCTCCAATGCTGCAATAGCTTGCATTTCAATGGCGTTTCGCTTAATCATCGGCCTATCCAAAAGACCTGGAGTATCTACCAATTGAACTTTCAAACGGTGTGATGTGAAATGGCCAACGTGCAATTGTTTAGTCGTAAAAGGATAAGAGTTAACTTCAGGCTCACCTGATGAAAGTGCACGAATGAGGGCTGACTTACCAACATTTGGCGACCCAGTAATAACCACACAAGGCTCATCAGAATGTATAGTCGGCAATACTTTGAGAATTTCTCTGCTTTCATTCAACCAAGCTAACCCCTTGCCAACTTGGCCGACAATACTTGAGATTCGGCCATAGGCTTCTCGACGGCAAGTATGCATGAACTCAATATTTGCAGTGCGGGTGATTTTCTTGAAATTTTGATTGGCGACGGCTCTGATTTGGCTAGCAGCCCATTGTAAGGATGCTAGGTTCTTGCGGTACATATCTGTTCCAACTGCGGCCTCTATCATCGATTGGTCGAAATCAGGCATGCGGTCTAAAGATGGCCAAGCGTTTACAACTTCCAAGAGGTATTCGGAAATCGTATCACTCGAAGTTTGAACCATTCGACTCATCTGTTTACGGACTCTAAATGTACGGTTCGATTCATTGACTCGGTCGGCTGCAGCCCGTCCACGGGTGAAGCCTTTGTCGAGCAATTCGTCCCCAAACAAGACTGTTTGCACGCCCTTCCAACGGATACGCATCGGCTCTCCTCAATCACAGGCGCGGGCCTCCCCCTCTTCAAAAGAATAGTAGGGCAAAGTGGATTCTACCCCTCTCCATTGCCAAGCCTTTCGAGTAGTGGTCCTTTTACGCCACCACCCGATGACATCGATACAGGGGCCAAGAAGATGAGTGATGATATCATGGAAAATATGCCTGATTGGGCGAAAGATATGTGGGAAGACATTGGCTCCCCCAAGTTAAATTCACTTGGTCCTGTGCTTAATGGGAGTCTCTTAGAAAGACGGCATGGGCTTCGTAAAGATGACTTAATCGAAGTTTTACTTGATGCAAGACTACTCCCTGAAGGGCGCGACCCTTGGATGAGAGGAAGGCTAATCTCTAGTGGGAAAATGACCATTGAATTATTGTCTGATGATGAAAGGTTGCACTACTTATCAAGAGATGCGATAATCGAGGTTATTCTCGTTGCCCACATGAGACCTGCCTACCTTGATGATACCGACCTGATGACTTACGAGAGGGATGACATGAAGCGCCGAAGCAAACTCAATGAAAAGGTGGAGAAAGAAGGGACTGGAAGTAACGATAGCCACCTTTGGGGTTGAATGGATGACTTGGTTAAATGTTGATGACCACCATTTAGAAAAAACATTTAACTTCTCTGACTTTATTCAAGCATTAGAATTCTTAAACAAAGCAGCTCTACTTTGTGAGCAACAAAATCACCATGCCGATTTTGAATTATCATGGGGAAAGTTACTGATTCGTACATGGAGTCATGATGTTGATTCCATAACCGAACGTGATCATCGCCTGTGCAAAGCCATTGATGGTTTGGGTGAATGAAATGGCAAAGGATGCAAAAGGAAGGACAAAGCCTGGTTATTCACGCCATGTTTTCATCTGCGGCCACCAAAGACCAGAAGGTAGCCCACGTGGTTGTTGTGCTGAAAAAAATAGTCTTGAAGTGGTGCAACGCTTGAAACAGATAGCAAGGCAAGCAGGCTTAGATAATGTGCGGGTACAGAAATCTGGCTGCTTAGATTTCTGTGAGAATGGAATCTCATGTGTAGTCTATCCAGAAGGTATTTGGTACAGCCTTAATGGAAGTGAGGAGCAACTTATTCGACTGACGGAACAACACCTTCGTGATGGCGTTCCAGTTGAAGAGATGCAGATGAAGATAGAGCCTTAGAGTTTTACCGGCCTTGATGCACCACATGCTTGGCACTTCAACAAAGTGGTCCTATCATCTTTGATGAAATGGGTATCTGGTGCGGAACATTGGCTGCATTTGATGAAAGTGTTGACATAATTTACTACGCGCTTTTTCATACGCTTTGGTGGGATTCTACCCTTGAAGCGGGCACGTGGGCCTTCGCGACTTCCGCTGGTCCCCAGTTCATTCAACATGTAGTGAAATACGTGGTCTTCATCTCTATCCATGTGAGACACTACCTCTTGGAAGTTGCGAAAAATGGTATTGGCTCCCTCGATCATAATCTGAGGTTCAGGTAAAGTCCAACGTGCCCTTTCCGAGATTTCCTTGGGTATTCTCTCACGGGCGCGGTCAAGCAATGCCTCGTACTCAAACTCACTCATCGATGCGGCCCACCAACCGCCCCGTTTAGGTCTTTGCCGTCAAATTCCCCTCAATGGAAGGTCCACAACCGATGTATTGATGGATGGATGCTTTCGCATATAATGTCGATAGCCATGACACTAAGCGTCGATGAACTGCGAAATACGGTTGCTAATCTAAAAAAAGAGGGTTTGAATTCACAACAAATTGCTGATGAGTTATCGCTTTCACAAGATACAGTTTCTTGGTTGGCAAGCACTGGTTCAACAAGTGATGAAAAACCCGAAGATATCCGGATTGGTTGGCGAACAATTGGAGCAAGGCCAGTTCGTACCGAGGCTATGGCTTCGATATTCGCTGATGTGGTCATTGAGGAAATCGGTGATGATGTTGATACAATAGTTGGTATTAGCCTAAACGGAATCCTGTTTGCACATGAAATCGCAAAATATCTCGATATAGAGGTATCTATTCATCGCAATGTCGAAGGCGGGGATGGTTTAGGTTCATTGTCCAATAAATATAGTCAAGTAAATGGCAAGAAGGTAGTCATAATCGATGACGTATTATCAAGTGGAACCACGATGAGGAATACGATTTCAATGATGAAGGAGATGGGCGCTGAAGTCAAATTATGCATGGTTTTAGTCAACAAGACTGCGCTCAATGAAATCGAAGAAGTGCCGCTACGTGGAATAATCCGGGCTGTTCCAGTCTAATTGGAGGTGTACTAATGCATTGGGCTGATTTTACCGCTTCACGTTTAGCCCAAAAAGGCGATACTCACACAATCGCTACCGGCATAACTCCCTCCGGTAATATTCATGTTGGAAATATGCGTGAGGTTCTGACTGGAGACATCCTCAGAAGAGCCTGCAGCGATGCTGGAATGGATGCTGAATTGGTTTATATTGCCGACACAGCAGACCCACTCCGCAAAGTTTACGGTTTTCTCGATGATTCCTATTCCCAGTATATCGGCCATCCGCTGGGGGATATTCCTGCCCCTGATGAGAAAGGTCGTCCTGATGGGGATGGAACATATGCAGAATACTTCTTGGCTCCATTCTTAGCAGCTCTAGAAGAAACTGGAGTTGAATGCCGAGTTATTGATAATTATCAATCATACAAGGATGGGGACTTTGCTGAAAATGCTCGGAAACTATGCGATGCCGCTGGTCAGGTTCGGGAGATAATCGAAAGAGTTAGCAGTCGTGAATTATCTGATAATTGGTTCCCATACAACCCAAGAGGCTCGGATGGTAGCATGGATGGAGTGGTTATCACCAACTGGCAATGGCCATATGTGCATTGGGTTGATCAGCATGGAATCGAAGGAAAGGCTGACCTGCGAACGGCTGACGGCAAATTACCTTGGAGATTAGATTGGCCAGCCAGATGGCAACAAATCGGCGTGACCTGCGAACCTTTTGGAAAGGACCATGCTGCAGCAGGTGGTTCTTATGATACCGGCAAGGAAATTGCCAAATTGCTCGACTATGAAGCCCCGATGAGTCTGGCCTATGAATGGATCTCACTAAAAGGACAAGGGGCGATGTCATCCTCCAGGGGAATCACATTGTCTGCTCGCCAACTATTGGACATTGTACCGCCAGAAATGATGCGCTACCTAATTGCTAGAACCAAGCCAAAGCGCGCTATAGACTTCGACACTGGTGAAGGTCTAATCAGTATGGCTGATGAATTTGAAAGGCTCGCTAATTCAATCCCCTCCTTGCTAGAAGAATTGCAATCTGAAGAGACTATGAAGAAAAGAAAGAGAGACCAAATAGAAGATACGCTGGCTTTTTGGAAATATAGTCAAGTGGTTGCAGGAGATTCTGCTGCCAGTGGTTCAGGAATCTCATTCAGTCACCTTTCATTAGTTGCGCAAGTAAAACAGGATGATGCTGAAGTATGGAAATCCCTCAACCAAACTCATGGTATTGACGAAAAACAACCTAGCAAGGTGCTCCAAGAGAGGCTATGGCGAATGAGGAATTGGCTAGCAGGAGAGTTGTTTCCGGATTCATCTAGAGTCTCCATCCAAGAAAAAATCAATACTGAGTGGGTGAATTCACTAAGTGGGGAGCAAATCTCCTACTTACAAAAGTTATCAGATTCGACAACAATCTTGGAAAACACAGAATCTGCCATTAATCAGTGGATTAGAAATGCAGCACGTGATTGTGAAATAGAAATGAAAGTGGCTTTCAATACATTATACAACCTATACATCGGCAAAGACAAGGGGCCAAGATTAGCAGCCCTACTTTCGGCACTAGGCAAAGAACAAATCCTTGCCCCATTGGACTCTACATTGAATTATCTCGGTTAATCTAATCCGCCTTGTTATTCAGCCTGTACGGGGGCCTACAACCGTCATCCTTGAATAGCGTGAGAATGGCTCCGTCAATACATGGCTGGGGTACACTGTCCAACCTGCGAGGCATTAGTCGACGCAGTTGCCAAGTTCTGCCTTGCCTGTGGCCATGACTTTACAGGTCAAGGACCAATAACCTCCACCGGCCATGACCTTGCCCAATTGAAGGATGTAATTCGGCAAAGAGATGACCTCTCTATGGCTGAAAAATTCGATATGATTGCCAAAATCGAAGAAGGTGCAAACCCAATCACATTAGGAGTTGCGGCTTCTGGTGATGATGACGGAGTCGATATTGGAGAGGCTTTTTCGGTTGGTGGAGCCGATGGTAGTTCCAAGAGTGATTGGTCGTTCGGTAATAACCAGGGATCTAGTGCTGCGGTTAAAGCTGTCATGAAGGCAACTAAAGCATGGGACCTGATTAAATCCGGCGACCTAAACTTGGGCGACTCATTATTCCGCGATGCGATGGGTCGAGGAATGGATGCAAGTACCCATATTCACGATGTTGCAAGTGGAGAGGGCGAGGGTGTCGACCCAGAGGCAATGCGAAATATCCCGGTCCTAAAACCGCCAAAGAGAAGTTTTTGCCCTAAGTGCGGTTCTGATATTCACAACAATACCATGTTGCAATGGAGGAAATGGAGAGACCATTCCTCGGATGTTGTCTCAATGCAACTAGAAGCCTCAATGGAAACAGCACTGATTCACGTTGCAGCCCATTATGTCGGAGGGCTTGCAGCCCTAAAGGAAGAAAATGCTAGCCTCGAATCTCGCCTTGAGGAAATTGATGAAGAAAAAGTCAAGTCAGAGATGAAGGAAAAGCTCGTAGAAGAGTTGCGTGAGGAATTAAAAGAGGAATTACGCGATGAAATCGAAGATGAAGTCCGCGGACAAATTGAAAAAGATGTTCGTGGTAGTATGGCATCCAGAGGTGGCGCTTCAAGAGGTGGCGCTTCAAGAGGTGGCGTTAGCCAAACTACCTCAGGCTCAACTACTGGCAAGAAAGTGATAGCAAAGAAGCCAGCTGGCGGAATGTTTGGAGCCAAGAAGGTCGTCAAGAAATACGAAGGCGATGATCCCGCAGGTAAAGCATCCTGGTTCCTCAAGGATGCTCTTGATACTATTTATGACCCGCATGGTACGGGAAAGGTTGTCAAGCGTAAAACCATTTTAGCACGTTCTGCTGACGGCAATGTTAGGATTGAAGACGTAGTAAAAATTTACGCTAAAGAAGGCGAGGAAGGACTTTCTGAATTGGCTTGGACATCTCCATTGACCAAATATATCATCGAAGCCTACGACTCTTGTTGAGGCGGTTTGATTGGAAAATGAAAGTCGAAATGATGGCTTCATAGCAGTTATCCTGTTTTCAGCGGGCGCTGCGGGCCTGTTATACCTCATCCAGCAATATTGGATAGACCCTAGGCTAGATTCTCGGCCACTATCGGCATTATTCAGGACTCTGAGAATGCTAATTGTATATGTCATTCCAGCGATTTGGTGGTTGAAAAGAAATAACAAAGGAGGTACTTTCAATAGCCTAGGACTAAGTTTTCCAAAAGGTCAAAAGTTCTTGATTTTAGGCACAGGTTTGGCTCTATATAGCATTGCTTTGGCAGTATTTATGCTATGGCCACCTCAATCATGTGGCTTTACTTTCTGGCAAGCAAATAGGTGTACTGATACAGTGCCATCGGATTGGGCTCTTACCTTGCCACTAATCTGCATCATGGCCATGATTACCGACTTGTGGACTCGTGGATTTGTATTATTACAGGCTGCTGATAAATGGGGAGAGCGGCCCGCTATCCTGTTACAGAATACACTTTGGCTGATTTTACATCTCTATGAATTGGAGTTACTGGCCCCTTCAATGAGTTGGGTTGGAGCGATTGCTCTAGCATTATTCCTTGGCCTAGTCGGCGATATAATCGCTTTGAGAACTCGTTCTGTTGTCGGTTTGATGGCAGGACACGCATTACTCAATATCGGCTGGGCCATCAGTTTAGCAACTTGGTTCAGTCCTTGAGGTAAGTAACCTTGAGGCGTTGAGGTATCAATGGACCACGACGCTGAGCCCGAATCGCTGAGACTTCTGCCTTGCCACCAGAAAGCGTAGTTACGAATGGAATGTTTAACTCTACGGCCAAACGTCGCATCATGTTTCCATCGCGAACTGCCCCCCCGCTCGTTGTTGGGATATTAATGATGAATTGTATCTCATTTTTACGCATCAGATTCAAGGCATCAGGTTGCTGCCTTTCGGTGATTCTATAGGCTGTCTGAACCCCTAAGCCATGGCGCCTCATGACATCAGCAGTTCCGGAGGTGCAGTGAACCTTGAAGCCCAATTCAAGCAATTCCCTAACTACTGGAACAATATTCTCTTTGTCTGCTGAACGAACTGTGACATAGGCACCACCTCCTGCAGCAACAGGAACTTCTGTTGCCATCCTTGCTTTCAGATATGCAACATCTGGGTCCGGGTCTGAGCCCATCACTTCACCAGTGGATTTCATCTCAGGTCCAGGGGCTGGGTCAAGCCCAGTCAACTTGATGAAAGGGAACACCGGTGCCTTGACACAGACCAAATCCGTTCTCGGTTCGGGGATTGTTTGATCTTTCAATAACACCCCAAGAGTTGCTCTAGCGGCGATTCTAGCCATTGGGACACCGGTTGCTTTGGCCACAAATGGCACCGTACGAGAGGAACGTGGGTTGACCTCAAGAACATATAGACAATCGCCTTGAATCGCAAATTGGATGTTGTAACAGCCGATTATACCTAAGCCAAGTCCGATTGCTCTAGTTTGTTCGTGTACTCTTTCAACCATTTGCGGAGAAATAGTCTGGACTGGAATGAAACAAGTTGAATCCCCTGAATGGATTCCTGCTTCCTCAAGGTGTTCCATTACTGCGCCAATCAGCACATCTTGACCATCACAAACAGCATCAACATCTAATTCGATTGCATGGCCAAGATATTCATCAACCAAGAGTGGAATATCAGGGGCAAGATAGGCCTCTTTCAGATATGCCTCTAATTGCTGATGGTCTGATAGAACCTCCATTCCTCGCCCACCAAGTACATATGAAGGGCGAATTAGCACAGGGAAGCCAATTTTATCTGCTGCCGCCCTAACATCATCAGCCGTTGTTCCAGTTGCACCTCTTGGCATTTTAAGGCCGATTCTTTCAGCAAATAACTCAAATCTCTCGCGGTCGCTTGCCTCATCTATGGAATCTGTTGATGTCCCCAAGATTCTCAGATTCAAGTTCATATTCTCAAGATATGGCAATCGTGATTCTAGAGGGAGAGCGAGGTTTATCGCGGTTTGACCTCCAAATTGGAGTAGAATCCCATGTGCCCTTTCCCTAATCAGGACTTCGCAAACGTATTCCAATGTCAAAGGCTCGAAGTAGAGTCTATCACTGGTATCAAAATCCGTTGATACTGTCTCCGGATTATTATTGATAATGATGGCATCTCGTCCCGATTCACGAATAGCTTTCACAGCATGCACACAGCCATAGTCGAATTCAATTCCCTGACCGATTCTAATTGGCCCTGAGCCGATGACAACCATTCGCTCCTTAGTTCTCTCTTCTATATCCGCTAGAATATCAATTCCGGATTCCTCAGAACCTTCGTATGTTGAATAATAATAGGGAGTTGTTGCTGCAAATTCTGCTGCACATGAATCAACCATTCGGAACCTTGGATGGATTCCGAGTTGGTGTCTGCGAGTCATGACTGCCGATTCTCCCGCAGTTGCGGGTAGGTTTTTCCAACCTGTTTTCGGGAATCCAGATTTGGCATCAGCAATGTGGGCATCCGAAAACCCAAGTTGTTTCCATCTGCGCAATGAATAGCCCTCTAAATTCTCTATCGAGCCAATATAATCACCGATTTCTTTTTCGACCTTTGCCATATTCTCAAAGTGGTGCAGGAACCAACGAGTAATGCGCGTTATCTCATGAACTCGCTCCACACTCCAGCCTCGTCTAAACGCCTCCAATAATGCCCCCATTCTTCGGTCAGTGGCAACCCTTAGCCATTCCACCAAGGTGCTCTCAGGCAATGCTTCATGCGCTCTCTCTGCCATCCCTTCGCCATCGCTTTCATCGGCTCTAGTCAATGGGCGAGGATGGGGTTCACCGTATTCCAGAGAAGCCCATGCTTTGTGGAATGCTTCTTCAAAACATCGACCAATTGCCATCACTTCACCTGTTGATTTCATCGAAGTTCCAAGTCTACGGTCTGCGGTGCGGAATTTATCGAAAGGCCAACGGGGTATCTTGACGACACAATAATCCAAAGTAGGCTCAAAGGCTGCGGTTGTACCTTCACCTGTGATTGGGTTTGGCAATTCATCAAGAGTGTAGCCTACTGCAATTTTTGCCGCCATTCGAGCGATGGGATAGCCTGTTGCCTTGCTCGCTAAAGCGCTTGACCTGCTGACTCTTGGATTGACTTCGATAACTCGGACTTCGCCAGTTGCTTGGTTCCATGCGAATTGGCAATTGCAACCTCCACAAATATTCAACTTGCGGATCAATCGCAAAGCACAATCTCGGAGATATTGGTGGTCGGCATCGGAAAGAGATTGCTGAGGGGCAACTACAACGCTTTCGCCAGTGTGCACACCCATGGGATCGATGTTTTCCATAGTGCAAATGACGATGCAATTATCAGCAGAATCACGCATAACCTCGTACTCATGCTCTTGCCATCCGATAATTGATTCTTCAACTAATACCTGGTTGATTCGGCTGTTGCGCAAACCAAGACTGGCTATTTCAACTAATTCGCCGGTATTCCAGACTGTGCCTCCCCCAAGTCCGCCCAAAGTAAAGGCAGGACGCACCAACAAAGGCCAAGAGTCGATTTCTGTGGCAGCACTGAGTACTTCATCTATGGAACTACAGGCTATTGCAAAGGGCACTGGAAGGTCAATTGATTCGCATACTTTCTTGAATAAGTCGCGGTCTTCTGCCGCATCTATAGCCTCTAAGTCAGACCCAATCAACTCAATTCCTAATTCCTCTAATACTCCAGCATGTGCTAAATCAGTAGCAATGTTGAGAGCTGTTTGCCCTCCCATTCCCGCCAATAATGCATCCGGACGTTCTTTCTCCATTATGGAACGAATCACATCGGGAAGCAATGGTTCAATGTAGACACGGTCAGCCATTTCAGGATCATTTTGAATTGTAGCAGGATTGGAGTTAACCAAAATCACATGATATCCATCTTCACGCAATGCGGTACATGCTTGACTTCCACTGAAATCAAATTCCGCTGCTTGGCCAATGCGAATCGGGCCGCTGCCAAGCACCATGATGCTGTGAATATCATCACGTCGAGGAATAGGCATCACCTCGTAAAGTGGATGAGACTATCTCGCTGAAGCGGTCAAAGAGTTGGGCCGCATCATGAGGGCCGGGGCAGGCTTCAGGGTGATATTGAACACTGAAAGCGGGAAGTCCAATGACATCCAGTCCTTCGACGGTGCGATCATTTGCGTTGATATGGCTAACAGAAACCTCCGCTCCGATCATATTCTCTTGCGGCCCACTATTGGCGCCACTTGGATGGGCAGCCAACATCCCCCGCACTGGGTCTTCAACAGCAAAGCCATGATTCTGAGAAGTTATTGCCACAGTTTTCTTGGTTAAGTCCAATACCGGTTGATTGGCACCTCGGTGACCATAACGCATTTTGTAGGTGGTTAATCCACTGGCAAGGCCTAGTAATTGATGGCCAAGACATATCCCCATAGTTGGCATTCCTGAGGCAACCGCTGCAGCCAAAGTATGGCGAGCGTTAGTGGCCTTCCCAGGGTGCGCAGGGTCTCCTGGGCCATTCGAGGCGAACATTGCCTCAACCCCCCATTCATTCACCAAAACATCGAATGTGATGTCAGGTGGGCACCAGAGAACCTCAAAGCGTCTACATAATTCTCTCAATATATTGTATTTGATACCACAATCGAGTGCTGCAAGCCGAGGACCTCTGAACCCTGGATTCAGCAAAACTGGTTGATCGATTGAAACTTCATCAACCAAATCTTCCAAATCAGGGGCCTTCAAGACCTCTAATCTCCTCTTCAGTGCTCTTTCATCATCGGCCCTTCCCATGACGCAAAGGAGAGTCCCATGTTCCCTAACTCTGCGAGTAATTGCTCGAGTATCAACCGCTTGAATCCCAGTCACTCCATGCAGGCGGAGGAAATCATCTACACTTCCGAGTGAATCCCTGTGGTCGGGACAAGACATAGCCTGTCTAACGACAACTCCACGAGGCCAGATGCGTGCTGACTCCGAGCATTGGGCATGGATTCCATAATTTCCAATCAGCGGATAGGTGAAAGTAAGAACTTGGCCAGCAAAACTCGGGTCGGTCAGACTTTCTTGGTAGCCAGACATTCCAGTGCTGAAAACTAGTTCTCCTTCGGCCTGCCCTTGGGCTCCAAATAATAGCCCTTCAAAGCGCCCTCCATCTGCTAGCAGAAGTAGCCCAGGCAATTCCTCTATAGGTGGATTGTCAAATGGCTTCAACATCAAATCTGCTGCATCAGGGAAACTAGGAATCTCAGCAGAATCAACAAGACCAGCCCCCGGGCAGAATCCCTGCCCCGCATAGATGGTCCTCGGCATCAGTATTGGTCCCAAAGTGGGCTCTATGATGGTTGCCTCAAGAGAGCCACCAAAATGGGCTTACTCGGACTCATCGGAATGTGTTACATCTTTGCCTCTAGAATGTGGGTGAATTGTTATACGCGCTCCTTCAAAGACCTCTGGGGATTGAATCCAAGAATCAAGAAAAAGGGCTAATGCAGCTACTTCCGAATGGGGTTGACTACCTACTGCCACGTTGTACTGGCAGACCTCGTATACCGTGCGTGGAACTTTTGCCCCTCCGACTACTATAACCAATGGTCTATCTCTTTCAATAGAAGGGATTGCTTGGCGGAAAGGAATTCCGTACATAGTCAGGTGAACTGCAACTCCGGTCTTCACGAAACGCTTCAACCAAGCCATGGGGCTTTTGAGGTGTTCAGTCTCTAGAGCGCCTCCAAAATTATCACAAACAGATTTCAGGCTATCAAATAACTCCTTGTCCTCATCACCTGCTAGAATGAATTTGGTGGCTCCAAAGGTTCTTGCAACCAAACCTAAATGAGTTGTGATACGAGGGTCTCTCCCCTTTCTATGGCCAAGTCTGAGTACAACAACTTCCTCTGACATCAAAGGCGGCGAGAAGCCATCCCTACTTGTCAATTGTCGAAGGCCAGTTCAGCATCTGGAACTTCAGTTTGTGGTTCAGTTTCAACTACCTGAGGCTCTTTTGCCAAGGCCATTAACTCAATTCCGGAAAATGCTTCTTCGAGATGCATGACCCAATTTAAGAGGAAAGCCTCGATGAGTAATTTAGCAACGTAAAAGAAACCGACTCCAAGAATAACTAATCTAGTAGTTTGCCAAATTGCATGAGTTGCTTCTACATCCGTATTGAGTAGCCCTAATACCAATGGTTCAAGGGAAAAGAAACCCATCACTAAAAACATCGCTCCAGCCACTAGTGCTGGGCCGGGTTGTCCACGCTCACGACTTGCGGCATTCAGAATAGAGGCGAAAAATATCACAACTGGAACGAGGTATGAAAGGGTTACAAAGGTGATTCCCTTGACTAGTGATTCACTTTGATTAATTGTGTCATCACCTAAGCGTTGTATTGAAAGCCACCAGAACAGGGCAAGAGATGCGGCAATTCCCCCACAGTAAAGAGCACGCTTGTGAATCATTTTACCCAAATCATGCCGATCTTTTGGATTCAGGCGATTGAGAATGTTTTCTGCAATCTCAAGTTGTTGGGTTGAAGGCAGTGCTGAAGCACCTGCTGCATCCACCCCTGTTCCTTCTGGGACTGTCCCAGCATCCTCTGCGGCGCCCATACTCGGAACCTTGCCGCACTGCATCTGATAAAGGATGCCTATGCAGCGGACTTCAGCATGGCTGTCTATGAGGGCTCTCGTGATTGCCGAATATCCCTAACTGCCTATTCAGATGGCAGACCACGTTTGATGGGGATCATCAATTGCACCCCTGATTCTTTTCATCAAGATTCTCAACATGGAGACTTGCAAAAAGCCCTGCAAATGCTTGAAGAGGGTGCCGACTGGATTGATATCGGTGGTGAATCTACTCGCCCTGGCTCACAACCGATTACTATTGAACAAGAAATCACCAGAACAATTACAATTATCAAGGAATTAAGGGGCAAATCCGATTGCTTCATTTCAATCGATACCCGCCATCATGAAGTGGCGCAAGCCGCTTTGCAAGCAGGTGCTGACATGATAAATGATGTATCGGGATTAAGAGACCCAAAAATGCTTGATTTGGTACTATCATCGGCTTGTGCAGTATGTATCATGCACATGAAAGGAGAACCAAAAGAAATGCAAGAAAAACCTCATTACGAAGATGTGTTCAAGGAAGTGTACCATCAATTAATCGGAACTGCAAGAAGGTTGGTTGAGGCGGGACACGACCCCCATCTCATCGTCTTAGACCCAGGGATTGGTTTTGGCAAAACATTGGAGCATAATTTGACCCTACTAAGGGACATCGATAGAGGCGATGGTTTCAGAATTTTATGGGGGACCTCTCGAAAATCAATGTTCAAAGAGATATGCGGGCGAAATAACTCATCTGAACGCTTAGCAGCAACCCTTGCCACAGCAGCCCAAGCGCAAAAACTAGGCGTGGACATTTTGAGAGTACACGATATCAAAGAACACCTCGACCTCGGCAAAGTATTGGCATCATTGGAGGAAAGAATGTGATTCCAATAGAAAACATCGATGATAAATTACGCCTAATTGGCACCGCTCATGTTTCCAAAGAATCGGTGAAAGTCGTTGAAGAACAAATCGCAGAATGGCAACCTGACGTTGTAGCCATCGAATTATGCTCCAGCAGAGCAGAGGCCCTCAAGGACGGCCGTCGACTTGACCAAGAAGGACTAAGAAAGGTCATCAAAGAGGGTAAAGCCCCGTTAATCCTCTTTCAATCAATGTTGGCAGCAGAGCAACGCAAGTTAGGAATAGACGAAGGTGTCCAACCTGGTGCAGAATTACTCACTGCGATGAAAACCGCGGAAGAAAATAGAATTGAAGTTGCTCTTGTCGACCGAGATATTCAGATTACTTTACGTCGAGCTTGGAGAAAAATGGGATTCCGTGAAAAGTTCAGAATCCTCAGAAGCCTCGTTGCACCTGATGCTGATGGTGAAAGTGATATCCAAGTAGAAGAATTACTCTCTAATACTGATTTGTTAACGGAACTGATGGAGGAACTGAGGAAAGTAGCACCCTCGGCAGGCGAGGTTCTAGTCGATGAAAGAGACCGATATCTCGCTACGAAGATCCAGCAACAACGCTCCAAAGGAAAAGTCTTGGCGGTGCTTGGGGCAGGACACTTGGCAGGCGTATCAGCCATTCTAAAACAACCGCAATTGGATTCAAACCTGGATGATTTAGAGTTTATTCCCAAAGCAAATCCACTTTGGAAGGTGCTGATGTGGGGAATCCCATTGATGGTATTCGGCCTTGTAGGATATTTCCTATACACTGGTGAAAGACAGGGATTATATCAGATGCTAACAACTTGGACTATTTTCAATGCTGTGCTGGCAGCCATCTGTTGTGCCCTAGCACGTGGGCATCCATTGGCGGTTCTGACTGCGGCTATTGCTAGCCCGATTACATCTCTGAATCCGGCATTAGCGGCAGGTTGGTTTGCTGGCTATGTGCAAATGATAGTTAGAGAGCCATCAGCAAAGGACCTGAAGGATTTCCTAAAGTTGGATGAGTTGAAGTTGTTCTGGTCGAATAAAGCAGGACGGGTTTTACTGGTAGTTGCACTAACTAACCTAGGTAGCATGCTTGGAGCATGGGCTGCTACTGCAGGGATTATTTTTGCATTCTGAAGATGTGTTCAGAATTCTACTTTGACAACTTCGCGCTCAACAGCAATGACCTCGAACAAAGTCTTGCGCTCTGCACTCATGAAACCAGCAACGATGTTGGTTGGAATCATCTGGATGGCTGCATTCCAATTTGTGGTTGATGCATTGTAGAACTCACGGCGGTCTGCGATTTGGTTCTCCATTGCTGTTATCTCTTTCTGCAAGTTTAGGAATTGTGTATCGGCTTTCAGTTCTGGGTAAGCCTCTGAAAGAGCGTAAATCTTGGGCATCATCCCACCCAATACTCCTTCTGCAGCTGCTACTCCACTAACATCCCCTTGAGAAAGTGCATTGGATGCAGTTTGACGAGCTTTGGCGAATTCCATGAATAGGTCTTTTTCGTGGCTAGCATATCCTTTCACGGTATTGATTAGGTTTGGCATCATATCATATCTCTGTTTTAGTAGAACATCAATGTCTGCCCAAGATTTGTTGACATTTTCCTTTAACCGGACCAATCTATTGTACGTTGAAAAGAACCACATAATTGCGATTAAAAAAACAATTCCTCCGATTATTCCACCAATAAGCGTTGCACTCATGTTTTCCCCGACCTTGCTTTGCTTAATGAGTACTCCGACCAACTAATAGCAGATTTCAAAACACCTTAGCAGGTGGAGGAACCTATGGGTCAGCGCCATCTCCTCTCAGCACTTCTAGTGCTCACCATCATCGCCCCTTTGTTTTCCGGCTGTTTTGGCTCCGAAGAAGAAACAAAGGAAGTCATCGAAGATGGTCCTTTCTCCTTTTCTCAACCTTTGCCGATGGAGACATTCTACCACTTTGCTGGAGGCATTAACGCTCTCAATCAAAGTGCGGTAGATGCAGCCAATATAACTGCAAACTTGACTGGAAACAACACTCCATTTTATGCAAATGGAACATACTTTGGAATTGGTTTTACCACCTTTGAGCCGACCTTAGGAATCACCAGCACAGGCTCGATGTTTTTCACAAATTATCGAGGGACAGGTGATGGCACACATATCATCAAAGGCACAAATTATGGTCAAGATTGGGAAGATGTTGGGCCATTTAACCCATTATTTCCAACAACAGGGCAAGTACCAAGTTCCAATGATCCATATGTCTATGTCGATAAATGGACCGATAGAGTTGTCAAATTTGACATGCATGCTCTAACAGCAATGTTCGTTGAATATTCAGATGATGATGGCTCATCATGGAGCATTCCGCTAAGTGCCGAAGGATATTATTCACCTCAAGATCACCAATCAATCGCTTCAATGCTTGATGTCAATGGGATTGGATTCCATGACACAATTTACGTCTTTTGTATTAATACCGGCTCAAGTGCACTTGGACCCCAGTGTAGTCGCTCATTGAATGGTGGAGTTACATGGGATGTTCAAAGACCTGGTTATCCAATCGGCACACCCCAATGCTCTGGGCTTCATGGCCATGTTGCGGGTGGTAGTGATGGCTCAGTATATCGCGGTAATCCATCTTGTGATGGGCCTGCTGTATACCGTAGCCTTGACGGGGGCTATACTTGGACTGAGCATACAATCACCACGGAGATTGGCATGCAACAAGGCTGGCATAGCCACGAAGTGGCTGTTGCTGTTGATGAAGCAGGAAATGTGCATGCATCATGGATTTCCACTGATGAAATGCCTTGGTATGCATATTCACGCGACCAAGGAGATACTTGGTCAGAACCGATGATGATTGCCGCTCCCGGAGTTAACCAAACTGGATTCCCCACTATCTTTGCAGGAGATGAAGGTCGCGTCGCCCTTGGATATATTGGTCTGCAAAATGGCCAAGCAGGGTGGAATGGTTACATGGCTGTAATGACCGATGCTTTCAGTGAATTTCCGTTGATTACCAGCGTTTCAGTCAATCTATTTGAGGACCCATTGGATATTACAGAAGATTGTGGTGATGTTCGCTGTGGCGGTTTTGGTGATTTCATCGATATCGAAATAGATGATGAAGGTCGACCTTGGATTGCACTTGCACATAATGTGCGGAATCAAGAAGGAATCGTTGGAACAATGATTACTGGGCCTTCACTTTATGGCGATATCATCCAATTGGAAGTAATCGAAGCTGGCGGAAATACCACCTTGTCCCTTTGAGCCGATTGCAAAGAGTTTGAACATGGGAAAGAATCAATGTATAGCGTCGCATCAGCAATGTGGGGATGAGGCTATGGAACTCCTTCTAATATCCTTATTACTCAGTATTGCTCTCGTCTTTAGCCCTCTTGGCCTTGGAGGTGGAGTGCTATTCGTCCCTATCCTGCATTATATCGGGGGCTGGCCATTGGTAGAAGCAATCATTGCATCATTGGCGATGGTTTGGATGGTTGCAATGGGGAGCAGCTTTGCTCATAGCGGCGAAGGTCATGCTAACAAGGAAATTGCAAATGCAGGTAGGATGACCGCAGTACCTGCTGCAATTGCCGGCACAATTTTGGCATGGTTAGCAATTGAATATGTTTCTGTTCTTGTCATCAAAGTGGTCGCTGCATTAACCCTCATTTATGTCATTGAAAGAAACCTCCATTCATCCGAGAAAGTCACCACCGGAATAGAAGACTTGACCAAATACAAAATCGGTTGTTCCTTTGGGGGGCTTGCTTCGGGATTATTGGGGATCGGCGGAGGTTCAGTTTATGTCACCGTCAATAGGAGATTGGCCGGTCTAAATATCCGAGATGCTGCTGGAACCTCATATCTAATCGGCATAGCAGTGGTTCCTGTAGCATTGCTTAGTCATATTTTGATTGATGGAACATTGCCCGATGTCTTTCATAGAACTGGATTATTAGCTGCAATTATTGTACCTGCATTGGCATTTTGTTCAGCATACATTGGGGCCAAGAGTGCCATCAAGTATCTGCCACACAGCATGGTAAAGTGGGTATTCATCCTTGCTGTTGGTTCCAGCCTTGGCAGGTACCTTTGGGATATTTTCTCAGTGTTGCTCTAAATCTTTTCGATGACCATGGCAATACCCTGCCCACCGCCAATACAAGCAGTAGCAACCCCATAGCGCTCATCACACCTCTGCAACTCAAGTGCAAGCGTCAAGACAAGACGAGTCCCTGTTGCAGCCAATGGATGACCAAGCCCAACAGCACCCCCATTGACATTGACCTTCGCAACATCGATTCCCAACTCCTTGATACAGGCAACAGCTTGACCTGCGAAAGCCTCATTGATTTCCCAACGGTCAATATCATCTACAGTTAAGCCAGCCTTCTCCAGTGCCTTTCTACTAGAGGGAACTGGCCCATATGCCATGATTGCAGGATCCACTCCAACTATTCCCCAAGATACTATTCTCGCTAATGGCTTATCTCCATCAACCTGCGCCTTTGTTGCCGATTTAATTACCACAGCCGCAGCACCATCGACGATACCACTAGCATTCCCTGCTGTAACGAGGCTTTCAGGACCAAAGGCAGTTGGCAATTTAGATAATGATTCAGCATTACAATCGCGTACAAGGTGATCTTCATCTTTGTGAGTTAAGACTACATCTCCACGGCGCGACTTGATAGTAACTGGGATAACTTCCTGTTCAAACACATCATTATCTATTGAGGCTGCTGTTCTAGCATGAGAAAGGGCTGCGTACTCATCTACTTCTTGGCGCTTAACATCAACTCGCTTGCACAACTCATCACTCGTTTGAGCCATGAATGAACCACAGGTCATATCTTGCAAATTTGTCATCATATAATCCTCGACCTTGGGGGCCCGACCAAGTCCCCAACCATCGCGAGCATTGCGTAGTACGTGCGGTGCCTGTGAAAGATTCTCCATACCGCCTGCAACTACTGTTGCTGCTTCTTCTAACATGATCATTTGCGCACCATTTATGATGGATTGAATACCACTGCCACAGATTCTTGAAACTGTAAGCATTGGTACTTCTTCGGGAATTCCTGCTTGTAATCCAGCATGGCGGGCGCCGTAAATAGATTGAGAATTGGTTTGTAGTGCATAGCCCATGACTACATGGTCTACTGCTGCTGGATCTGTTCCAGTTTTATCGAGGGCACCCCTGATTGCAATAGCACCGAGTTCTTCAGCCCGTAGAGTTTTCAGGGCACCTCCTGGTTTCCCGTCGCCTCTCTTTCCACCAACCCATTCACAGAAGGGAGTGCGTGCGCCGCCAATTATCACTACATCATCGTGGTCCATGTTTTGATGCGAGCCGCGAGTAGTTCTTGAGTTATACGATTCAAATCAGGAACATGGCGATACCGCCCAGCAACATAACTGCTGGAATAATGACCATCTCAAAGCCTGAACGCATTGTACCGAGATTCGATAATTCGCTACCTCTTCGAATAATTGTCTTTACACCAGGTGCATCTTCACCGTTGACATGTAGTAAGGTATGCCCAATACTCACATCGCAACCTTCTGCTTCGGCTTCATCTCTGCCGCGAGGGACTGTATTTCCCATAACGTAGACGGGATTGCCGATTCTCAGGCCCCAAAGGGTCCAACGGTGCTTCTTAATTGAGCCTCTACCTAATAATTTAGTAGACATATGCCCAAACAATTCTTTGCCGATGCTATCATCATGCCTTGATTCCCAACGCTTGAGGAGGTTCCCATGGTCAAATCGCTTGAAAGAATCGGTTAGGATTCGCACTCCTCCTGTTCCATCATGTAGCATGAATGGCACAGCGCCTTCCGCTCTATCGACAACCCTCCAACTACACTTGGTAGTGGTATTACCTTCTGAATCTGTTTCTTGTCGGCATTCCTCTACTTCATGATGCCATTTGTACCAGACCATGTTACTAACAGTTCGGTGACTAGCGCCCCCAACTGCGACGTTGAGGTCTCCTTCCTTTGCTGGGCGAACCTGTCCAACCAACTCATTGCTACCCACTGCCATACTGCGAATTAGACTAGTAGGCGTGTCGAGCATCTGAGCCAACATCTTGGCTTGATACCAACCAACAAGCAAACCGATTCCACCAAGCACTGGCATAACCCATTTCATCAATTCAGCATCCCCCTTCCCTCCTGAATCAGTAAATTCATCGGGGCTCATGGAGAGTATTTTCCACGTCCAAATCAAGAAACAAGTAATCGATAATATTGAGAATAAGCCAAAGGCGGAAAGTGTGGCGGGCCTTGGTGTTCCTACTTTGTGTGGATGTTCAGGTAATGCTTCGCCGCTTGCATCAGCAGCATAGATATCTTCTTTATTCCAAGTGCTTGGACCAGGAGCTGGAAGAATCCAATCGTTTGGATCATTGGTTGGAGCATAAGATGAGCGTTGCAACCACCATGACTGGATATCATGGCCGCGCTCTTGGGCTTGCTTTTCCTGCTCCTCGGGTGAAATTGCACCTTTTCTAATACCGTGTAAAGTAGCTTCTAAGGACCCTGGTGAAGAAAATGCTAGGATTAAGAAACCGACTCCAGATAATGCAAGCAATACTATGTCGCCTTTAGCTGCTAGTGCAAAGCCTGCAACAGCCAGAATGGCACCCAATGCCCAAATAATCCACATCCACCAAATATACGGCACGGAGAAATGGAAAAAACCGCGGTCAAGGCTGGTTTGGTCAAGAGAATCGCTACTCATGCTCATGCCACTATGTCATTAGTCATCAGTATTCCTCAAGGGCATATAACTAGGCTTACTCTGCCAAATCGCCCATGTGCCGCTTGCAGTTGCTATAACAACCCCTTCTTTGGTGGTTATTTCCCCTTTCAAATGTGCTACGTTTTTACCGCGCTTAACCAATCGCCCAGTAGCGCACAGGAAATCACCTGGCTTGGCAGGTGATAGAAAACTGATACTCAGTTGAGTGGTAGCACACCATTCCTCTAACAATAAGGTGCTAACAAGTGCACCGCCACAGCACATGTCGAGCATCATTGTGTAGAGGCCCCCATGGGCGACCCCTCCTTTGTTAGTATGGCTATCATTAACCTCAACAACAACACTCGCTCTTCCTTTACCCCAATCTCCTACTCTAATCCCTAATGCCTTGGCGACCCCTGATAATTCAGGTGGCTGTGATAATTCACTCATCGCAAATCACTCCCAATACTTTAACGAGGATTCTCTTATTTCGTTGGCCATCAAATTCTGCATAATGGATTTGCTCCCATGTTCCGAGATGTAATTGCCTATTTTGAAAAGGCATGCAGACCTGTTGGCCAAGTAATTGACGGCGAAGATGGGCATCTCCATTATCCTCGCCGGTTTGATGATGTTGATATTCAGCACCAGATTTGCCTTCAGGTCCGTGATAAGGGGCTAATCTCTCAAGAGTTTCCATAATGTCATGGTGCAGTCCATACTCCAAATCATTGACATATACACTCGCTGTTATGTGCATTGGATTGACTAATACAATGCCGTCATCAATACCAGAGCGCTCGATAACTGCCTGTACTTCTCGAGTTATGCATCGTATCTCATAACGCTCTGGAGTTTTGATACTCATCTCTTCCACATAGGTCGCAGATACGCCCTTGACTAATTTGCCGCTTTGTGCCATGTTGTCTGCCATGTAGGGCTAACGGTTCAATATTGAGGTCCTGCTGGCAGTAGCGTGGACCCCTTCTCCTTTGCTGATGGCGGCATGCTTGGAATCTTGCTTGCTGGCATTGCACTAGGCTTGCTGGAAGGCTTTCTCCCTGGTCCATTAATGATGGTAGTCATCTCTGAAACAATGAAACATGACTGGAAATCAGGGGCAAAGGTTAGTGCTTCAGTATTGATTACCGATGGTCCAATTATTATATTGATGGCATTGGCTTGGAATTCTTTGAGAGCATATGAGAATGTGTTATCTGCTGCTGCTGCAATACTACTGCTTTGGCTATCATGGAAAGCATTCAACACCAAAGCCCCTACAATTTCCGAGACAGATGGAGCCGTGGAGCATTCATTGAGAAATGGAATAATGACAAATCTAGTAAATCCAAATCCCTATCGCTTTTGGGGGTTAATCGGTGCGCCGTTCTTAGTAGCAGCATGGGCTTTGAATCCATGGGCACCGGCGTTGTTTATCTTTGGTTTCTTTTCTGTTTTCATCATCGCCAAAGTATTCATTGCAATAACAGTTCATAAGTCAAGGGAGTTTCTTCAATCTCGTGGCTATCTAATAGTAATGAGGACCTGTGGAGCTGGCTTGCTGCTGTTTGCTATTGGTTTTGGCTTGAGGCTTACTTGACCGCCTTATCAGCTTCTCCTTCTTGGTAGGAATATCTCTCATCCGCCCAAGGGTCTGCACTATTATGATAACCATGCTTTTCCCAAAAACCCCGCTTGTCATTTTCCAACAATTCAATACCACACACCCACTTCGGAGATTTCCAAGCATAGAGATGATGACAAACAAAACGCATAGGTCCACCATGCTCTTTGGATAATTCCTCATCATCATGATGTGTTGCAAACAAGTTACTATCGACCAAGGCCTCCTCAATTCGTAGATTGGTAGTATAACCACCATGGCAATGAAACATTAGGGCCTTGGGTTTTTCTGAAAGTTCTGTTTTAATTCTGGACCAAAGGGCAGAAACCGGCACTCCTTGCCAACGATTATCATATCTGGACCAAGTAGTTACACAATGGAAATCCTTCTCGATTTCCATTCTACCTAAGGCAATGAATTCATCCCAAGAGAATACGATTTCATTCTCTAAGCCATATCCCCAGACTCTGAATTGCCAATCCTCTGTTGAGACGATTTGGGTCTTACCATGGGTTAGAACAGGAAAGCGTTCGGTCAGGAATTGTCCAGCAGGTAGTCGTGGTTGGGTATCTTCTGCCATATTGCTTGGGCGGGGTGCGCATCATAAGGAGGCATCCCCTCGCCCGATTCATGTCCACTAATATTCTCGTGGTCTACAAGAAGAATCACGAGAAAGTACATGACCAAAGCATCTCAAAGGTGCAACAAGTTCTAGCAGATGCAGAAGAGGTTTCCTTCAGTATGCGGGCAAGAGAAGCAGTTTCTCGCGCAGACTTCATCGGGCGGGACCTTGTTATCGTAGTTGGTGGTGATGGCACCTTAACCTCGATTTGCCATAATATAGATGCAGAGACACCAGTAATGGGAGTTAACTCCCATCCGCGCAGGGATGACCCTGAAGGTTCACTGGGTTTCTTCATGGACTCGACTGTTGATTCCTTTGCTCGAGATCTGCAATGTACATTAGAAGGCAAGGCCATTATCAATACTCTACCAAGGTTGCAGGCTACAATCACCTCAACTAGTGGTAATGTTATCAAGAGCGACCCCGCATTAAATGACCTATTGGTTGCTAATACCCACCAATACGCACCTTCCAAATATCGCATTCAATGTGGAGGGATTGACGAGAAGCAACAATCATCGGGTCTGCTATTCTCGACCTGGTTAGGTCAAGGTGCGTGGATATCTTATGTTACGGACCTATCTACATTGAAGGCTGACAAGAAGGATGCTGATAGCCATTATTTCTGTGTAGCAAGAGAATTAGCAAGTGGAGAGTACGCTATGACATGGACTGATGATGCTACTATTATCACTAGTGATATGCATCGAGGTTATGCTGTTCCTGATGGTTGGGATGAATATCATTTCAATAGGGGAGCAAGCATCAAGGTTGCACTTGATGGACCCACCTTGAGTTTGTTGACATTCAATAGGCATTTGAGTTAACGGTTTTCTCTTTTCCAGCGTTTCATCTCATCCTTATCGAATATTCCAAAGCCTTTGCTGAAAGGTGATGGGATATGCCCAAAGGGTGGAAATTCATCTGTAAAGATTTTGTTCATCATCCGACGGGCTTTCTTTTCATCTAGGAAATATGAGGTCCCTTCTTTTAGGAATTTCTTGAGTAGTTTCTTCATCTCATCATCAATATCTTCTGGCATACGAAATGACATGTAATATCGAGGGTATTTCAAGGCTGAATAATGGCCTATTGAAAGGCTGGAATTATTTCAGACTGGAAAATAAAAATAAAAAAGTGGGAGACAGGAGCCATTACTGGCTCCTGCCCCCCGGGTTTTTTCATAGGAGGTGATCCATCTGCAGGTTCCCCTACAGATACCTTGTTACGACTTAACCCTCCTTGTCGAAGACAGGCTCGACTGCGCCAATACAACGCAGCCTCACCCACCCCCAACTAAGATGGTTTGACGGGCGGTGTGTGCAAGGAGCAGGGGCATATTCACCGCGCCATTTTGAGACGCGATTACTACGGAATCCAGCTTCACGAGGGCGAGTTACAGCCCTCGATCCGAACTATGAACCGGTTTCGGGGTGGCTCCGCCTCTCGGCGTGGCTTCCCATTGTCCGATCCTTTGTAGCGCGCGTGTAGCCCAGGACATTCGGGGCATACTGACCTACCGTTGCCCTCGCCTTCCTCTGGTTTAACACCAGCGGTCTCCCTATAGTGCGCCGCATATTGCTATACGGGTGGCAAATAAGGATGAGGGTCTCGTTCGTTATCTGACTTAACAGAACGCCTTACGGTACGAACTGACGACGGCCATGCACCACCTCTCTGACAATCCGACAAGCTCATCACGCTGGTCTTCATCTGACAGTCGGCCCTGGTGAGTTTTCCGGCGTTGAATCCAATTAAACCGCACGCTCCTCCCGTTGCAGTGCTCCCCCGCCAATTCCTTTAAGTTTCAGCCTTGCGACCGTACTCCCCAGGCAGTGGACTTAACACCTTCG
>Ga0302122_10000256_pt1 | contig 31281 bp, 20 predicted proteins | sample CB21_SCM_MG_FD_203115 | JGI IMG/M metagenome (GOLD analysis project Ga0302122, IMG submission 203115) | Marine microbial communities from Western Arctic Ocean, Canada - CB21_SCM | ecosystem: Environmental > Aquatic > Marine > Oceanic | place: Canada: Western Arctic Ocean | collected 2017-09-28 | reverse complement strand
AGATAGCGATAAAATCGCACCATGCATACTTCCATTGGATAATCAAGCGCCATTCTTAATTTGGTCTACTCCAGAGGATAGTTCTGTTTATCCATCAAATTCTGAAGTATTATTCAATGCCTCAGATTCTTGGGATCTCGATGACGATGAACTCATTTTCTCATGGACAAGTGACCTAGATGGAGATGTTTTGGCATCATGCACAGGGCCGGGCAATCCTTTCAATCCTAACAAGGGATTTGCATTCACTGCAAATTCTAACGGTGCCTGGGGCTGCAGTCTCTCAGATGGCATTCACACTATTACTTTGGAAATATGCGATGATGCTGGCCATTGTGTAAGTGAACAGAGAGTAATTGAATTGTCTAATCAAGCACCAGTCATTGTCTTTGATGTCACACCTGCAATGACGCCATGGTCTGAACTCGTCATTCCTCGAACTCAACATGTTGTCTTCAACCTGACCGGAACCTTTGATCCAGAAGGCGATACGCTATCGTGTTGGATGACACGTTCGTACCAACAGGGCCCAGGACAAACAAGCGGTTGTCCATCTGAGATTTGGATGAACCTTTCAATGGCTGAAACTGTTCCTTCTACTTTTGATTTGGTGATCTACGCCTTTGATGGCATTAACAACCCATCCACGTACACAATTCCAGTAGAATTGTACAATGAAGTCCCTGTGCCAGTGTTCACTTTGGAACGTCTTGGGAATGCCAGTGAAGATGAAGTAACACTCGATGGTACTGCTACGATTGATCCTGAGGGTGACGTCCTCGAAATAGAATATTGGTCGAATCTTGACGGTCAACTGTCATGGAATGATACCGAGGCAGGAAAGGTCTGGACAGGTTACCTTTCACGAGGAGTCCACTCTATAGAAATGAGAGTTGTTGACAACCGCCCCGAACACATCAATGCAACGCGGGTAACTTCGATGCTGGTAGATGTTGAAAATTCACTCCCTCAAGCAGTAATTGAAACGCCAACCTCAACTCAAACATATGACTCTGCGGAGCTCATTTGGTTCTCTGCAAACGGTTCAGGGGATTACGATGCTGCTTGCTCAACCTTCCCTACTGTAGGCGATTGGCACTGTGCTGAAGCAGAACCCTTCAGCGGCTCAGAAGAACTGGTCATTGTTTGGAGCAGTGATTTGGATGGTCGATTGGATTATCCCGGTGAAAATTGGCTGATTTTTTATGGACGGTTGAGCGCTGGCATGCATACGATTACATTGAGTTTTGATGATGGTTTTCATGAACCCGTTATTGTATCTCAGGCAATTGAAGTTCTTCCCTCAGCACCTCAATTAGATCTTTTAACACCGACAGATGGAGCAGCGTTCTCATCCAGTTCATCCATTCAATGGGATGCTAGCCAATCAGTTGACTACGACGGAGATAATTTCACCATGACGATTCGAAGTGATTTGTTAAACGAGCCCTTGTTTAGCGATGTCACGCATTCACAATTACATACTTATACGCTTCCAGCAGGAGAACACACCATTAAAATCACCCTGACCGATGAGACCGGGAAAGAACAAATTTCATTCATCACCCTCACTATTGGTCAATCAGATCCTGTGGCTGTATTACTTCAACCGCAAAACTTGGTATCAATCGCCGCTGGCGAATCAGTAATCTTAGAAGAACAATCCTCTGATGCTGATGGTGACATGCAAACTCGAGAATGGCGACGTTGGTTAGTGACCGGAAATTACGAAATCATTTCGACTTTGAGTAGTGATACGATTCAACTTCCACCGGGTCAACATCACCTTTCATTATTTGTTGAAGACAGCCGTGGAGCCTTTGATGAAACGCATACCAATGTAACCGTCCAGTCCAGCCTCCCGAGGCTTTCAAATCTCACCTTCATGCCCGATACCCTCTTCGCACAACAGAAGAATACCTTCACCGTTAGTGTTCAGATGAGTGACCCAGATGGAACAACGCAAAGCGTTCGAGCAACAATCGTATTCAATGTTCAATCTTGGGCGTTCAATCTCACTGATGAAGACGGTGATGGTTACTGGGAAGGTACGGTTGAAATGAACCCGGAAGCCGCAGGACGCCCGAATCTCAAGGTCATAGCGACCGATGGTTCGGGAGATGATGCAATGGTCGATATACTCAGCATTACACTGTATGTTGAAGAATCTGAAGCTGATAGCAGAGTGGCGATGTTTGTTGCTGCTAGCGGTGGTTTTGTTGGAATTCTCGTAATCATCGCCATGATTGCATTACGACGTCAGAAAAAGGCAGAACTTGCAATGATTGACACATGGGATTCTTTCGGAGGTGTATCCTCCAAATCACCTGTTGGAAAAGCCTTGGTCACCCTTGAAGGTGGAGCGGTTGATGGGGCAGAAGAAGTACTTGCAGAAGATGAAATCCTTGAAAAACCAGAGAGAATAATTTTAGAAGAAACACCAACTGAGTCAAAACCCGTCACGGGTGTAGACTTAGATTGGGATGATGTTTGAAAGGAACAACTTTGAAACTTCTTCACTCAAAGCAACCTAAATTGAAAGATTCACTTACTTCGTTTGTTCAGGTAAATCCTTGTTTGTTGAATCCGGATTTGAGTCGCGACCGCCCCATGGAGTGAGGGTACGGTTTAATCCTAGACGTCGAGCGAACAGGAATTTGAAATTCTTCCATCCATCTCCCCATGTATGAATCTCAGCATCGCCAACACGTGGTCGATACGGGACTGAGATTTCAACAGCTTTGTCTTTTCCAAGAACTCTGCGAGCAAGAATTTTCATTTCTTCTGAAAGAGGCATTCCATCATTGGTTGGACGCATGGCATCGTTATTGAAAATAGATTTACGGAAAACCCACATTCCGGATTGAGAATCTTTGATGCCATAGCCAAACAAAAGTCGAGCAGTGAATGATAGCGCCCAGTTCCCAAAGCCATGGATTCCTGACATTGAGCCATCTTCTGCCAATGAAAGGCGGTCACAGGTGATGAAATCAAGGTCATCATCAAGCAAACGCTTGACCAAGGTCGGGACCAATTCAGCCGGATAGGTGCAATCAGCATCCATGGTGACGATGATATCGTTCTTTGCGACATCGAAACCAGTTCGATATGCTCGGCCGTATCCCTTCCTGTCTTCGAGATGAACTCGAATTTTCTTTTCCAACGCAATCTCACGCGTTCGGTCGGATGAATTGCCGTCAACAATCATAATTTCGAGGTTTTTACACCATCCACGTGGAATTGCATCGATTGTAGGTCCAAGTGCTTCTTCCTCATTTCTAGTCGGAAGAATAACTGTAACTGTTACAGGGAGTTTAGTGCCCATGAGGCTCCCACCTTACACACCTCCTTGAAGGCATTGGGTTCAAAAGTTGATTTTTTTGCTGTTGATGGCGGTGACATTGAAACCACATCAGCCTGTCCCACACACATGCACATTGCGATGGTCTCCGGTGAATACCCTCCGCGCTGGGGGGGTATCGGTTCTGTAGTCTACCATTTAGCTGGCCATTTGGCAGCACGTGGTCACAATGTGAGTATAATCACTCGAACCCACAAAGGGCGGGCTCCTGCTCAACAAGGAGTTTCGGTGATTGAAGTTCCTTGGCTCAAAGCACCAATGGCTTTTACACGCTCATACGGAAAACACGCTTTACAAGCACTCAAAGTTCTTCACAAGCGTGAACCAATCGATGTAGTCCACACTTTACTGCCACTGGTCAGTTGGACCAAAAAGGAATACCGTATGGTTGAAGAAACCATTGCACCGGTCTTATCAGCCCTTAACGGCAGTTGGATTGGAGAACGTGAAGGTATGCGCCTAGCAGCCAAGCATCGAGAATCTGCGACATGGAAAAACCCCAATGATTTAGCAATTCTCACCACTGCAAAATGGTATGCGAAATACGAACAAGCAGGCATTTCTGAATCATCGGTATGTGTTGCGATCAGCGAATCGACCAAACAGGAATTTCAACGCTGGTATTCACCTCCCGAGCAGTGGAGATGTGAAACGATTTTGTATGGTGTTGACCATTTGGTGTTTCGACCTTTGAACGGTGATGATGAAGAAGAACAATTGGAGCATGAAGCACTTCGCAAGAAATACGATGCTGCTGATGAAGATGCTTTATGCGGTCGTGCTTCAAAACATACGCCGCTCTTGCTTGCTGTCGGTCGTTTGGTCGCCCGAAAAGGACACCGCACCCTCCTGCGCGCAATGCCTGAAATTCTCAATCGATTTCCAGGCGCACGATTATGTATTATCGGAAGAGGACATATGGCCAAGACATTACTCCGCCAAGCAGTGAAACTCGGCGTCGGCCATGCCGTTTTCATCCGCCCAGGAATGTCCTTTGAAGCACTAGCTCAACACTTCCGAAGTGCAGATTTGGTCGTCTATCCATCCTATTATGAAGGTCAAGGTCTCATTCCTTTGGAAGCATTAGCAAGCGGAACACCTGTCGTGACCGTCGACCAACCTCCTCTCACTGAAATGATTGATTCAACCGTCGGTGAACTCTTTGAAACTGGAAATCCCAGTGCTTTGGCAAATGCAGTTTGTCGTTCACTTGAAGACCCTGAAGGCCGTACTGCTCAAGCACAAAGAGGGCGAGAAAGGGTTCTCAACACCTATACCTATGAGCATAATGCTGAGGATTACGAAAAAATCTACCAAAACCTCGTAACCTCTTCTTGAATGCTGAACCATTAGTTTCATCTTTTTGGTCCGCACCTGTTAATATAAGGTCGTGAATAGAAGCCGATATGGGAGTTAAGGACAATCAGCGAATGATTCATTTCTCAGACGCCGACATACAAAAATTGGATGGTTTAGCAAGAGAGAAAGGTGAAAGGATTGAAGACTATGTCGCTAACATGATTCATTCTAAATTGATACCACTCTTGGAAAAGCAAACCGAAGAAGTAAGAACTGAAATAGAGAGGTGGGAGGACCGTGATTGGAATACCTTTTTCATAGGTGGCAAGATGAATATAACTGACCATTCTGTTGAAAACTACCACAGAATTCACCATCGAAATTGGTTAAACGGCCACACAAATCATTTTTTCCCCCTAGTAATGTCTCTTCGTGTTCTTCTATCACTCTCACGTAAACGAAATCAGCCTTACGTACAATACGATGAATTCATTTCTGAAGCGTTTGATGTCGGCCTCAAGTTCAAACATCACCTTATTGAAGTAGAAAAAGGCGAGGATGGATTATTCGAACGTGGACTGACAAACGGGCTCCCATGGTGCGCCTATGAACTGGAATTATCTCACAGAGGTGGTACATCTCGGAGAACCAATACACCTATCGCTTACCGTGAAAAGCGAAGTAAAGAGAAGTTTCACCAGTACTACACTTCGGTAAAACCGGAATCAATATATCCCGGTGTTCTCGTTCTTCTTGGATTAGTAGATCTGGATGCCGAGAGCGGTTCAGCTTGGCGCATAAGCGATCGTTCAGTAGCCCTTACCAAAAGAGGATATGAGTTGGCAATGTCAGGTGATAACCCCTTACTTGATTCCCTTCCCGACATGCCTGCTGCTGAAATTAAAAGCGCTCTATCAGCACAAGAACAAAACATGATTATGGATGCAATTACCAAACATTGCCCAATTGAAGCGAAGAGAATGAGGAATGTTTTAGAAATTCTTGAGAGGAATGATACATCTACGCAAGACTCGCGGCATTGGGGATTGGGGCGTAGTAGTATCTTTGAAGAGATTAGAGAAAATAAACTCGAATCCTTTGAAGAAACTCGTTCCGACCAGACCCTTAACAAAGAACTCTCATCACTTTTATCTCGCATGCAGGACTTGGGGCTGATTATCCAAGGGGCGGGGTATGTTTCGGGCAGTCGCAAGTCCTTTTCTTGCACGCCTGAAGGTAGCGGTTGGCTGCAAGTGCCGATTAAGTCCTAAAAAGCAATATTTTTACTAACTAGAGCCTAACGTGGAGTTAATAAGGTGCCGGGAGGTCCGACCCTTTATGGCACGTCCAGAAGTCGTCATTGAACTCGCTTCGATGATCTTTTACCTAGCGTTGATTATAGGTTCAAGTCGGCAGTTTTCACTGCATTTAATAGGTCAACAACAAACTGAAAAAACAGGTGCTTACACCCCGCAGGTCATCGATTTGACATCGATTGATTCGTCAAGGAACCGGTATCGCTGCTATCGAATCATTCGTCGCGGAACTGTCGTGAGGACAATGCACGGGCGTCTCGCTCCTGGCGAAAGTCCTTATCTCAAGGGGGCTAAGCCTCCACAGACGTTTGACACCGAAGACGAAGCCCTGGACTACGTTGAGGATTTGATTCGATCGAAAGTCAATCGCAGAACAGACCCCTATTGCGTCGTTGATTCATCGGAGGCGTCTTCATGAATTGCGACTCGCGTCAGGAACACTTTCTTGTTGGTCTCTCTTGGAACCTGACATGGTGCCTTGGCACCCATGCCATTTTCATGCTCGTAGGCCCTTATCGACTCGGCGGACCGAATCCTCGTAACATGGCTCAAATCTTCTTGCTGGACCAGCCATTTTGGCTTGCGGAAATCGCTTCTAGTGACTTCACTTCCGACGGTTGGAAGACTCTTGGCGATGAAGAAATCTTGGCAGTGATTCGTCAGCACCCGATGCTCATGGTACGACGGGTTGGAATGCAATTCCCACCTCCCGAGGAGTTCTGTGCTTCGTTTGATATCGATTGGCTCGATGAGGTCGATGTCGACCGAGAAGGAATTGGTGACGCTTTCCGCGTTCCATTCTGTTCCATTTGTGAGCAACAACTCGAACTCTGTGAAGATGTGGAATTTGATTACGGCTCATATATGGAGTCTCTGGCAGAAATGCAAATGGAAAACGAAATGGACGAAATGCGCCTGGAAGGTTTTGATTCGGTGAAGGGAGATGGTTCGCTTGAGTGAACGTGATGTGGGCTTTCTTTGTCAGAGCCCAGACGGCCATGATGCGGACCCTGACGAGCCACTGTGGGAGATAGTGATTGGTCAACTTCGAAACGATTGGAAACCAACGGACCCTCTGCAGATGCCAACTAAGATTTGTTGCGGAGATTGCGATGACGACCAGTGGACTCCAATGGTCTCTGTCAGTCGCAAAATTGACCTTCATCTAGCCAGTATCCTCGCTGATACGTTCAATAAGAAATTCCTTCGTGAAGGTATCCGCCACTGGGCGGTGATCTTCTTTGACGGTGACTCACCGTTCACTCAACTCAACTTATCGGAAGACTATCAATGACGCTGAAATCAAACCCCACCACGCTTCCGCGTATCACAAAGCATGTACTGAAGGGCGCTCATCGTTGTCCGACCTTAGGATGGCGAATGGCTCGAACAAGTGAGCCTGTTCCACTCTCATTGAAAATGCGGTTCCATCAAGGCAATCACGTTGAAGAAGTTGCTTTGGAGCAAATTGGACCCGGACAGCGTATGCCTGCAAATAAACACCTGGGCTGTCAAATGACTGCTCAGGCCTTGCACTCCGGCTCCAGCTCAATGATTTTTCAACCCGCGTTTAGCGTGAACGGTGTAGTAATCCGACCCGACGTAATCTCTTCTAAAAACAGAGAAATCAAGGAAGTGAAATCCGCCAAATCGTTGAAGGATGATTATATCTTAGATTTAGCAATCAATAAGGCGGCGGCTGAACACAATGGATTTCAGATCGATTCGAGTACTTTGATGCTCGTGAATCCAGAACATCGCTGTGGCGATGGGAATTCAAAGATGGTCGAAATAGATTTGACCAAAGAGGTTGATAAAATTAGCGAGACTTACGATATCGTAGAGGACATTGCAATGTTACGTCAACCAGAATCACCCACTCCACTTCTCGGCAGGGATTGTCGAAAGTGTTCGTTTATTTCGGACTGCTTCGAAGATTCAGGCGACCTGGCCATTCATATTCCTCGATTAACCGAGCTGAAATTATCATCATTTGTGGGCAATGACCTCCTCTATATGGGTGACCTTGAATCAGATGAGATGTTGTTCAACACGTTGACTGCGAAGCAGCAAGAATTCGTTTGGGCTCACCTTGAGCCAGTAGCAGAGTTTGAAACCCCACCTTGCGTTAACCGTGAAGCATTACGCACACATGCTTGGCTAGACAACCCTGTTCACCATCACCTTGATTTCGAAACCGCGAACCCCGCAATTCCGGTACGCGTTGGTGAGTCACCATACAGCCATTCAGTAACCCAATTTTCAGTGACGACTGATGACGGAGTTCAGTTACGTGAGTCCAGCTTCATTACAGATGGTAGCGATGACCGCGAGGCTCTCATCGAGGCGTTACTTGCGGCTACAGAAGGCGACGAGCCAATTGTCGTCTATTCTGAATCATTTGAGAAGGGTCGTATCCGTGAGTTAGCACAATTTTTTCCTCAGCATACGAACGCTTTGAATTGCCTTTTGGAACGAATTGTCGACTTACGGCCAGTCGTCCATGATGCTGTTTCAGGCCTTCCTGGAGAATCTTTGAAGGTCGTTGCGCCATTTGCAGAACTTACCTTCAGCTATGACGATCTTGTTATTTCGAAAGGTGATACTGCAAATGCAGTCATGTCGTTGCTCTTAATCCCGGGAGGGGAAAGCGTTTTACATTCACATTCAGGCTTAACTCCAAAGCAAGCAAGAGATGAACTGTTACGCTACTGTGCTCGCGACACTCTGGGCACGGCTGTAATTGTTCGATATTTCAAACGATTATTGAACAGTTAACATTGGTACAGCAATTAAGAGTCCGGTTTGCGGAACCTCCAAAGCACAACGCTTCTACAACTTACCATGGCGACCTCTCCACCAGCAGATATTTTGCTCGGTGAGCCCATCGCTTCTGAGGATACCTCAGGCAAGCGCGACCTCAATATGGCGGCAGGTGCAACCATTGCAGTTGCTTTCATCACCTTACTTTTAGCGGCCATTTGGGGGCCTTCGATGTCGAATGGTTTGAATCCTAACGAGACGCAAGAAGCGCTCGAAGGTGACCAAGTTTACTTCACTTGGAATGAACCAGAATATATGCCTAGACACGAGGAATGTATCGACCCCGACAATGGTCAAGATGCTGGTTATGAAGGCTATGGCATCGGCTACGAACCAAGTCTTTCCATCGATAGTCAAGGGAACCTATTCGTCACTGCTCACAAAGATTTGCGCTGGGGTGGCGAAGGAACACCATTCGGTCCAATCTTAGGCGGTTCAACCGATACATGGTATGCATGTCAAGACGGAGACATGACAAGTTGGGATTATTGGGCTTCTTGGTTCTGGATTTCGAACGATAACGGGGAGACATGGGGCCATGGCGATAATTTTGAACCAACACCTGGGACATTAGTAAATTCAGCGATTGGTACTTTTACTGGATCAGGTTCTGAATGCCTCGGCGATGAAGGCGATATTGCAGTCGACGCGAATGACGTAGTCTACTATCTTGATACCACTTTGGAGGACAATTGGTGGCACATGTTCGAAGACGGTGGCAACACCTACATGTCGCCAGCGGTTTGTGAACGAATGCAGACGATGGCCGCTGATGACCGGCCATGGGTTGCAGCACAAGGCGACGGTATCATTCACTATCTTGGAAATTCAGGGGCTTCGCCTCCAGAATGTTCAGGAGATGCAGGCCGTTACTGGTACTATCACTCGGAAACTGGCCGTGCCCCATTTTCACAATGCTATGCAATGCCAGGTGGATGGTCAACTATTTCCAGCCAAAACAATGGCCCCTATGTCTTTGTAGCTCAAGAAGATGCAGATTCAGATTCAGGAACTGTTCAAGTTCGAATCAGTGATGATTACGGACGTGGAACAGGGCCAAGTCCAAGTGACGGGACATGGCAAAACCCTGTTGCGGTCGGTCCACGTGAAGGAAACTGTCCTGAAGGTTATCCGGTCGTCAACAATAATGAAGGCGGCATGGTTGTCGTGGCTTGGGCAGATTGTCCAAACGGAAACACTGGTGCGTGGGAATTACGAATTGCAGTTTCTTATGATAACGGGACAAATTGGTCATCGTGGAACGCCACAGCATTCGACCGAGGAATCAACATGTATCCCTTTGTTTCAATTACCGAAGAGCAAGTTGTTAGTGTGGCATTTTATGGACTTGATTACGACCAAAACAACAGTGAGGATGGCTATACTGCTGGAAAGGAATGGTTCCTCTATGCCGGAGCACTCCAACAACCAATGGAGGGTGATGTTTGGGATTTCCGAATTGTTGATCCAACGCCGTTGCATACGGTTACCGCCTTTGAGGAAAGCAACGGTGACACTCACGCATTGCACGATTTCTTTGAAACAGTGATGTCCCCAGATGGTACTTGGATGGGCATTGCATACCAAGAGAATCTTGGTCTGCATCCATTCGAAGAAAACGAAGAACAGCGTTACATTAAATTCATCCGAGGCGATATGTCTTCGACGCACAGCATTGTTTCTGAATCAGATAATTCATCTTTGGAAATGCCCGTATTTTCAGTCCAAGAATTGATTATTGCTGCCCGTAATTGATACCAAGTAGTTTTGACACCCGTAGGGTGTCACTTCAGAAGGCGAGGTGTTCATAGGGACATCACCTATTGGAGAACCATGCACGCGAAGCGGTTGATGGCCCTATGCCTCGCCGCGATACTTGTTTCAATGATTCCACCAGTCTCTGCAGATGATACATTACAGGCAGCATCTCCACTTACAGATGGTGTCTCAACAAATGGCTATGTTTGCTATGATGATGGTTGCTCACCCACCGACGAAGTTGATTGGTGGAAAATTAATGCTTTCAAAGGAGATCTAGTTCAAATCGGGTTTTCTGGTTCCATGAATAATGGATTTCCATTAGTAGGTGATGGTTGGGAAGCAGATTTCTCTATTCATGATTCCTCCGGTTCACAAATATCTGGTCAAAGCATGAGCGATACGAGTTCTTCTGGTTCACTTTCTACTACGATGTCTAGCGCAGGGTGGATCTATGTCAAAATCAAGGGAATTGATTCTTGGTTTAACGATGGAGTAGATTATACTCTCACTCCGACACTGAATCAAAATAACCGTGATACTGATGAGGACGGATTTATCGATAATGAAGATGACTGTGAAGACCTTGTTGGTACTTCTACAAATGACCGAAAAGGTTGCACTGATTCTGATTCCGATGGTTGGTCAGACCCAGATTCTGGATGGGGGCCTCAAAATGGAGCCGATGCATTTGTCAGCGAAGCGACCCAATGGCTCGACAGCGATAATGACGGCTATGGGGATAATCTTGAAGGATTCGAAGGTGACCATTGTCCATTCCGTAGAGGTTATTCGATTCAAGACCGGTATGGATGTCTTGATTCTGATGGCGACGGGTACTCAAACGAAGACCCTGGTGCTTTGGATGGAGTGACTGCTTGGTATGCTCATCCAATCGGATTTGGTGATGCATTTTCTCTCGACCCAACCCAATGGAATGATACTGACGCAGATGGTTTTGGTGATAATTGGGAAGATGGTGATTGGAACCTTTCACGTGCTGGTTGGGGTATTGGAACATGGTTGTTGACCGCTTCAACTCCCGATGCCTGTCCTTTCATGACTGGCACTTCAACCGGTGACCGATATGGTTGCACCGATACGGATGGTGATGGTTTTTCGGATGGTGACCTCAATTGGACCAAAGCCAATGGTTCTGATGCTTTCCCTCTCGAACCATCACAATGGCAAGATCGGGATTCTGATGGTTGGGGCGATAACCAATCAGAAGGCGCTTTCCAGGTTGACTATTTCCCGGATAATCCCACTCAATGGGCAGATACAGATGAAGATGGCTGGGGTGACAATCAGTCCTATGGTGCTTCTCAAATCGATGATTTCCCTTTCATATATTCCCAATACCGAGATACCGATGGTGATGGTTATGGCGATAACATAGACGGGTTTGAAGCCGATATCTGCGTGTTTTCATCAGCTGAGGAAGTCGAATCAGGATGGATTTCTTACTATGACCGTCTTGGTTGTAGAGATGTCGATACCGATGGTTATTCCGACCCGACCAATGATTGGATTGCTCATCCGGATGGATTTGCCGACGCGTTCCCGAATGATGAGAGCCAATGGTATGATACCGATGACGATGGCTATGGAGATAACCTGGAATATTTTGATGGACAAACGCTCAGAATTGCCTATCGCGGTGATGGCTGTAGAACTACAGAAGGCACCTCAACCTTCGACCGTTGGGGCTGCCCTGACAGTGACGAAGATGGTTGGTCAGATCCAACAAGTTCGTGGTTGGCAAGTCCCGGTGGTAAAGGCGATGCTTGGCCTATGGACCAAACACAATGGCATGACCTCGATGGTGATGGACGTGGAGATAATCCTCTTGGAACGACTGCCGATGTTTGTCCGAGCCAAGCAGGAACTTCCGTTGGGCCTTCATCCGGTGGTGACCGTTGGGGTTGCCCAGATACTGACGGTGATGGCTGGTCCGACCTCGGTGATGCATTCATTCACGAACCGACCCAATCCAGAGACACCGATGGTGATGGATTTGGAGATTCTAAAGACGGCAATCAAGGTGATGCCTGTCCTGAAGTTCGTGGAACTTCGATTCTTGATCGGCTGGGCTGCCGTGATACAGATGGTGATGGTTGGTCTGACCCAACCGAGAGTTGGCAAGCCCACCCTCACGGTTCAGCAGACTCGTTCCCTACAGAATCTCTTCAATGGCGAGACACCGATGGAGATGGTTTCGGTGATGTTCCTTTGGGGGCACTTCGAGATGACTGTCCAGAAATATCTGGGATTTCCAATCGGGATACACAAGGTTGTGTTGATTCAAACGGCGACGGCTGGTCCGATTCATACGGTGAATTTTCAGCAGCAGTTGCAATTTTGGGAGAAGACCCAGCAGCATCATGGTTGACCTATTTGGTGATTGGATTTGGCTTCATTCTCGGTGCAACCTTAGCCCTTATATTTCGCAAAGATAGAGATACTGAATTAATCCAAGATGAATTGTTTGAATCAAAAGACACGGACAACTTAGATGCTCTTACGATGGAAACGTTGCCTACAGCGATGATACCGTTGGAAAATTTACCACCTCTTCCGATTCCAGAGGGAATGGAGTTACCACCTCTTCCGATTCCAGAGGGAATGGAGTTGCCGCCTCAACAACCGATTCCGGAGGGAATGGAGTTACCGCCTCAACAACCGATTCCAGAGGGAATGGAGTTGCCGCCTCAACAACCGATTCCGGAACCAGGAGGTGAAGTCAATGCGTGATTCAAAACTAGTTTTGCCGTTGCTTCTTGTTTCACTTCTAGTCGGTTGCATCATTTTCCCACAGGGTCTTGTTCAGGAGGTTCAAGCCGAATCCTCTTCTGTTGAAGATGCACTAGCTGCTGAAGGATTGACATTAGTAGCCTTGCGAAACGATACAATGGACATGAATCAAGACGGTGAACCTGATGCAATACGTGTAGTTGTAATTCTCAATTCATCCTCTGAATGGACTGAAATTGAATTGCGTTTGTATGGGCTTCACAAAGATAAGGAAGTTCAACAAGAAAAATACATGGCGTTTACTGGTCAATCCAATGCTAGTTTAGTCTATGATGCATGGTCAGAGGGAGAGCATGCTCTCCGACTTGAATTCATCAATCAAGACGGTGATAAAATAACTACACTTGACTTACCATCTTATATTCTCAAGCCTGCTTTGAAAACTCCACAACTAATACTTGATTTTGATACACAAGATTGGATTGAAACGGGTGATGATTGCTCCATCAATCGTATCTTTGCCGATGAAACAGGCCCCCGATACGATGCATTAGGGATACGAACTTTCTCAGGGGCTCCTTTTACAGTTCTTGATAATCAAACGGTTTTGGATTGTTCACACTGGCCTGCAGGTGAATATACACTCAAAGAAGCCTATCGAAACGATTTGGGCCAAACCGCAGAGTATTGGCTCAATATTTCCATTCATAACCGGCCGGCTCCGGACTTCTCAATGTCGGTTATCGGTAATGAAAATGTCACTGACAAACCATGTGTAATCACCATGACTCCAAACTTGAATGGTGTTGACTTTTCAACCTTTGAGATGATTTGGACCATACAAGGAACCGAACTTCCAGGTAATCGTAGCATTACTTATGATTGCTCAATTCTACCTGCTGGAGTTCATTTGATTACATTGGAAGTAATCAATAATGAACAAATACGAACAATACACGGTATCAATCTTGTTAGGCTTCCAGGACTGACTCTCTCAGAAGAAGAAGCATCCTCCCTTCCAAGCCGCTCTTTCGGTGAGGAAACACCGACTAAATCTGTCGGTTGGTTCTCGATAGGCGGTCTTGGCCTCATCGTCTGTGTGGTCGTTTTCATGCTCCTTGTTCGAGTCAAAGATGAAACTGAGATTGGCTCGCTGCGTAACCTTGGGCCAACTCCAATGATTCTTATAGATGGCTCACCCGATGCTCAAGGCTATCCGACAATGACCGATAATGAAGGCGTTCTTTGGCGCCAACATCCAGATGGTTCTACCGATTGGTGGGATAATCAACTACGAATTTGGCACAAATGGTGAGTAATGATTCTTATGTTTCAATTTATCCTCCCCTCTTTCTTGGTTTTTTTCGCTATTTGTTTCGCCATTTGGTTCATTCGAGTCCGTCCTCGAAAACCTCAAAATGATGCGAAATGGAATACTGATTGCGAATTTTTGACATCGACGACGACAGAAGGAAGTAAAATCACGTTTCGAAAAGTTCGAGATTTCTTTTGGCGAACCACTCGAGACCGAGATGAGGCTTGGGCTGATGAAGTAGTTGTTGATGTTGAAGAACTCAAGGACATTTGGTTCATCGTCGATCATTTCCATTCAATTCATGGCATGGCACACACTTACCTGACCTTTGAATTCAATGATGGGACCTGCCTTTCTTTTTCCTTTGAAGCTCGTCGAAGAGCTAAGCAACGCTACCATCCATGGGATGGTCTTTGGCGGAATTATGAATTGTATCTCTTGGTTGGTTTTGAAAGCGACCTTACAGGATTACGAACTAACGCTAGAGGAAACAAGGATTACATGTTCCGAGCCATCACTCCACCCGGGAAAGATAAGGAGATGCTCCGCCGGTTAGCAAAAAAAGCAAACCAACTTATTGAAGAGCCAGAATGGTACCATTCCTTGTTGACGACATGTAACACATCCATCGTTCGTATGGTGAATCGAGTTACTCCAGGCCGTGTACCGTTTATGTGGAGGAATTTCTTTCCAGGATACACCCCTCATGCAGCTCTTAAACTCGGATTGATAGAAGACTGGGGGGGATTGGAGGAAACTCTTGAGCGTGCCCGAATCGATATCATTGCTCAAAAATGGGATGGAGAGGGAAGTTATTCAGAAATGCTACGTGAGCATTTACCTACTTCACCGGTCCAAAAACAGCAATAATTGACCTGAAGAATATCTAATATCCAAGCAATCGTCTTCTACTTGGTTGTGAAGTCCTTGGGTGCCAGGTTGCAATTTGTGGTTGGTCAAATTCCATTTGGCTCCGGTGATATTTACGCCTTCAACTGTACCAATCGGGAACAACGAAAAGGAAGTTCTTTTTTCTATAGAACAGTTTTTATAACCGGATTTTTCAAGTAATTGAATGGTAGCTTTTGTTGTGTGTAATCGGGTGTTAGAAGGTACTTCGCACAGTGCAAATATCGCTGCAAATTGGTGGGCGAGATCACCGCCTTCAATTCCAAAAATTTCAATTTGGCCTGCACCTTGGTCAACAGCCCATTCGATGGCTTTGACAAGATCATTGTTCTCCTGTCCATCTTGATGAATAAATTGGTGGGTAGATTGCTGTAGGTTTATACGAACTTCTTCCGAAATACTGTCCATGTCACCGATGACAGTGTCGATTGAAATATCATGTTCAATACATTGATGGGCAGCTCCATCGCATGCAATGATGTGTGTTGCTTCTTGGACCAATGACTTCCAAAGAATCTCCCCCGGCCAAAGACCATTGGCTACGATAAGGTAGTTCTTTCCCGCCATAATACGACGAGGTTGTTCATCTTCTCAAACCCACCTATTGATGCCTCTGAAAGTACCTTTCTGTGATTCAATATCATGACCCCCTACGGGGGTCAATGAATAAAAACTTCAAGAAGCGTTTTCAAGGATGCCTAACGACAAGGGGGCATGGCGGCGGCGGCAAGCAGAACTTTCCCCACAGTATCCGTGCTGCTTTCTCTGTTGTTTTTCGTTCATCTTTTCTCGCCACTGGTACAACATCCTGTGGAATCCGATGCTGATTTTAATGATTTACTGGTTCAACCTTCTAGTGAATACGTACCCTTCAATAATTCATATAGCCATGAGTTTGCAGGTACAAGCCTCTCATTCGATGGGTTGGATGATGCAACAGTTCGTGAAGAATCAGCACTGGATATTTGGATGACCGAAATACTTGAGATGTTGCCAAATGAAACCATGGGCTCTCCAGATATACAAATCAACCGCGATGAAGGCTTTGATGCGTGCTGGACAACCCAACAAGGAAATGTTTACGTTGGTTCTCTCAATGGTGGGTCTGAGTCCTATTCTTCTGTTCAATCGGGATGGTCAATGTATTTGGTTGACTCCGTTTCACCTACAAATGAAAGCACTCTTGTTGACTGTGCTCTTGCTGTAAATGAAGACGGCCGACAATACGTTTTGTATGCCGATGGTAGCAATATCAAATCCGCTCATATCGCTTATCAAAACTCAGTATTTTCTGAACTTTCGTGGCAAAAAATCACTATTCGGTATAACGTTCAACCGACCGATATCGAGATGGTTCTTCTTCCAAATCAATTGGAATTCGCTGCTTTCCGAGATGTAAACGGTGCACTCTGGCAACTCAATTACAGCGGTAATATATGGTATGATAATCTACTCGATATCGGTCCAGTGGGCCACTCCATTGAACTGAAAATGGATCTTAACGGCGTCGCTCATTTATTGTATACAGCTGGTGAAGAAGTTCGATTGATTCGCTATGATGGTAGCACATATGACTATCGTGTACTTTTACGAGATTCCAACCTTGCGGATCACATCGGGATGGGTCTTGACACCAACGCAGTCGAACAAATCGCAACCACCACGTTTGTAAATAATACCACGACGCTGCAATTGCTACGAAGCCTTTCTGGTCAAGAAGCAGGCCGAATTAACCCCGTTCCAAACTTTCAGATAACCGCTTCAGTCGATGTCGAAGAAGGTGACTCGTCAATGGCTGATGTCAATGGAGATGGCTTTGATGATTTCATATTTGCTGAACCTGGTTTTTCCAATAATTATGCCGAAATTGGGCAAGTGACTGTGTCATTTGGTTCTGTTCAAGGTATATCTTCATCTGATGTTTGGTCGATGACTGGTACGCAAGCAGGACAGCGTTTTGGTTCAGGTTTTGCAGTTCAAGATTTCAATGGTGATGGCTTTTATGATCTCGCAGTCGGTTCTCCCGGCTGGAATAACACACAAGCAAATGAATCTGGTGATCATGGTTTGGTTGAAATATTCCTTGGTAATTCTTCTGGAATCAACAGTGAATCATGGTGGGAAGTTTCTGGCAATGAAGGCGAAGCACTCGGTTGGAAAATCGAAGGTATTGCACGCATGAATGGTGATGACTTTGCTGACTTGGCTGTTGTTGCAGCGAATCATTCCATCGTTGTGGTTACGAATCCAAGTGAAGTGGTTCACAAAGGAAAGATTGCGATCTACAAAGGAAACAATTCGATGATGAATCATGTTCGCAACATCACTCAAACTCAAGAGTTTACTCTTTTGGGCCGTTCACTAAGTGCTTCGGGAGACTTGAATGGTGATGGTTTCGATGATTTACTTGTTTCCAACGCCGCTAGTTTCGAATCTTTTAGTGGTTTTCCCACTGTAGAAATTTATTTTGGTACATCTTTTGGTTTCAATGGTTCTGCTGACCAAACTATCAGTTCCATAGTTCAAGGTAAAATGTTTGGCCACACCATCGATTTTATTGGGGACGTCAACGCTGATGGCTACGATGACATGATGTTCTCAGAAGTCTATAATGGGACATCGGAATTTCAAGCAGGAAAAGTATGGCTGTATCATGGTTCTTCTGCTGGAATTCACTCCGTCGTTCCGAATTGGACCAAAACCAGTGATGAAGCCAATGCAATGGTTGGTCGAATGTTCATGGGCGCTGGAGACGTCAATGAAGATGGATATGACGATGTCTTACTTATGCAACAAGGGGCAACCCGGAACGGCAAGGTTGAGTTAATTCTCGGTTCTGCATCTGGCCTAAGAAGTGATTCGGAATTACTTGCTATTGGTTCTGCGCAAGAATTCAAAGGTCTGTCTATGGCAACACATGGGGACGTCGATGGTGATGGACTGAACGAAATTAGTTTGAGTTACCGTCAATCAACTTCCTCTTCTTCCTTCCAAGTTGTTCATGAATTATATTCTGAACGTGATTGGGAGTCAACGGTATTCACTTATGCTGATGAACTTGAATTCCTTGATGTTTCAACCGCAAGTCGTGGTGAAGCAAGTATGTTATTGTCTTTCAAGAACTGGCAATCGTTACATTTCTTGGAACATGTCAATGACGGTACAGCAACAGGTGTATGGGCCGATAGTACTCTTGCGGAACCGACTTTAAATTCGACGAGTTTTGCCTTTGGAGGTACTAGTTCTGGTCGCCCGATTATCCTCACAACAGAAGGCGGTCATGGTTTGAAGATGCAAACAACTTCAAGTTATACGGCTGTTGAACAAAGTATTCTAACGGCTGGAATAATGGGCGCATTGCTTGGCTCTGGGCTTGATTCAGAAGGCCATCAACACATCGCTCATGCTACATTAGCTATAGGAGGGCACCAAATATTCGCCTCGATTGAAGATAATTCTGGCTGGAGTAATACTCAAGTTGATACCGACCTGGATCTCGCTGACCCGATTATTGTGCTTACGAATTCGAGTGACTCCACCAGCCTAGTGTACAGAGATTCTACAGATAATCAACTCATGTTGGCTCATCTCAATGGCAGTTGGTCAACTTCGATGCTCGGCTCTCAAGGAGAGGCTGTGTCCAGCGATTTCCCGGCAATATATCTGCCCAATGATGACCTCGCAGTGGCTTTGATTTCGGATGACGGTCAAAATCATAACCTTACTGTTTGGACGTATGATGGTACAAATATTGAATCGAGTACCATCACAAGTTTGACCGACCTTTCTAGTAACATTAAACTTGCAATTGCTGACGATGGGACGATGATGGTGGCAACACTCACATCGACCGGAGTATTGAATCTCTATGAACGTCAATTGAATCAATCAATTTGGGCTGAAAATTCGACTTGGAATTCAACCGTTCTTACTCAACCAAGCGGCTCTATTAACAGTTTCAATCTCGACCTTACGGGTGGAGCAGAACCAGCAATGGCTGTTAGAGGAGATGCCAATAGTGATGTTCTTTATGTTCGAAACGGGTCCTTAGATTGGCATTCATTCGGTCTACAGCCTACATCGACCATCGATGGAGCATGGGACCTTTCCTCCGATAATGGCACATACATTTTGATGACTAGTGTCGGCTCAACCAATCTACTTACTTGGAACAGCCTCAACACTGAATCAATTTCTGGAACTCAAGCAGTACCGCAGTACCTTTGGAGCAGCCTTTCATTTGGCGACATTACCGCTACGGGAACAGTTGGTTTGTATACCGATTCAAACGAAACATTGCACCTTGCAATTCAAGACAGTATCCTTTGGGATGTCGAAGTCTTGCGATTGTACCCTGATGCTGACAGGGACCTTATATTCGATTTGATTGATGATTTGCCACTGTTAGGAAATCAATGGTCCGACAATGATGGTGATGGATATGGAGACAATCCACTTGGTCCTCTTTACGACACCTGTGTATCTAGCAACGGTCCATCATCGAATTACATCTATGGGTGTCTTGATTATGACAACGATGGCTATGCCGATAGTGATGATGCCTGCAACGATGATGACGGAACATCTTGGATTGATAGAAGGGGATGTAATGATTACGACCAGGATGGTTGGTCCAACAATAATTTCAATTATTATGATGGAGACGCTTTCACTTTCAATTGGAAACTTGCATCTGATAGTGATGGTGATGGTTACGGGGACAATTCCGGGCAAGACTGTTGTATTACAGAATACGATTCATCTCGGCCTGATGGCGATTTGTTCCCGTTCAATCCATCGCAATACAGGGACCAAGATGGTGACGGATGGGGTGACAATTCATCAGACATCATAGATGGTGATGCATGCAAATGGGATTGGGGTGCATCGTGGAGAGACCGTAACGGGTGTCTTGACACTGACAATGATGGTTCTTCAGACCCATCAAGCACTGGAGGGTTCGAATGGAACATTACACATGGCGCGGATGCATGGCCATTTGACAGCACTCAGTGGGCAGATTCCGATGGTGATGGTTACGGCGATAACAGTTCAGAAGGTGCAACAAACCCTGACCAATACCCTAACAACATTGCTGCGGCAGAAGATAATGATTCAGATGGATTACTCGACAGGTGGACTGAATATTATAATGGTTCTTGGGATGATGACAATGATGGTATAATCAACAGTAAAGACCGCTGTGGTGATTCTAATCTTACAGGAGTCATCGACGATGAAGGCTGTAATTTACCAGAATTTAGAAATCAATCTCGTGGTCAACCTATAACAAATGGTGGAGGTTTAATACTCGATGGTTGCCCAAGTTCGTGGGGTAATTCGACCAGTCCATATCCAGGATGCCCAGATACTGATGGTGATGGATGGATGGATTCACAAGATGAATTCCCACTTGAATCATCTCAATGGCTTGATTTTGACTTCGATGGATTTGGAGACAATCCCGAAGGATATCAAGCCGATGAATGCCCAGAATTGGCTGGTGTGTTTGAAGGAACGAGTCCTTCTGGAAATGGAACTGGAATTGGTTGCCGATTTATTGATGCTACCGATGATGACGGAGATTTTGTACCCAATGCAGAGGACTTTTGTGCGGATACCGATGTAGGGCTGCCAGTCAACTCAGTTGGTTGCGCAGAAAACCAGTTGGATGATGATGACGATACAATCGCCAATGATATCGATTTATGTCCTCAGACTCTGTTTGGCGATCCAGTTGATGCCATTGGTTGTAGTGCTGACCAACTCCTAACCGATGACGATTCTGATAATGTCGCTGGCCCTTCAGACCTCTGTCCTAATACACCCGATAGTGAAAGAAATGTGGTTGATTCAAACGGCTGCTCAGCATCCCAACGCGATTCAGACGGTGACGGAGTTTCGGACGACATTGATGCCTGTCTCGATACCCCTGCCGGTTATCCTACTCTCGCAGATGGTTGCACCGATGAAAGTCAGTTCGGTGACGAAAGTGATTTTGATGGTGATGGCTATTTAGACAACTACACGTTTACACTCAATGAAGAAACAGGCTTGAGAGAAAACCAATCAGGTGACGCCTTCAGAGTAAACAGTGAACAATGGTCTGACCAAGATGGAGATGACTATGGAGATAATCCGAATGGTTCAGAATATGACTATTGTCCGACAGAATTTGGGACCTCATACCTAGACTTCTTCGGTTGCATTGATGATGGTGATGGCTATGCAGATGCCTTCGAACCTTCCGGTCTTGCGGACAATCCGACTCAATGGTTGGATGAAGATTACGATGGCTTTGGAGATAATCTAACTGGTACTTCACCTGACCTATGCCCCAAGACCCCCTACTCACAAAGGGCAGATGTTGATTCAAATGGATGTATTTTAGACCAACTAGATTCCGATAACGATAATGTCTCTGACCTCTGGGATAATTGTCCGAATGAACCGAAAGGAGAAAATGGGTATTCTGATGGTTGCCCTCTCAAATCGACGGATTCAGGTGACGATGCATCTTCGATATTTGGGTCATCTACTATTTTGATTTCGGTTGTTGCTGGAATCGTAATCCTGCTTGTTGCCGGAGTAATTTTCATGCGCCGCCGAGGCAATGATTACGATTATGATGATGATGATGATGATGATGATTGGGATGATGATGATGATGATGATGAACCTCTTCCATTTAGAAACAGTCGAAGCACACAATCTTCATCGCCACCACGCGATACACCCTCTCGAGGACCATCGAGTGGTCCAACAAGTGGTCCCACAAGTGGTCCAAACGCCCCTCCAAGTGGTCCTTCGAGAGGCGCTCCAAAAGGTCCACAAGGACGAGGACCAAGTTCTCCACCATCTCAAAGTGGTCCTAAACGCGGCAGCCCCTCTCCAAAAGGGCGCTCACCAACAAGCCAATCCTTTGCCGAACAATCAGAACCTGAACCCGAAGTTGAAGACGAAGGTTCCGCTAAAGTTAGAAAGGCAACCCTAAAAATCGATTTATCAATATTTGAAGATTGGCAAACTGAAGACAGAGAATCTGCTGCTGATTGGGTTCGAAGTTCTCTTGATGAAGGAGATGAAGAACGTACAATCATGATGCAGTTACAAGAAACTGGTTGGTCCGCACCACAATCAAGAACGATTTTCAATATGGGACGGAGCCGCTGAAATGGAGTTGTGTTCGATAGTGAAGGAACGCTTCACAGCATCATACTCAAGAACGAGATTCAATTGGATGCGAAAGAGGGGGGTAGAAAATGGCCGGTAAAGATCTCGAAGGCGCTTCTATGCCCGATGGAATTGAAGTCGATGAGGCAGCAGCCTATTTCGGCATTACTGAATCTTCTGATATGGTTCATAGTTTGATGGCAATGGAGCGCAGTCAGGCGATGGAGAAATTCTTTTCTATTTTATCTGATATTGTTCTTCTGCCTGGAGATTTTGATTTTGAAGCTGCGAGTGAGCGAATTCAATGCGAAGGCGGCGAAATCTACTACTTGGTTGCTGGACATCTTGGGCTGATGAGTCTACCAGATTCACTTTCGAACTATCTTGGCCTACCTGATTCATTTGGAAATACCAGTGGCAACACTCCTTCAATTTCAATTGAAGACCAAAACAAACTCGCAACACTTGCGAACCCAATGGGAATTATCAAACTCTTAGCAATTGCTTCGACCACCGGCTCGGAAGGCGAAGTTACCCGATACCACAATGCAATGATGGGGCTATTTGCCGACCCAGCGGCAAATGCAGATACTCTTCTCACCGTAATTGATGAATTCGATGCAGCCATGGATGTAATCGGTCATGCTTTGCCAATACCTTCGTTAGCAAGTGGAGAAGCAGCCACTGCAGCTATCGCAACTCTCCCCTCACCGACATCTGTTACGGTGCCTCGGCCTGCCGCAGTAGAAACTATCCCGCTACCTGGGGCAAAAGTAGAGGGGAATATCTCCTTGCCTCAAACATTAGCACCTAGCACTCCAAAATCTTTAATTGAATTACCTTCGGTTCTTACAACGCTTGAACCAGAGCCAACACTCGATACCAGCAATCATAAATTAGTTGCAAAGGCAGAGGAAGATGCCTTCTCAGGGGCATTTGACATGAATATTGGTAAGGATGAACAAGTTATCGTTCCAGAACCAGAACCTGAACCAGAACCTGAACCTGAACCAGAACCTGAACCAGAACCAGAACCAGAACCTGAACCTGAACCAGAACCTGAACCAGAACCTGAACCTGAACCAGAACCAGAACCTGAACCAGAACCTGAACCTGAACCTGAACCTGAACCTGAACCTGAATTTGTCAGTGCAGCAGAACATTTCTTTGCAGCAGATACCGATGGAAGTCAAGAACTTTCAATTGAAGAATTAGCCATTGCAACGGGTACTTCGCTTGAAGAAGCAAAAATACTCCACCGAGAAGCCGATACAGATGGCGATGGTGTCGTTTCACTTTCTGAATTTATATCATCACCGGCTGCTGAAAAAACGCAATCACTCCCTCGGCCCGTTGCTCCAGTCCGTAAACCCCTCTCCCAACCTGCTCCTACGCAACCACAGCAGCAACCACAGCAACCACAGCAACCACAGCAACCACAGCAACCACAGCAACCACAGCAACCACAGCAACAAAATTGGAATCAGCAACCACAGCAACCACAGCAACCACAGCAACCACAGCAACCACAGCAACAAAATTGGAATCAGCAACCACAACAACCACAACAACCTATGCAAAACATACAGCCAACCATACGTTCAGGTGTTTTATGCCGAGGTTGTGGAATCGGACTCGACCCCTATTGGAGATTCTGTCCGATATGTGGAATGCAAAATGCAGTTCGTTGATCATTCCCAAAGTTGGAATTCACCCTTTGAAATAAAGAGTGTATCGTCAAGCCAAAAGCTGGCATTTTTGAGAACACCCGGAATGTGAATACCGACGGATGAAGCACCGCCCAATGCAGTGTTATCCCCTACTGAAAAGTAGCATGTTCCAAGGCGCTTCTCATCTTCGAGAACATTGCCAGAAAGTCGAGCTTGTGGATTCATTCCAAAACCAAATTCAGCCATTGTCCATACATTTTCTCGGTCTTTGGTTCGTAGACGTTTAGCAGCCTCGCCGAATTCTTGTCGAATTGTAGCAGCGATTGTGCCTCCTTTGACATCCATGACCATTCCATTTTCTATAATCAATGTAATTGGTTCGTCAACCAAATTCGACTCCCATGAACCATCGATCACAACGGTTCCGTTCATTGAACCTTCTCGTGGCATGATGAAGGCTTTCCCAGCAGGTAGGTTTGTCAGCATTTTCGGACGATTACAAATACCATTGTCGTCGAGTTTCCATTCCCTCCAATTGACTTCAAATGTCACATCAGTACCCTGTTCAGAAGTTACCTTGGCAATCCTTCTTCGCCGGAAGTAAGTCCCGAGGCCACTGATTTTTTGCTTGATTAGGGAGAAATCTGCCGACATCCCACCACGACTAAACATTTCATTTGTCATTCCTGGCATTGTCGCAATACGAGCTCCACCGCGGAGAGATTGACGTATGGCACGTGTATGTGTTAACGAATAGCGAGTTGGTGCAATTATCACTTGTTGTTGGCGCATCAAGTTTGCCACAGGAGGGGGCGGTTCCTCCCCATGATGTCGAGCTTTTGGCATGACGATGAGAAGAACACGGTCGGAGCGTTCGTTTGCTGCTTCATGCAATGCTTGACCAATATCACCTGTAGTTGGGTCACAGACAATAAGGACATTTTCGCCCCTTCGAATATCCATGCATGTCTTAATGACGGTTTGAGCACTTACTTTCAATTGCTCTGCAACTTCTTCTATAGAAAGTTCGGAAAATGGAATAACTTCAGTTTTAGTCGTTTCATTCGGTTGACCCATCATATCGACGGGTTCTTCACCAATATTTTTGATGGCATCGACGACCTCTTCGAGTTCATCATCTTGAGTGTTCAAAGGTTCACTCTTCTTCTCCTTACGGGAAAAAGGTCGCACCATATAACTGCGAGAGGGGCTTATACTTTCAATGTGTGGCAATAATTACGAGTCAAATGTTTTTGAGCCATACAAAGAAAGGGAAATTACAAGTGTTCATGATGGGGAAAGTGGTGGCTCATTTCATGCCGGCCTATCCTATATTCATTGAACGAGTCAAAGACATCCACCGACTTGGAGCGTTACAGGGACATTTGGGTTGGGACCAAGAGACCATTATGCCAGCAAAAGGTTCAGAGGCACGTTCTGATATCTTATCTTGGCTTGCAGCAGAACAACATAACCGTTTAATTGAACCAGAAATGGGTCAAATGTTGAATTCTCTTGAGCAAGATGAAAGTTTGAATGATGACCAACGGGCCAATGTCCGAGAAATTCGTAGGTCCTATGACAAAGCTGTGAAACTACCATCGGAGTTTGTCGCTGCATTTGCCAAAGCCAAATCCGAAGCCCTCTTGACTTGGCAAAAAGCCAGGGTTAATTCTGATTTCGAATCATTTTTGCCTCAATTAGAAACTCTCATCGGGATGACTAAAGAAAAAATTGCTTATTATGGAGGCCAAGACAATCCATACGATATGTTACTCGATGAATACGAAGTTGGAATGAAAGTAACTGATTATGACCCGTTGTTTGCAGGACTTCGTTCACGGTTAGTACCTCTTCTCCAAAAGATTACAACTGCTCAGGAAACAAATCCCGACCCAGTATTACCGGACGGTCTTCGTTTTTCGATAGAAGCACAAACTGATTTTTGTATCAAAGTCTCCGAAGCGATGGGATTTGATTTTGATGCTGGGAGAATGGATGCATCAACCCACCCTTTCTCCGCAGGTCTTTGGTCAGGTGATACACGTTTTACAACTCGGTTCGATGAGTTAGATCCGTTTTCATGTTTGTATGCAGTCATGCATGAAACCGGCCATGCACTGTATGAACAAGGACTTTCGAAAGAGTTTTCCTTGACGCCTAGAGGTGCAGCAGTTTCACTTGGTGTTCATGAATCTCAAAGTCGATTTTGGGAGAATCAAATTGGAAGAACAACTGCGTTTTGGAGTATTGCTTTACCTTGGTTTAGAGAACATTTCCCAGATGCACCTGAGTGGGGTCCAGAAACACTTAATCGGATCGCTAATACGGTTTCAAAGGGCTTCATACGGGTTGAAGCAGATGAAGTAACTTATAACTTACATGTAATGTTACGCTACGAAATAGAAAAGAAAATATTCAATGAGGATTTACCAATTTCGCAATTACCTGAAACTTGGAATTCGATGTTCGAAGAATGGTTTGGGGTCAAAGTTCCTGATGACAGAGTTGGATGTTTACAAGATATTCATTGGTCAATGGGGGCTTTTGGGTATTTCCCAACCTACACATTAGGCAATCTTTACGCAGCCCAATTACTCGAATCGATGGCTAATGATTTAGGAGATATTGATGCGCTCATCACCTCTGGAGACTGGTCGAGTTTACTTCAATGGCTTCGACCAAGGATCCATGAGCAAGGAAGTAAAATGTCACCTTCAGAACTCATTGAATTCGCCACAGGTTCTCCACCTTCACCCGAACCTTTCCTTCGCTATGTAGAAGGTAAATACGGTGCTTTGTATGGTCTGTAATCACTCTTCTTCTGAACCCAACATCGAATTCATACGTGCTGTAAGTTCATTGATAGCGCCCATCAAATCATCTGTCCGGTCATCTTCATGTTCCGTACCAAATGATAATCCAAGCATAGTGACCATAGCGCCGGACAGCATAATTACCGCCGGCATATAGACATCTGATGCGCTCATCAAACCATCTGCTGCTTCCATCCAACCAAGTAATGCGCCAATAATAAACACAGTAAAGCCGATAACGACTTGTTGATATCCTTCTCCAATATTTTCTTCGAGCCAACTCATATAGTATCCCAAATGTAAATAATTGGGCTGGGTGTATAATTATATCCCAATACAAGAGGATAAATGTGAAAAATAACACCTATTTCCAAGGCGCCATAATGATTGGAGTGCCAGAAGTCCCCTTTTCAACCAGAATTTGACCCTTATGCCCAGTTTCTTCAGTTCTCTCAAACACAGGGACGCCACCTACAATTGTGACTTTTGCCCATCCGACTAAACGGCGGCCACTGAATGGATTCCAGCCAACTCGAGTCCAAGCATGCTCATCTTTGACTTCATGTTCTGTTTCCATATCAACCAAGACAAAATCGGCATCTGCACCAACTTCAATACGTCCTTTGCCAATCATGTTGTAGCAATCGGCGACATTGGTTGACATCCAGCGAACAACTTGTTCAATCGAACAATTACCCGATTTTGCATGAGTCAACATGACTGCAAGTGAAGTTTCGACGCCAGGCATCCCACTTGGTGCACGAGGGAATCCGAGCGCTTTACCTTCTAAGGTATGAGGCGCATGATCAGTAGCCATACACTGAATTGTACCATCGAGTAAACGGTTCCAAAGAATTTCTTTGTCAGCTTGATAGCGAATTGGTGGATTCATTTGCAAACGTGTACCATGGATTTCAACGTCTTTATCGTTAAAGGTGAGGTGTTGAGGTAGTGTTTCCGTTGTGATGATTGCTCCTTCTCCTGCTTCAGAAGGCAAGGAAGTGATTCCATTCAACCAATCCGCCTCAACGCCAGAAGTCAGGTGCAGAATGTGTAATCGATGATTATAGGTTTGAGCCAATTCAACTGCAAGTTGAGTCGCAAGTAATGCCGTAGTATCGTCACGCCATTCAGCATGAGCAGCGATGTCAGTGCGATGTTCAAAGTCTGGGAACCGTGAATTCAAACGTTTTTCATCCTCTGCATGAACAGCGATTAGTCCAGCAGTTTTAGAGAATATAATTTCCAATGCATCTCGTTCATTGACCAATAAAGTACCTGTTGAAGAACCCATGAATACTTTGATTCCACAAATTCCTGGAATTGAAAGGGGTGCTTCGGGAGTCCCAACAACTTCTTGCAAATCTTCTACATTTTCAGGTGTTGCACCGATGAAGAAACCATAGTTGTTGACGCATTTCGCAGCAGCAGTATCCAATTTCATTTGCATTCCTGCCATGTCTGTAATGGCAGGTTTGTTATTTGGCATATCGAGGAATGAAGTCACTCCTCCACTTACTGCAGCAGCAGAGCCACTTTCGAGGTCTTCTCTTTCTGGCTGACCAGGGTCTCGAAAGTGTACCTGTGGGTCAATTCCACCAGGCAAGAGATGTAGGCCAGAGCCATCGATGAGAAGTTCATCATCAAGAGGTTGAAGTTGTTGAGGTTCAGTTATTGCTTCAATGATGCCGTTTGAAACGCGAACATCAGCGAGACGAGTCGAATCCGGCATGACAACAGTTGCCCCAAGAACGAGCATATTACCACGGCTACGAACAGACTCCATGTATGGGTTTGAGCGCATCCACTCAATGAACTCTCGCTTTGATATCCTAACGACGTCGGGCTGATTTAGGCCTAAATGCATCGCACACAAGGTCCACAGTATCGATGTAGGGGCCACCGATGAGGTCGACGCAATACGGAACCGCTTTCCAAATTTCATCAATAGTTTCTCGGATCGATTTTGGCCGTCCAGGAAGATTGAACATAAGGCATGAACCTCGAATCCCCCCTATTTGTCGCGAGAGAATTGCTGTCGGAACATAGTTCAATGATATCGCTCTCATTTGTTCTCCAAAACCAGGAAGAATTTTTTCACATACGCGTTCTGTTGCCTCTGGTGTCACATCACGTGCAGCGGGTCCAGTTCCACCAGTTGTTACAATCACCTGGCATCCGAAGTCATCACTGAGTTCGATAAGGGTCTGTTCGATGAGTGATTGGTCATCTGCTATACATCGATAATGTACGGTAGATGGGCTTGCTAAACTTTCCTTCAAAAAAGCAAGAACAGCCGGTCCACCTTCATCTCGATAGGTGCCTGAACTTGCTCGGTCGCTTACGGTGACAATACCTAGAACTGCATGGTCGCCACAATGACTTTCAATTCCAGAGAGATGATGGACAGAATCCATAGGTTCAACTCCATCACTGATTGCCATATTTGGCTTTGATGTCTGCGTGGAAATTGTCGAGTAAAGTATCTTCAAATAATTCGGTTTGACGTCGCATCTTTGTTGAACGAATGTGTAAGAATGCAGCACCAACAAACACGATAATAATCAATGGAATCACCGCCTCCAGTTTGTATTGGTGCATGAATTTGACAATACCTTCTGCTGTATAGGCCCATGTGACCGAGGCAATTGAGCCTCCAATGAATGTAGCGCTCAAGACACGCATGAAATTCATTCTAGACAAGAGTCCAAGCATGGCACCAACAAGAACACCTGATGCCATAAATGGAATCCAGACAAAGACAATTAATCCCCAGAATCCCCATTTATTAATCATTTCACGCTTTTCATTGGCCATGTATTCGACAGTGGAAAGTGTATCTCCAAGGAATTTAGTTTGTAGCATTTTACCTCCAAACCCATCTTGTTTCGCCACCGCAACAATTCGTTCATCATTCTTCTGGTCGCGTTCAACGCGTCCTGCTCCGGAGCGTTCTGACAATGTCGAAACTTGATTACGTCCTTTGACAATCAATTCTTGTGAGCCCAACAAGTCGGCATTTCGTTTTGAGATAAAGTGATGAAGTTCAGTTTGCACTTCATCGCGCGTACTCTTGAATCTAAAGAAAGCAAAGCGTTGGGTAGGGCGATAAATCACAGAGACAAAGATTACACGGTCATCGCTTGTGACAACAGCAGCTTCCATATGCAATTCGTTTCGGCGTGCGAAAAACAATTCTAAACTCTCTCGAACTTCTTCTTCAACACGAGACAGCGTATGTAATTCTGAAAAGAAATCTGAATAATTTTGTTCCTCATCATCTTCTGTTAAATCTGCAGAAGTTCCAATTCCAACACCCGATTCAAAATCAATCGCTTGATTTACTCCGATGGTACGGACCGTAAGTTGAACTGGTTTGAATACTCGGAAGATTGCAAATTCTTCGAGAACTTCACGAAGTACTTCTGCACGAACATCTTTACTATCTGAGAGCGTTGATTGGGTATTTTTGTATGGTACCATGATGTCAATTGACAAATCCCTCGGCTCAACTTTATACAATTCCCAATCAATTTCAATATTCAATCGGTTAGCAGTTTTGCCAATTGAATCTTCGACCAAACGCGCAATATGCGTTCTAGACAGAATATCATCACTGTCTTGGTGGTAGACTTTGTACATCAGTGGATAAATAATCAATAACGTAATGGCAGAAAGGGAAAGTGAAGAAAATGCCATCCACCATGCGGGAATTCCTGCAGCTCCACCTGCAAGCATTGCAGTTTCACGTCCGCCACCAAGTTCAGCTCCGATCAAAACATATCCCCAATTGCCAAGGTCTTGAACACCCCAACAAGAGCGGGCGCCTGTGTCAGTCATACGTATTTGCTTCTTTTCTTCTGAGTCTACGAAAGGTAAGAAGGCAAAGGTTTGCTTTGAAATATCGAGTTCAAATTCAACACGTTCGGTAATCTGATCTACACCATTTACAATACTGGCACTGGAATTTGGGTCTGAGTAATCTGATTGGTTCCAGACTGAAATCGTATAGGTCAACTCATAATACCCCTCTTGAAGTTCATCAAAAGGTGCTGAAAAATACATTTTCCCAGCATTGGATTCACCT
>Ga0302122_10000255_pt1 | contig 31299 bp, 20 predicted proteins | sample CB21_SCM_MG_FD_203115 | JGI IMG/M metagenome (GOLD analysis project Ga0302122, IMG submission 203115) | Marine microbial communities from Western Arctic Ocean, Canada - CB21_SCM | ecosystem: Environmental > Aquatic > Marine > Oceanic | place: Canada: Western Arctic Ocean | collected 2017-09-28 | reverse complement strand
GCCGCGCGAGCCCGTGTGCGAGCCCGCGCGGTCCCGGTCGCGGCGCGACGACCGGCCGCCGCCGCGCGACGAGAAGCCCGCGCCGGCGGCCGCGCCTGCGCCGGCGGCCGAGCGGAGCCGCTCGCGGTCGCTCTCCTGGAGCCCGCCGCCGGCCGTGCGCCGGCAGATGGCCGAGTTCAAGGCCAAGAAGGCCCGGGAGGCCGAGACGGCCAAGGCGGGCAAGGACCCGACGGAGAAGACGGGCAAGTTCTGGGACGGCTTCCGGTGGGTCGAGCACACGCCGGCCTCGCAATTGCCGTCCAACCCGGCGACGCGCAAGGAGCGCCGGCTCTACGTGGGCAACCTGCCCCCGACCTTCGACAGCGAGCAGCTGCGCATCTTCCTGAACGAGGCCCTGCGGGCGTGCGGCGCCATCCCCGCGGGCGTCGACGAGGTCGTCATTTCCTCGTGGGTCTCGCCGGACCACAAGTTCGCCTTCGTGGAGATCAGCACCGTCGAGGCGTCGACGACGGCGTTGGGATTGTCGGGCATCACGTGCATGGGCTGCCAGCTCAAGATCTGCCACCCGAACAACTACGTCGTCGGCGCGCTGCCGGGCATGGGCACGGCACTCGCGACGCTGGACCAGAACGGCGTCGCCTACGCGCCGGGCTTCGGGCCCGACGCGGACCCGCAGCAGCAAGAGTTCATGCAGGCCGCGCTGGCGGCCATGGCCACCGGCGCGCCGACGCAGTAGGCGCCCCCCCGCCCCGCCCGTTTTAAGAGGGCGATTTCAGAAGTCCCGGCCACTTCCGGATCGAGCTCGGGAGAACAGTTGATAGTATTAACCCGCGTCGGGCATCGGCCCAGAATCCGCGCGCGGCCGCAGCGGCAGCATCGTCTGCGCATCGCGATCGAGGGGTGTTTCTGACCGGGACGCGGACTCGTCCGGGAGGGCGGCGCAAGCGGCGCAGGCCGTCATCGCGCAGGCGCACGCGGCGCAGTTCGCGCAGGCGCGCGGCGGCGGGTCCACGCGGTTCCGCCGGAAGCTTCCGAGTAGGAACCAGAACGACGGGCGCGCGCCCGTCGGCGCCCAGTGGCCTTCGATGTCACGTCTTAACGGCAGCGGCGGTTCGTGGCCGCGCGACGTCTCGAGCTGCGCGGCGTGGCGCTTCAGCGCGCGCCGGAGCGGCACGCCGAAGCTCGCGGCCGCGAGGCCCAGGAGGCACGCCGCGAGAGCCAATTGCCCCCGCACCAACAGCGCTTGGCCGCCGGCCGCCAAGAGACACGACGCGCCGTACAGGAAAGCGCCGACGAGCTGGTCCCGCTCCAGCGCGTAGACGCCCGTCCGGTGGCGGAGGTACAAGTGCAAGAGCGCCGCCACCAACAAGGCCTCGGCGCACCAGAGCGGCACGAGCGCCGTCGTCGCCCCGGCCGGCGGGAACGTCGACGAGTCGCGGAGGCACTTCGCGCCCAGCGCCAGGCTCAACCACGCCAGGCAGTGGAGCGTCGCCCCGAGCTCGCCGCCGTTCTGGTGGTCGTCCGTCGAGAAGCCGCGGCGCCCCCGCAACACAATCGCGGCGACGACGGCGACGGTCTCCAGACCCAACACGCAGAGGCAGGCCCGGGCGAGCCGGTCGTTGCGCACGTGGCCGTCTTCGCTCAGGACGCCGCCCAGCGCCCAGAGCTGCGCCGCCAGCAGTACGCACGCGGCGGGCACGCTCAGCGCCACGCCGCAGGCCCCGCGCCGCGCGAGCGGCAGCGCGTCCTCGTGGATCGCGCCGTCCCCCGCCCCCTCGACGCTCCCGTAGGCGAACTCGTCCGGCGCCGGCGGCCGCAGCCTCAGCTGCGCCGCCGTCCGGAGGAAGCGGACCTGCGCCGCGAAGGCCGCGACCGTCGCGGCCAAAAAAGGCAGCGCCACGAGCGACCACGGCAGCGCGGCGGCGCCGGCGAGCTTGCCCGCCACGAGCACCGCGCCGGCCACGTGCAGGTCCACGCACCGCGCGCAGCCGTCGGCGACGTCGTGAATGATCTTCGCCGCCGCGTCGCTCCGCCGGCGCCGCAGCTCGAGCGTCACGGGCGAGCCCGGCGGCATCATCCGTGCGGCGTCAAGTGCTGCAGCACTTGCTTACAGCTCAGCTCACAGCAGCGAGTGCCTCGCACGCACGCACTACCTACGATGCAGCCACACCTTATATATCACTGCTAACAACACCGCGGCTATGCTTGGCAGCAACCAGCGTGCATTTGGGCTTGCCAACTCACTTTTCGCAGCTTCGAAAACCCGTGTTTAAAACCCGTTTAGTTCTGAATCGGCTTGAATCGGCGACGCGCGGTGTCTCCCCCCCGGGCCCTGTCCACTAGTCCTAGCACCGTAACAAAAGCGCGAACGCTCTGCACTGAAGGGATTACCAAAAACTTTGTTACAAGAGATGCTATCGAGGCGGCCTTTGCCGGCGGACGAGTGTTGCGTGGTGATCGAGCATGTCGCACTCGTTCGCGAGCTCCGCCGCGCGGAGTTTTATCGAGACGAGCTCGCTCGTGAGCACGTCCACGGCGCCGTCGTCGTTCCGGCGCACGTCTTCGAGCTGCGCGGTGAGCGCGGCCTCCTCCCGGCGCACCTCGCCGACCTCGAGTTCCAGGTCGCGGCACTGCTGCTCCGAGTCCTTCACGAGGCCGAGCCACATCTCCTTTTGCTCGGCGAGGCTCCGCCGCGCGTCCTCGATCTCGCGCCTATATCTCCGCTCGCGCGTCTCACGCGTCTCCAGCTTAATTTTTTTCGCCAGGTCCGCGGCGGCCACCTTCGTCGCCGCATCCTCGTGTCGTCTTCTTTCCTTCCGCGAGAGCTTCTCTTTTGGCGACTCGGCCTCCCGGGCCGCTTCTGGCGCAGGAGGCTCCTTGGCCTCCTCACGCGGCGGCGCTGGCGGCTCCGGCGACGGCCGCTGCGGCGTCGTCGGCGGCGGCGCGGACGGCAGGTCGTACAACCCGATCTCCTCGGGCGGCGGCTTCTTCTTCCGCGTTGTTATCTTTTTGGCGGCCGTCGCGCCGGCCGCCGCCGACCGTGAGGCCGCGGACGCCCCGGCCGCCGCCGAACGCGAGGCTGAGGCGGCCGCCTTCGAGGCGGCGAGCTTGGCGCGCTGGAAGCGGCTGACCCGTTTGTCGGCGCTCGCCGCGCGGACCTCGAAGTGGGTGGACTCCTCAGTCTCGGGCATGGCTGTGCTCTGTGTGGATTACGACTACCACACGACAGTGGTCCTGCACGATACTCGGTCCTATGCACGATACTCAGGTCCTGCCGGTGGGCTGTCCCTGTGCACCAGCAGTAACAGGTCTGCGTTTGTTAAGCGCTTAAAAAACCCGTCGAACCATCCGGGTTTTTGCCATACGGGTTTTTCGATCCGCATTAAATTTTGTCGACTCTGCTGCCAGACTCGCCGACTCCGGCTGCTAGACTCGCATTTGTGCCGTAACACAGCTGCAGTAAACGCATGCTCTTGCTATCCCTTTGTGTGTGCGCTGCGTCGAGCCTTCAGGCTGCGAAGCAGCGGGTGCAGCCTCGTTTAAGCCGACCAACGATGGCGCTGCAGCCACTCGTGCAACAACTTGGCCGTACCACCCTCGGCACCGCCATAGCTTACAAGATCGCCACGGGTGGGCATAAGCGCGGCTCGCTCAATCGAGACGGCGCGATCGCGGCGTTCGCAGTCGCGGCGCTGGCGTTCAGTTGTTCGTTTTGGAGTGGGATCACGTTGCTTTGCTTTTATAAGACGAGTTCAATGCTCACAAAGTACGGCGCATCAATCAAGCAGAAGCTCGAGGATGACTACGCCGCCGAAGGACAACGCGGAGCCGGTCAGGTGTTGGCGTGCAGCGCCATCGCCGTCGCTTCTGCCATCATGCGCCGGGTACTCGTCGGGACGGACGGACCGCTCTTGCTACGACCAGACGAACTAGCATGCCTCGGCAACCGCTTCACGCTCGCCTTTGTTGCTTTTTTTGCTTGCTGTGCGGGCGACACGTACGCCTCGGAGCTCGGCATCCTCTCGAAGTTGCCACCTCGCATGGTCACGAAGCCTTGGAAAGTGGCGCAGCCCGGCACGAACGGTGGAGTTTCCGTGCTCGGCACGTTCGTGTCGGCCGCCGGTGGCGTGCTCATGGGCCTCTGCCACACCGCTTTCCTGCTCCCGCCGTCGTTGCGCGAGGTCGTGGCTCTAATGTACGTCGGAATCGTCGCCGGAGTCGGCGGCTCACTTCTCGACTCCCTACTGGGAGCGACCGTGCAAGCCAGCTACTACGACGAAGAGAGGAAACGAGTCGTGCGGAGGCCCACTGCCACGACGACGACGCACGTCTCCGGCCTCCCCATACTCTCAAACGAGATAGTGAACTTCGTCTCCACGGCGCTCGTAGCTATCGCCGCCTACGCTGCGCCGCGGCAACTGCTCTTGAGGTTTGCAACGTAATACAAGCCGCAATACTTAGACACAAACAATAACAGCAAACTAGCGCGCCGGCCAGTCGAAGCGCTTTCCTATGAAGTCGAAAAGCAGTTCGTTGTGCGGGGCGAAGAAGCGCGCCAGCTCCGCCCTCAGCGCCTCGGGCATCGGCGCCGAGTAGGCCGCGTCCAGGCGCCAGCCGTTCTTCTCGAAGTCGGGCCAGCGGCGCTTCATCTCGGCTTTGAGGGACGCGTCCGACAGGTCCTCGTACGTGTGGCGGGGCAGATTGACCGCCACGGCGTCCAGCGCGCGCTGCGGGTCGCGCCGGAGGAACGCCTGGTCGATGACCACCACATTCCGCGCCCCGACGCCGCCCCGCACGCACCGGTGGAGCTGAGCCGCGTAGAGGCCGCGGTAGAGGTACTGGGCCGAGATGCCCGTGCGCACCCGGACGCACTTGGCGACGAGGCCCGCCGCGGCCGCCCCGGTCGGCGGCACGGCCCAGGGGAAGTAGGTCAGAGCGCAGTCGCGGAAGAGCGCGACCTCGGCCCGCATGACCTCGCCCAGGTCGCCCAGCCGCTCGCGCGTGCCGTCGCTGAAGCATTGTGTCGCGTCGAAGCGCGCGGCCCCCGGCCCGCCCCCGATGATTGCGGCGAGGGCCGCGTCCAGTACCGGACCATCTTTCTGAATCCAGAAGCAGCTTGAGAGCCACGCGTGCAGCGCCGCCCGCTCGTCGCCCCCGCTCTGGCGCGCCGCCTTGACCTTGCGCGCGATCTGCACGCCGATCGACGCGGCGAACTGCGGGAACTTGGCCAGGGCTTGCAGGCCACTCGGCGCGCACGCCCGTAACCCGCGCGTCGCGTTGCGCGGGCCGGCCTCGGCGACGCACCGTAAGATAGCATTCGCGTGCGTCTGCAACGCACTCTCGAAGCCATCCTGCCCCTGCACCCTTCTGTGTTTCATCTGGTACTCGGAGTAGGCTCTAGCCACGGGCTCCCGCACGATGAGCACGTAGGTGGCCCGGCTCCCCAAATACGAAGCCATGTGGCTACACGCGTCGGTGGACGCCACGTAGAACGGCGTCGCCTCGGCCGTCACCTTCAGATCGTCGCGCGGCGGGAACTTCAACAAGTAGGAGAGGGGCCCGGGGCACAGGCTCTCGTTCTTGTCGAAGAAGTGCAACTCCTTGTCCCGCGAGAACGCGATTTGCGGATGCCGCGTGAGGTGCACCGCCAGCGCGGTCGAGCCGGACTTCTGCGCCCCCATGATGACGAGGCTCGGGAAGCAGCGCCACGTTGTGGCTGCCGTAATCAAATTGACGCCGTCGGCCCGCGCGGCGCTCCGTGCGATCCTCGCGAAATGCGCCGGGTACTCGTCCGTCAACAGCTTGGCCCGCTCGAGGGTCGCGCGGCAGCACGCGCGCGTCCCGCCCGTCGGTGACGGCGCCGCGACGCACTCCAGCCCCTCCGCGGCCGGAACGCCGGCCGTCCACGCGAGCGCGCCGCCCTTGGGCGCGCGCCTTCGAACGCCCGTGCGCGACTTGCCCTCGCAGACGTTCGGGTCGTCTTGGGCCGGGCGGCGGCGGCGGCGGCGGCGCGCGCCGGCCTCGCCGCCCGTCGCCCGAGGGTGCGACGCGTAGCGCGCGTCGTTCTGGCGCGCAGCGCGCCGCAGCTTGAGCTGCTCGCGCAGCGATGCATACGAGGCGTCCTGCTGCTGCGTGGCGCACAGCAGTGCGCAGCAGCACAGCAGCGCGTGGCGCATCACCATGCTTCGGGTCTTAGAGCTGCTCTATGCTCTGTGCCGTCCGCTGCGTCCGCTAGTTCAGACGTGCGATCGTTGCTGAACTGCCGACCTTCGTGGGCGCAGATGAGGGCGCAATCCAAGTGACACGCTGGAACGCCAAACCCGACACTGAAAAACCCGAACCCGATCCGGCGCGTCCCGCGTGACCAGACGTGTCTTACCAGAGCGCAGGACACACTTAACTAGAACACCACCTCTCCTTACCCGCGGCATCGGCTACGAGCAGCCGCAGCCCTCGCACGTACTCACTCGCCTCGGCGTCGGACCTTGCTACCAAATCGAGCGTCCGCCCGTCGGCCATATCCAGCACGAACGCCCTCCCCGCGTGCGACGGGTGCAGGCCCTTGCGCAGGGCCTCGGTGCCGCCGTGCGTGAGGGCTTTCGGGTCCGGTTCCAGGGCCGTCCGCACGCGCTTGATCTCCGCCACGGCGTAGACCTTTCGCGGCGTGAGGCGCGACGAGTTCTCGCCGGGGAAGGGGCGCCATGAGAACGTGCGCTGCGTCGCGTCGAGCGCGAAGATGCGGCGCTGGCTCGCGCCGTTGCGCCCGAACTTGATGAGCTGCAGCCCCTTTGCGAAGCTCGCCTCGAACGCGGCGCGCGCCGCCGCGTCGTCCAGCCGGGCAGGCCGCGGCGCCGGCGCCGCGGCGGGCTCCTCGACGGGCATTTCCTCTTCCTGCGGCAGGCAGAGCTCGGCCAGCGGGCCGGGCAGAGAGTTGCCCATTTGTGATTAGGCTGTGCTTGTTTGTTTGGGACTGCGTTGTAGGCTGCAGTTGGGCTACGCCAATTTTTCGTATCCGTGCGATCGATTGCAGGGGCAGCCTCGGCTTTGCGACGCGATCGAAATATTAAATGCGCCTCGAAACCCGAATTGGAGGATCGTTTCGTTGTCAATGCTCTCCATACTATCCCTGCCGGTGTACTAACTTGAATAAACTCTGGGTTTTCCGGGCCGAGGATGAATCGCGCGAAAAACCCGTGGCGAACAAAATAGCTGAGGTGTCCAGAAGTAAACCGAGGTGGTGCGCTGTCTCGGAAACGACGTCGCACATCGATCACAAGTGTGGCCTCTAACAAGCAACGGAGACCTCTACGCAGCAATTGCGGCGTTTGGTGGAATCTCGGTAGCATCACCACCTCACTGGCAGCCACCCACAGTAGGATGTCGACCAACATCTTGGCAGAGGTAGCAGCAGCGGGCGTCGCGTGTAGCGTGGCTGACGGCCTGTTTCATCCCCTCGACACGCTTAAGACACGCCTGCACGCGACACCAACGAACCTCTCAAAGGTTCTCCTCGACGCTGGCGGCGGCCTGCGAGGCCTCCTTAATCTGTGGACGTCCGGCCTCGCGGCGACCGCTGCGCGCGCATCGACGTTTGCGGCGACACGCGTAGGCGCCTATCCGAGTGTGCGCGACGCATTATCCTCGGGGGGCGACGCATCGGTTTCGGTGCGCGCGGCCGCCGGCGCGCTAACGGGAGCGCTATCTGCGGCCGTATTTACGCCGTTGGATGTCCTGCGGTTGCGCTCGCAGCTATCACCCGGCGCGCATCCGACGCTCGACGTGGTCGGTGGTATCCGCAAGCTCGCCGAAACCGAGGGCACATCCGCTCTGTGGAGAGGAGCGAGTGTTAACGTAGCACGCGCGGGGGTACTCACGGCCGCGCAACTCGCGAGCTATGACGGCGCCAAAAGGCATCTCACCTTAGAACACGGATGGCATGAGGGCCCTGTATTACACGTCACGGCGGCGGTGACCGCAGGTGCGATCGCGCAGACCTTCGTGCAGCCGATTTGCGCCGCGCGGACAAGCCTTTTCGTCGGGCAGCGGCCCGCGATCGGATCATTGTACCGCGGCTACGCCACCGGACTCCTCCGCCAGGGGCCCGTCCTCGCGGTCACGTTGACGCTTCTTGAAAATACCCGGACGGCGCTTGGCCTCGACCCCATGTAGATAGTCTGTTAATAATAAAATGTGTTAATCTGCGAGCTCGAAGAACCGGTCCCGCGCGCCGGCGTCGCCGCCCTCGAGCGTCGCGAGCATGAACGCCCCGTTCCGCCCGGAGACGACGACGGTCAGGCCGAGCACGCCGCGGTCCTCGTAGGTGATGTCGACGACGCGCGCCGCGTCCACGACCAGCTCGGCGGCGCCGTCCAGCAGCTTCAACAGGTAGCGGCCGTCGCGCTGCGGCGCGTGCTCCCCCACGCTAAACACACCGACGGCGGACATCTGCGCCGCCTCGGCCTTCATCGCCACGGTCACGCGCCCGAGGCGCCCGTCGAACGTCTCCATGAGCGCCCGCGCGGCGCTCGACACGGGCGGCGGCGGCCGTTCTTTCTGCGGCGCGGCCGGTTCGCTCCCCATCACGCGGTCCGCGAGCGCGCCCCGCTGCTTCCGCCGCGCGTTGCCCTCGATGATGTTCTGGGCCCACTGCTTCTGGAAGTCCTCGGGCGAGAGGTCCCGGATGGACGGCGGGTCGAAGGCGGCGCCGCCGCCGACGACCGCGGCCCAGGCGCTGCCGCTCGTGTCCGACGCGTACGTCTCCACGGCCGGCGGCATGAGCGGCGCGGCCGCCGCGCGGCTGTCGACCTGGGGCACCAAGGTCTTCGGCTCAGGCCGCGCCGGCGGGCCCCCGCCCGCTTCGGGCACGAGCATGCGGCCGACGCCGGCCGCGCGCGGCGCGGTCGTCGTCGTCGCCGAGAGGTCTGCCAGCGACGCGTCCCGCGGCGGGGGCGCCATGTCCTCGGGCAGCGGGGCCGGGGCCGGGGCCGGGGCCGGGGCCGGCGGCGCGAACGCCGCGGCTACATTGTCCATCGCCGCGGCCGCGAGATCCGCCAACGACGCGTCTCGCGGCGGGGGCGCCATGTCCTCGGGCAGCGGCGCCGGGGCTGGGGCAGGAGCGGGCGCCGTGACGACCGGCGCGGGCGCTGCGGCGACCGGCGCAGGCGCTGGTGCGGGCACGGGCGCCGCAGCGACCGGTGCCGGAGGTGCCGACACCGGTCGCCGCGGCGGCGGCGCCTGGCCCGCGCGCTCGTACGCGCGCGCGATGATTTCCTCTGGCGACACGCGTTTCCGCGCGGCGGGCGCGGCCGGGGTCTCCGCTGCGGACGGCTCGGCGAGCTTCGGCACCACCGGGGTGAGCTTTGGCACCACCGGCGGCGCTGCCTTCGGCTGCGCGGACACTGCCTTCGGCTGCGCGGACACTGCCTTCGGCTGCGCGGACACTGCCTTCGGCTGCGCGGACACTGCCTTCCGCTGCGCGGACACTGCCTTCCGCTGCGCGGGTACTGCCTTCGACGGCGCGGGCGCCGGCGGCGCGTAGAGGTTGTTGGACGGCATCGTGCGCGGCGTGACGGGGTCCGCCGGTGACGGCGCTTCGGCTTCGCGCCGCACGGCGGCGGCCGCGGCGGCCGCGGCGGGCGTGACTGGACGGACCACCTCGGTCGTGAGCACCGGGCCCCGCGGCACCGCCGCCGCCGCCGGCGGTGGCGCACGCGAGCGCTGGAGCTCGGCGAGCGCCTCTGCTGCTTTCGCATCCTTGCGCACGATGGGCGGCGGCACTTTGCCGGCCGCTTTCACCGGCGGCTTAATCGTCCATACGCGCTTGGGCTCGACCGGTGGCTTGGCGCCGCCGATGGACATGCTGAACGCGCGCGCGGCGAGGCATAATACGAGCGCTATGGTGCGCATCGTGACAAGCCGTAGATTACCTCTGTGAGGGCCACTGTGGGCTCTAACAGAGTTGGCGCTGTCCCGGGTGAGCCACGCGGGCTTGTACAGCGCGGCGGCCTTTGAACTTACTGGCGTTCGGTAAAAAAAACCCGTCCAAAAGACCCGCGCGTTGGCGAAATTTGCTCGAGCTCATTTAGAGCCCCTTTGTCGAGCAAACGCAGCACGTTTAGAGCTCCTTTGTCCTAGAAGTAGTGCTCAACGCAGCGCTCATCCGTAATAAACGCGACGGCTACGTTCCTTCGCATCGCCACACGAGCAGCGCTGCGCCGCCCACGCCGCATCGCAGCGATGAAGCGCCCGCACAGCCCCAGCAGCACGGATTCCAACGCGGCCGTGGCCGCCGCCCTGATGAGTGGCCTGCCGCCCGCCGCAGCGGCCGACGGCGATGCGCCGCCGGGCTTCATGCGCCTGACCGAGGGCAGCGCGTCGATGCTCTACGAGTGCCGGACCGACGACACGCGCACGCGGGGCAAGGGCCAGGACGACGGGCCCGTCTTTTACAACAAGGTCCAGGTTTTTAATAGAGACGTGTCCATTTTGATGATGTCGTTGTTCGCGCAGTGGCGGTACATCGAGCGGAGCGAGCGCACGGCGAGCAGTATTGCAAAAAAGGCGGGCGGCGACGGCAAGGCCGCCGCGGAGAAGGAGCGGGCGCGGCTCTACGCGTTATCCGCGACGGAGCTGGACGAGTTACTACGGGCGGACGCCGCGGAGGGCGGCCTGCGCGTGCTGGACGCGCTCGCGGCGACGGGCCTGCGCAGCGTGCGCTACGCCAAGGAGGTGCCGGGCGTGAAGGTGGTCGTGGCGAACGACATCGAGGAGGAGGCCGCCAAGAAGTGTGGCGACAACGCCAAGCAGAATGAGTGCGAATCGCTGGTCGAGGCGGTCTGCGGCGACGCCGTGGCGCACATGATTTACAGCCGGGGGAACCCCTACGACGTGATCGACCTGGACCCCTACGGGTCCGCGGCGCCATTCATCGACGCGGCCGTCCAGGCCATCAGCGACGGGGGTCTGCTATGCGTGACGTCCACGGACATGACGGTGCTCTCGGGCAACTACCCCGAGGTCTGTTATGCGAAGTACGGCTCCATGCCGACGAAGGCCAAGCACCTGCACGAGTTTGCGTTGCGCGTGCTACTGCACGCCCTCGAGTCGAGCGCCACGCGCTACGCGCGGCACATCGTGCCCGTCGTGTCCCTATCGATCGACTTTTACATTCGCGTCTTCGTGCGCGTCTACAAGTCGCCGGCCAAAGTAAAGCACACGATCGCGCGGCGGGCCATGGTCTTGCAGTCCGCGGGCTGCCCGTCCTTCTACCTGCAGCCCCTGGGTTCGCCCATCCTGCGGGACGGGGGCTACGCGTGCGCGCGCCTGCACGAGCCGCCCCGGAAGATCCGGGATCTGGGGCGACGGGCTCAGCGCAAGGCGGACCGCGAGGACGAGGTTGTTGAGGAAGACGAGGAGGAGGAGGAGTTCGACCCGGAGCTCGTGGCGCCGGAGCGCTGCGCCGAGACCGGGGCCTCGTTCAAGGTGGGCGGGCCCATCTGGGCGGCGCCCATCCACGACCGGGACTGGGTCATGGCCGGCCTCGACCGCATCGCGGCGGGCTGCGACGAGCATTTGTCGACGACGGAGCGCATCCACGGCGTCTTCACGGCCGTGTCCGAGGAGCTTATGGACGTGCCCTTATATTACACGATCCCGGACCTCTGCAAGACGCTGCACTGCGCGGCGCCTAAGATGTGCGAGGTCCGCGCGGCCTTGATGCACGCGGGCTACCGCTCGTCGCAGTGCCACCGCGACCCGGACGGCATCAAGACGGACGCGCCGCCGCGCGTTTTGTTCGACATCTTCCGCTGCTGGATCAAGAAGCACCCCATCGCCGCGAAGCGCCTCGAGGACCCGGACGCCGCGGTCACGAGGATCCTGGCCGTGGAGCCCATCCTGGAGGCGAACTTCTCCACGACGGCGGCGTTGCGCGCCCATTCCACGAAGGCGCGGCGCTGGGCGCCGAACCCCGAGGAGTACTGGGGGCCCAAGGCCGCGGCGCGCGGGAAGAAAGCGCGGCGGAATGAGTAACTTGCGTACTATGTACTTTCTTGTGTGTGGCTGCCCTACTTGCGTTTCGATTAAACCCGCATAAAAACCCGCACCCTAAAAAAATCACAACTCGCTCTCCACAGAAATTCGCTCTATACACGTGACCAGCAAGGCCACACACTGTAGCGCTGCGCAAACGACACCATGGATATCGATCTCAACTCCCCGGGCGCGTTTGCGCTGCTGTGCCGCTGCGGCAAGCCGCAGGTCAAGTGCAGCACCCATGAAGCGGACCTCGCGGAGGGCCGCGTCCTGCTCCCCGCCGGCGTCGAGCCCGTGCACTACGACGTCGACCTCACGCTCCGGCTGGACGACCACGCGTTCGACGGCACGACGACGATCAAGGTCGCCGTCGCCGCGCCGGCGGTGACCTTGCAGCTGCACGCGAAGGAGCTCGCGATCGCGGAAGCCAAAGTCGACGGCGTGGGCTGCAAGTTCACCGTGGACGCCGGGACCACGACCCTCGAGTTCCTGCCCGCGACGCCCCTGGCGCCGGGCGACCACGTTATTTTAATAAAGTACAGCGGCGTCCTCAACGACTTGATGTGCGGTTTCTATCGCTCGACCTACACGAACGTGCAAGGCGAAAAATGCCTCATGGCCTCGACGCAGTTCGAGAGCATCGACGCGCGGCGGTGCTTCCCGTGCTGGGACGAGCCGCGGCGCAAGGCGACCTTCGCCTGCTCGCTCACGGTCCCGACGCACATGACCGCGTTGTCGAACATGCCCGAGTCAAGCACGCGCCGGTCTTCTGATGGAAAGGTCGTCACGACTTCTTTTATGACGTCGCCGCGCATGTCCACCTACCTCCTCTGCTTCGTCGTGGGCGAGTTCGACCACGTGTCCCAACTCACGAAGAACGGCGTATTGATTAGAGCCTTCACGCCGCCGGGCAAGCCGGAGCTCGGCGAGTTCGCTTTGGAATGCGCTGTCGCGGCTCTAGACGCCTACGACACGACCTTTGAAATCCCCTACCCTCTACCCAAGTCGGACATGGTCGCGATCCCGGAGTTCGCCGCGGGCGCCATGGAGAACTGGGGGCTCGTCACCTACCGGGAAGTCGATATGCTCATCGACAAGAAAACGGCGTCGTCCCGCCAGCTCCAGCGCGTCGCGGAGGTCGTGATCCACGAATTGGCGCACCAGTGGTTCGGCAATTTAGTGACCATGGAGTGGTGGGAGGACCTGTGGCTCAACGAGGGCTTCGCGACGTGGATGGAGACGGGCGTGACCCACGAGCTCTACCCCAGCTGGTCCATGTGGGAGCAGTTCATCACGGACATGCAGGGACGGGCGCTGTCCTTGGACGCTTTACGAAGCTCGCACCCGATCCAGGTGCCCATTAAGCGAGCGGAGGAGGTCGAGCAGGTGTTTGACGCCATCTCCTACTGCAAGGGCGGGTCCGTGGTGCGGATGGTCCACGCGGTTGTTGGCCAAGAAGCTTTCCTGAAAGGACTAAGAGCGTACATGAAGGAGTTCGCGTACGGCAACGCGACGACCAACGACCTCTGGGCGGCCTGGCAGAAGGCCAGTGGCCAGGACGTGCCCAAGCTCATGGACGCCTGGACGAAGCAGACAGGCTTCCCCGTCCTAGAGCTCAAATCTATCAACCACGACGGTTCCCTGGAACTGTCGCAGCGGCGCTTCTTCGCGGACGGCCAGGCCGCGTCCGCCGAAGAGGAGTCCGTGTGGCCCGTGCCGCTCTTCGGGACCGTGGACGGCAGCCAGCACTCGTTGGGCGTCATGCCCTTCGCGACGCACCGCGCCCCGTTTCCCGAGGCCAAGGGCCAGGCGTGGGTCAAATTGAACGCGGGCCAGCACGCGCCTTTGCGATGCCAGTACCCCGACGCCATGCTGCCCGCCTTGGCCGCGGCCGTCGCGTCGAAAAAATTGCCGCCCGCGGACCGCATCGGCCTGCTCTCGGACGGGTCTGCCTTATCGAAGGCCGGCCTCATGCCCTTCGGCCGCTTCCTCGAGTTATTAGGCGCCTACAAGGACGAGGACGACGCAACGGTGTGGTCCATGGTGCTCGAGAAGCTGATGGCGCTGGGCAAGGTCCTCCGGGGCGGCGACGATACCGAACTGTCGGACGCCTACGACGGGTTCGCGCGGTCCCTGATCGTGCCCGTGCTAGAGAAGTGCGGCTGGGACCCCCGGGAGGAGGACGCGCACCTGACGCGGAAATTGAGGGGCGAGGTCATCGCGGCATTACCCATGTTCTGTTCTGCCGATGAAGGTGTCTACGCGGAGGCGAAGAAGCGCTACGACGCCTTCCGGGGAGGGGACGACGCCGCGCTGCCGTCCGAGTACCAGTCGGCGGTCTACAAATTGGTGCTGGCGCGGGGCGGCAAAGAGACCTTCGACCAGATCATGGCTCTACGGGAAGCGCGACCCTTATCCGAGGAGAAGAAGGCGTGTTTGATCGCGCTCGGCGCGGCGCCCACGCCCGCGCTCCAGACGGTCGCTCTCGATTTAGCTCTGTCGGACGCCGTCAAGCTGCAGGACTACTTCTACGTGGCGCTCGGCATGCACGGGGCGTCCGTCGCGGGCCGTAACGCGACATGGGCCCACTTCACGGCAAAGCTCGACGCCTACAAGGCCAAGGTCGGGGACGCCGGAAGTTCAATGATGGATGCGTCGATCGTCGGCGCCTGCGGCGGCTTCTGTACGGATAAAGCGGCGAGTGACATCGTGGCCTTCTTCGAGGCGCACCCCCTGCCGCGCAACACGCGCAAGATCGATCAGATCGTCGAGGGCACGCGCGCGAACGCCGCGTACGTGTCGCGCATCCGGGGCGACCGCGCAAAGGCGCTCGCGTGGCTCGTCGAGGCGCAATAAGTATTTTACTCTCGTCTCTGCGGAAGTAGACTTTGACACAGTTTCAAGTTACTCCTCGGCGCGAGTCCTGGACGGCCGCCAGGGCCCGATTCCGCGACCGCGGCCGGTCGCCGTTATTCGACCCGTCCTGCGACGGCGGCTGCGGCGCCCCCGCGTGCGCAGTGGCGACTTTCCTGCGCCGCGCGCCGCCCGGTTGCAAGGTCGGACTCACCTGAGCCCGCCAGACCTGGACGTCCGGCGCCATCGGGGACGCGCTAAACAGACAGCCGAAGTCGTCGGCGACGACGACGTCCGCGCCGTTAACCGCTCCCTCACGCGGCCGCGTCGCCCACCGCCGTTGCCGCGTCGTCGCGTCCCAGCAGACGACGCCGCCGTCCTCGCCGCCGGAGACGATCATGGAACCCTCTATCGACGTGAGGGCGGTCACGCAGCCGTCGTGACCGTCCTCTAGTGTTGCGGCGGGTAACGGCGTCGCCCGCGACGCGTCCCACACGCTGATCGAGCCGTCGTCGCGCCCGAGGTAGAGCCGCCGGCCGACCGCGAGCAGGCTCTCGGCGGTGTACGGCGGCGCGTCCGCTCGTTCCCGGGTCGACACGTCCCAGGCTACGACCGACTCGCCGCCGCCCCGCGCCGCGTATAAAAGTCCTTCGACGACGGCGAGCGCGTAGACCGACGGCTTGGCCTCGAGCTCGCCGAGGGTCCGGAACGTCTTCAAATCCCACAGCCCGACGAAGCCGTTCGCGTCGGCCGAGTAGAGGGTCGCGTCGACGATGGCCAGCGCGGTGACGATCGCGCCGTGCTCGCCGACCTTGCGCAGCGGGCCGCGCTCCTGCACGTCCCACGCCCGCACCGTGGAGTCGCCGCTGCCCGAGAACAGCGTCCCGCCGTGCAATTTCAACGCGGTCACGCAGCCGACGTGCCCCTCGCGCGCCTCGTCGAGCGGCCCCGTCGGCGCACCGAGCGCGTAGAGCAGTTTTTGCGTCTGCGCGTCGTAGACGCGGATGGCGTGGTCGCGGCAGCCCGCGTAGACATGCACCCCATCCGTCTCGAGGCAGGCCACGCCTTTGCTGCCGAACTGCGGCCCGGCCAGCCTGCCGATCTGTTCCAGCGGGATGGGCGCCGCGACGATGGCTGCCATCCGTTCAATTCCGGTTCTCTTTCTTGGGGCTGCCTTTGGGGGCCTTTGCAGGTATGCTCACGTCAGATCGATGGCGTGTAGGCGTCATAACCACTGGACGTGTTTAGGCGCGGGGCAGCAGAAACCTGAATTCATCGATTTGAATTCAAGCGGGTAGAGTAAGTACGGCAGTAGAGTAGAGGTATAGAGGTAGAGCCCACGGTTGAATTACACCCAGAGGACTCCGTCAGCGACAACACACACGGGGCCGCGCGACGCGTGCCCGGCGCACGGGGAAATCCCCCCAACGTATCTGGTTCTCTTGCTTCCTCTTGCGCGGCGGCCCAGCTAAGCCAAGCCTGTGCTATCGCGAGCTGGCGCGGCGCACCAAGGCAAGCGCGAAAGGCCTTCGCCATGGGGCCCGGCCACCGGCGACGGAGCGCCGTAGCACTATGGCTGAGCGTAGCCCACGGTGCCAAGACGCGCCCCAACCTCCTGCTCGCGCTCGTCGACGACCTGGGCTACGGCGACGTCGGTTATAATGACCCGGCCATGGTGACGCCCGAAATAAACTCCCTAGCGAAGAACGGGATCATTCTGGACCGGTTCTACGCGGCGAGCACGTGCACGCCGACGCGGGCCGCGCTCATGACGGGCCGCCACGCCATCCGGACGGGCATGCAGGACTCCGTGATTCACGCCACGGAGCCGCGGGGCGTGCCCTTGACGGAAACGTTCCTGCCCGAGAAGTTACGGAGCGTGGGCTACCGGACGGCGATGGTGGGGAAGTGGCACCTGGGCTTCCATGAACAAGCCTACACGCCGCTTAGCAGAGGCTTTGATTTGTTCTATGGCATCCTGCCGGGCGGCGGCTCGCACACGGGCCACTTCAGCGTGGCCTCCGCCACGGCCCGGGGCGGCTCCGAACTGACCTTCCAGGGCTTCAACCTCTGGGAGAACGAGGCGCCGTCCCCAGACAACCAGTCCCCGACGCACTCGACCCATTTGTACACCGCGAAAGCGCAGGAGTACATCGCGGCCTTCGAGACCTACTTTCCCGATGCGAAGACGCCGGTTGTTCACGCCGCCACGCCGCGGCGCATCCCGCGGCGGCTCGCCGCGTCCTCGAACCCGTGGTTCGTCTACCTGAGCTACCAGGCCGTGCATGACCCCGTCGAGGTCGGCGACGCGAAATACGTCCAGGACACGGCTTGTGCTTTACTCGCGGCGCCGCGTGACGAACTGTGCGGCATGGTCGCCGAGGTCGACGACGGTTTGAAGACCATCCGGCTGGCCCTCGAAGACGCCAACGCCTGGGACCGCACGTTACTGATCGTCGTCTCGGACAACGGCGGCGTGCTCGACCACGGCTCGTCCAATGCGTATCTGCGGGGCGAGAAGGCCACCTACTTCGAGGGCGGGGTGCGGGTGCCCTTCGTTTTATCGGGCGGCTTCGTGGCCAAGCACCTGCGCGGCCGCCGATTAAATTCGCTGGCCCACGTGACCGACCTGCACGCGACCTTCTTAAGCCTGGCGGGGTACGCGTCGACCGCGGACAAGGCGCTGGACGGTGTAGATCTGGGGCCTCATCTTTTCCAGGACGTGCCGCCGCCGCGCGACGAGGTTCTAATTAACATGAACTCGGCGCACTTCGGCGAGGCCGGCGCGCTGATCGTGGGCGACTTCAAGTACACGACGAACGCCGAGCCGAGCGAGGCCGCCGTCTACGCGCACGTGCGCCACGCGCTCGCGAAGGAGGCGGCGCCGAACGTCGAGAACTTGATTGCAGATGCGCGGAACGAGGTCGTGGGCGCGACGACGCCCACGCTGTTTGATCTCTTAAAGAACCCAGCCGAGCGCACAGACTGCGCAACAATTGATGCCGCGGAAAGCTGCGACCTCTACACGCACCCGGACTATACAGCCGTCCGCGCGTCGCTCGAGGCGCGCTGGGCCCAATACCGGGCGGAGATGGTCGCCTCGACGTTCGCGTGGGCCGACGATGGCCCTCTGGCGGATCCCGCGCTCTTCGACGGCGTGTGGGCGCCGTGGCGGGACGCGGCCGGGCCGCGCGCGACCTACACGGGTCTGGGTCCCGTTGCGGCCGCATCACTAAATGCGATCGCGACGCCGGCCTCGTCCATGGCGGTGACGACCGTGGCCGTGGGCCTGCTGTCGTTTGTCCTCGGCGCGTCGTTGGTGCGGTGGAAGCAGCGGGACCCCCGCCGGGCCTACCTGCCCATTGCCGAGGACTACTAGCGAGATATCACCCATCGCGGTGTGGGCGATTGCCCAAGGCCCCAGGAAGCTTTCAATTAACTATATGTTTTGTGTTAGAATATCCGCGAGTACTTCTTGATCTCGTCGAGGATCGTCGCCGTCGGCACCAGGTCCGCCGCGAAGGGCACGTCCCCGGCCCCCTTGCGCACGATCTCCTGGAAGCGCGTGTAGTACAATAACAACTGCGTGAGCACCTGCTTCAGGACCTCGACGCCGTTGACAAAGTTGGCGAAGAGGCGCAGCACATCCGCGTTCGCGTTCGCAATGGCGCCCTTCCAAGAAGCATTGAAGGACCCAGCGAGCGCCTGGGCCTGGACCACGTCGAGCTGCGCGTCCGCCGACCGCTCGGCGGCCCGCACGAAGTCGATCAGGTCCGCGAAGGCCGCCCGCAGCGCGTCCTCGACGAACGCGTCCCGCTCGGCATGGAGCTTATTAAGCCAGAAGACGGCGTCGGCCTCGTGCGCGCTCACGTCGCGCTCGGCGAAGATGGACGTGATTAAATCATAGTTGTTCACGAGGAAGATATGTCGCTCTTTGCCTTGCTTCAGGCGGCGCGCGAGCCTTAAAAGCAACTCCGCCGTGCGCTCCCGCAGCTCGCCGACGAGGAGCGCCGCCTGTTTAGCTGCCGGCTCGTCGTTCACCGACTCCGTTGAGGACCGCCGGGACGAACCCCCCGAGGACCGCCGGGCCGCATCAACGAGCTTGCGGATCGGCGACGCTTGTGGGCTCGCGGGCGGACTCAGGGCGTCCGGGTCGCGCGCGAAGGCTTGTCGACACGCGTCCGGGAACAGCGCCAATACCGTGGCGTGCAGCTCGCCGTAGCGGCGCGCGACGTAGTGCGGCGACGTCGACGGCTCTCCTAACCGCTTCAGGTCCGACTTCTTCACGCCGTCGATGTTCTGCGCTAGAATGGCGAGCAACCTCGGTCGCACCAGCGCCTCGCAGTCGCCTAAAAAGGCATCTAAAGCAGAAGCCGCGGGCGCTGGGCCCCGCGTGGCCTGTTTTCGGGCGCTTTCAATAAGTCGCACGACTAGTAGTAACCCAACAGCATCATGACAAGCAAACAACTTGTTCTCCAGATGCTCGAGCGTGGCCGAGAACGCGCGGCGAAAAATAGCTTGCAAGGTGCTTTGGACGGCCGGCCCGTTCTCGCCGCCGTGCAGGAACGCCGTCACGAAGTGCATCTCCGATAAAGCGGCGTCGGCCAGGTGCCGCAGCGAACTCCGGAACAGCTCCTCGAAGGGGTAGCGCCGCTTCTCCTTGATGGCGACGTGCACGAGCAAAGGCGGCGCGTCCAACCTCTTTAACACCAAAGCCCGATCCCCCAGACTGAAGCCGTCGCCGCGCTTCGCTAACGAGACGCGCCCCGTGAGCGGGTATCTTACTTCATCTTCGTGCACGGCGACCATGTCGCATTTGTCCGCTACGGGCAGGTCCAATTTTTCCAGCTCGGCGTGGTAGGCGCGAAACAACGCATGCAGCGTCCGCGCCATCCGGTTCACATACACGTCCTTGACGTGGTGGGCCACCTCTGGCGCGTGCCTTTCCAGAAACCGTTGCAGCGGCGCGAGTCGCGCTAATCGTACTCGTTGTAATTGATGCACGTTCGAGCTATCCCTATGTAATTCGTCGATCCGCTCCAACAGCTCGTCGCCGCACCGCGCCGTGGCCTTGCCCCGCAACTTCTCCATGAGCGGCGCCAGGTCCCTACAACTCCGCCAGTCCCGCGAGAATTCGACGTCGGCCCCTTTTTCGCATGCGAAGTTGAGCGCCGCGTCCAGGGCCGCCACGGCCTCGACGAACGCATCATTTACAGCACCGTCGCAGATGATGGACGCATGCCGTGGGTCTAACGCAACGCGCTTCATAAACCCGCCCAACGAGGCCTCGGCGGCCCGCCGATTCTTGAGCTTGGTCGACATGCGCCGACTCTCCGATCGTAGTGATTTCAGATCGCGCGACGCACTACCAAGGTCCGCCTCGAACCCTAAGAGGCGCTCCTGCATCTCGGCCAGGATGCCGTCGCACCGTTGCAATTGGGAGTGGAGGTCCGCTACTCTAGAAGACTGGCGCACGTAGTCGCGGACGGACCCGACCTCGACCTCCCGCAGTTCCCGCTCGATCTTCAAGGAGTGCTCCTTCAACTTGCTCCCGGGCTGGAGCAGAGCTTGCGCGATCGCGGGGTCGGACTCGAGCGCGTGCCGGATGTCCTCGGCGAACTCGTCGGCCGAGAAGGCGACGTCGTTCGGCGTCGCGGTCATGGCTTATCGTTTGCCGCGGCGCGTGGTTGGCTCTCCGCGCGCGCCCTTCACGCGCGGCTTGGACCCTGCACAGCAGTTTCGTTAAGCAGCGACACCAGCGCGGAGGCTTGGCCAAATTTGCTGCGGCGGGCTGTGGCGAGTATATACGCGCTCCGGCCGACTAAGCCTGAGCGTCGTTGCGTCAAATTTGGCCCGCTCGCGTCGACTTTTGCTGCAACGTGCGGGTTTCTCCGAGCAAAAAACGGGTTCAGCGCCTTGGAAGTTGCAGCGCGCGCTCATTGCAGCTCTCAGCTGTTGCACTGTGTGTGAAACGTAGACGCGAGTTATAGCGGTTTATCGCAAAGAGCCAGAACGCTCGAACAGCATGCCTCGTAATCGGCAGAGGAGAGGGCTGCGGCGAGTCGTCGTCGTCGTGGTGACGGCCTCGTCACGCGCGTTCAACGCGCTGCGGTCGGCGCCGCGGCGAGCCGAGCTGCGCCGCCACGCCGCCGCCGTCGGCAAGTTCGGCCAGCACGGCGCCGCGGTGAGCGGCAAGGTCGCGTTCCAGGGCGAGCACGGCGCCTACAGCGAGGAGGCGGTCTTCCAACACTTCGGCGAGTCGGCAAAAACGCTGCCGTGCCAGAGCTTCGAGGAGCTGTTCGCGGCGGTCGAGAGCGGCGACGCGGCTTATGGCATGTTGCCGATGGAGAACTCCCAGGCCGGGAGCATCAACAAGGCGTATGATTTGCTGATGGACTTTGATTTGCGGGTGCACGGCGAGACCATTTTAAGGGTCCAGCACGCGCTCATGGCTTTACCAAGGGACGACGGTGAGGCGGAGCCCAAAAAAGTGCGGAGCCACCCCCAGGCCCTGGCGCAGTGCGAAAATTATTTGAAGGCCAACGGATTGGCCGCCCAGGTCGGCGCGGACACGGCGGGCTCGGCCAAGGAGATCGCCGACGGCAAACTTCGGGACGTCGCGGCCATCTGCTCGCGCCTCGCGGCCAAGATGTACGGCATGAAGATCCTGCAATTAGGTATCAACGACAACAAGTTCAACTTCACGCGCTTCTGGGTCCTGGCCAAGGGCGACGCCGCCACGCCGACGACGCCCAAGACTTCCGTGGTCTTCGCGGTCTCAGACAAGCCCGGAAGTCTGGTCACGGCTTTGGAAGAGTTCGGGCGCCGCGACGTGAACCTGGTCAAGCTCGAGTCGCGGCCCCGGCGGCGCACGGCCATGCCGGGCTTCTCCTACGTCTTCTACCTCGACTTCCTGGGGCACCACGCGGACGAGGCCTGCCGAGACGCGCTGCTGGGGCTGCTGTCGAACTGCGCCTTCGTCAAGCTCTTGGGCTCGTACGACGCGGCGCCACCGCTCGCGGAGCAGCTCGCGGGGGAGGACACGGGGCCTGTGAACGACCCGACTCTCATGCAGATCTAGGCGGCTAAGTTTAACACAATACTGTACACTTGATATTCGCGGGCGGATACTCACTCAAAATCGAGCCACCGCCGCGCGTTCGCGCTCGTCACCGCGGCCGTCCGCACGGGCGTCCAACCACGGGCGGCGGCGACGACGAGGACCGCGCGACACGTCGCCAGGCGGGCGGTCGACGCGTCGTCGACGTCGCTCTCGACGAGGAGCCGGTCCTCCGGGACGGCCCGTATCGCGTCGTCCAGCGCCGCGAGGCCGCGGCGGCCGTTCATGGCGACGTTTATGGTATGGCTAAAGCCAAAAAACAGCGGATAGTCGACCGCCGCCAGCAATTCTTTTGCGTGGTGTGCCGTGCCGCCAAACGAGTGGAGTGCCACGGCAAAGCCCGGCGTCGCGTGGATGGCTTCGAGCGCGGCTTTCAAAGGGGAGTGCTGTTTTACGGCGTGCACCGATGCCGGCCGCCCCAGCCGCGCCGCGAGTTTGAGCTGGGCGTCGAAGACCCGTCGCTGCTGCGCCAGGCCCCTATCGCGCTCCTCCTTTACGCCTCTGACGTTCTTGGCGCACTTGCACAGACCAATTTCTCCGACGATCGCCGCCGGATGCGCCGCTAAGGCGGTGGCGAGGCGTCCGATGAACGCGTCGACGTCCTCGACCAAGTGCGCCTGCCACGGGTGCACGCCGATGCCCGGCCGTAAAAGCCGCGAGGCGCAGGCGGCCAGCACCGTCGGCCAGTCCTTCTCCTCCGTGGCTTGCGTGATCCCCGCGTATCTCCCGTCGACCGCCGCGAACGTGTGGCAGTGCGAGTCGAAAACAAGGCACGAGGCGAGCTCCGGCGGCACGTCGTCTAGAATTGGCACCACCGCGTCGTCGTCGTCATCCATCAAAAGTGGCGCGCAGCACTTGCAGGAGATTTTGAGCCTCGCAAACGCCCCGGGCACATTCATAAGCTCGGCCATCAGTGTTACGGTCCAGCGCGCGACACCAGCCAGCAGCAGACCACAGCAGCACTGGGACAACGTGCGTCCGACGGTATTCAGCGTCGCATGGTTCGGCTACGAACGCGAGTGGTGCATGTCCGCATCAATGCGCTACGCTGGCTGCGCGTACGACTCGGTTTTGCCTTGCTCGAAAAACCCGTATGGAAAACCCGGCTCGAGATCGAAATTGCAAAAGCTTGTTGCAGTGCTCTGTGCTCTGTGGGTCTGCAGCTCCGAGCAAGAGACAGCCAACGTGGCAGCTTACGGAGACGTACGCAGCCGAACACATCCATCGCTGCAAACGCTTGAGTGCCAGCCAAGTCAAGGCGACCAGCCATCCATCCATCCATCAAGGCGACACCAGCCATCCAATCAAGGCATTTCGACACAGCCATGCACCGGCTACTGCCACGCACACGACGCGTCGCGCAGCAGCGACACCGGACCATCACCGTCCTGCGCACGGTGGACGAGCTGCGCGCCTGGCGCAGGAATGCCCAAGGCACCGTCGGTTTAGTCCCGACCATGGGCGCCCTGCACGAGGGCCACGCGGCGCTGGCGAAGCGAGCGGCGGCGGAAAACGACCGGAGCCTCGCGTCGGTCTTCGTGAACCCGACGCAGTTCGCGCCGACGGACGACCTGGACGCGTACCCCCGCGCGCTCGAGCGGGATTTGGAAACGCTCGAACATGCGGGCGCCGATGCCTGCTTCGCGCCGCGCGAGGACGAGCTCTACGCCGAGGGCGCCCACGGCGGGTTCCGCGTGGTACCGCCGGCGGACGTCGAAGGCCTCGCCGAGGCGTCGGCGCGGCCGGGGCACTTCGCGGGCGTCTGCACGGTCGTGGCCAAGCTCTGGAACCTGGCGCGGCCGGACCGGTCCTACTTCGGGCAGAAGGACGCGCTGCAGTGCGCCGTCCTGCGGCGGCTCCACGCGGACCTGTGCTTCCCCGGCGAGCTCGTCGTCTGCGACACGCAGCGCGCCGACGACGGGCTGGCGCTCAGCTCGCGGAACGCTTATCTGAACGAGGCCGAGCGGCGCGCGGCGCCCGTCGTCTACGCGGCGCTCGCGCGCGCCGAGGCCAGCTGGCGCGGCGGCGAAGCGGTCGCGTCGCGGATCGCGGCCGCCGCGCGCGAGGCGCTGGCGGCGGAACCGCTCGTGTCGTCCGTGGACTACGTCTCCGTCGCCGACTACTTGTCGATGGAAGAGCTTAAACGAGTGCCCGCGCCCTGCGAGACCGCCGTACCGCGCGCAGTCATCTCCGTCGCAGCGCGTGTCGGCGGCGTGCGCCTCATCGACAACCTGCCCCTGCGGTAAATTAACTTTAGTAAAACTTATGGGACCGGTAAGCCAAGTTCCAGGGTCTTGGCGCGCGCAAACTCCGCCTCCGTGAGGTCCCCCGACGCGTGGAGTGACGCGAGCGTCGCGAGCCGGTCCGTGACGGAAGACGAAGCCGCGGTCGCGGGCGGCGCTGGAGGTGGCGGCGGCGCGAGGTCGACGACGACGCGGTGCGCGGCGCCGGGCGCCGGCCCGCTGACGCCAGCCGCGCAGAGCGGCGGCGCCCCGGCGCGCGCGACGACGACGGCGGCGAGGCGGCCGCCGTCGGCGGCCAACGCACGGACTCTTCCCTCCCCTCCTCCAAAACGGACGCCGGCGCGCGGTGCGAGGTCTGCCGCCGCGAAGACGGTCACGGTGCGCTGCGGGTCGAAGGAGCTCGCGACGGCGACGACGTCGCCCACCACCGCCACTGCGTCGGCGACGGCGACGCCGCGCGGCAGCGCGTCGATCTTCGTCGTCGCGGTCACGCACCATTCGTCAGAGGAGAGCGTGACGAGCGACGCCGTGGGCTTCGGTGCCTCCGCTGGCGCCGCCGCCACGCCGCCGCCGACGAGCAGCCCCGCGGGGATGAGGCCGCCGCCGAAGCCCGTGTTGCACCTCGCGGCGCGGCCGACGTACGTCTCGTTCGAGCCAACTTTAATTTCGTCCGCCTGGACCGCGCGCGTCAGCAGGCCCGCGTCCGCGACGCAGACGAAGCCCTCGCCCGCAGCGGCGACGCAGCGGCACGGCGTCGGGATGACTACTTCTGCTTTTGATCCGCCGGTCCAGATGGCGAGCCCGCCCGCGCCGGCCACCGCGAGCGACGGCTCGTTCCAGGCCAGGGAGCGGCCCGCGCCGCCGACCGAAAAATGCCCCACCGGTGTCAGATCCTCGGCGATCAGGACATCGACGACCGTTCCGGCACAGCGCGTGACTGACTCCCCGCTCGTCGCGACTAGTATCGTCCCGGTCGACGCGAGGCCCGCACAGGTCTTCCGCGGCGCCACGACGCGCCAGCCCGTGGTCCCGTCACGCGCGAGGCGCCACCGCACGCACGCGTCGCCCCACGCCGCCACGACGAGTACTTCACCGCCAAGTAGGGCACACGCGGCGACGGCGGCGTCGGCCGGTGCCTCCATCAGCACTGTACTCGCCCCGCCGTCCAGGTCCACCAGCTCGACGGACCGCGCGCCCGCTTCGTTCGGCGGCCGCGCGACGGCCAGGCAGCGACAGGACGCCACGTAGCCGTGGCTCGACACGCGCGCGATTTCGCCGAGGTCCGCGTCTGTTGCTGGCGCTTGCTCGACGACGAGCGGCGCCTGCGCTCTGCCCAGCTTTTGGTCTATTGTTTTAATCACTGCGTCCACATCCCTGGTTCGTGCGAGGAGCTCTGTGATATCCATCTTTAGCTGTCCAAGAGTGCCTGAATTGCTCGCTCGCAGGCGCTCGACATATTAATTCTGGGCCGCACGGGTTTTAGAAAAACCCGGTACCTAAGCTCGTGGTCGGTCAATATTGCCGGACGCGATAGGACGACAGCGCTGAGAAGCCAGGCCATTAGACCTGTGCTCTTCATACGTCACAGCGGCTCCCCAGGAAGCGCTAACCTCTCGCGGCAGCTTACACCCTCGCTTGACCACAGCGACTCAGCGCCGCTATTTTGAAATTTGGACCGCGACGCCGCGTGACCTCGCAACTTAAGTAGGGCTCCTCGCATCGATCAACGATGATCCGCTTAAAGAAGAAGGCCGCGGCCGAGAAGGAGGACGGCAAGGCGGCGGCGCCCGGCGACGAGAAGGTGTCCATCCTGGGCATCGGCGGCCGCAAGGTGCAGAAGGCGTCGGGCGGCAAGAAGCGCAAGACGCCCGGCGAGATCCGCATCCAGAAGGACATCGCCGACCTGGACGGCGGCGACGTGGCGCAGATCAAGTTTCCCAACGCCAATGATTTGACCAAATTCAACGTCGTCGTGACGCCGGACACGGGCTTCTGGAAGGGCGCGACGTACCACTTCACGTTCACCATCCCGGCCATGTACCCGCACGAGCCGCCCAAGGTCCACTGCGACACCAAAATCTTCCACCCGAACATCAATTTGGAGGGCAACGTCTGCCTCAACATTTTGCGGCAGGACTGGAAGCCGGTACTCGACATCAACGCGGTCATCTACGGCACCGTGCCGGGTGGAAATCAACCCATGCTTTTTGCTGACTGCGACGAGCCCCCGAACGTAGAAAGAAATGATAGTTTTTGAACTTTGCGCCCCCCGCAGGCCTCATCTACCTCTTCTACGAGCCGAACCCCGACGATCCGCTCAACAAGGAGGCCGCCCAGCTGTACCGGGACGACCTCAAGATGTTCGGACGCCATGTCGCGCGGACGCTGCCCCGCTCCTAGTCCATGTAATGACATACTAATACTAGAAGTACGTAGCTTAGCCGTTGCCGTTGAGGCCGTCGGCCAGTGCGCCGTTTTCCTCCTCCTCGGCTGGCGAGGACGGCGACAGCACGCCAACGTCGACCGCGGGAGCGTCGACCACTGCCGGCGAGGCCGCGGCGTCGACGCGGGCCGCGGCGGCGGCTTGTGCTCCGATGGCTCGCGTAGCGGACTTCGCCGCCGCCCAGTTGCGCCGGACGCGGGCGCGGCGCCTGCCCTCGACCATCGCGTCGTTCTGCTTATACATGTCTCGCATGAGCGCCGTCGACGCTGCGGCGCGCGCTGCTTCTAGGTCTGGGAACCCCAGCGCATCGAAAAGATTGCTTCGTTCGGTCACGGCCTCCGTGTACTCGGCGTCGTCCCGCACGTTTTGTTCACGATGCTCGATCCAGTCGTTCCGCAACGCTTCGTGCCGCGCCGCGTCGCCTGCCTCCTTCGCGGCATCGCGCGCGGGCCCTTCCCAATCCCAAACGCCCCAAATTTGCTTCTCGCCGTCCACCGTGACGGTTCGCGGAACAGATGCCGCGGACGCCGGCGCCACGCGACGCAGCGCTCGCCTCGCGGCGAGGCGTATGGTCTCCGCGGCGATCTCGCGCTCCAACTCGCTTGCGACCGCGTCGCAGGTTTGGCGTGCGTCCGCGAGACGCCAACTCTCCGGCGGCGGCCTGGCGTAGCTGAGGTCGCGCTCGAAGCAGTGCGGCGCGCGACGGCCTTGACGCGCAAGCAGACGCAGGGCCGCTTCTTGGCCCGCCACGAGGTCGTTCCGTCCACGGTGCGGATCGGGCTCGAAGCGGCACATGGCTGGGTCGCGGTTGAGGTACGCCATGGCGAGGCTGCCCCGTGCGGCGGGCTGCGCGAAGGTTGCGAGATTTTAACGGACGTGCGGGTTGTAAAACCCGTTTAGCAGTAATACGGGTCGAAATTTTTCTGTCAGCCCGGCGGAGCGTGCGAGCGCACCTGAGCCAGTAGTGCTACGGCGGAAGTTCTGTTCCCGCCCGCTGCTTCAGGCCCATAGACGCCATCGCCTCGACAGCGCCTTAAAAGCACGCGAAACACAGCACCACAGACATGATGAACTCACAAGCCGCTCTCGAAATCGGCCCCGACGGCACGCCCGGCGCGGCCCGCGTGCTGACCATCACGGTCTCGGACCCAAAGAAGGAGAGCGAGGGCATGAACTCGTACGTCTCGTACAAAGTCAACACGTCGACGAACCTGGAGCAGTTCTCCTACGGCCAGTTCGGCGTCATTCGGCGCTACTCGGACTTCGCGTGGCTGAGCGGCCGCTTGGCGCGTGACGTGCCCGGCGCCATCGTGCCGCCGCTGCCGGACAAGGCCGTCGTCGGCCGTTTTGGGGCGGACTTCGTCGAGGCGCGGCGGCGCCAGCTCGAGCGGTTTCTGCAAGGTGTCGCGGAGCACGAGGAGTTGGCGGGCTCGCACTACTTCCAGATCTTCCTCCAGGCCGACGACGCCGGGCTCCTCGCGGCGAAAGCCGAAGCAAAAGTCCGACAACGCCTCGCGGAGCCGCGGCGCCCGAGCCAGTCCCAGGTCGACGGGACACTTGCCACACGCATGGGCGCCTGGCTCGAGGGCAGCGTCGCCTCGCTCTCGGCGTCGATGCAGGCGTCGCAGACGGCGGGCGTGCCCCAGACGGCCGAGGACGAAGCATTAGATTCGGAGCTCGCGCACGTCGCGAACCTGGAAGCGCAGACGCAGAACGTGTACAAGCACGCCCAAACTTTAGCCAAGAGAGACCGCGATGTCGCGAACGGGCTCTTCGAGTTCGGCCTCGCCTTCACGCTGCTGGGCCAGACGGAGCACGCGCCGCTGGACGAGGCCCTGACCCGGCTCGGGTCCTGCGCGGACCAGCTTTCCTTACTCGCGACGGAGCACGTCGCGCGCGAGGACGCGGCGTTCCGCGACCCCGTGGACGACCAGATCCGCCACCTCGCCTCCGTCAAGGCGGCCCTGGGCCAGCGCCAGAAGCACAAGCACGCCGTGGCCCTCGCCGAGGCCGACCTGACCCAGCGCAAGCAGGCGGCGGCCAAGCTCACGGGCCGGCCGGGCGCCGAGGGCCGCGCCGTTGCCGCCGAGGGCGCCATCCAGCGCGCGCGCGAGGCCGTGGAAACGGCGAAACAAGCCCTCGAGGTCGTCACGGCGCGCGTGACGCGCGAGCTGCAGCGCTTCAAGGCGCTCCGCGCGGCGGAGCTGCGCTACGCGATCACGGGCTACTGCTCGCTCCAGGCCGAGCACCACGCCGCTTTGCAAGAGGAGTGGGCCGCGCTGCTGCCCGGCCTGGAGGCCAATTCACTGCCGCCGGCGCCGCCCGCGGAGGAGGCCGAGATCTGAGGGGCTATTATGTGTATGAAGCTCCTTAAAAGTCACTGGCAGTACTATCTGTATTCAAGTTAGAAAGACTCAGTAGCCCTCGTCCTCCTCCACGTGCGGCTCGCCGTGGATGACAAGCGGCAGTTCGCAGATGCGCTTCATGTTCTCCTCGTGCTCCCGCTCGTGCTCGGCCCAGGCCAGGTGGTCGTAGGTCGGCTCGGCGGCCTGGATTCTTGATAAAATCCGCTGGTTCTCGCGTGTGATGCGCTGCAGCTCGCGCTTCCGTCGTTCCCGGTTCAGGGACTGCGAGTACTCGCCCGTGTCCTCCCTAATGTCCATGGACTGGTGGCGCATGATGTAGGACATCTTCTCTAATAACAAGCGGTTATCTCTTTCAATCTCCGCGTAGCGCTCCTCCATCATCTGCTCCTTCTTGGGATTCCGGCGCTTGCTGCCCTGGCGCGTGTGGGGCTCCTTCGTGTCGATAGAGGCCTTCATCTCCCGCAGCTTCTTCTTGTGGCGCTCCTGCTGGGCCTTGACGAAGCGCGCGTGGCAGGCCTTGTTGCCGATGGGCATGGCCTTCCTTGCCCGGTCCATGGCGCTGGCTGCCCTTCTCCCGGGCGACGGCGTTTGTTGTCGATCTTCTTTGGAGCGCCCGACCGAGCGACTGGTAAGGCGGTGAGGGCTGCCGGGACGTCCTCGCGGCGCACGAGCTCCACAATTAATTCTCGTTGGCGCTGCTGTCTCGCAGGGCTAGGATACATTACATTATTATGGGCAGCCTGATGCGCCGTCCGCGATCTCGCATAGGGGTTATTCTGGACTAAACGCCTACTATGAGGACTTCGGACATCCATCCCGCCGCGCAAGAAACCCGCACCGGCGCAAATAGTTGGCATAGATGCATCGGCTTACCACAGTGTGCCTGTCCGGCAGTGTTCGCGGCGGCAGACACGGCTGCAGCGCCCACGGCTGTGCCGGCTCGCGATCAGTGCTGCCCCATTTTGCAGATAAGCCAGCAGGACAAAATGCTGCTCTTCGCGCTCGCTTTGGGCACAGCGGCGGCGAAGACTCCCTGGTTCGTGCCAAAACCGGACCTCGAGAAGAACTGGCTCGTGCACGGCGCGCACCACCGCGGGGCGCGGGCCGATTTCAACCCCATCTGCCGGCGCTACGAGGTGTCGACGCCGCGGCTCGCGGCCGCCGCCGCGCGCCTGCGGTCGCGCGACCAGGCCGTGAAGCGCGGGCCGCCCAAGGGGACGGAGGCCGCGATGGAACGGCGCATCGCCGCCAACGCCACGCGCACGGGGGACGTCGTCGTGCTCCTGCGGTCGACGTGGGCGCGCTACTGCCGCCACGTCCTACCGGCGCACCGGACCTGGGCGGCCACGTTTGACAAGGTGTACACGGTGATCCAGGCGCCGAACCGGTCCCACGCCTGGGTCAACGACGTGCCCTGCGAGCTGCTGGATTATCTGCGGGACTTGAGGCCCGGCGAGCAGAAGCGCGGCCCCAAGGGCGTGCGCACGCCGATGTACCACAGCTGGAAGCGCATGCGCTGCGGCCGCAAAGGCGCGTTGAACCGGCCCTTTGTGGCCGCGGCTCAGTGCCGCCACGCCTCGTACCGGAACCCCTGCTGCGCCGCGGACACGTGGTTGCGCTTCGCCCACGATCTACTCAAGCGCGGCTCGGCGGCGAAGTGGTTCTTGCTAGTAGACGACGACGTCTTCGTCCACGCCGCGGCGTTATCGCGGGCCCTCGCGACGCTCGACGCGTCGAAGCCGTTGGCCCTGGTCGCGCCGACGACGGGCGGCTGCGCCCCCCTCGCGGCCGCGGCGCTCTCGCGCGCGGCCCTGGAGGCGCTGGAGCCCGCCGCGACGGGGCGCGGCGTCGACGCGGCCTGCGCCGCGCTGGGCACGCCGCAACGGGCGCTCGCGGCCGTGCTCGCGAGCCACGGCGTCGACCTGCTCGCGCCGCCCGCCCGCGACGTCTTCGTGGTCGGGGCGGCGCCCGACGACTACGTCGGTCTGCGCGACGAGCGGCGCGAGGACGCCGACCTCGCGTGCGCGGCCGTCTACCCCGCGCCGTGCGGGGCGAAGGCACCCCCGGGGCGGCGCCTCGCCGCGGCGCCGCCCCCGCGGCGCCGCCTGGGCGGCCGCCCGCACCTCTCCATCGAGGAGCGCCGCAAGATCGCGCCCGTGGCCGGGCAGAAGAAACCGCCCGAACCGTACCGCGACCCGCCGCCCGCGACCTGGCGCCTCGACCGTGCGGGGTGCTGCGGCG
>Ga0302122_10000253_pt1 | contig 31334 bp, 22 predicted proteins | sample CB21_SCM_MG_FD_203115 | JGI IMG/M metagenome (GOLD analysis project Ga0302122, IMG submission 203115) | Marine microbial communities from Western Arctic Ocean, Canada - CB21_SCM | ecosystem: Environmental > Aquatic > Marine > Oceanic | place: Canada: Western Arctic Ocean | collected 2017-09-28 | reverse complement strand
CGACGTCTCTGTACTCAACCTCTTGAATGACGGCCGCCTCATCAAAAGACACGTCAAAGTCACTAAAGCTGTCGTCTAACTCTACACCTGCAATGTCAACTGCTGACTCGTAACCCTCGATCGGTACAGTGCCAAAATCGGTTTGCACTAAGATGCCGCCATAGCCGCCGTCTTTGGAATAAAAAGACGACACGTAATCGGGTTGTGCCATAGCTCGTGCTTTAAAACTATTAAGGTCTTCGGCAGTTTCTGGTAGCGCCTTTGGCAGTAACCTGCCCGACAGAAGTGCATCGCCAACGCTCTCTTGCAGGCGAATATTAGCCAGTGATTTAACACGACGAATGTGAATCAGTTGATCTAAATCTACACCGGGAAATTTCGTGCGATCAAGGCTTTGCCAGTTCTCTAAATCCAAGGTGAGCTGTTGCATAGCAGCAAGAGACTGGGTTGAGAAAACATCGCCATCGGTTGGTTTGTAAATGATAAAAACTGACCGGTCGCTACCAAACTGGCGCCTAAATTCATCTAACGCGATCTGTGCTGGACTCTCATCTTGCATAAAAGACTCAGACGAAAGATCAAATACTGTACGCGTGGCCATGGCATAAAACATGCCGATGGACACTAACGTCAATACGATGAGGACGAGTCGTTTAGACCGCAGCACCCTATCGGGCATTTTTGCAAAAACGGCAGTTAAACCAAAAAGAAATTTGTCCATTGACGAACCTTTGTAGAAGACCCTTTAAATCTGAATGTCTTGTCTAATTTATAGGTATAAGTATACAGAATAGGCACCCTTCAACGCTAGGCTATAAAGATAGGTCTGTAGTTCTGCGTTAGTCAGAAATATTGAATAACTTGAATCTAAAGAGCCAACGAGCGTCGTCTTACAGATGGAACCCCTAGTGAGTTACCCCTTTTTAGGAAATCCACCTTTATCTACCGATAAAGAACCTCATAAACAAGGACGTTTATGAGACCTAACACCACAGGATGCTTTTGACCGATCGTACAGGCACAAAAAGCACCGCTGCCATATCTATACATCAATGACTAGACTCGCTATGATCAGGCAAGCCCTTTTAGTAGGTCTAACCCAAAACATCTAATTCTGGAGAGTTTTATGAACAAAATACTATTAAGTATCAGCATACTGCTACTAGCCCAGTTTTCTTTTGCCGGACATCATGAGGCCGGTGAAAAACCCAGTAAAACCATTATCGGCTATGACACTACTGAAGGTGTTAAAAAGCCGCTGTATGCAGGCTCTGTGGACAATATTAAAATTTGGGACGACTATATTGCGGCCCATACAGCTCGCGACCTAAAGGCCATACGTGCGGCTAATGCCGATGACTTTATGGCCTGGGTACCCAATGGCCAAGTTATCGACGGATCGGATGCACAGGCTGCCTTCCTTACCGAGTGGTTTGCCACCTCTGACCCACAGTGGACCCATATGTACTCGATTGCCAATAACTTCATAGACGAAGACGGCAAGCTGCAAGAGTGGATCACCACAGAGTGGGCGGTTAAAGATGTAATTGATGGCAGAGAAGTAAACAGCCAAGAGGTATTTGATGTGTTGTTAAAAGACGGCAAAATCAAATGGATTTACATTACAGCCAGAGCCACCCAGCCGGCAGAATAAAGCGATTAAACAGCTATAAACAAAAAAGCCCCTTCAGTGAGGGGCTTTTTGCTTATCTGCCTTTCATAGGGAATAGTTATATCAAAATGCTGGTGATGTGGTGATTAACAACCGTCAAATATTACATGCCTCATTGGCATAGCGATAGAGGCTAGAAAGCAACGTTTTCTTATGAGCAGCCCTCCGAGTATGCGCCCGATGCCAACGCCAAAGACCAACCGGTATGGAACGACGCAGCAAAGGCCTCGCTCAAGAACTATAACTTAATGGATTTGAGTATTTGAGTATTTAAGCAAGTATGACCCTGCGATAGGTTGTGTGCGCTATCGTAGTATTTCCAGCGCGTCTGCCCCACTCATGCCTACTTTGATGCCCAGTGCCACTGCCGCAGCAGAAACGTCACTTATAGTGGCCTCAAATGGTTGCGTGGCTCGTCACTCACGTCGGTCAGTTGGCCGCGGCGTTCAATATGCCGATTATAAAAGTTAAGCAGGAACTGAAAAACTAGTGCAGGGAAGCCTTTCAACCATTTTCATCAGACTTTAACCTAATTCGCTTCATAACCTCAGGCACTTTAAAGGGCCCGAGTTCTTTCGCCATGCGCCATAGGTAGAAAAACAGGTTGGTCTTGTGGTACCAGGCAAGTTTTGCTAGCGCTTTATTGGCGCTGTCATAGCCTATGGCGAACAGTTCGTCATAGCGCTCGGTGTTGTCGCGCAGGCTGAAATCGCTTAGGTCCATGCCGATTAGCAGGTCTGCGTCGGCAACCTGGTCTTGAGTGTGGTGGCTAACGGCAATTTCAAAGGCGTTGCGCATGACATCAAGAACATGGCTTGGTTCTGAATAGTGGCTCACGCTGTTCAGATGGCTGGCAATAGTCACCCCTGCCCCCATGGCTTTGACAGCTTCGATAGGGACGTTTTGCACCAAGCCACCGTCAACCAGAGTTCTGTTACCAATAACCACGGGGATATAGATGCCCGGAATAGCAGCCGAGGCACAGACCGCGTCAGCCAAAGACCCACTAGTGAGAATCACTTCTTCACCGCTGTTGATGTCGGTCGCAACGATAGCCAGTGGAATCTTTGCATCTTCAATGTTCACATCGCCCAGATACTCAAGCATGAGTTCTTTGAGAGAGTGGGTAGAGAAAAAACCAGTCTTGTTAAGCTTAAAGGTGGTTACCTTTGACAGGGTTAGGCGCCGAGAGAGTTCACCAATAGTGTCGATGTTGACATTAAAGGCGTAAAGAGCTGCTAGCATCGCCCCAACACTGGTGCCAGCAATATACTCAATGTCGACGTTAGCGTCTTCTAATGCCTTTAAAACGCCCACATGGGCAACGCCTTTTGCTGCGCCGCCGCCAAGCGCTAGACCGATTGTGGTGTTAAACAGTTTAATTGCCATAACTACGATATTAACCTGTGTCAGCGGTTGAAACTACCGCAGATCACACCTTTTTAGCTGAGAAACACGGGGTATAAAAAAACCCGACACAGCGGCCGGGTTTTTATTGATGCTAAAGCGACAATTACATGTTTTCGATCATCGCGTCACCAAACTCTGAGCACGACATTAAGATGGCGTCGTCCATGAGGCGTTCGAAGTCATAAGTGACTTTCTTTTCAGTAATAGCGCCTTCAATGCCTTTAATCACTAAGTCTGCGGCGTCGCCCCAGCCAAGGTGACGTAACATCATCTCAGCAGAGAGTATTAATGAGCCTGGGTTGACCTTGTCTTGTCCAGCATACTTAGGTGCAGTTCCGTGTGTGGCTTCAAAGATAGCAATGTCGTCTGACAAGTTTGCACCTGGCGCAATACCAATGCCGCCAACCTGCGCTGCTAGTGCGTCTGAAATATAGTCGCCGTTTAGGTTCAGTGTGGCTAGCACGCTGTACTCATCGGGACGTAATATAATCTGCTGCAACATAGCGTCAGCGATAACGTCTTTGATGACAATGTCGTCGCCGGTGTTTGGGTTCTTCACGGTGTGCCATGGGCCGCCATCAAGTAGCTCGCCGCCAAAGGATTCGCGAGCGACTTCATAGCCCCAGTCGCAGAATGCACCTTCGGTGAATTTCATGATGTTGCCCTTGTGGACAAGTGTTACTGATGGTTTGTTATGGTCAATAGCGTACTGAATAGCCTTAGTGACCAAGCGCTTGGTGCCCTCTTCTGATACTGGCTTAACGCCGATACCACAGTTGGTGTCAAAACGAATTTTGGTAACCTTCATTTCGTCTTGTAAAAACTTGATAACTTTAGCAGCTTCGTCGCTGCCTGCTTTCCATTCGATACCGGCATAGATGTCTTCAGAGTTCTCACGGAAGATACACATGTCGACTTTGTTAGGCTCTTTAACCGGAGAAGGAACACCGGCAAACCAACGTACTGGGCGCTGACAGACAAAAAGGTCAAGCTCTTGACGCAGTGCCACGTTTAATGAACGGAAGCCACCACCGACGGGTGTCGTCAATGGGCCTTTAATAGAAACTATGTACTCTTTAACTGCTTCAAGTGTCTCTGCGGGGAACCAATCGCCTTGATAAAGCTCTGCCGCTTTTTCGCCACAAAATACTTCCATCCAAGAGATTTTCTTTTGGCCGTCGTAGGCTTTTGCAACAGCAGCGTCGATCACTTTAACCATGACTGGCGTGATATCAATGCCAATGCCGTCGCCTTCAATAAAGGGGATAATGGGATTATTGGGAACGTTGATCGAAAAGTCAGCGTTTACGGTGATTTTTTCGCCAGATGCTGGCACTTGAATATGTTTGTATCCCATTTTTAGCTCCATTAAAGTTCTGTGTTATTGATGCGGTCTAAATTCTTTTGTAAAAAATTTACCTAATCCAGCTATTTTAGCATGATATAGGTTCTTTTTTGTAACTCTGTTTCATTTATAATGGCAATATACGGAGGCAATATTGTCTAAATTGATCATTTTTAACAAACCCTTTCAGGTGCTCTGCCAATTTACGGATGAAGCCGGCCGAAAAACGTTGGGTGATTACGTGGATGTAAAAGAGGTGTACCCTGCTGGCCGCCTAGATTTCGACTCTGAGGGACTATTGCTACTAACCGATGACGGTAAATTGCAGGCTAAAATAAGTCATCCTAAAAACAAATTACCTAAAACATACTGGGCTCAAGTGGAAGGTATAGCCTCTCAAGACGACTGTGACGCCTTGATAGCCGGTGTGCAATTAAAGGATGGTATCGCCAAGGCTATATCTTGTAAAATTCTGTCAGAACCAGATCTTTGGGAGCGTATTCCACCGATTCGGGTGCGTAAAAGTATCCCCGACAGCTGGATTGAGCTTGTCATTGATGAGGGCCGAAACCGTCAAGTACGGCGCATGACCGCTGCTGTAAACTTGCCGACCCTACGGCTAGTGCGGGTGGCGATTGGTAAATGGTCATTGGGCGACCTGCAGCCAGGTCAAACTAATACGATTGGTCCTTGACCCCTTGAGCAGTAACCACTTTAAAGGAATGACTTGTGCCAAATAAAATACATCTCACCGTCGCTACTGTTGTTGTCAAAGATGACACGTTTTTGATGGTGCGTGAAACCCAAGAAGGCGTCAAAGTCATTAACCAACCAGCAGGTCACGTCGAGCCAGGTGAAGACGTAATCGCTGCCGCTATTAGAGAAACCCTAGAAGAGACCTGCTGGAATGTACAGATCACCGGTTATTTAGGCTTTTCAAATGTGAAGTCAGCAACCACCGATATTACTTACTACCGTCATACTTTTCTTGCAGAGCCGGTCTCTTTTGATGCAACCGCAGACCTTGACCCAGACATTGACAGCGCTCAGTGGATGTCTGCCGCCGAGATTAGAGATCCTAGCAACGTTCCACGCAGCGATATGGTGGTAAAGGTCCTTGAGGACTATGAAGCCGGACGTGTTTTCTCTTTGGAAATGTTTAGTAACGGCTTATAGTAACCACATTATTTACGTCATAAAAATTAGTTCGGTGTTCAATGAGTAAAACCCAAAAAGTTATTGTAGGCATGTCTGGCGGCGTTGATTCGTCTGTGGCGGCGCTTTTGTTGCTGCAACAGGGCTATCACGTTGAAGGCCTGTTTATGAAAAACTGGGACGAAGACGATGGGTCAGAATATTGCACTGCCATGGCTGACCTTGCCGATGCGCAGCAGGTGTCCGATAAGCTAGGCATTACCCTTCACACGGCTAACTTTGCAGCAGATTACTGGGACAACGTGTTTGAGCATTTTTTGGCAGAGTACCGCGCTGGTCGAACACCCAACCCCGATATTTTGTGTAACCGAGAGATAAAATTTAAAGTGTTCCTTGATTACGCTCAAATTCTTGGGGCTGATTTTATCGCCACCGGCCACTACACCCGTACCGACTTACATCAAGGTCACTCTCGATTACTTAAAGGCTTAGACGGCAATAAAGATCAGAGTTATTTTTTGCACGCGGTGCAAGAGCATGCCTTTGCTAAGTCCCTATTTCCGGTGGGTGAGCTTGATAAATCTGAGGTGCGAAAGATTGCCGACGAGCATGGGTTTGTTACCTCAGACAAAAAAGATAGCACTGGCATCTGTTTTATCGGTGAGCGACGATTTAAGGACTTTTTAGAGCAGTATATACCTGCGCAACCTGGTGCCATGGAAACCCCTGAGGGTGTTGCCATGGGTGAGCATCAAGGTTTGATGTTTTATACCCTTGGTCAGCGTCAGGGACTGGGTATTGGTGGCGTTAAAAATAGCAGTGAAGAGCCTTGGTATACCTTAGAAAAAGATCTTGAGCGCAACGTGCTCATTGTGGGTCAGGGGACTAACCACCCTCTTTTGTTCACTAATCATTTGGCCGCATCTGAAATAAATTGGATTAATGGCATGCCTGAGGGCCCTTTAGAATGCATGGCTAAAACGCGTTATCGGCAACCAGATCAACCCTGTGTAGTCACACCCGATGCTGATGGCGGTTGCGAAGTGGTCTTTACAGACGCACAACGGGCTGTAACGCCGGGACAGTCCGTGGTTTTTTACCAGCATGACTGCTGTCTTGGTGGTGGTGTGATTGAGCGTACATGGAATGTTGCTGCGTGATCTTTAGTCGTCCCACTGCTGACCAGGCACTAGCCTTAGCGGGTGTTTTCCATGCAGCTGCGTTGGTTGACGAAATTGCTAATCACGGCGATATCGGCCCTAACCAATTGGCTAACGCCATGTCGGTGCTGCTTAATCAAAACCCCGACTCTGTTTCTAGTCTTTATGGCTCGCCAGATAACATTCAATTAGGTGTTAGCGCAATGCGTACTTTACTCACTGACCGCTCGGCCGGGTCGGCCAATGTGTTGCGTTACGCTATTGGCATTATGTATCTGGCCAGAAAGCTGACCAATGACAAGGCTAAGCTTGATGAGGTGGGCAACGGAATCGCCAATGCCCAGCGTCAGGCTGAGCATTTCTCTGAAACCCATGACAATGTGATCGCTAACGTCGCAGGGTTGTACCAAGACTCTGTCAGTACAATGCGCATGCGTATTCAGGTGTCGGGTAATCCGGCTTATCTTCGCCAGACGGGCATAGCACAGCGAGTTCGCTGTTTATTGTTTGCCGGCATTCGCAGTGCGTTTCTTTGGCACCAGGTTGGCGGTAAGCGCAATCATTTGCTGCTTCGGCGTGACGCTCTGCTTATGGTATTACCTAAATAAGCTACGAACCCAATGTTATTGTTTAACCGAATTGCCACCTGAAATTGTGCCATTATTGGGGTATAATCGCGGCCTGTTTATTACTTCTATCTAGGAATAACCATGACAAAGGTTTCATTGTCCCCTCTCACTGCAGTTTCTCCCATCGATGGACGCTATGGTGCAAAAACCGACATGTTGAGAACCGTGTTTAGTGAGTACGGCTTAATTCGCTATCGTGTTCTGGTTGAGGTCCGTTGGTTGCAACATTTGGCGGCTAACCCTGCCATTGTTGAGGTTGCTCCCTTTTCGAAAGACGCGACTGCCCTGCTTAACGGTTTGGTCGATAATTTTACGATAGAGCATGCCGAGCGTGTTAAAGAGATAGAGCGAACCACCAACCACGATGTGAAAGCCGTGGAATACCTGATTAAAGAAACCATTGCCGACAACGCAGAGCTACTGGCGGTGAGTGAGTTTGTACACTTTGCCTGTACGTCTGAAGACATTAACAACCTGTCTCATGCGCTAATGCTTAAAGAAGGTCGCGATGACATTGTGGTACCGGCATTGCAGGCTATTCATGGCCAGTTGACGGCCATGGCGGTAGAGTTTGCTGATGTTGCGATGTTGGCTAGAACCCACGGCCAAACGGCTTCTCCGACGACAGTGGGTAAAGAAATGGCCAACGTTGCCTATCGTTTACAGCGCCAACTAGTGTCGATTACTGCGGTTCCTCTATTGGGCAAAATTAACGGTGCTGTTGGTAACTACAACGCACATATTTCGGCCTATCCCGATCTAGACTGGCCGGCGATATCTCAAGCGTTTATTGAGAGTCTGGGCCTAGAGTTTAACCCTTATACCACGCAAATTGAGCCCCATGACTATATGGCGGAGTTATTTGACGGTCTGGCGAGATCAAACACCATTTTGATCGACTTTGCGCGCGACATCTGGGGTTATATTTCACTGGGTTACTTCAAGCAAAAAACCATTGCTGGCGAAGTCGGTTCATCGACTATGCCGCATAAGGTTAATCCTATCGATTTTGAAAATGCCGAAGGTAATCTAGGCATTGCTAATGCCTTATATGGTCATTTGTCTGCTAAATTGCCAGTGTCACGTTGGCAGCGAGACCTCACCGACTCTACCGTGTTACGTAACATGGGGGTTGGCCTAGGGTATTCTATGATCGCCTACGCCTCTCTGGATAAAGGTATAGGCAAACTGCAACTAAACAAAGAGCGACTGGGCGTAGACCTCGATGCTGCCTGGGAAGTGCTCGCAGAGCCCATTCAAACCGTTATGCGCCGCTATGGCATCGAAGAGCCTTACGAGAAGCTCAAAGCGCTGACACGAGGCAACGTGATGGATCAGGCTACGATTCAACGATTTATCGATACTCTGGAGATTCCGCAAGAGGCAAAAACTGCTCTCAAAGCGATGACTCCGGCCAGTTACGTCGGTAACGCTGTACAACAAGCTAAGGACATCTAGACCTTACCTCATGGACGACAACCACCCTATTCTGGGCGATCTTAGCGCCGATCAGTTTTTAGCTGAGTATTGGCAAAAAAAGCCGTTGCTCATTCGTAATGCATTCCCTAATTTTGAGCCGCCTATCGACGGCGATGATCTAGCAGGGTTGTCACTAGAGCCGACGGTCGAGTCACGACTGGTAGTCGGTGACACTTGGCAGGTAGAGCATGGCCCTTTTGATGAAGCACGCTTTGAAACCCTGCCTGAAAATAACTGGACGCTATTAGTCCAGGCTGTTGACCTATGGGTGCCTGAGGTTGCAGAGCTACTTAACCATTTTGATTTTCTGCCACCATGGCGTGTTGACGACATTATGGTCAGTTATGCCGAAGATGGTGGCAGTGTTGGCCCGCATTTTGATCATTATGATGTGTTTTTACTGCAAGGCAGTGGGCAGCGTCGCTGGCAGATCAGTGAGTCGGCCAACGGCGAAATGAGTCTAGGCAGTGACACGTCGTTAAAAGTATTAGAGAACTTTGTCGCCACCGACGAATGGATTTTAAACCCCGGTGACATGCTGTATTTGCCGCCCAAGGTTGCTCATCATGGCGTTGCTGTGGGTGAGTGCACAACGTTCTCAGTTGGGTTTCGTGCACCTGCAGCGACTGAAATGCTTGATGACCTGGCGACAGAGCTACTAAGCCGCGACATTATTCCCAATCATTTGACTGACCCACCCTTAACCGCAGCGATGGCTAATTCGCCAATCTCTGCTGAGTATGTTCAACGGGTTAAGGCTCTGCTGTTGGAGATCTTGGACGACGACGAAATGTTGGGTCAGTGGTTCACACAGTTTATGACTGAGCCCAAGTATCCTCCTTTGGTTGAGTTGACCGAGGAAGTGCGAAGCGCAAGCTTTGAGCATCCGGTCTCAGCTGGCGAAACCCCAACCTACAGTCATTATATCAATGGTCAAAAGCAGGACTGAACCGGAGTCTCTGGTGATATGAGCGCAGTCACAGTAACCGAAACCACCTGGGGAAAAGACCAAGTAGCGATCAAATCGGTGCGCGTGCCGGTATTTGTTGAAGAGCAGCACGTGCCCTTTGAGATAGACTTTGATGGCTTTGATGCCACTGCGGTCCACTGGTTGGCCTATGACTCTAATCTTACCCCAATTGGTACCGCTCGAATGCTCATCGACGGCCGCTTCGGTCGTATGGCCGTACTCAAACCATCACGTAACCAGGGCGTCGGCAGGTTAATAATGTTAGCGGCTATTGATTACGCTACTGCTTTAGGTATGCCAGCCATGTTCCTGCATGCTCAGTTACCGGCTCAGGCGTTCTACCAGAGTTTAGGGTTTGAACCTTATGGCGAGGTCTTTAGAGATGCTGGCATGGGCCATATGGCCATGAGGATTGATCTCTAGTACCCTCTTTGGAGTATGCTAGCCCAATATAGCTCTGGCCTAGAGGTAAACCGCTTGTCCTTTAACAAAGACTTCTTTATCGTGTTTTACACCGACCATTGATACTAATGCTATCCTATGTAGAAGCGCCTAATGAGACGACCAAATTATGACAAAAAAGTTTAATCAGCCACTAGGTGGCAATGATATGCCTCGCTTTGCTGGTATCGCCTCTATGTTCCGGTTACCCGTGCAAGACACCGCAGAGGGTCTTGATATTGCTTTAGTGGGAGTGCCATTAGACATAGGTACCAGTAATCGAGCAGGCACGCGCTTTGGGCCTCGAGAGATTCGCTCTGAGTCAGTGCTGGTGCGCCCTTACGGTATGGCTACAAAGGCAGCGCCGTTCGATTCATTTCAAATTGCAGACATGGGTGATGTCGCTATAAACCCTTATGACTTAAAGAAAAGTATTGGGCTTATTGAAGACCATTATCAACAGATTTTAGCGCACAACGCTAAACCGGTTTCCATGGGTGGTGATCACACGATCACACTGCCCATTTTACGTCAAATTGCTAAGAAAAATGGGCCTGTAGCCCTTGTTCATGTTGATGCCCATACAGACATCAATGACACCATGTTTGGCGAGAAAATTGCCCACGGCACGATTTTTCGTCGGGCCATTGAGGAAGGCCTGGTTGATCCTCATAAAATGATTCAAATCGGCCCGCGAGCCACAGGGTATACCGCCGAAGACTTCGATTGGGCTGTTGATCAGGGTGTTCAGGTAGTGACTGGCGAAGATTGCTGGTACAAGTCTCTGGCGCCTTTGATGGATGCCTTTAGAGCCAAAGTGGGCGCCGATACGCCAACCTACTTAAGTTTCGATATCGACGGGCTAGACCCTTCCGTTGCGCCAGGAACCGGCACTCCGGAGCCTGGTGGTCTTGCATCATCGCAGGGTTTAGAGGTTATTCGTGGTTGTCATGGGTTAAATTTGGTTGGGTCAGATCTGGTAGAGGTTTCGCCACCTTATGACACCAGTGGTAATACCTCGTTACTTGCTGCTAACCTGATTTTTGAGATGCTTTGTAGTATGCCTGGGTGTATTCGCAGGAACTAGTTTGCCTGCATATGTTGCAGATGGTCTATATCACGCAGAATCCCTCTGTCATCGACAGCAATCAGATTGACCGCGCTGGGATGACGGTCGATCAAATCACGAGCACCTCTGTCCCCGCTAGAATGTCGTAAATCATCATAAAACTGCGCGCCAAAGGCGACCGGATTGCCCCTCCTCCCTTCATAGGTGGGTATACAGATGATATCTTTGGCGAGGGAGTCTCTTAATGTGCTGTATGTTTGAGGCTGAACCCAGGGCATGTCACCCAACGCGATAATAACGCCCTGCCAACCCTCTATTTGAGCCATCCCCTCGGCCAAGGTTGCACCCATACCGTTTGCGGAAGTTCGGCAAAAAATTAGCTTTTGCTGGTCCAGGTCAAAAGTGGATGCCAAATCTCTGTCGGAGTCCGTGAGGCATAGTTTAAAGGGCAAGTCAGTTTGTTTGATATTGTCTAGCGTCGTTGCTAAAACGGTCTGACCACTGGGCATAACGGCGACGCGTTTATCACCGCCAAATCGGCGGCTTGCGCCTGCGGCCAGCAGTAGTACCCCAACTTGGAACATTTGACCCACCTATCGTGATGTCTAAGGTTGTTTACCTGTAAAAAAATGCGGTTATTTAAGCGCCTCTTTAGAAACAATAATGCCATTGTTGTCAGCATAGAGATAGTCACCCGGATTAATAGTGATACCTGCGAACGTCACGCTAATATTCTGTTCGCCTATGCCTTTCTTTTCGGTTTTCATGGGGTGTAGCCCCAGCGCTTGTACGCCGATGTCGGTCAACATGATTTCGTCAACATCACGGATACAGCCATAGATAATAATGCCCGCCCAGCCGTTTGTGGAGGCGCTTTCAGCTAACATGTCCCCAAGGCAGGCCCTACGCATGCTGCCACCGGCATCAACCACCAAAACGCGGTCCTCGCCTTGGGTGCCGACAAGTTCTTTGACTAGACTGTTGTCTTCGAAGCATTTAACGGTCACCACCTGCCCACCAAACCGTTCGCGCCCCCCAAAATTACTAAAAATGGGCTCAGCGACGCTAATTGCATCTGGGTGCTCATCGCAAAGGTCTGGTGTAGACCTCATGCTGTAGTTTTCCTCTGGGCCATAAGTTTACCCTTTTACTTTTTGGCGATAGCGGTGCAATAGTGGTTCTGTATAACCGCTGGGCTGCTCTAAACCCTTGTATACTAGGTCACAAGCGGCGCTAAAGGCTATGCTGGTGTCAAAATTGGTACTCATGGCGACGTATTCTGGGTCGCTGCTGTTTTGGCCGTCAACCACAATAGCCATACGTTTGAGTGTTTCCATGACTTGATCGCCAGAGCAGATACCATGATGCAGCCAATTGGCAATATGTTGGCTTGAAATACGCAGGGTTGCGCGATCTTCCATGAGCCCGACGTTGTTGATATCGGGAACCTTAGAGCAGCCAACGCCCTGTTCTACCCAGCGAACAACGTAGCCGAGCATTCCCTGGACGTTATTATCCAATTCAAGCTGAATATCCTCTGCAGTGAGATGTTTGTCGCCAAGGAGCGGAATCGTCAAAATATCGTCGATATTAGCTTTTAAGCGCGTTTTTAACGTCTCTTGGAGCGCTGGCACGTTAATTTGGTGATAATGCATTGCGTGCAGGGTTGCTGCCGTTGGCGAGGGTACCCAGGCAGTATTAGCGCCTGCCTTGGGGTGACCAATCTTCACCGCCATCATCTCAGCCATGTTGTCTGGTATGGCCCACATCCCTTTGCCTATCTGCGCCTTGCCTTTTAGGCCACAGGCTAGGCCAACATCGACATTGTTGTCTTCATAGGCTGTTATCCAGGGCATCTTTTTAAGGTCGCCTTTTAGCGCGAACGCTCCGGCGAGCATGCTCGTGTGGATTTCGTCGCCAGTTCTGTCCAAGAAGCCGGTATTGATAAAGACCACACGGCCTTGGGCGGCGCGAATGCACTCTGTTAGGTTGACTGATGTACGGCGTTCTTCGTCCATTATCCCAACCTTGATGGTATGTCTGGCAAGGCCTAACAGATCTTCTATGGCATCAAATAGGTCATTGGTAAAGGCGACTTCTTCAGGCCCATGCATCTTGGGCTTAACGATATAGATGCTGCCTGCCGCCGAATTAGTGAGCTTTGACGGGTTATTGAGGTCGTGAACAGATATTAGGCTGCTAATCACGCCATCCATGATCCCTTCGGGGATTTCGTTGCCTTGAGCATCTAAGATCGCTGGGTTGGTCATTAAGTGGCCCACGTTCCTTATAAACATCAAGCTGCGACCGTTAAGCGTAAGATCAGAGCCGTCGGGGGCGATATAGGTTCGGTCTGGGTTCATTGATCGTACAAAACTGCTGTCACCACGGATAATGGTTTCTTCTAGGGTTCCTTTAATCAATCCAAGCCAATTACCGTACGCCAAAGCCTTGTCGTCGGCATCTACCGCCGCAACGGAGTCTTCGCAGTCCATAATGGTGGTTAGCGCTGACTCTAGGACGATATCTTTGACACCTGCCTTGTCAGACTGCCCAATTATGTGATTATAATCAACTTGAAGTTCAAGATGTAAGTTGTTGTTTTTTATTAATATAGAGGACGGATTATCGGTATCTCCTAGGTAGCCAGATAGCTGATCTGGTGCCTGTAGTGATGCGCTCGTTCCATCCTCTAGTGCGATGATTAACTGACCTGCTGTTACGCTATAGCGAGTCGCTTGATGATGAGAGCCATGAGACAGTGGAGCTGCCCCGTCGAGGAAATCACGGCCATAATCAATCACCTTTTGCCCGCGGACCGCATTATAGGCCCCTGCCTTCTCTGCGCCTTCTTGCTCTGAGATCACGTCATTGCCATAAAGCGCGTCGTAAAGGCTCCCCCAGCGGGCGTTTACTGCGTTAAGCGCAAACCTAGCGTTCATTATTGGCACGACCAGTTGCGGGCCTGCTTGCTTAGCAATTTCGGTGTCGACATTTTCGGGGCTTACGGCAAACTCGCCACCCTCGGGAACTAAGTAGCCTATCTCTTGAAGAAAGCCCTTATAGTCAGCAAAATCAAATCCGCTACTATTAGCCCGATGCCAGCTGTCTATTTGGCTTTGAAGTTGGTCTCTTTTATCTAATAGAGCTTTATTCTTTGGTCCGAATTCAGCCAAAATTGCCGCAAAACCGGCCCAGAACATGGCCGCAGTGACACCTGTACCGGGAAGTATTGATTGATTAACAAGATCGTGGATTGGTTTGGCGACCTTTAGGCCTGATTCTTCTATGCGCTGACTCATGGTGCTGTTTCTCCGGCGATTTATCGACTTGCTGTGAGTTTATTGACCCAGCCAAGATTTTCCAAATCTGTTGCCTATATCTTTGCTATTCAGGAAGCAGATACTCGATCTTTGGGATATAGGTTACCGAAGCATTTCCTCGGATACTTTTTTGATTAACTGGCGGATCCATCTATGCCCTGGGTCATGCTGTAATAGTGGGCTCCAGACCATTTTTAGGCGTAATCGTGGAATGTCAAAGGGCGGCTCTAAAACAACGACGCTTGCGTCATCTTTTAGCCTTTCAGCGGCCATTGATGGCAATGTGACAATTAGATCGTCTTGCTCACCCAAAAAGAGCGCAGCCTGATAATGTCGTGTAAACACGGTAATGTCTCGTTTTGCACCGATATTTTCTAGAGCATCATCGACCCAGCCTAGTCGCTGCACGTCGTCTGGGCTCATTCCCACACCGACGCCCATGCCGGTTTTACTAACCCAGACATGTTTGCTTGACAGGTATGAATCAAGATTCCAGTTTTTTGTAACAGGGTTTTTGGCGCTTACTACGCAGGAGAAGCTATCGTCCCAGAGATGTACCTGGTGAAAAGACTGAGGCAAGGTGTCAAATCGGTTGATAACGAGGTCAACCTTGCCTCTTTCAACGTCATGAAAACTCACATCACTGGGGGTCATGATGTCTAAACGAATACCAGGAGCTTGTTTGCGCAGGCTGGTCAGTAGAACGGGTAACAGAGTCGATTCAGTGTAGTCACTTGCCATAATCCGAAATATTCGGTCTGAAACCCCAGGATCAAAGTCAGTCTTAGGTAAAACCGCTAGCTCTGCCGCAGCTAGCACTGAACGCACTAGCGGCTGTAACTCGAGCGCCCGCCCTGTCGGTGTCATACCGTCGCTGGTGCGGACCAAAATAGGATCATTAAACAGATCTCTTAACCGTCGCAAGCTATTTGACATGGCGGGCTGACTAATACCTAGCTCTTCAGCTGCGCGGGTTACGTTGCATTCACGAAGCAAGACATCAAGGTAAACGAGAAGGTTTAAATCCACTTTAGACATATTCATACAAAAAATACTCAAGATAGAAATGATAAACTAGGATAATGACGGCATGATACCTAAAATGGCCCCACAGTCAAATTTTACAACTCTAATAAGGTTCTTTACATGACCACTTTTAATAAAGATTCTGCCGATTTGGCAAAAGTTATAGAAAGCAATAAGGGCAACTGGAGCGCTATCGACGCTGACTCCGCTGCGCGTATGCGTGCTCAAAATCGTTTCAAAACGGGCCTTGAAATTGCCAAGTACACCGCGGGGATCATGCGCCAGGATATGGATGAGTACGACGCTGACCCCTCAGCCTATACGCAGTCACTGGGTTGCTGGCATGGGTTTATCGGACAGCAGAAGTTGATCGCGATTAAGAAACACTTCGGTACGACTAAGAAAAAGTATCTGTACCTTTCTGGCTGGATGGTAGCAGCGCTGCGATCTGATTTTGGTCCCCTTCCCGATCAGTCTATGCACGAGAAAACCTCGGTAGCCGCTCTTATTGCCGAACTTTATACCTTTTTGCGACAAGCCGATGCACGTGAGTTAGGCGGGCTATTTCGCCAGCTAGACGCTGCCCAGGGTGATGCTAAGACACCCATTCAAGCGCAGATCGATAATTTTGAAACTCATGTAGTGCCCATTATTGCTGATATTGATGCGGGCTTTGGTAATGCTGAAGCGACTTATCTTATGGCTAAGCAGATGATTGAAGCTGGCGCTTGCTGTATTCAGATTGAAAACCAGGTCTCTGACGAAAAACAATGCGGTCACCAAGACGGCAAGGTGACCGTACCTCATTCTGATTTCCTCGCTAAAATTAACGCGGTTCGATATGCCTTCCTTGAATTAGGTATTGATGACGGCGTCATTGTTGCACGTACAGATTCATTGGGCGCAGGCCTGACCAAGCAAATCGCTGTAACCAACGAACCCGGCGATTTGGGTGATCAGTACAACGCGTTCTTAGATGTTGAAGAAGTAACGCCAGCGGACATGAAGAATGGTGATGTAGTCCTCAACCAAAATGGTAAGCTGGTTCGGCCTATACGCCTACCCAGTAACCTTTTCCAATTTAAGGCTGGCACGGGTGAAGCGCGTTGCATACTTGACTCAATCACCAGTCTGCAGAACGGTGCGGATATGATCTGGATTGAGACCGAGAAGCCGCATGTCGGCCAGATTGGCGCCATGGTTGATGAAATTCGCAAAGCGGTACCTAACGCTAAACTCGTTTACAACAATAGCCCGTCGTTTAACTGGACACTTAACTTTCGTCAGCAGATCTTTGATGCATGGCAAGAAGCTGGGACAGATGTTTCGAGCTATGAGCGCGCTGATCTTATGAATGCCGTTTATGACCTCACTGATCTTGGGGTTGAAGCCGACGAGAAGATTCGAACCTTCCAGGCGGATGCGGCTAAGGGCGCGGGAATTTTCCACCATTTGATTACTCTGCCTACTTACCACACTGCTGCCCTTTCTACGGATAACCTGGCGAAAGCGTATTTTGGTGACCAAGGTATGTTGGGTTATGTTGCTGGCGTTCAGCGCAAGGAAATCCGCCAAGGCATTGCATGTGTTAAGCATCAGAACATGGCTGGTTCAGATATGGGCGATGACCATAAGGAATTTTTTGCCGGTGAAGCTGCACTTAAAGCCTCAGGTAAAGACAATACGATGAATCAGTTTTAATCGCTGATTGAGTAGCAGAATCTAAAGGGCGAATTTTAATCCGCCCTTTTTTGTGGCTGACCTTTTTTCACGATTAAAAGTAGTTTGCACGGTGTTGGCCATCATTGGCCAGGAGCCAAGATGCCCTAGTGGCAGCACCCCGGCGATTGGCCTCGTGACAGGTCTGGCAAGCCTGACATGATTGCCAGCGAAGCGGTTTGGTCCTTTCTCAGTGGATACCTGTCACTAGTAAAAAGTATCTCCGTTGGCCGCCATAGCACGCATTCTATCGGTGGGTTGGTAGAGCGGACTGATATGACTGTATTGGTCACCCAAGGCGCAAATCTCAGCTAATCCAATCTCGTCCATCCAGCGACAGATGCCGCCTCTAAACGATGGGAAGCCAAGCCCGTAAATCAAAGCCATGTCAGCTTCGGTTGGAGATGCCACAATACCCTCTTCCAAACAACGCGCCATTTCCATTCCCATAGGCAGTAACACACGAGTAACGATCTCTTGCTCATCAAACGGACGTGCTGTGCCAAATTGTTGTTCGAAACTTTGAATAACTGCTGGGTCTGGCGCTTTTGCTGCGCGGCCCCTCTCGTCATTTTGATAGCCGTAATAGCCAAGACCGTTCTTTTGGCCCAGCCTATTCGCGTCCACTAGCATTGCCGATGGACGTGCGGGCGAGATCTCAATAAACCGTTCAGGTATTCCTGCTAGCATGACCGAATAGCAATGAACAATAGTATCCAAGCCGACCACATCTGACAGATAGGCAGGCCCCATAGGCAAACCCCATGTCTCTAAGGCATGATCAATCTGCTGGAAGTCAGCCCCTTTAGCGATAAGCATCTCCATGCCAAACATTGTGGCGAATAGTACCCGATTGACTAAGAAACCAGGACAGTCATTGACGACAATTGGTTTTTTGCCAAGACTTAGAGTGTAGGCACAGACCGCTGCAATAGTCTTATCTGAGGTTTTCTCTCCGCGAATAATCTCTACAAGCGGCATAGCGTGAACGGGATTAAAGAAGTGCATGCCGCAAAAGTTTTCTGGACGTTGCAACGACTCTCCAAGAGACGTAATAGAGATTGTTGAGGTATTAGATGTGATGATGCTTTCTGGATTGGAGAGCTGTGCTTCCACCGCGGCTAAAACCTTAGTCTTGACCGACTCTAATTCAACAACCGCCTCCACGACCATATTGCTGTCACTAATGGCGTTATCGTCGAGGGTTGGTTGTATTTGACTGATGATTTGTAGTGACTTACCCTCAGTTAGCTTACCTCGTTGAACACCCTTATTAAGTAGTTTACTTGCCTCGCGCATACCTAAGTCGAGCGCAGGCTGAGCAATGTCCTTCATGACAACCGAATATCCCTTTAAGGCATTTTGATAGGCGATACCGCCTCCCATGATCCCCGCGCCAATAATCGCAGCGCTAGTAATGGACTGTGTCTCATTCTTAAATGGCACGCTACGGACCTTTGCTTGCTTAACCACGAATTGAGCCCCCAAAAATAGCCCGACTAGAGCTCTAGCCTCTGGGGTATGGCACACTTCATAGAACGCTTGATTTTCTAGGTGAACGGCGCTGTCACGGTCAACTAAAATAGCCGTGCTTAACAGATCTATGACCTTTAGAGGTGCTGGATACTTAGTACCTGTTCTCCCAAGAATGGCACCTTGAAGCTTATCTGATATCTGCGTGATCTCATCTGAACTAATATTTAATGCTGAGCGTTTATGGACTCGACGTTCCTCAAAGTCCCGCTCTCCATTGGCATGGGATGTCAGTAACGCCAGCGCGGCATTTCTCACGTCTTTCGGCTCGGCTAACTGGTCAACAGCACCAGATTCCAATGCTGCTTGAGCAGCTTGCTGGACGCCTGAGGAGATCCATTGCGCTGCTGTCGCAAAACCAACCAGTCTGGGAAGACGCACGGTGCCACCCCAGCCGGGTATTATGCCCAGCCCCGTCTCAGGAAGTCCTATTGCTGATTTAGTGTTCATAACCCGAGAATCACAGGCTAAACAAACTTCCAGTCCCCCGCCTAAGGCAAAGCCATTGATAGCTGCCACTGACGGATAGGGTAAGTCTTCAATGGCCGAAAACAATCCGTTAACGTGCTGCGCGCCGGCTATAAATTCTTCTTTTGGCGCGGCGAACATAGCCGAAAACTCGGTAATATCTGCACCCACAACGAAAACCGATTTACTACTGGACACAAGCAGACCTTTGATCGAAGCGCCTCTCGTTAGCATATCCACAGCAGTTGCTAGTTCAGCCAGCGTTTGTTGATCGAACTTGTTAACCGAGCCAGAGAGGTTATTAAAATTGAGTTCAGCAAAATCGTTTTCGATCATATTTAGCGTGAGCGTTTGTCCACTGTACATAGGTCGTCTCTGAATGGGTTATGTTTAAATATGGATATTCTAACTTCCTAGAAAGTTTAGTCTATGCTTTACTGCTGCTAATTCTGATTATCACTAATATCTATCTAGAGCAGGTCAATACAGATATGTCTTTACGCGACAAAATGAATACAGAGCACGCACTTAAGTCGCTCTATGACGAGGCACGCGATTATGCTTTCGATTATGCGAACGCGGTCCCGGAGCGCAACGTGTTTCCCTCGGCCGAGGCGATAAGTAACCTCAATCATTTTGTCGAGGATATGCCTATTGAAAATGGCGATGGTTCAGAGATTCTTAAACAACTACACACCTTAGGTTCTCCCGCGTCGGTGGCACACACCGGCGGCCGTTACTTTGGCTATGTTAACGGTGGAATTATCCCGGTGACCCTGGCGACTAAGTGGCTCACTGATTTTTGGGACCAAAACACCGCACTTTATTTAATGTCGCCGATCGCATCAAAACTCGAAGCCGTTTGCGAGACGTGGTTAAAACAATTATTTTGTCTACCTGACCAGACCGTGGCTGGTTTTGTTAGTGGAACCTCCTCCGCTATATTTTGCGGTCTGGCGGCTGCCCGATATCGACTATATGACAATAAAGGGTGGGACTTTAATCGCCAAGGAATGAACGGTGCACCGGCACTGCGAGTTATTACGGGCCGTGAAACTCATGGCGCTGTGATCAAGGCATTGGCGTTATTAGGCTTTGGCTTGGATAATATTGAATATGTCGATTGTGATGATCAGGGGCGTATCTGCGCTGAGAAGTTGCCTGCACTTGACGACAGCTGTGTTCTTGTATTGCAGGCGGGAAATGTTAATTCTGGTGCCTTTGATTCTTTTGATGAGATTTGCACGCAAGCTGCTGATGCTGGCGCCTGGGTGCATATTGATGGTGCTTTTGGCCTATGGGCTGGCGGAACAACGCAGCTAAGGCATTTGACCAAAGGCATGGATAAAGCCCAGTCTTGGTCTGTAGACGGGCATAAGACGCTTAATACGCCGTATGACAGCGGAATACTACTATGTGCCGACAAACAGGCTCTTACGAGCGCTTTGCAAGCATCAGGCGCCTACCTGCACTTCAGTGAAAATCGCGATGGCATGCACTATACCCCTGAAATGTCGCGACGGGCTCGGGCGGTCGAACTATGGGCCGCGTTGAAGTACCTGGGTAGCAAAGGTGTTGATGAGCTCATTGTTGGTTTGCATGACCGGGCTGTTCAATTTTCTAACGAACTTAGTGAACAAGGCTTTAGCATTCTTAACGATGTGGTGTTCAATCAAATAGTGGTCAGTTGCAATACGACTGACAAACACACTGAACAGATCATTCAATCTATTCAAGCGTCAGGTGAATGCTGGGTGGGCGGTTCTATGTGGCAAGGACAAAAAGTAATCCGCATTAGTGTCTGCTCCTGGGTCACCAGCGAGTCCGACATTAGCCGTTCTGTAATGGCCTTTGTAGCAGCAAGAGCTAAGGTTCTAAAGACTTTCTAAAGATTATTACATCTGCGCCAATAAACTCAGGTTCACTACCCCACTGGTTGCCAAGATACTGAAAACTACGATGTGAGAAAAAACTGATATGCGTTGGGTCATTCTTGTAGTGCCAAAGCCCAAAGGATTCCCGGTCAGTCACCTGCTTGGTCATTATTCCCAGATAACCCCCAGGTTTTAAAAGAGCCCATAGCATTTCCATTTCAAGGCCTGGGGATGCAAGATGCTCCACCACTTCGGTGCTAGTGATGAAATCATAGCTATGACTAAGAGCAAGCTCATCCGGCGCATAGTAAGGGTCATAGATAGCAACTCGATGACCTTGCTCTTCTAACATAAGCGATAGCGTTGGCCCAGGACCACTACCAAAGTCTAGGCCTAGACTGTTGGGCGCAATTTTCGCCAGTAAAGGTTGCGCGAGACGACTTAAAAACTTTCGATAACCTGAATCGGTTGGGCTATTTTGGTGATTATCATAAGCCGCTTTCTCGTGTTCAGGCGACAAGTGAAATTGCCGCGGCACAAAGACTAGCTGGCATTGGACACATTGAAGGTACGATCGAGTTTTATCTCGATGATAGGCTGAAACCTCTATGCTCTTGCACAGAGGACAGTCTTCAAGTGCAGAGTCAGAATCATGCTGCGGCAAGCCGGTATCTCCTAACTGAAATGAACCAAATTATCACAGAAGCTAGCCCAATGAGGCAGATAAATATACATCTTTGAGGATTTAAAATTTACTAGATTTTACCCCATCTCTATCGTGAGAGGCACCAATGCATGATGCCTAAGCAGTTTATTAATAGATGTCATCATTTCGCATTGACGAAAACCTGCTCGGTCAGTATCATGCGCGCTCTTGAGAAAGACCGTATGGAAAGCTATTCGGGGATTAGCGCAGTCTGGTAGCGCGCCTGCTTTGGGAGCAGGATGTCGGGGGTTCGAATCCCTCATCCCCGACCAACTTTCCGGCTTAAAGGCTATGCCGCCCATAGCTCAATTGGATAGAGCATCCGCCTTCTAAGCGGAAGGTTCCAGGTTCGAGCCCTGGTGGGCGGACCACGGTTTTTGTCTATAGTGATTAAAACGTATAACTTCTCAATTATTTATCGCTTTAATGGTGGACGTAGCTCAGTTGGTAGAGCCCCGGATTGTGATTCCGGTGGTCGCGGGTTCAATCCCCGTCGTCCACCCCATTAATTCCTCGGATAAATCAATGGCTGACAGCCTTTACTTCTATAGATATTGCTACCAACCTCTAATTTGATATGCCTCTGAACCTGTTCCGTCCCAGTTGTCTCTTGATAAAGGGCCATCCCAGTAATTAAGTTCGCGTTGCCAATTCTTGCCTGGCATTTCAACCGATACTGCAATCGGGACCCATCCTATTTCCTTCCCAGCTGGTGGTTCCATAATCAACCCATTATCAATTTCAACAAGGTTTACATCATAAGACTGGGCGGAAGCTGGTCTACTGAGAAAGTCTATATTGTTTTGCCAATTGGAATGCATATGTTCAATTTTTTCTTGTAGAGCATTCAGATAATCAGCTGTATATATATCAGGAAACTCTTTCTTTAATGTAATAAAAGTAGGTTGATCTTTAAACCTATACCATCTGTAGTCTACCTTACTCCCATCGTCTAAAGTTGCGGTGTACAGCGTGTTATCACATCCATCCTCTTCAACGCATATTCGACATGAGAAATCCATATAATCTATTTCAGCATCAAATAATTCTTGCATATCAGATTTAACATTTGCAATCAGCTCCTCATCCTCTGTTGTCTTTACATGAGGCATTAAAGAGATCATATTCTCTTTATTTGAATGTCTATATAACTTCAATGTTTCAGGAACATCACTTTCAGAAACCCTCTCAAAAATATAATCTTCAGGATTGTCCGCTGGAGTAACTTTATAATACTCACTAGGCATACGATTAGCGTTATTTTTCCAATCCCAGTAGACGTTTGACCCATTATTAATTTCTTCAATCATTACATCCACACTTGCTTCAAAGCTTAGTTTATTTGGAACGGGGTCTCCATTGGCATCTTTTATATTGTCTCTTTTCCACCAATTATCACCAGTTTCATCTTCGTCATACACTATAGAACCGGCACTAGGACCTTCATATTTCTTATTTTTGAGTGCGGTTGTATAGCTTGTTGTATCGAAGTTAACAGAGGGAATGTCCGGCGAATTAAAGAAATCAATAAAGTTATTATAATGTTCAACTCCATATGATCTGCCACTTAGAGCAAACGGTTCAATATTGTTGTTATCTGGGATTTTTGGTAGAAAGGTTTTCAGATACATGGTTCCTGTATCGTCAGTAAAAGTTAACCCTATGGATGGGTCTCTCTCAGATCCCAATGGCATGCCGCCTGATGGATTAAAGGCTAATGAGTCTTTTTTCCTAACAACATAATCATAACCAGAGCTGTAATCATAGTCTTCCACTCCATCAACGTACCAACTTTGTTCTTTAAGAAGCGATTCAAACTCATCTTCAGTGATTCTATCGGCAATGTAATCCTTAACTTTATTTAAAAATTCAGTATCAGTAGATTCACCTTCCTCCCATACGTGCGCTAGTATTTCTAGAGCATTAAATTTATTTAGTCTTCTGTAAAAAAACTCTGGTACAAATGCTGTTAAAGGGCCTGAAAAATTTTTGGCATCGACAAAAAATGTCCATGTAAGCTTTCCTGAGTTAACATCTCTTGACGCATCATCTAAACCTCTTGAGGTCCAATTTTCTCTCTTCTTTCCACCAATCATTGGCAGTGCCATCCACCCATGACCGAAGAAAAGCCCGCCAGCATCAGCATATTCTTCTTGGTTTTCGTCAAATGCCAGTAAGTTAGGCGGATAAAGCAGTTTATTAGCAAGTTGTATGCCGCCTAAATAATCACATGGAACTCTTTTCTCATAAAAGCCCCATCCATATTTAGAACTGTTGCCGCTATATAAATGAGTTGCTGCTCCAGCCATATATTTAGGATATTTGGATCTACCCATTTTATCGTCTGAGAAGAGCCCCCCTTCTATTGAGTCCATTGGGAAATAAGGATGCTGGCCATTGGCTGAAATCCACTGGCCCCATATTCCGGCTTGAGCTAAGGGTCTTACGTCAAGCTCATCCCATATTCTTAAATATTGAGACACGCCATAAACCCCAACATCGTTAGCTGCATCTGCAGTTCCTGAAGAGAACTTAGTGCCAAAGCTCATCTCATAGTCACTTGCGCACTCAGCTATAACAGTTTCACCATTTGTTAAGGTAATAGATTGGCTTTCAGTGTAAGTCGCTATTTTTTGTTCATCAGTCAGGCCAGCATCCCATAGCCATCTGCTTTCTTGTTCTCCATTAACGTCTCTTGTAAAGAAACAATGTTTTGGATGATAGATGCCGGTTATATGTTCAGGATCAGGCGTGGGCTCTAAGAGATAGAAATCATAATCATTTAATGAGTTTAAGCTCGCCATGTGCGACTCAATATCGGTCGCACTCAATCTTTGAGCGTCGCTTGCAACAACGTCCTTAATTAAGGTATCGCCAGTTAGACCAAAAAAATATCTAAGGATAATAAGACCATCAGTCAATGCATCGACATTGCCATTGTTGTCGATGTCGAGCCGATTCCCCAACCCTGTAATTCGTGATTGAATATCCTCAGCATCTGTGTAAACCGCATCAGCAGCGACAACGCCAGAAATCAACGGAGCACCCGTTAACCCAAACATACTTCGAAGGACCAATAGTCCATCGGTTAGAGCGTCAAATCGCCCGTTACCGTCTATGTCTAAATTTGACCCGGAGCTAACAGTAGACGAAAGGATTTGGCTAGACTCGGATTCCGTTTCCCCAAACGTGGAAAACACTATGAGTAGCGACGCTACGACAGTAATAAATATTTTTTGCATTTAAGCCACGCTCACTAAGATCAAAGTATCAAATCATGTGTAATCACAGACGCATACATTAGAACCTAGCACATTATTATAGCTTTAACCTAGATATGACTTTAATGCTCAAAATTATGGCTTGCAAGTATCAAATGTGGGCGTCTTGGATTTCCTTGCACACGCTCGGATATATGGAATAGTTGCGCACCAAACAAAGACCCTCGCAGATTTGAGTCGATACCCGAAATTACACACAAACATGAGCCATCGTAAATAAGGCTTTGTGGACGGTGTTTTGGTAGGTGGATATGCGGTTAATGACTCTCAGTGAGTGTTGAGGAAAACAAGAAGTGAGGCTCTATGCGGGTTTAAAGACTCACTGGGAATCAGTGAGAGTCAATGCCTCGGGTTCAATCCCCGTCGTCCACCCCATTAATTATCCCTATAAATCGATGACTTACGATTATTTTAAGCGAAAATATGGCTCTGTGGACGGTCTGTGGACGGTTTTGTTTTGAAACCACCTCGATCTGGTGACCCGACCCATTAAAGAGCCGGCATCAAGGTCTTTAGGTGTGCCTCAATATCTGCAGCAGATGTTCTTGTGGCATCAGAAGCCACCACTCCAGCAATTAGCGTGTCACCCTCTAAACCAAACAGATAACGCAGGGTGAGCAAGCCATCGGTTAGAGCGTCTACCTCTCCATTACCATCGATGTCTGCAAGATCACCTAGAATTGCAATACGAGACTCTATATCGACCGCCGCAGTGTAAGTTGCATTTGAAGCTACCGTTCCACCAATAAGAGCATTACCATCTAACCCGAACATACCTCTAAGTAGAAGAAGACCATCTGTAAGAGCGTCATACTCGCCGTTTCCATCTAGATCGACTGAGCCTGAAGGTACAGTGCCTCCCAAGAACTCATCTAGGGCGGAGATACCGTCGTTATCACCGTCACTTGTTGCATCTAAAGGATCATTAGGGTCCAGGCCATATTGAGTTTCCCATGCGTCTGGCATTCCGTCGCCGTCAGAATCTAAGGTATATAATCCGTTATTTGGAAAACGGTCATTACTGTCGATAATACCATCACCATCAGAGTCGGCATCTGGCATATATGTGCTAGGGAAGGTTACATAATTTCCGTACTTATTATTTGCTGCAAAAGCGATCACTCGAACATGATACGCAACTCCATTGAGCAATTGTGGGACACTCACTTCACCTTGCTCGTCCTTACCCACAACCCTAGATTGGATCCAAGAAGCATAGGGTTCATCCGTCGGTCTAACATCGACTCTTGCTCCAACATAATTTGAGTCATCAGGGTTTACCCAAGAAATTGTGAGATTACCATCTCCCTCAAGTACGGCAGGATTAATCACATCTGCGACTGGGGATTCTCCATAAAGAAGATCGAATACGTCATGTCCGCTATTCCAGTTTCCCGCGTTGTCTGAAACCCGTATCCTAAATTTGTAGGTGTTTCCAGACACCAAGTCACTGCTATTAGGAGTCCATGTTTCTCCAGACATTATATTTTCAAGAACGATGGCCGATCCATTAACGCCTGTGATACTCATCTGGTACTGATTTACGCCAGACAAATTGTCGTTTGATATGTCCCAACTAAAGTTTAGACCCGATAGATCGGTGGTCCAATAACCGTTTTGCTGACCACCGTTCGACGATATAGATTCAGGTGGAATTGGGGCGGTCTGATCAACCCCATAGGAATTTTCGGCCCATTGACCGACTAATTCCTCTTGATCTGATGTATCGACTACCTGGGTATAAAAATCATAGAAGCCCTCCCCATCTGGCGCATCAAACGAAAAATTACTATATACAACCGTGCCAGTTAACTCAGTAGACTCGTAGAGTGACCATTCGCCCCATGTTTCCCCATCAATACTGTACCTATGGTACAAATGTGCCTCCTTTAAGCCGATATCATCAGTAGCAAAAAAAGGCACATCCCAAGGCACAGCGCCATGATTGCCGCCTTTCCAGTACCAGTATTTATACTTGATATCTCCATTTTCATTTCTCTCGTCAGGGCGATGCCCTCCTGTACCGCCCGCGCCATCATTATCCAAATCTCCATGGAAATAGGGATTTGACTGAGGAGGTTCATCATGGGCGAGTGAGGCAGGCATTATTGATCCAACTCTCACAACTGACCATAGGGAAAATGACGGCAACGTAAACGATATCCGATCTCCAGTTGGCATAAATGAGAGTGAGCTTACCGTCGGTGAATCTGCGTCGACAAATGACACAGAGACGTTATCCGCGTTGAACTCTGATGGAAGCAGGACATCCAATACACCGCTTTCAAGCGACGTCATACTGGCGTCTGACGGACTGTCCGCTGGGATGACAATTTGCCTATTAACTATATGAAAAACCCAAGAACCATCTGCTGCCTTGTATCGATTAACAAATACATCGGGAGATTCCCAAGGAGACGATCCTGATGCGCTATGAGTCAACCCTACTTCAGGTGTAACATTGCTACTGACTAGATCTGAAAATGACTCGCGAATCGTCGATTTTGAAGTGGCGCTTGTTTTGTCAGACTCATAATTACTACCTAGGGTACTCTCAAAAGAGATAACAAATCCACTTCCCACTGCTTGCACCTCATCAGAGCCGAAGTAATCATCAAAACTCCTGTCACCGGAGCGTATTTGACCGGTGTGATCATTATCCGCAACCCTGCCAAAACCAATCAAAATACCCCCGGCATTCGCGTATTGCTCAAGAAGAACGATCTGTGCATCTGTAAGATACCTGGTGTTGGGGAGTATCACAGCGTCATAACGCTGCAACTGTGCCAAGGTCAATAGCTCATTACCTTCTCTGCGGTTCGGGTGTGCCGCGAAAACTACGTCGAACATCCATTGCATATCAGTCAATAAATACGTGGTTCCGCGAAAGGAGGCTGTCGTCGAACCTGGATCGTCAACCTCGCCGATTTCAGAATAAAGCACCGCAAACTGTCCTGCTTCAGCCAGGTTGAAGGCCGTTGGTTGCAGAGTAGGAAACTGCAGAAACGATCTCAAAAAGTCCATACGTTCTTTTTTGTGATGGAAGCCGCTCCAGCTGGAACCGGATCCGTGTTGTACCAAGCCTCCAGCAGCAAACGTTTCAGCAGCAAATAATCTAGCACTCTCGTTACTATTGGTAGCCTCGGTATGTGCTGGAAAGTTCCACGACCAAAACTTTTTATCAAAATTGACTATGGTTTTATTGATAAACGCCAGATGACCATAGGGCCACCCGAGACTATCAAGAAAGGTTTCCGCCACACCATGATCAAATAGGTCCAATACGTCCCAACCCCGTGCTTTGGTATAACGATTTGTACTCAAATAAATAGGCCGGTTGTAGTTTGCTAATCCATAAGCTCGAAGTTGATCTGCCCATTGTTTAAAGAAACTACGCTCAAGTGAACGCATATATGCTAGCCATGCTTTAAAAAGGGAGTCAGTCGGAGGTTGGGCACGAACTTGACTAGAACTAGACCAACCATTGGTACGTAGATGATCAGCATAGTCAAAATTACTTACATTAGAAATACCAAAATTAGTAATCTCAACAGACGAGTAATTGTTGGAAAGGTAGGAGTTAAAGCCCGATATCGTAGTGCTATCAAAAGACATTGCTGAAATGGAGCCCGCCGCTTCATCCATAAAAATATAACTGGTGCCTAAGTCGATTGCTAACTTCCCTGAATCAACCATATAGTCAAGATAACCTTGTCTTGCCATAGAAAAATTAGATCCAGTTGAACCCTCTAAAGTAGTTGGCAACGCCACCGCTCTGAGGTCTGGATCGTCTTTTGCAGAGGTCTCCAAGTGCTGCATAGCATAGTAAGCCCCATAGGCAATCCCTTGAGCCTCCCAATCAGAAATACTGTTCTTGATAACTTCCCGTTGCTGCGGTGTCACCGTATAGTCTATCCAGCCAAAGTCATCTACGATCACTTTGATGGACCCTCCGGGAGAAAAAATAGGCCTAGGCCCAAAAATAGTGCCAGTGTCTGTCGGGGGCGGAGTAGCAGCATGGCATATGGCACTCGTACAAAAGAGCACAAGCACATACGAGAGTATGTATTTTCCTAGGTTCATCATTCGCTCAAATGTTTTCGTGTTTCCCTCGAGATAAAGAAGATTATAAATATAGTGTAGATCATATTGAAGTAAGCAACTGCCTAATACCAATTGGTGCCATATTTCCTGATAGATAGATCCTAGAAACATGCTTGCGGTGGTCGCGGGTTCAATCCCCGTCGTCCACTCCATTTAACTGCATATAAATCAATGACTTAAATGGGTATGATGCTAAAAATGCTGGTTTTGGCCGGTGTTAGACCGGTATTCATATTTTTATGGGTGTAAAACCACCTCGATCTAGTGGCAAGATTTACTTTTTTACGTTTGGCTTTTGGGTTAATTCGCCTGCTTCATAGAAAGAATTTCTAGTCTCGGCATGTCCTTGGGTACTATTTCCCAATATCACCAGCTGATCTGGCTGTATCAGCGCGTAATCGCCAAAGTTCTCGAGCGCGCTCTTGCATGTCAACGTGGACATCTGACTCATCTACGATCTCAATACCGAGCATGGTTTCTATAAGATCCTCCATCGTTGCAATGCCCAATGGATCGCCATACTCATTAACAACCAAGCACATTGAAATCCGCATATTCGCCATTGTTTGCATCAAATCAGGCAAAGCTTTGACATCCAAAACAGTCAGTAAATCACGTTTGATACTTGCAAGAGGTGTATCTAGCCGGCCCTCAGCGATCTCTTTGTAGATGTCATCTTTACGGACAAAACCCACAATATCATCATCATCATCTTGGTAGATGGGAATTCGCGAAAATTTAAATGAGGGATCCGTTGCCAAAACCTCGCCTACCTTTTGGATAGCCGGTAGCGTCGCCATCACCGTGCGCGGAGTAATAATATCTTTTGCTAACAACCCGCGAAATGTCAAAAGCGTACTAATGGCCCGAGCCTCATCTGCACCGACTATACCTTCTTTCCGGCCCACTTTAGCGAGCGCGAAAAAATCATCTCTCGACAGGCTTGGACCCTCATCATTCGGTGCCATCCAACCGGTTAAGACCTTTGCAATCTTTACCAATGGGAACATAGACAACTGCACCCATCGTAAAATGTAACCACATGCCGGCGCTAACTGCTTGCAATATCGCGCGCCTAAAGTTTTTGGAATAATCTCTGAGAATACGAGGATCAGCAAGGTTAGTACCCCAGAGATCACACCGAAGTAAACCTCTCCAAATAGCTTTGTAGCTTGTGCACCAGCTCCAGCCGCGCCAACTGTGTGAGCAATAGTATTCAAAGATAGAATAGCCGCCAAAGGCTTATCGATATCTGATTTAAAACTTACCCATAAGGCAGCCAGTTTTGGGCGCTTGCTCTCGAGACTGACTAAATAAGTTGGTGTCAATGAGAGCAGTGTTGCCTCAAGTAAAGAGCACAAAAAAGAAACGGTTAAAGCCAAACCCACATAAACCGCTAACCAAAGCATTTGTTCGCCTCCAATAGTCAACTAACCATTTGAAATATCACCCTACCTCACTTTGAGTATTATCCATAAGCTAGATGCAATCAATGATTAGTCTTACAAAACTAATATGGAGAGTCATATTGGAAAAATGACTCTGATACATGCTAGCAATTTCCCTTTTTATAAGCTTCAAGAACTTCTCACCTCGATCTAGCCCTGATTTGACTGGATGGGGTATTCAGCTATGATCAGGCAATCAATAAAGGGAGCTCTGGATGTATCCGAAATCAACAATAGCCGTTCTTTGTCTATTGCCTATGCTATTCACGACCACTGCACTTGCACAGCAGCGACCAAATATTCTATTAATTATGGCGGAGGATATGAGCGCCAGAGTCGGTGCATTTGGCGACAATGTCGCTGTTACGCCAAATCTCGACCGACTCGCGAGCACTAGCATTCGTTATCCTAATACGTTCACTACTTCCGGCGTCTGCGCGCCCAGTCGCGCGGCGCATATACTTGCGGTTCACCAAATGTCTGTCGGTGCACAGCATATGCGCACCCGCTCTTTTAAGGAGT
>Ga0302122_10000252_pt1 | contig 31404 bp, 24 predicted proteins | sample CB21_SCM_MG_FD_203115 | JGI IMG/M metagenome (GOLD analysis project Ga0302122, IMG submission 203115) | Marine microbial communities from Western Arctic Ocean, Canada - CB21_SCM | ecosystem: Environmental > Aquatic > Marine > Oceanic | place: Canada: Western Arctic Ocean | collected 2017-09-28 | reverse complement strand
CGCCTTGAGCTGCGCCTGGAGCGCGAGGTTGGCGCGCAGCGCCGCGGCCGCGGCGGGCGCGCCCGGCTCGTCGTCGCTGTCGCTGTCCGCGAGCGCCGCGGTGATTGCGTGTTCCATTTTGGTACAGCTGTATGCACTCAAATGCGTGCTACCGCTTTGCTTGTTCTGGTCACGACACGACTGCGACGCGTATTAATTTCTCTACCTCCACAGCGCACCAGCGATGATCTATGATCTAGATCACGCCGCGTGGGGAGGGCAGGGCTCAAAAAGCTTGAAACGTGCGGGTATCTCTGTGCGGGTTTTCCCAGCTTTAGAAATGGTTTTTTACCTGGCTCGAGTGTAGCTTTCGGGTGAAGCGAGGATTAAGACGCTATCGAGGAGTAAGACGACCGGCCGCCGCCCTAGGGTTGGGGACCGGACCACGAGGATTAAGGCTTGGGGTTGTGGCAGCGCAGACGACTATTCTGGCGAGTACTGGACCATGCCTCCCTGCAGCTTGTAGCACCGGCTCGTCGGATGCGAGGCACGGCCCTCATCCGCCAGGGCGAATATTTATGGGATATGTTATGGTGCGGGGTGAGAGGGAGTGGAAGGGGAGGATATGGGACGGGGAAGCCCTGGAGCGACTGGAAGAGGGAGCGGGGGAGTGGGAGAGGAGATGGCCGAGTCGAGCTCGGCGCGCATGACCGATCATTCCGCCGACGCGAACTGCCGCTTGGCCCAGCCTTCGAACGCGCTCGTGACCGGGCCGTTGTGGTGGGCCGCGAGCTGTCGGCGGCGGCTGGGGCTATGAGAGAACATTTAAGCGGACTCGGACACGCACGCGAGACTAGCCTATGCTTACGACGATCTTGCGACCGCCCCGACGCGCGACGGGGGGCCATTACTTAATATAGCCTCCAACCACGCGCACTACTCGTCTTCATCGCTGCGCCGGGACTCCAAAACCTCGTCGAACGCCGCCAGGTCGTCCGCCACCCGCGCGCGCTCGAGCTTCTGCGCGTCGTCCGCCGTCGAGTAGACCGAGGCGCCGCCGCCGCCGCCGAGCAGGCGCGGCGCGAGGCGCCGCGCGGCGGCGAGCTTCTCGCGGAGCGCGCCCGAGGGCCGCTCGAGGCGGGCGCGGAGCGTCTGCCGCCGCGCGTTCCGGTCGGCGACGGCCTCGGCCGCCCGCTCGGCCCGGCCCACGCGCGCCGCGGGCAGGGCGTTGAAGGCCACGGCGTACGCGAGGAGCGGGCCGGCCACGGCGCGCAGGGCCCCTATGCCGCCGGGGCCGAGCGACGCGACGACGGCGGGCGTCACGCCTGCGTTGGGATCGAGCGTCGGACCGAGGGCGGTGAAACGACGCTCGACGACGCCATCGTCATAAGTTCCCTTCGGGACGCCGAATCACGAACCGACGGTCGAGAAGAAGACCGCGGCCGCCGCCACGCCCAGATTGGCCACGCCGAGGGCCCCGGCCGCCGCGAGCTGGCCCTGGGACGCGGCCGAGAAGCCGACGTCGGCCTCGGCGAGCGCGCCCCCCTCGTCGGTCGCGTCCGCCGCCGACCCCCGGATCAAATCGTCGAAGACGTAGACGATGCTGCCGCTTTCGTCGTCGACCGTCGCGCGCCCGTTCAGGGCCGCCACGACCGGCAGCACGTAGCCCTCGTCGACGACGGCGTTATCCGCGTCCGCGGGGGGCAGCGCGAGGTACGGCGCGAGCTGCTCGGCGACGACGGCGCCGCCGTTGACGCGGATCGCGGCCGCGGCCGCGGCGACCTGCTTGGTGTCGATGTCCGCGTTCGGGTCGCCGTCGCCAAAAACGTACGAGTAGACCGCCTCCAGAAAGTTCATCTCGCCGCGCGGGCCGGACGGCCCGTAGTAGCTCCGGTAGTAGAAGATGTCAAAGGGCGAGGGCCCCCAGAAGGAGGGGCCCCAGTAGCTGTTCGAGCGCCGGTCCCGCCGCTGCTCGCCCTCGTTCGCCGCGGAGAGCGTCGTGAGGAGCGCCGCGCCGACGGCGAGAGACGCGAAGAGCGAGAGGCCGAAGGCCGTGCGGCCCACCGTGTAGAGCGTGGGCTTGGCGCCCTCCCAGCGCTGGAGCCAGCGCTCCCGGCCGTCGACGGCGGCCAGGGCGCGCTTCGTCTTCGGCGGGAACCGGAAGGTCAGCGCGCCGTCGTCGCGCACGTCGAGCGTCGCCGCGTCGCCGAGGCGCGCCGCCAGCGCCAGCAGCTCGCGCTCGGCCGAGACGAGCGGCGCGGCGCCGCTGGCCGCGACGTCGCCCGCCGTGGCCACGCCGTCCAGCGCCTCGACGGCGTCGACGACGCGCTGGCTCGCGTCGGCGGCGAGGGCGACCCGCGGCGTGAGCCGCGCGCGCGGCGCGACGAAGGCGCGCGCGGCGCCGAGCAGCGCGAGCGTCGCGAGGCGAGGCATGGCTCGCGCGCGCTTTGGACTGTTGTTGATGCGCTGTCGCGCTCCTGCTTGGTCGCTCTCGCGCGTGCTTGGTGGGTCGCGAGGAAGGCCGCAGGCGTGGTGGTGCCACCTGGGAGCTATGTGGCTCGGCGTGCGTGCTGCACGGTGCGCTCGGCGAGGCGTGCTACTCCTACGGAGACGGCCGGATATGGCGATGCGAGTGGCTGAGGCTCAAGTCCTGTGACCTCCCTGATCTTTCGATTTTAATGGCACGAAACCCGCACAACAAACCCGCACGACCGCATCGAGGCTGCCCCAATGCCCTGCTCTGGTGCCGCTGTGCGACGTGCGACCGGTTTGCGAATCGCACACGTCGCCCGAGCAGGGTCGACCGCCTGGCGACGCGTGGGCAGCCCTGAGACACCGCATGCCGCCGCGCGCCGTGCTGCTCGGGTTGCTGTGGCGATGCGCGGCGGCGGCGTCGACGTGCGCCGTCTGCGAAGAGACGATCGGTCACCTCGTGGCGTCGGCTGCTGCCCGCTCGCGTTCCGATTCGGGCGTCCGGGCCGTGCTCGACGCCTACTGCGCGCAAAACCTACCGACGGCGGAGGCGCAGATGTGCTACGTGCTGGAGCCGATGCGGCACCAGGTCGCCAAATGGGTCGCGCTCGGCGTAGACGCGCGGCGCACGTGCGCCAAAATCAACAAAATGAACGGCGAGGCCTGCGCCCTCTTCCACGAGTCCAAGGTCCACGCGGGCGACTGGGCGCAGTACCGGCCCATGACGGCGAAGCGGCGGGTGATCGTGTACGAGTAGCGGCGTGGTGTTGGTTAAATTAGTTTGTAGTATTCCTAATTTCGGTGGCGCGCACCCGCGCGTCGGGTCGCTTGGGCATTGCCCGCGGAAGTCGCGAGCGTAACATATCCCGACGGCGCGATATGTTACACGCCACTCCCGGACGGTGTATGTTAAGCGGCGCTCCCCGCCCATGCCATCGCCGTGGGGTGAGAAGTAAACGAGGTGTTTTCTAGGAAACGACTAGGGGGGCACCTTGTTAAGTTTACGAAGCCACCGCCGCGAAAGCTACGCCCCCGCGCGCAGCGCCTTGGCCGTCTGGTCGAGGATGGCGAAGAGCGTCGCGTCCCAGAGCTCGTCGGGGATCAAAGCGATGGGGTCGACGGGGCGCGGCCGCTTGGCCTGCGCCTCGCCCCGGACGACGCGGATTTCCCGCATCTCGCGCTTGAACGGCCGCCGCAGGGCCAGGCCGGGCGATTCGGGGGAAGTGGTGGCCAGGGGCGACGAGAGGTCGCGATGGCGGCAGAGGCGCGTCACGTTCCAGAACGTGCGCACGGCCTCCTCGTGCGAGTGGCCCAGGGCTTTTTTGACCTTGGTCTTGAGGGCGTCGTAGACCTTGGTTTCTGGGGGGCCCATGAGGGCCCGGGCGTTGGGCCGGTGGTGCACGGCCTGGGGCGCGGCCAGCGCCCGCGACAGGCGCGTCTGCGCGTCGAGCTCGCCCATCTCCAGGTAGGCGTAGAGGAAGCACTGGAAGTCCGGCGAGGCTAGGGTGTTCACGTCCACGAAGAGGATGGGGGGGAAGCGCGTCGAACTGGACATGAGGGCGTGGCTCGATTGGACCTTGAGCCAGCTCTCCAGGAAGTTGTCCAGGCCGAAGCCGTCCGCGTTGGTCTCCCTGGCGTGCCGGAAGACCTTCTTCAGCACGTCCTTGGGCGCGCCCGCGAGCTGGTTCGGGCACTTGCGGCAGCCCCGCTTCAGGCCGCCCCGCACGGCGCTGGTCCGCCGCGACCCGACGATCGACGCGAGGGCCCGGACTGGGTCGTCCCGCAGGACGACCAGGACCCGGTCGTAGCAGTGGGACGAGCGCTTCTTCTCGCACATGCGGCCCTGCTTGGCGTTGAGCTCCCGGCCCATGCGCGTCAGCGGCATGAACTTGAGGCGGTCGCCGTCGCTGATGGAGTTGGTGGTGAAGCCCGTGGCGCGCAGGGCGCCCATGACGCCCGTCGCGCCGGACCCGCCGAAGGTCGTGACGAGGATGCGACGTCCTGCCGCGCGCGGCGCGATGGCGAAGACGGCCACGGCCAGTTTTACGAGGAGGCGCATTTTTTTACGCGGCGCCGGCGGCGGTTAACATAGGTAAGCCAGACGACGTAAAACAACAAGTCTCTTCCACACACGCGGACCCGCAGACGTGCGGCTAGCGACTCACGGTTTCACGAGCGAAAAAAATTGCCAAATTTTTTTTCAATTATTAACAAAGCGTGTTTATTAAAGAGCTACTCGGATTATTAAAGAGTGAACTTGCTACTCCGGTCCCCAGCCCCTCGGGCGGCGGCCGATCGCCTTACTCCCCGGTAGCGTTATAGAAGATGTCACTTAGAGCCCCACCTCGCCCGTCGCCGCGAACTTGCACGCCCAGACCACGGCCCCGATCAAGCCCCCGAACACGTTCCCCCAGACGACGAGCCAGCCGAGGTGCTCCCGGATGACGGCGGCCATCATGCGCTTCACGCGCAGGGGCGTGAGCGTCTCCATGCGCTCCGTCAGGACCTTGTCGATCTCCCCCCGGACCACGTCGACGTCGACGATCTCCGTCAGGTCGAAGTCGGCCGCGAGCGTCTCGATGAGGTCCGCGCCGATGCCGACCAGCATGGGCTTCAGCATGGGCACCATGGTGTCGAAGCCACCGAACATGGGCGCCATGGTCTGGAGCAAGAGCCCGTCCGGCGTCGCGGCGAGCTTTTCAAGCTTCCGCGCCAAGTCGTAGTCGAACGTGTCCCCGGCCATGGCCTTGCCGAGCATCGACCGGACGTCGACCTTTTCCAGGAGGTTCCCGCTCCGCGTGGACAGGTACTCCCGCAGGAACCGCTTCTCGAAGAAGGTCTCCAAAATCATGGTCTTCAGGGCCCCGAGGATGTCGCGGAACCGGCGCGGGATCACGCCCGACCCGACCAGGAGCGGGATGCGGTCGAAGAGCATCTTCACGGCGAGCCAGTTCGTCACGCCGCCCGCGAAGCCGAAGAGCCCGAACGCCAGGATGAAGCCCGCGCCGGCGTTCCTCGGGGCCAGCGAGGCCCGTAGGATCAAGCCGAGGACGAGGACCAGCGCCGTGGCAACGTTCGAGTGGTCGCCCTTGTTCCAGCTCCGCGCGTCCCAGCACGGCGGCTCCCTGTGGTCGTCCCAGGCCTCCAGGCCCCGGGGGCTCTCGACGTCCCCCGGCCCGGCGAAGACGAGCGGCGTGTCGGACGTGGACGTGGGCGTCGGCGACACGCTGGGCCGCGCGGGCGCGGGCCGGGTCGCGCCGTCGGGCGCGGGGGCGACCGGCGCGTCCGCGGGCGCGACCGACATCGCCGCGGCGCCGTCGAAGGACTTCGACGACGACGCCTGGAGCGGCGAGTGGATGGCCGCGGCCGGCGCGCCGCCACCGGCGGAAGACGACAGCGGCGGCGGCTTGGGTCCAGCCTCAGCCGGCGACGACGCCAGCTTATGCTCTTCCTGCTGCATGCAAAAGCAGCAGCACGGGTGGCGTGTTAGGAGTGCGGAACGTTGTAAGCACGCGTACAGGTGGCGTGTTAGAAGTGCGGAACGTTGTAAGCGCGCGTAATGCGTTTACTGCACGAGCCTGCACAGTCCGAGTAATGGTAAACTGTGTGTCGAGTTCTTTTTTTTGACTCGGGAAAACCCGTCATAGAACCCGCACGAACATAAAAATCCCGGCTCGATCGCGCGCGCGGGCCAATCAGCGTGGCTAGAGACCGTGCTCAGATTCGTGACTGCTAATAGTGTAGCATTTGTTCTGCGAGTGTCGTCGCACTGCTATAGAGATCGTTTTTCAGGGGCTCGTGTATCATTGTTACCTGTGATGCTGCTCCGACGGTCTCTTCGATCCGTGTTGCGGCACGCACACGTAGCTCGTCATGCTGTGCCCACAGCAGGAGCCGCCGCAAAGCTCCCATCGGTGGCACTTGTGCTCGGAAGCGGCGCAGCACTCGCAGTAGCCACGACGCGGACACCAACGCACTGCGACGGCGGCGAATACCTGCGGCGAAATTTTATCGCGGACGCGGCCGCCAAAGCACTGCCCGCGGTCGTGAATTTAACGAGCGACGTGCAGAAGGGCTGGGTGCGCGGCATGAGCGCGGGCAGCGGCTTCATCGTGGCGGCGGACGGTCTCGTGGTCACGAACGCGCACGTCGTGCAGCACGCGCGCGGGGGCAAGGTCACGGTGACCCTCGCGGACGGGCGGAAGCTGCGGGGGCGCGTGCTCGCTTTGGACGCCGCCAGTGATCTGGCGGTCGTCCAGTGCGACGTGCCCACGCACACGCAAGCCCTGCCCGTGGCGGAGCTCGGGAGCTCGGCGTCCCTGCGGCCGGGGGACTTCGTCGTGGCCCTCGGCTCGCCGCTGAACCTGTCGAACTCGGTCACGTCGGGCATTGTCTCGAACGTGCACCGCCACGGCAGCGAACTGGGGAACGTGCAGTCGCGGGCGGAGTACCTGCAGACGGACGCCGCGATCAACCAGGGCAACAGCGGCGGGCCGCTTGTCGATTTGGATGGTAAAGTTGTGGGCATCAACACGATGAAGGCGGCGGCGGCCGACGGCATCTCCTTCTCCATTCCGATAGACGTGGCCTGGGCCGTCGTGCGCCAACTATTGCAGCACGGGGCCGTGAAGCGGCCCTACATCGGCATCCAGATGCGGCGCTCGGCGGACGGCGTGCAGGTCGTGCGAGTCGCGTCGGACTCCCCCGCGGCGCGCGCGGGGCTGCGCGCCGGCGACAGGTTGGTGGCGATGCGGGGCGAGCGGATTTGCGATGTCGCCGATGTGCTGGCGCGGCTGGCGCTGAGAGGTGACGCGCTGGACGTGACCGTGGCGCGGCCGGACGTGGACGGCTCCTACCGGAACGCGACTCTCGTCGAGGCGCGCGTCGTGCCCGAGGAACGGTAGTATATATGTTGTGCATACTAAGAGTACTGGGAGTAGCTCGGGTTCGAACAAACTAGTCGCTGCGGGTTCGGCGCTGCTTTTCCGAATCTTGGCTCGACAATCTTTGCACGTTTGCAACTCCACAGCCGTGTAATTCTTGCATTCTTGCATCCATTACATAGAAAGATGCTCTCGTCGCTCGTCTTGCGCTTTGGTTTGGCTGTGGCCTATGTGCAGGCATTCCAGCCTCCGCATGCTCGCAGCACGCAGCTCACACAGCTCTACGGATTCGACCCTAACTCCCGATCGTCGCGCGCCAGCAGCGTTTAACCCCAGTGCTGTGGCTTTCAGCAAACGTTTGATTCTAGAGACTCGTTGCCGCGCACGCCTTCGCTCGGCGCGCCCGCGTCGTCAGCGACCCGCAACCTGTGGCCTACACCAACGCGTGCTTACCGCACGCGCACGCCACCGTTCACACGCGCGTCGACGACCCGCACTGCCCTCGTTCACGCGGACTTCCGTTCACGCGGCCTTCCGTTCACGCGGCATCGCAGGTCGACCAACAAGCCGCCTCTAGGATCGCGCGTCGACGACTCTCTCTCGACGATCCCACAGAAGGGCCCGTCGCTGGACGCTGGCTCGGCGAAGATGGTAGGTTTCTACGGAGTGCTCGCCGTCGCCGTGGGCCTCGCGCTGTCCTACCAAGGCTAGGGCGGGAATTAAGTGTTTTGTAAGTGGTCGTGGCCGGGTTGAAATTACGAGTACGGTGTCATACGAGCGCCAGAGGAGGAGCGGGTTGGTGGTGAAGCGTCAGAGCGTGGGCCCGGTGCTGGACCGGTCCGGCACTACCGGCTTCTTGCCCGAGAAGTAGCCGCTCAGGCCCGTCCACTTGGCGAACGTCTTGCGCATGGAGCGCATGACCGTCACGGGCTTGGCGCCTCCCGGCGTCGCCGCCGTCTCGGACGACTCCGGCGGCGCTGGCGTCACGTGCGCGTCCTCGGCGACTTCGCAGGACAACATCAAATCGGACTCGAGCGGCGACCGAGGCACGCGGTAACGGAGGCCCTTCGCGGGGTCCTGCTTGGTGCGCGCCGCGCGCAGGAGGGCCGCGCACCCTTGGTAGCGCGACGGCGAGCCGCGCCAGGGCGTGTTTAGTTCAGATGCCTTTTCCGCGACCTTGCGCGGTTCGCTCGACGCCGCGACCACGCACGCCGCGGCAATAAATATCGGCGCCACGCCGACCAACTCGTAGGACGTGCGCGCGACGCGCGAAAAAGCTAACGCCTCGGCGGCGACGCCCTCGTCGACCTCGTGGAACGCGATCGCGTCGTGGACGGCGTGGGCCACGGTGTGGACGGCGTGGGCCAGGGTGGGCGCGTGCGTGCGCAACTGGAGCGTCAGGAGTAAATCGGCTTCGGCCGTCTCGAGGTCAGCGGGAGTCATCTTGTCGCGCGTCAACACGGGCACGTCCACCGCCTTGAACGCGGTCTTGCCTTCTAACTTGCTGGCGACGTAGAGCGCGGCGACGGCGACCTGCCGGAACTCGTCGACGGTCACCGAGCGCTCGGAGACGGCGCGGTAGAGGAAGTTCGTGGCGAGGTCGAGCACGTGGTCGCTGAGGCCGCGGGCGGCGCCCATCTGTGTAAGGGGTAGCGCTCGTGTGATGCGTTTCGGCGCGCGCACGCGTGCGGTCCGATTGTGTGCGGGCCGGAGACCGGGCGGCTCCGGGGCGGCTCGCTCGGCCGCAGGGGCGCGCGCGCGGCGGGCGGGCGCGGCGATTTGGCCTTTGACTTTTGTGTTGTTGGCTCGAGTCGTCCTCGGCCGCCCGGGCGCGTGAGATAATTGGACTCCGGCGACGCGCCAGCTCATACCAGCCGAGGATGGTGGCCCGCGACACTTTTGTCATTCCGCCGCGCTGCAGGCGTGCGATGTACCCGCCTCGCGGCAAACATTGGTCACCCTGACTCATGCTTTCAATTATCGCTCGCGCCGTTTCAAGGGAGGCCCGCGACACTGGCGTCGATGTGGCTGTCATTATGAGTTACGCTTACACCGTCATATCTTACAACAAGCTCTAGAGGCACAAGTTGCAGAGGTGATGCACCACACGGGTGCTTTTCTCGGTTTTGTGCAGTGTCTAAATAACCAGCTTACCACCTCGGAGCTTGTGCAGCAAGCCTATTCGGCCGCGCGAATGCGACTCACAAAAACTTTTGGCGCGTGCCCAATTGTACGGGTTTCTTCGAGCTCGAGTCATGATCAAGCGTCTCGCAAGCCAAGTGCGAGGCATATAGATGCACGCACGTCAGAAGAGCATACATGTCTGTCGCGCTCGAGTTCCTGGGGCCGCTCGCGGGCGCCGTCATCGGCAAGGGCGGCGCCACGCTCAAAGGCATCGAGGCATCGAGCGGCTGCAAGCTGCAGCTCTCGCAGGCGCTGGCCGAGCGCTACCTCCCGTCTGGCCTGCCGAACGCCGCCTTCGCGACGTCGTACCGCACGGTGCGCGTGAGCCACGGGCGGAGCGACGCGGCGGCCCTCGTGCGCGCGTGCGAGGCGCTGGTGCGGGTGTTGCGCGCCGAGGCGCTTCGCAAGTACGGGCAAGCAACGGGTGGCGTGAAAGTGGTCGTGACGAACGGCGCGGCGCGCATGCTGATGGAGGAGGGCGATAATGGCTCGCTGCTGCAGCGCATCCGCGCCGCCTCGGGCGCGTCGATCGAGATGGAGCCGCGCGGCGGCGAGACGAACGACTGGCGCGTCGTATGTCTGGGCTCGGCGACGCAGGCGCTCGCGGCGCTGCGCGCTGTGACGGAGGCGGCGATGGGGCGCGAGACGTCGCGGCACCAGGGCTTCCTGGCGCAGTGGGCCTTCGACACCGAGTACTCGGACCACTTCGAGACGCCGCGGCGCGCGTACGCGGACGTGCTGCCGCTGCTCGAGGCCGTGGCGGCGCGCAGCGCGTTGGCCCGGCTCGTCGTGTACGACCCGTACTACTGCCAGGGGCGCGTGAAGAAGCTGCTGCGCGAACTGGGCTGCGAAAACGTCGTCAACGCGAACCGCGACTTCTACGCGGACGTCGCGGCGGCCAGCGTGCCGGCGCACGACTGCCTGCTCACGAACCCGCCCTACAGCGCCGAGCACAAGCAGAAGCTGCTCGCGTTCCTCGTCGCGGAGCAGCGCGCGTACTGGGGCGCGCCGGCGGCAGAGGGCGGGGGCGGGCGGGAGCCGGCGCCAACGAAGGGGCGACGGACGCAAGCGCGGGCCGGCGGCGCTCTGCCCAAGCCGTTCCTGCTGCTCATGCCCGCGTGGGCGGCGAAGAGCGAGTACTGGCGCGCCTTCCTGCGCCAGCTGGCGGTGCTGCGGCACCAGTCCGTGGGTGCGGCGGAGGACGGCGAGGAGGGCAGCGCGCTGGAGCGCGCGGCGGGCGTGTTCTACGCCTGCCCCGCGACCGGTGCATACCAGTTCGAGCACCCCCAGGCGACGCAGCGGAGCGCCTGCCCGTTCTTCAGCGTCTGGTTCTGCGGCGGGTGGGCGGTCGACGGGGACCGCCGGGTGGCGATCAAGGCGTTGAAGTGCGCTCAAGGCGTCGAAGTGCTTCGCTCGACGAAGAAGTTGCGACGACGGGGGCACTTTGACGCCCGTGGGGCGGTGACGGCGGGGCTCGGGACCGGTGTGCTCGCGCCAGCCGAGGTCGACGCGCCGTCGGCCACCGGGGTCGCGGCGAAGAGGAAGAAACGCGACGAGGCGCCCGAGGAACGGAAAGCGCGCAAGCTCCGGAAGAAGGCGAAGAAGGCGCCGAAGTAAGTACATTGTCCTGTGAGAATATCATGCACACCCCATTCGAAACAGGAAGAGCTCTGCGGCGAAAGAGGGCTGGTAAATGAAGGCGAAGAGGTCACGCAGAGCCCGCGCCGGCGGTTGGCTAGGTCGTCTAGCTCCAAGCAAAGGCAGATATGAAAAAGACAATTTACGCTACGACCTCTTCGTCCGTGGGCCCTCGCGGAAGGCGTAGTCGCAGCCCAGGGTCTGCCCGAGCATGTCGGCCCCGTGCATGGCTTTGATCGCGGCGTCGGCCTCCCGCTTCTCCGCGTACTCGACCAGGACGTAGCCCTTGACGAAGCCCGTCCGCCGGTCCAGATTCACGTGGATGTTCCGCACGTCGCCGTACTCGCCGAAGGCGTCCAGGACGTCCTCCTCCTGGGCTTCCTCGTGCACGTTCCAGACGAAGACGATCCAGCCCTCGACGCTCTTGACGGGGCCCGACTGGCCGCCCGTGCTCGTGCTGTCGAAGGAGCCCTTGGAGAGCTCGGAGTCGTTGCCGTCCGTGCGGTCGCGGTGGCCGCGGCCCTTGGTGCGCAGGCGCGCGCTGCCCTTGCCCGAGGCCGCCGACGCCGATCCCACGTCGATCTCCAAAGCGGCCATTGTGCTTTGCGGCGGCGGCGGCGTGTCGCTTGGTGCTCTTTGCACACACGTGTGCTTGATACCCTGGACCGACGCTGCGGCTGGGAGCCAATAAACCGTAGATTTTTTCACGTCGAGCCGTGGCTAGGTCGCCTAGCTCTAGCTCAAAGCAAAAGACAAGAAGCTACACAAAAAAAAACCGGGCAACCCGAACCAAAATAACCCGTCCTGACACACACAAAGAGGGAAGACCGGCCAGGCAGGAGAGCTCGCTCTACATAGCCGATTCGTAGCTCGCCTACGCCCCACGCTAGTCACCAGGAGCAGCCACCCGAACCGCGTCGGTGGCAGCGACCCGCCCGCGAACGGAGAGCCCCTCTCGCCCGCGAGGCGCGCGCCGCCATGGCGCAGCAGCCGCCGCTCAAGGTCTTCGAGAACTTCGAGGCGCTGGGTTTGCGGGAGGATTTGTTGCGGGGCATCTACGCCTACGGCTTCGAGCGGCCGAGCGCGATCCAGCAGCGCGCGATCGAGCCCATCGTCGCCGGCCGGGACATCATCGCCCAGTCGCAGTCGGGCACGGGCAAGACCGCCGTCTTCTGCATTGGGATGTTGCAAGTGCTGAACAGCGCCACCAACGAGACGCAGATGCTGACCCTGTCTCCGACGCGGGAGCTGGCCGAGCAGACGCAAAAGGTTTGTCTGGCCCTGGGCGACTACATGAACGTGCAGTGCCACACGTGCATCGGGGGCAAGTCCATCGGCGAGGACATTAGGAGGTTGGATTACGGCGTGCAGATCGTGAGCGGGACGCCCGGTCGGGTCTTCGACATGATTCAGAGGAGGAGCCTGCAGACGCGGAACCTGAAGATGCTCGTGATCGACGAGGCCGACGAGATGCTGAACCGGGGCTTCAAGGACCAGATCTACGACATCTACCGGTTCCTGCCCCCGAGCATCCAGGTTGTACTCGTGAGCGCCACCATGCCCCAGGAGGTCCTGGACATGACGCAGAAGTTCATGAACGAGCCCGTGCACGTCCTGGTGAAGCGCGACGAGCTGACGCTGGAGGGCATCAAGCAGTTTTTCGTGGCGGTGGAGCGGGAGGAGTGGAAATTCGACACGCTTTGTGATTTGTACGATACGTTAACAATAACGCAAGCGGTCATTTTCTGCAACAGGAAGCGCAAGGTCGACTGGCTCGCGTCCAAGATGCGCGAGGCGAACTTTACGGTGTCGGCGATGCACGGCGACATGCCCCAGAAGGAGCGGGACGCCATCATGGGCGAGTTCCGGAGCGGGTCGTCGCGCGTCTTGATCGCCACGGACGTCTGGGGGCGCGGCATCGACGTGCAGCAGGTGTCGCTGGTGATCTGCTACGACCTGCCAAACAACCGCGAGCTCTACATCCACCGCATCGGGCGCAGCGGCCGCTTCGGGCGCAAGGGCGTCGCCATCAACTTCGTCAAGAACGAGGACGTGCGCATCCTGCGCGACATCGAGCAGTACTACAGCACGCAGATCGACGAGATGCCCATGAACGTTGCGGACCTGATCTAGTAGTTTTGCGAGCCGCCTTGCCTAAGGGCCTTTGTCTGCACCTCCTAATGCTGCGGTTCCCTGGGCACTGGGCCCGTCCGACGCGCGGGGTCCTAGAATCCGCCAGGCGGCATCATCGGTTCCCTGAGCATTGGGTGCATCCGGCGACGCGCGGGGTCCTAGAATCCGTCCTGAAGGCTCATCATCACAAGCATACTTAAAAGGGAAACAAAGAGGGCCTAAGCCACCGCCCGCCGGAGGTGGTCGACGACCGCGCGCGCGCTCTCGGCCACGAACTCCGTGTAGACGCAGTGCCGCGCGCCGCGGACGACGATGACGTCCGCGCGCGGGACGAGCCGCCGCACGTCCCGCGCGGCGCAGGGGCACGTGCGGTCGCCGTCGCCCCAGACGACCAGGACGGGCCGCGATAGCGCGCCGGCCGCCGCAAACGCGGGGCCCAGCTGCTCGAAGGGGAAGTGGCGCGCCGTGCTTAACAACGAGCGGCCGAGGGCCGGCTCCTGAAGAACGCGGCGCCGGTAGCTCAGGACCATGGCCCGGAACTTGGGGTTCCCCACGTCGGCCCACTCGTACTCGAGCCCGCAGAGCAGCGTGGTGCGCAGGAAGCCTGCGCGGCGGAGGGTGAGCGCCGACGGCGGGACGGATGGAGTCTTTGATGAAGGAAGGACGCCGCGTCGCACAGCGGAAGAGCACGTCCGGGACCAGGGGCGCGCGCGTGAGGACGTAGGTCCGCTTGGCGAGGCGCAGGCCCACGGGCGCGACGAGCGCCAGGGACTCCACGTGCTGCGGGAAGTAGCGCGCGAACTCCACACACACGCCGCCCCCCAACGAATTGCCCACGAGGTGCACGCGCGTGAGCTGGAGCGCCGCCAGTAATTCCGAGAGCTGCGACACGAAGAGGCGGCACGTGTGGCGCTCGCCCCGGCATGCAGAAAAGCCCCGCCCGACCAGATCGTAGACGAGGACGCGGTGGCCGGCGTCCCTGATCCGGGCCGCGAGCGGGCGCACGTCTTGTAAATCGCCGCTGAAGCCGTGCACTACAATAACGGGCACCGCGTCGCCGGCGCTCGTCGTCTCCAGCCACTCGTAGTGCGTCGCGCCCGTCGGGAGGTCCACCATGCGGCCCGTCGCGGGCGCGTCCGTCCGGGCCATGGGCCCCTCGGGGAAGCGGATCAGCCGCACGAAAAGGAGGAACGCGAGGATCGAGGTCGTGTACGGGAACCGGCCCGACCCCGCGGCCAGGGCGGCGGCCAGGGCGAACGCGATGTTCGGCCACGTCCAGCCCAGGTTCACGAGCGACGCGAGCGCGACCTCGGCGGCCCGGGCGAGGGTCGTGGATAAGGTCGGGGCGGGCTCCTCGGCCATGCCTTATATGAGCGTATGCTCGGTGGGTATGCTAAACCGTGTTCTGGGCTGCAAAAACGGCGGCACCAGCGAAATGGCCCAGAAAGGCCGAGCCAATGAGCTCTGTTGGCTCGCAGAGCCAATGAGCTCTCCGAGGATTTCACGGATGACTCCGCGACCGCAGCGATGGCAGCAGAGACGCTGAGGGTCGCGCCAGCTCCTGAGCAGCTTCTGTGAGCCGCGAGCGGGCGGACAGCACAGCAATCTGCGCGAAAAAAGGCGTTTTTGGGCTCCGTGTGCGGGTTTATCTGGCGGGTTTCTCCAGGCGTATTCGCGCGCACGCGGCCGCTGCGGGCTTCCACGCTCACGTACGCCTTGGCAGGGGATAGCAACCATCGCGCGTCGACGAGTACTCAAGCAATTCCAGCGCTTTGGACCGATTAGTACATATTGACAGCACTGATTTGAAAGCAGTCCACCGCGCGACACAAATAAGCTATGCGCCGCCCGCCCCGGATCCTCACGCCCGCCGACGCGCCGCCGGACGCCGCGCGCATGCGGTCGCTGGGCTGGGACGTCGAGGAGGAGCTCGGGCCTGACGTGACCGCGCCCTACGTGCTCGAGTCGCTCGAGGAGGCGTGGCGCGCGGTGCGGGGCGGGCGGAGCGACGACGAGGACGACCCGGTGCGGGAGGTGGATTTGGGGGCGGCCGCGGTGCGCTGGAAGGGCGCGCCCATGGTCGCGCGGCCGTTGGCGCGGCCGCGGCTCGACGAGGCCCTGGCGATGGGCCTCTTGAAGGCCATGTACAGTGCGGCCAAGGAGGGCATGGGCGTCGGCAAGCGGGAGTTCGTCACGGCATTCAAGGACGAGCGGGCCCGGGCGCGGTCCGAGTATACTCAGGCCGCGGCGGCCTCGGGCGCCGACGTCACGCTGGAGGACGACGAATTAGCGAACGACAACGCGGACCCGTACACCTTCGACCTGAACGCGTATGCCACGTGCGTCGCGGCCGTGGCGTGTGCCCAAGACGCGGGGCAATTGGAGGCGTTCGGGCGCCACCTGGGTACGGAGACGCTTAGTGCGGTGGCCCGGCGGTCGCCGGGCGGGCTGGCGGAGGGCCTGGGGACGCTCGCCGCGCTGCGGGATTTATTGGACCGCCTCGTGGGCTTTGGGTACTGCGACGCGGCCGTCGTAGAGGCGGGCGAGGCGGGCGTCGTGATCCGGGTAAAGGTGCCGGCGACGCTCGCGGCGTGTTCCGCCGCGGACCTCGTGGCCGCGGGGGCCGTGCCCGACCTGCACCGGCGCGCCTGTACGGCGCTCCTCGAGAGCCGGGGCGGCCGCGTCGTGAACTGCGCGACCGCGCGGGCGGGCGACTGCCTCGAGCACCGCCTTGAGCTCGTGGCGGGGGGCTCGTGAGGCGCTGTTAGTAAAGCTTGTGTTGTATAAACCCTCCGGGTGGCGGCGTATATATGGGGGCTGGGGGCGGGCCGGCCACGCGCGTCGGGCCGTGGCTAGCTAGCCCAGCTCTACTAGTAAGCAAAAACAAAAACCGCGTCTAGCCACAAACGAACCCGTGGTTTCGATAGTCCATCAGGAAAAAACAACAACAGATCACATTAGCCGCCCGCGTCCGCGGCCGCGGCCCGCGCCCGGAGCCGCGCGTCGACGAAGTCGCCGAGCTCGCCGTCGAGGACGTCGAGCGCGCGCGGCGACTCGTGGACGTCGTCCTTCACGAGCTTGTAGGGGTGGAGCACGTAGGAGCGGACCGAGGCCCCGAAGTCCGCCTGGACCCTACCGCCGCGGACGTCCGCCAAAGCCTGGGCCCGCTCCTCGGCGACGATGAGGGCCAGCTTGGCCGTGAGCCGTGCTAGCGCGTCCTTCTTGTTCAGGGCCTGGCTCCGCTCGCGCGCCGCGCGCACGGCGACGCCCGTCGGGACGTGCACTATTCTCACAGCGGTTTCCACTTTATTGACGTTCTGGCCGCCGGCGCCGCCCGCGCGCATGGTGGTGATCTCCAAATCGTTCGGATTAAGGTCCACCAAGTCCGGGGGCAGGCCGGGGTGGTCCTCGGGCAGTTCTGGAATAGGCTCGACGGAAGCAAAGGACGTCTGGCGCTTCGCTGCCGAATTGAAGGGCGACTGGCGCACCAACCGGTGCGCGCCCCGTTCTCCTCGTAACAGTCCGAAGGCGTGCGGGCCCTCTATGAGTAATGTCGCGCTCTTCAAACACCCGGGGTGGTCGCCCTCACTTCGCTCGATTTCTTTGCATGCCAGTCCCCGATGCTCGCAGAAGCGCGCGTACATGCGCGCCACCATGGCCGTCCAGTCCTGGGCGTCGAGGCCGCCGGCGCCGCTCTGGATTTCCAGACGGCACGCGCAGGCGTCAAAGGGGCCGTTCAACGCCTGCGCGGCCTCCCGGGCGGCGAGGGCGCGCTTCAGCTCCTGTATTACCTCCGCGGCCGCCTCGGCGTAAAAGATGAGGTCGTCCGCATCACTTGATTCCGCGAGGCCGTCGATCGCCGCGGCGGCGTCCTCCAATAAGGAATCGCTCGTCGCGACGGCGTCCCGGTCGCCCTTTAACGAGGCGAGCGACACGAGGTCCATCTGGGCCTTGGCGCTGTCGTCCCAGAAGTTGGGCCCGCCCGCCGACGCCTCCAAATCCCGGATGTCGTTCGCCCAGGCCGCGAGGCGTTCCGGCGGCGGCCGCGTCTTCGCCACGTCGTCGGCGACGGCGGCGAGGTCCGCGCGCAGCGTCGGCAGCGCGTCGGCGCCCGTCAAGGTCGCGAGCCGCGGGGCGCACCGCGCGATGCGCCGCAGCGCCGGCCGCAGGCTCCGCGCGCCGGCGAGCAGGAGCATGCCTATTGTTGCTCGTCGTCGCATTCGTCGTGTGGCAGCAAGCGCAGAGCTCTCACTCCACAGGCTTGCGAGTGCGGCAGCAATAGATGCTCGTGTATGGCGCTAGCACTGCTTGCGCCATTGCTCCAGAAACCCGTTTTGAAGTGATTAAAAAAGGAAAAAAGGAGGTTTCCCCGGAAGAGTGCTGCGTAGACCTCCATCTCAAGCACGGGTCTTCCGGACGCATCCTCGGCAACAAGCATGTCCGCAGTTTCACGACCGACGGTGCGCATCGTCCGGCAGCCTCCTCCTGATTTGTAGAGCGTCCCGCCTCGCAAGGGCGCACGGTTCGCCTCGAGACCAGCCCCGGGACGCGAGGGCAGCCACCGCCGTTCGTACGCGACGCGAGACCTCCACGGAAGCCGGACAGCACACGGTGAGGACGCACCAGCAGAAGGAACGCCACCAAAAAACACACGCCACGGACGGCACGCAGCACACGGTGGGGCCGCTGCCGTCGACGCGCCATGTCCGCCTACGGCGGCGCCATCGTCCTACCGACGGGCGAGCTGCGGTTCCGGCCCCAGTCCTTTTCGTATTGCGGGCACTGCGACCACTATTTCATGAGCTGTACCTGCCACGGCATCCCGCACGCGCACGACTTCAACTTTAAGTGCCTGCCCCGGCCGCCGGACGGGTCCACGCCGCAGATGTTACTGAGGCGGTGGTGCTCGTGCGTCGCGCAGTCGGCGAGTATGGGCCGCTTCGAGGCCCTGAAGTGGTACCGGGACCACAGCCTGCACAAGCTGCGGGCGATCCATACGAAGCGGGACGCTTTACATGATATGGTCGAGGAGTACGTCGCGCGGCTGCCGAGCGACCCGCATTTGCCCTTATTAGCCAAGGCCATCGGGATCCGGGGCCCGCCGGGCGAGGGCGCGCTGCGGCTGGCGCGCGAGGCGCGGTCCGCTGCTTCAAGTTTTGTGGCCGGGGACTGGGCCACCGTGACGCGGGTCGGCGCGTTATTGTTGAACAACGCGTTTCAATCTTCGGATTGCGACCGGTACCCCCTGGCGGACGCTGAATTGGCCGAGGTCTTCTCGGCCATCGACACGCTGAACAAGGTGCTCGGCCTGGGGTACTCGGACGTGGGCTGGTGTTTAGCTATAGAGAACGACCGGGGCCCGCACACCACGCCCCCGACCCTGGGCGCCGCGGGCCGCTTCCGGGACGTGCCGCAGGTGGCGCCGCAGAACACGCAGTGCAGGTGCGGCTCCACGACGCACAAGCGCACGAACCACTCCTCCTGCCCCCTCAACCCCAAGAAGACGCAGCGGGGGCGGGCGTGATAAGCTAGTAGAAATCGCCAATTGATATCTCATCCAGAATCTGGATCTGAAGGACTACCGTAGAATAAAGCGAGTTACAAGATTAATTACGAGCACTCTGGGTCATCAAAGATCCAGAGTGTATGTGACGTATTGTCACCGAGGTGCCGGGACGAGCTCGCCGCCGTCTTCGCCGTCACCGCCGTCCACACCGCCGGACGCCAGCAGACATGCGACGATGATCATGACCCCGCCGGCGGCGGAGTACTCGTCGAGGCGCTCGCCGAGCGCCAGGCTCGCGAAGCCCGCGCCCCAGAGCGGCTCCGTCGAGAAGAGGACGGTCGACTCTTGCGCGGAAATCTCCGACAGCGCGAGCGTCTCGACCAGCACGGTGCCGAACGTCGTCACCAGGCCCGTCCACACGACGGCCGCGACGACGGCGGGCGGCTGCGCGAGCAGCGCCAAGGCGTCTGGGAACGCGTCGGCGGCGGCGCCCCACTGGTCGCTCAGCAGCCACACGTCCGCGACGGCCTTCACCGTCAGCAGCTGCATGGCGCCACACGCCAACGACGCTTTGGTGAGATCGATGCCCTCCGGCACGGCCGCGAGCGCTTTCTCGGTGCGGTAGAAGCCGTAGCCGAACGCGAGGGGCTGCAGCAGCGTAAAGAGGAGACCGGTCACCGCGCCGTGCGGGCCGGCGACGCTCTCCCCACCCAGCGAGTGGCTTGACAGCATCGCGACGCCCGCCGCCGCCATGGCGATGGAGAACATGGTCCGGGCCGAGGTTTTTTGTTTGTCCACGACCGAGTTCAAAACGGGCACAACAACAACGGCCAGCGAGCAGACGAACGCGGATAAAGACGCGTCGACGTCCTGCAGGCCTACGCTCTGCGACATGTAGCCGACGGCGTTCGCGGCGCCGACCTCGATCGACACGAACTGGAGCGACTTGAGTTCCGGCGAGTCCCAGTCCCAGTCGCGCACGCCCCACAACACTGTCATGGCCGCGATCGACGCGAGGCCGAATCTGAGCGAGGCGGACAGCGACGGCGGCAGCGAGTGGTCGAGCTGCTTGACGGCCGCGAAGTTGGTCCCGTAGGTCAACGCGCAGCCGAGGATGGCCAGGCGGGCCCAGTTCCGCGCCCAGTAGACCTGGAGCTGCTTCGGCAAGTGCCCAATGAGCTTGGCCATGGGGAAGACCGCGGTTTCTGCGTTCGGCGAGGTCGCCGCCGCGGAAGCGCTCAATGGTGTCGTGATGGCTGTGCTAAGGGCCGGCAGGGCCGCCGGTGGTTCCATGTTGGCCGCGGAGAGCACTGGTGCGCTGCGCGATGCGCCGTGTGCAGCAATTGGCGCCTGCAATCCGATAGCAGCAGGGAGGCATAATGCGGCTACCAACGCGACCGCACGCCTAGGCCGTTGCATGGAGACCATCAAAAAGGTCTCTGGTGCCTCGCGAAAGCTATGTACAGTCTAGTTTGAAGCTAGAACCTTGCTATTTGCACTGCCTCCTGTCTTCTCAAAAATCGTTGCCACGTGAATATGGCGCGAGATCTGCCAAGATTTTGTGCCCGCACCCGTACGAAGGCGTGCCAAGGTGTCCCCGTCGTGCTCCAGCGTGAATCTGCCGCACCTACGCCTATTTTTCCTATTTTTTAGTCTTTTATTACTAGTTACACAACCAAACCACCCCAGAGCCTCCCCGCCAACCCCCCGGGCAATCTGAACACCACCCGCGTTCAGGTGCCTCCAGACATCTCCTGAGATTCTCCTCTGGAAGCGCGGTCCAGAATCTTCCGGTCTCCCCTGATCCGTCGCACACCCCTAGTCGCCCCCGGAGCGATCCTTCCAACGCACACGTCCAGTGTTCGCCGGCCGCCCGGGCACAAGCGCAGCGCGCCCGTTCGATCGTTGTGCAGCCTCGTAAATCGTGCACAGCACAACGATCGAACGGGCAGAATAGGCAGCCCAACACACACACAATGGACGACCTCCAGCCCGGCGTCGCGGTCGAGTGCCGCTACCGGGAGACGCCCGAGTTCCGGTCCGCTTCCATCACGGCCACGGACGGCACGCGGCTCACCGTCGCGTACGACGGCGTCGAGGAGGAGACGGGTGTGGAGAGGCGCCGCGCGCGGCTGCCCGGCCAGCGCCAGCGCAACGTTTTGAGTGTTGGAGACGCCGTCGACGCAAAGCACGGGAGCGGCCGCGTGCTGTCCGCCACCGTGGCGAGCGTGGCGAGCGAGATGTATCAGGTCACCTTTGCGGACGCCACTTCCCAGACCTTGGAACGCCGCTTCGTCTTCGGCCCCTGGCGCGACGAGCCCATCGCAAGCGGGACCCGCGTCAAGTGCCGCTACCGGGACGCGCCCATGTTCTACCCGGGTGTCGTTACAAGCATGGACGAGAAAGGTCTGTATGCCGTAAAGTATGACGACGGCGAGGCCGACACGGGCGTTATTGGGCGGCGCCTGCGGCGGCCTGGATGGGCGCAGCCGCCCGAGGTTCCCGTGGGCGCGCGCGTCGACGCGCGGCGGCCCACCGGCGGCGTCAGGGCCGCGACGGTCCTCGGGCGGAAGGCAACGGTCTATACGGTGCGCTTCGACGACGGCGCCACCGCGGACGTGCGGCGAATACAAGTGTTTGCTGCGTGCGTCGCCGCCGGCGCGCCGGCCGCCGGGGCCGCCGACGACGCGACGGCCGCCGTGGCGCGGGCCGCCGACGCACAACCGGCCGCCGCTGCCCCAGCGCCGGCTGCACCGCAGACGCCGGCTGCCCCGCAGACGCCGGCGGTCGCGCCTCGGACGGTCGTCGCCACCCCCGCACCTCAGACGCCGGCCGTCGCGCAAACACCAGGCGGCACGCCGCTTGCGCCGAACATGAGAATCGAGTGCCGCTACGGCCTCACGCCGACGTTCTACCCCGGCCGCATCGATTCTATCGCGGAGCACGGTTCGTATGACGTCGTGTACGACGACGGCGACCGCGAGGTCAACGTAAGCCGCCGACGGTTGCGAGTGGCCGACCAGCGCCAGCGGTTGGATCTCCAACCGGGCGATAGCGTCGACGCGCGCGCGGACGACGGCAAGGTGCGGCCCGGGTCCATCTCGGCGAAGCGCACGGACGTGTGCACTATCGATGGAGAGGACGTGGCCACGACCTTGTACGAGGTGGCGTTCGCGGACGGGGACGTGAGCGAGCACCTCGAGCGCCACTTTATTTTTGGGGACTTTCACGACGGCCCGACGCCCAGGGCAACGCCTGCGCCGACGCCTGGACCGACGCCCGTCCCGACGCCGCGGCCGACGTCGGACCCCGCGTCGAGCGCGATCGACGCAACGCCCCGTCTCGCCGTCGGCACGCCCGTGACGGCCCGCTTCCGCGGCAGCCCTTCCATGTATCCGGGCAAGATCTCCTGTGTAAACGAGGACGGCACGTACGACGTGGCGTACGACGACGGCGGCGCCGAGGCGGCCGTGGTATCAAGTTTCATCGAGGCGACGCTCGCGGCGGACGCCGCCGAAGCTGAAGCTACCGAAGCGGGCGAGTCGTTTCGGGCGGGCGACGCCGTCGAAGCCGACTTCCGCGGGCAGGGCCGCTTCTACGCCGGGAAGATCTCGGCGGCGCGGGCGGACGGGTCCTACGACGTCGCCTACGAGGACGGCGACGCTGAGGCGGGCGTGGCACCCGCGAGCGTCCGGCGCCGGAGCGCGACCGAGGCGCCGGTCCAGACGACCGGAGACGGCGTCACTCTGGCCGGCTTTGCGGACGCCAAACGGAGCACCCCGATTGTACAAAGGACAGCGACGACGCCGCAGCGCCCCGCGCCGGCCTTTGCCGTCGGCGACCTCGTGGACGCTGGGTACCCATCACCGCGTCCGAGTGCTCGTCCAGTGCATCACAAAAAAATATACCGCGCAGGTACCGCGGCACAACAAAAACTTACCCCGGCGCCATCGAGCAGGTGCACGCGGACGCGACCTACGACGTGCTCTACGAGGACGGGGAGCGCGAGGCGGGTGTCGCCGAGGCGTTGATCTCGAAGCGCGCGGCGTTCGCCGTCGGCGCCGCCGTCGAGGCGAACTATCGCGAGAAGGGCACCTACTATCCGGGCCGGATCACGGCCATGAACGAAGACGGTACGTTCGGCGTGCTGTACGATGATGGAGAGGGCGAGCTCGGCGTCGCGGCCGCCCAGATCCGACCAAAGGCGGCGCCCGCGCCCCAGGCAGCCCGAGCCGCCGAAGCCCCCTCGCCGGCGAAGAAGCGCCCGGCGACGCCCAAGGAACCGTTGGATAGTTCCAACCAGCCGCTCAGCCCGGGCATGGCCGTAGAAGCCCGTTTCAGAGGACGCGGCAAGGTCTACCAGGGCAAGCTCCTCCGGCGGAACGAAGACGGCAGCTGCGCGGTCATGTACAACGACGGCGATGTCGACGAGGCGCTGCCGCGCGAGATGGTGCGGGCCATCGAAGGCGCGCCGCGGAAGCCGCTTGCGCCGACAAACGATAACGTGGTCGCGGTTGCGGCGCCGGCGCAAAAGCCCGCCCAGAAAACCGTGACGCCAGCTCAAAAGGCTCAAACGGCCACCGTGGCACCGACAACACCTGCGAAAAAGGTCCCGCGACGCGCGCGCCACAAGCCCACCGAGAGCGTCGAGGGCGACGCGTTAAAGGTAATGCGCCCGACCGGCGCCAAGGGCGGCGGCGGCGCGGGTGGCGTCGCGTTCCTTCCGGGCGGCGCGGTGATCTGCCAGGCGCACCGGTCCCGCGCGTGCCTCTGGGTCGCGCGCAGCGCCGCCCACATTGGGGACGTGGCGGGGCACACGGGTCGGGTCATGGCGGTGGCCTGCTGCGCGCTGGAGGACGACATACTCTTACTCACGGGCGGCTCGGACGGCGCAGCCTGCGTCTGGCGCTTCGCACCAGGCCCCCCCGCCGCCGCCGCCGCCGCCGCGGGCGACGACGCCGCGACTTTGGAGTGCTGGCAGAAGACGATTCATCGCGCGGCGGCCCGGGACGGCAACGCAAAATTACCAAAGACTGTAAGGTTGGGTGGGGACGACGACCCGGCCACAGATACGGCGCCGACGACCGTCACGCCCGTGGCGCGCAAGCCGGCGTTGACGCTGACGCACCCGCGCGGCGCCTGGGTGCTGGGCGTGGACATTTCAGCTCGAGGCCCCCCCGGCGCGCTGGCCGTCACGGCTGCGACGGACGGCGTCGTGCGCTTGTGGGATGCTGTTGAAGGGGGCGCGCCGGTGCGCATGCTCACCGGCCACAGCTGGTACGCCACGGCGGTCACCTTCCGTCCCGGCTTTCCCGAGCTCGCGTCGGCGTCCATGGACAAAACCGTCCGCGTGTGGCGCTACGAGGAGGAGGACGTGGGGCACCTCGCGCCCCCTCCAAGCCCATCGGACAATTCGACCGCGGCGTCGTCTCGGTTAGAACTGCTCGAGGAGGACGACGAAGTCAGCGTGGAGACGCCGCTGGCGCCCGCGCCCCACACTGTGCTACGCTTGGATATGGCGCCAAAGGCGCTCGCTTGGTCGCGGGACGGCTCGCTTCTCCTGGCGGCGGGCGAGGCGCCAACACCGGTCCGATTCGATTGCCGCGGCACCCGTCCGGTCAAATTGCCCCATTTACCGGGCGCGGGACACCGCGGCGCGGTCGTGCAAATTGCAATCTCCGCGGACGGGTCGAGCGCCTGGACGGCGTCGCACGACGGCTCGTGTCGGTGCTGGGCCCTGGGGGACGAAATCGATCGGGGCGGCCTCGTGCACGCGCTGAGCTGCGCGCGGACGGGCGGGCGAATCGTCGGCGTGGCCATTGACCAGGCGGCGCTGGGCCTGGACGCGACCGGCGAGCGGCGCGCCCGGGCGCGCGTCGCGACTGCCACGGCCGACGGCGCGTTGCGGTTGTGGCCGGCGCCGCAGACTGCGGTGAGTGAAGCGGACGCGACGCTGCGGGGGGTCGTGGCGGGCGGCGCCGCGGCCGTCGCGGCGGTGGCGGCGGCGCTCCTGGACGGCGGCGACGGCCAGAATAACGTGGACCCGGCGTCCGCCGCCTGGGCCATTTTACCCACGGTGCGCGCGGTCGCCCGCCGCGTGCCGCGCGCGTCTTCCTCTTATGCGGGCAAGGGCGCCGCCGCGAAAAAACGCGACGCGCGGCGCCGGGACCTCGCCGCGACGGCGGGCGCCGCGCAGCGCCTCGCCTTCGCCGCGGCGTCCGACGGGGGCGCGGCCCTGGACGTGGCGCGCGCGGCCGCGGCGGACCGGGGGCTCCTGCGCGCGGCCTGCGAGGCCGTCGCGGGCGTCGACGGCGGCGGTGTCAAGCAGCTGATGGCCGCGGCGCTCGCAAACGACGCCGAAAAGACGCCTGCTTCTCCCTAACTAGTACACAGAACATTACTACACTCCTCCTACTAGGCTAGAAACGCCCGTGCGTTCCCCGCCAGCCGCTCCTCCGCAACACATAGCTCCCACCCGCGCGCGTCCGCGACGAGCCGCGTCGCCGCCGCAACGTGCGCCGCAAACCCATCGGAGGCGTCGGATTCCGCAAGAAGGGCGCCTTTGGGTAGCGCCACGACGAGCCGCGGCGTCTGCGCGGACGCGTGCGCCGCGCAGATGCCGAAGAACGCCTGTCCGCCGCCCGCCTCCACAGCTTTCTGAAGCACCGCCGCCGATTCGGGAGAGCCATTAAAGCCGTGGAACGCGACCCGCGGCGGGCGCTCTGCTACTATTGCCGCGGCGACGGCGTCGACGCGCTTGACGCAGTGCACCGTGACGCCTCGTCCCAAATCCCGCGCCAGCGCGAGCTGTGCCCGGAAGACGCGGTCTTGGACCTCAGCGTCGAGCGGCGCCCCCCCTCTGCCGAGGCCGGTAGTCGGGTTTCCCCCTCCTCCGAACTTGTTGAGGCCGCACTCGCCCACGAGCGCACCCGGCGACTCGAGGAGGCGCCTTTCTAAATCGTCAAGCCACGGCCCGACCGCCTCGCCGGCCCACCAGGGGTGCACCCCATACGCCACCGCTTTCGCCGTCGGCGCGAGCGCGGCGACGGCGTCCCAGTCGCTCGGTCCGGTGGAACATATAACGAGCTCCTCGAGTCCAGACGCTCGGACAGAAGCAAACTGCGCGTGGCAGTGCGTGTCCACGGCGAACCGCGACGTCGACGCCCGGCGCCGCAAACCGCGCGGCGGCCCGCCGCTGCCGCCCCCGTTTCTCCACCGCTTTGGCCTCCGTCGAGCGGCCAGGCCAAAGTCCGAGCACGGGCAGTCGGCCTCCTCCCACGTCTCGTTGGCGTCGTCATCGTCGCTTGCGACGCTCTCTTCTGCTTCGCTGGCGGGCTCCTCCGGGCTCGATGGGTCGCACGGAGCAGTATTCGCGGCGTCCGTCAACAAGACGTCGACGGCCGCGGCGCCCGCGGCCAGCCCGAACGCCGCCGTTGCGAACACCGACGACCCGAGGCCCATGTCGCAGGCGCCCGTGCGCACCTCGACATTGGCCGGTTGCTCCTCGTCCGAGTAGATTGATACGACGCGCGCTTCTCGGTTCTCCCCGTCCAACCCGGCGGCCCGGCGCGCGCGGCGCCACCGCTTTCGCGTCGCGCGAAGCAGGGCGTCGCCCGTTTTTGCGCCGCGCACGTCGCCCGCCCGCGCGCGCACGGCCGTCGGGTCGCGGCGCCCGCCCGCGGCGCCGCAGACGACGATGGCCATTTCCCGCGCGTCGCACGCGCGCAGCAGCGCGACCTTGTCCTTTGCGCTGTCGATGCAGTCGACGACGACGTCGACTCGTGCCGCGCCGAGGATCGCGTCGACGTTCGCCTCTTCCACGAAATCCCGCACGCACTCGATGTCCGCGTTCGGGTTCACGTCTCGTAACCGGTCGCGGAGCACCTCGACCTTGGACTTGCCCACCGTCGAGCTCAGCGCCACGAGCTGCCGATTCGAGTTTGAGATGCAGACCTCGTCCAAATCGACCAAGATCAGTCGTCCGACGCCCGTCCGCGCGAGTGACTCGGCCGCCCACGAGCCGACGCCGCCGACGCCCACCACTAGGGCGCTCGCGTTGCGCAGCGTCGCCGCCGCGGCGTCGCCGTAGAGCCGCCTCGTGCCGGCGAAGCGCACGTCGTCTAAATCGTCGGCCTGCGCTTGTAGACGCAGTCGCACCGATCCGTGCGGCGGTGCGACGAGCGCTGCGGCGGTTGCGAGCGCGAGTAACAAGCGCATTTTGTGTCTCTTGTGAAGCTCTTGTAATGGATCTGTCACAGACGTGCTCGTTGCTGCTCACGAATGACTCGGTCGTCCTCGCACGTACCACGAGACTGAAGCTGGCCAGTTGCAGCGCTGCGAGGCGTTGGCGCAATCGCGAAACCCGCGAGGGGAAAAAAAACCGCACTCGGAAAATATGCTATCTAGACCGGATCTAGCGTTGACGCGTCACACACGAGGCTGCCCAGACCGCAGTAATTGGTTTTGGCCTCCGGTTAACTTGCGTTATCTGCTATGCAAGCTAAGCTGCACACGGCCAGCCATTAGTCACTGCGCAGGCAGAACAACTGGGCAGCCCGGTTCCAGCCGGGGCTGGCTTGGGTGATGCAGCACATGCTCCTGATGTGTCTCGAGCTCGCGCGGGCCGCGTCCGGCGGCGATTACGGCCTCAAGGCGAGGACTGCGCCGCTCGGCGAGTACAGCCTGCAGGACGCCACTCGCGAGTCTGGCGTCCAGCCCAGTGTTTCTTTTCTCATGGCGGGCGAAGGCTACCAGAAGCGAGGCGAAGCCCACTTCGTGGTCAGGCGCCTGCGGGCCGTCAGCGTGCTGGCTGACGACGACTTCGCCATGGCGTGGGACCTCCGCAGCGAAAGCGGAGACACGCTTTGGCGGGCGACCTGTTCCGCGCGGGGCCTGTTTGACGTCCCTGAGGCCACCGCGTACGATACGGTGCACACGAGCTTCAACCTCCCCCCCCCTCAACCTCTCGGCGGGTTGCTATGAGCTGCGCCTGGGCCTCGTCCGCCGCCATGTGGAGTTGTCGGGCGTGGCCGTTCGGCGGGGCTACGTCGGCGACCCGCAGGCCTGCGGCCGCGCGCCGGCCTTTGTCGTCCGCCACGACGGCAATTACCCCAGTGCGCCCGCGGCGGCACTCGCAGGCGCCGCGCGCCGCGCGTTTGACGCAGCCTACGAAGAGAGCTGCGACCTGTCCGCCGCGGCCCTGGAAGTACCCGGCATGGCGCGGCCGGGTCTACGTCATTTCCTCTGCAAGCTGGGCGATGGGGATTGGGCCTACCTCGAGGTTGGTGTGTTCCAAGGCGCCTCCCTTAGCGCGTTCGCGAATGGGCGGCACCGCCGCATGGCGGGCGTGGATAACTGGGTGCAGTTTCAGGGCGACAACCCGGAGAGCAAACGCACCGCAACCGCGGCCGCCGGCGCACACGCCCCCGGCGCGGCGCTGGTCGACGCGGACGCGTGGGCCAAGGACACGCCCGCGCGCGCGGCGGCGGCCGCGGGCGTGGCGGATTTCCACGTTTACTTCTACGACGGCGGCCATGATGCGGCGGAGCATTACTCAGCGCTGCCGCACTTCCTCCCTGTCCTTGCGCGGACCTTTCTCTACATTGTGGACGACTGGGGCTGGCCCGACACAGCAGCTGCAACCTGGGACACCATCAGACACGCAGACCTCGAAGTCGAGTGGTTTCACGATACGGCGCTCCCCGTGCCCTTCGATCATGGCCTCGACGTCGGCGCCGTCGAGGCGTTCAACGGTAAGTGGAACAACGGGATGGCGGCCTTTGTCCTCACGCAGCGCCGCCGCGTCTACGGTATGGATGAAGCAGTCCGGGACGTCGAGGTCGAGTACACGTAATAGTACATTATCCAGTAAATCGAACTCCGCTGTCGCGCCTTTGGACGGCTTCGCCGGCTTCCGGGATGCGCGCAACGACAGACCGACCTAGGGGGGAAACATACTATTCGAATTCAGTTTACATGCGACTATTGACTCCCGGCTAAGCTAGGGGGGAGCTCTAGACAGGTACAGGTCGCAGCGGCTCCGGACGTGATCAGGCCCCAGGTCCGACGCCTCCAGATCGATATCGAACATCGAGTCCCACTGCTTCCCCGTAGCGAGCAACTGCGGGCGACCGGCCGCGCGCCGGTAGGCGAGGCCGTTCGTCACGAAGTGGTGCGGCTGCCGCTTGACGCGGCTCGACTGCCGGTCGCGCAGCAGCGACAGGTCGACCCAGCCAAGCACGGCCCCCGTGCCGACGTCGATGCGCGCGACGCAGGGCGACGCTTTGTGGTAGCGCAGCGGCAGGATATTCGCCCAGAGTTCGCCCTCGACCATCTCCAGTTCGTTCAAACCCTCGATCAGCATGCCGCCGAGGCGGGCGTCCGTCACCCTCAACACCTTCAACGCCGCCCAGTCGTGCGCCGGCCGCAGCACGTGGACGCGGTGCGTGCCGTCGGTGCCGTACGCGAGCCCCGTCGCTTCGTCGTAGGCCAAACCCCAGCCCTCGCCCCGAAAGGGCTGCGCTTTCGTCGAGAGCCGCCGTAGCGTCTTCGCGTCGTACTCGTGCATGGCTCCCTCGCGCCACGTGAGCTGGTACAACTTGTCTCCGATCGCTGCCAGACCTTCGCCAAAGTGCTCGTTCGCGTTTTTGGTGGAAGCGAGCGTCCGGCCCGTGCCGAGCTCGACGCGCCGCACGCGCGAGTGCCGATACAAACCGTCGCTCTCGTAGAGCGCGCCGTCCGCGCCGAAGACCAGCCCCTGCGTGAACGCGTCGGCCTCGTGCGTATATTCCTGAATTATCCGCGGCAGCGACACGAACGACGCGTTCTTGCCAGCGATCCACGGCGTCGTCCGGTTCGCCGGCGGTGCGCTGCGCGCGGCCGCGACGGCCGCGGCGATCGCCAACGCCGCCGCGGCGAGATACCGACGCGTTATCATCCGTCCGGCTTTGGCCTTTTTGGCCTTTTTGCTGTGCTTCTTTTTTGCCAGCTTGTTCTTTTTGTGGTGCGTTTCTGTTTCTTTTGCAGCGAGCTATGCGGTCGGGAAAACGAGCTATACAGCTCTCTGTTGCCTTGTGCTGGCGTGCTTGTCTCGTATATTATTTTTTGCGTCGTTCGTGCGGGTTTCGTTTGTTACGCGGGTTTGGAGGTCAAATTCTCGCATCGAGTGCTGTAAGTCTGCCGCAAACGCTCGTCGGCGCCGCGCTGCTGGCTCCACTGATGATTGGCGCCGCTCGAGCATCGATGCGACGGCGTGCGATGCTTCTGTGCGCTCTCATCAGCAGCACTGCCGCTCTTGATCTCTTATCTCTCCGGCAGCGCATGCGCGCGGTCGGGGCGGCGTCGGCTCGCGAAAAACAAATACTTGAACTCGGCACCGGTACTGTCCCGGTCATCGCTTTCGACGCGCTGCTGCAGCATCAACGACTGAGTCTCACCGTCAGTGACGCGACGTTCGCGAGGCTGCTGGCGGACCTTGGGCTAGGCGGCCTGCTCTGCGTTACGTCCGTGAACCAGAAGCGACGCCTGCTGCGCAGAAATGGCGTGCTTGCGCGGCTCGAGCCCGTCGACGCAGTGGAGGGCAGCGCCGACATGTATCAGTGCACAATCGCGGGCGTCGCGCACTGCCGAATTGCTGGACCTGCTGGGAACATGACTGCGCGCGTTGGTCGATGGCGCCGCAAGTACGACGAGGACGGACGCGAAGCCGCGCTAGGGTGGGGCGTTGAGCGTTTTGTGGACGCTCAGTTTGCTTATGACGATACAGCGTCGGATACACCGGTGGCGGTTCCCCAGAGCGACCCGCGGACGTAGTCTGAGTGCGCGGTTGATCTCGTTGGGCAGGACACCGACGCGTTGGATGAGGAAATCGCTCAGCGCGCTGCCTCCCTCGAGCAACTCTTGGACCGATGGATAGAAATCGCCTCAAACGTGGCGACCTACGACAACGTAGACGTTGTGGCATCAGCACGCACACAGAAAGGGGAACCTGGTCTCTCTGTGGACCCAGCGAGAATCGTCTCTACGGTCTTGGACGACCTGGGTCCTTGGCTTACAAACCCGACGGATCTGGCATTTTGGGGTGCGGCGCTCATCAATCCATTGCCGCCGCTCGGCGTCAGCCTTGAGATCCGAGGGCCTGTGTTGGAAGCCCCAGATGCGCTCTCGCGGCTCGTTATTTTGGAGAGCGGTCTTCGGCGGTCTAACGCGAATCTCGAGGGGATGTGTCCGTTGTAATTTCCTTTGTTTGTGCACTGTTGTAATAAACTATTAACTGTAAACTAAAACATAGGGCGGTTCAGCTCCTGGGCGCGGTGCTGTCGGAGGTTTTGATGCGTGCAACAGTAGGAGCCTATGCGGAAGAAGATCTTGCTCATGACCTTAGTACCTTGGGTTGTGGACCGCGCGGGTTTAGAGGTGAGCTCAGAGGCGCGGGTTCAGGGATGCGGTTTGTTCAGTGGTACGGGTTCAGGATTGCGGGTTCAGAGGTGAGCTCTGAGGTGCGGGTTCAGGATTCTTGGGTTAGGGTTAGGGTTAGGGTTAGGGTTAGGGTTAGGGTTAGGGTTAGGGTTAGGGTTAGGGTTAGGGTTAGGGTTAGGGTTAGGGTTAGGG
>Ga0302122_10000249_pt1 | contig 31595 bp, 26 predicted proteins | sample CB21_SCM_MG_FD_203115 | JGI IMG/M metagenome (GOLD analysis project Ga0302122, IMG submission 203115) | Marine microbial communities from Western Arctic Ocean, Canada - CB21_SCM | ecosystem: Environmental > Aquatic > Marine > Oceanic | place: Canada: Western Arctic Ocean | collected 2017-09-28 | reverse complement strand
CATCACGGCAACCAAACGCTTCGCGCTTCGGGGCTTGATGTTTCGAGCGTCGCGACACAATCATCGCAAAATATAGCTCGCCGCAAGCGGCGGGGAATGAACCCAGTTGCGATTCAGGTTTTATCCCCCAGAACTGCTTGGCCTCGTTTTCCGCTACCATCTTGAGGTATTGACAGCGGACGATCGCTTCCGAGTTGCCTGATTATGGTGAGATTCTCTTTACCAATATCGGCTCAGACTTAGCTGCAGATAGCTATCCCGCCGCAGGCTGTGAAATGCGTCGTTGGATGCAATATTGGTCAGTTTCTGCAGCTCGAGTTCGACTTTGTAGTCGCTACCCAATCGCCGCTCGAACTCAATAGGAGCGAATACGCTGTCATTATCGAGATCCACAAACGCCCCCGCAACGAGGTTGGTGTCCACATCGTCATTCCAAGAAAATCGAGTGCCCAAAAAGATATCCTTATTGAAAGGCGTCGGGGCATTCGCCCCTCTGGAATCGTAATGGCCCTCCGCCAATAGACCTGCGTCGATCGCGCTTCCGCCAATTCCGTACAGAGTGTATTCGAATCCACCTACCATTGCGCTTTACTCATCCGATGCGCTGTCCCTTCCAATGGCCTCCAGCTTCAAAAGCCAGTTTTCCTTCGTATATTGCAGATCCAGGCCCACTTGGTCCATTTGCTCGTAGTATGGCCTCAATACTGCGTTTCCATCGGCATCCGTTCCGAGAGTCATCAACGGATCCCGGTTCGTTCCTCGAAAATAGTGCAAACCCACATCGAAATCCCCTATGATGTTGAACCATCTCAAAGCGCCATCCACATGGCTTTGCTCGGCTGCCGATTCGTAAAGCGGATTATCAGTATCCACCCATGGATCGCTACGCAACCGCCCTTCGACGCCCGGAAACGTACGTTCGCGAAAACCAGGAAGCACATACGCGCTGAAATCGCCAAATCGAGTCACGCGCACGACTTCGATCATCGGCTGCCCGAGTTTATCCTCTCCATCAGGACTGGCCACCAGATCTCTCTGATTGATCGTGTCAACGAGGTGCTGAGACTCCGCCACTCCCCAGAAAACTTTCGATAAGCCGAATCGCACCTCCCAATCTCCACTCACCATCAAATAGGACAACTCGCGAATATCGAATAGATTGCGTTCCTCATCGTGCGTATCCACCCGAATATACGGAGAGAACTCGAACGCCCGATCGCCCTCCTTCCAATCGGTATAATACTCAGGCTCGAATATCGCCGCCGCACTTACGCCTTGCTCCTGCTCGCCAAATTGCGGCGAGCTCTCGAAGACCCGCGTTTCCGCGGTCACATAACCAGACCATTCTCCAGCCCCAATGTTACCCGGAACCGCCAATAGCAATACCAACTCCCATACTCGTTTTACATCTGTAGTCATCCTAAATATTCTCTTTTAATGCGAAGGTGCAGGAGCTTACTTGCAGGTGATCCCCCAACCAAACCTGCCAATAACGGCCTCAATAAAGCGCAAGCGCGCCCCTGCATTTCAAATTTCTTGTCTACCGAGCTTTCTGCAAACTGCGTTGATCGAAGTCGCGCTCCGTGTACCCATTTTAAAACTTATAATTCTTCCAGAGCAATTCAGTAGTCTTCCCGGTTTGGTGATTAACCATATTCAAGCTATCCGCCCTCCAGTACTTATCGAGATACTGTTGGTATCCGGAAAACGTAAGCGTTTTTAGGAGCGACGCCTTACGATCGTAAAAATCGATCTTCATGACGCGATAATGCTCCTTATCGACCCAACCGACCTGCCGCGTGTATCCGGACTTCGGATCGACCGGAAAGCGTTCGATCGTGAAGCAGTCCTTACCATCCAACTCAGCGTCCCCGATATACTTATAAGTGTACTTCTCGACCTCCTGAGAACTCAGATCCTCGTATGCGAATTCGCTTCCGACAAACGGTCCCGAATTATTGCTAGAGGCAATACGCTTCACTCGCTTAAGGGCAGGCAGGTACAGCCATTGGTCGTCCGACTACACCTTGTGAGTATAAGACAAAAATGTAGTGCCTTTAACATCACGCGGCTGATCGAACGTTATGAGCGTCTTATCGCCATCGCCTACGCCCTCGAGCGTCCGCATTCCCATTTTCCGCGTGCTTGATTCTCCATGACGATTCGTCAACACCATTTCCATATCGGCAATCGTATCGCCGAAGCCAATGTCGCGTTTATCGGACTCGACCGCGATTTGCAGTCCTCTCTCATCGGGCGTTGACTCGCCGAAGCTCGGCATCGAAACCAAGAGGGCCGCGAAATTGAATGCTAGTACTTTGCTTGTGTGGTATTTCATTATATATGATTTTAAATTGTTTTTCGTTAAATTGAATTTGTAAGGGAGTTGATTGCAAATCGAAGACTGTTGCGACGATTCGCATTGAAAGAGTCCCGATCAGACGCGGTCTTCGCAAGCGAAGCCCCTACTCTATAACTAAGCAATCGCAGGTTCTTCCTCCAATACTACGTCAGTTTCGGGCTCGCGCTTCTTCTTTCCGTCGATCACCAACAGAAATGCCGGTAGCAGAATGAAATCCGCAATCAATGCGAATGCAATCACGATGGCGGTCAGCTGCCCCATCCAGCTATTCATCCTAAAGGACGACGTGCCCAGAATAAAGAATCCGATCACCAGGATTATGGTCGTCACGACAATAGCCTTTCCCACTGTCTGGAACGCGTACCGAACCGCTTCTGGTCCGTCCATCCCTTTTTCGCGACGAGCCCGCAGGTACTTGCTCAAGAAGTGAACCGTGTCATCGGCCACAATACCGAGCGTCATGCCCGACACCATAGCCAAGGATAGACCCATTTCTCAACGGAGAGCGCTCCAGAACCCGAAGCCTAGAATCGCGGGCACCAAATTGGGAATTAGACTGATGAGTCCATACTTCACACTTTTGAGGGCGATCGCCAGTAGAAGCGAAATTGCGATAACCGCCAAGAACGTGCCTCCCAGCATGCTCTTGATATTACGCTCGGAAATGTGAGCGAACATCACCGTCGGACTAGCCGCATTCACATGCATATAGTCCGGGGCGTTGTCACGTAGCCACTGCTCTCCATCTTCAATCAAAGCTCGCAGCTCCTTCGTCGGAACATCCTTGGTAGTCACCGTAAAGCGACTCGCCGATTTATCCACATTGATCTGATTGTTCAAATCGAGGCCATAGGGCAGCGAAAATTCGTATAGAAGCAGGTACTGAGCCGCCAATTCTCGACTATCCGGGATACGGTAGTAACTCTGCTCGTCCGCATGCATATTCTTGTTCAGCCGCTTCATGATGTCGGCGATTGAATTCACCTGAGACACATCATTCTGGGTGCGATACCAGGTAGCGAACTGCTCAAGGGTTTCCAGGTATTCCGGCTCGCTGATGCCACCGCTCTCCGAGGCAGGAATCGAGAACTCGAAATTGTTCATCCCAGTCAGGTTCTCTTCCGCGTAATCCGCATCCTGGCGAAATTCCATCGATTCATCGAAGTACTTCACCCATTGGTCATTGAGATCGATTCGTGAAACGAGCGCTCCCAATACCAGCACGACGGTAACTGAACCGCCCAGGAAGACGTTCCGACGACGCGCTAGCAAATCGCTGAACGAATCGAAGTAGCTCGTCTTGGCTTTGCCCTGATTTATGGGCTTAAACGGAAGCATGGATACCACTGCAGGTATGAAAAAAACGGATACTGCCCAGGCGATCATAACGCCCGTCGCGACAACATTTCCTAGCTGCTGAAAAGGAGGGGAATCGCTGAAGTTCATGCTCATAAAACCGATTGCGGTCGTCAGGCTTGTGAGCATCACTGGCGTGAAATTGATTCGCAGGCTCTCAATGATCGCGGATCGTTTGTCCCGACCCTTTCGAAGCTCCTGAAAGAACGTTATGAAGATATGGATACTATCCGCTACCGCCAAGTTCATGATAATGACCGGCCCGCTCATAATCGGCGTGCTCAGATTGTATCCATACCAACCCATCAGGCCCATCGCCCCCATGATCGAAAACATAACCACGGATCCGGTAACCAACGTTGCGTAAAACGACCGAAGTAGAAATGCCATGATAACGAATATCATAATGAACATCGGCAACATGACGTTCGGCATGTCGGACATCGCTGATTCGGAAAACGCGTTATTCAACATAACCACGCCTGCTTGACGCATCTCGATACCAGGAAATTTGCTAGCGAACTCCGACTCGATCTCCCTGATTTTCGACACAACCTCGGGAACCTCCGTCATGTCGTCGAGGCCTGGCAGCGTCACCGTAACGTTAATACCCGTCGTGTAACCGGCGTCATTGACAAGGCGATTGTAAAGGGCTGGTTCCGCTAAGGCCGATTTTCGGATAAACTCAAGCCTCTCCGCGTCGAGCGACTCTCCTTCAGGCACGAGATCGGCGACGAATAGATCGTCTTGCTCCGCTACCGAATTCTGAAAATTCGAAATCGAATCTACGCGACGCGACGCGAATAAGGAATCTGCCACCCCTGGGTCGTAACCCACTGGACTGCTTCCAGAAATTCCTCGTCATAGATCGTGCCCTCTTCCGCAGTCAGGATGATCATCACATTGTCATCCTTAGAATAGATATTCTGGAGAGCGTCGAATGCCTGAAGCTGCGGATTGTCCTCCGAAAAGAAGATGCGATAACTCGAGTCGAATCGAATCCCGTTGCGCAGTCCGGAGAGCGCGAAAACCGAGAAAAGAACCACTCCGAGAATAGCGAGCCACCGAAAGCGGATCGTGTTGTAAGCGAGCCGTTCCACCCAGGTGGCATCGTTTGGTAATGTATAGGTATTCATTGTTTATTTTTTTTCGTTTGTCTAAAAGCGTAGCTCCCCAGTCGATTATACCGACCAGTTGGTTTGTTGTGTGTGAAAAAAAATGCTTACGGCCTGAGGAGGTTCAAGAAGATGCGAAGGCCTTTATGGATAGCAGCCATGTGCTCGGCCGTTCGATTTACTTTTATCATGCCGATGCTGCCTTCCAAAAGAGCGACAATAATCGCTGCAGTCGGCTTGGGATCCGCCTCGGTTTTCACGTTGCCAGCGTCAATTCCCGCCCGAAACGCCTTTTCCAGAGCCGTCTGCCACAATTCATAGAGACCGAGCAGCCGCTTGCGGAATTCCTCATCCTGAGCCGACATTTCCTGGGAGAGATTATTCAACGGACAGCCGCACTCGATAAGCTCCGGTTGCTCCGCCATCATCTCTTGGAACCTATTCAGAATGAATAGGATGTCCGAGATTGGATCGACCGAAGTTGCCAACGGCTCTACCCAGTATTCCAAGATCTGCTGGCGAATGCACTCGTCCACCACTGCGTAACCTAACTCGTTCTTGCCCTTGAAGTAATGAAACAAAGCTCCCTTGGTAACACCCGCCTTTTCAACCACCAAATTGATACTCGTGCCCTTGAAACTGCCGTGATGAAACAATTTCAAAGCCGTTTCCAGGATTCGTGTACGGGTATCTTCAGTTTGACGGACTTCGCTCATAAGTTATGATGGAACAAAACCGACCAGTTGGTATGTCGTCAAGCCTGAAGTCAAAAATACTGGTGATTTGCTGCGTTTCCTCGAAATCCGAGGACTCCTAGTACACGTCGCGGCCGTAGCGCTTCTCTTTTTGCATCTGCTTGACGTAGGCCGCCGCTTCCTTCTCGTCCATGCCACCATGTTCGGCGGCGATGTCGATAAGGGCGGTGTTCACGTCCTTGGCCATTCGGCTAGCATCACCGCACACGTAGAAAAAGGCGCCAGCGCTGATCCATTCCCAGATCTCGGCCGCGTTCTCACGCATGCGATCTTGCACGTAGATCTTCTCCGCTTGGTCGCGCGAGAATGCTAGATCGATCTTACTAAGTCCTCCATTCTCCAAATAACCTTCCCATTCGGATTGATAAAGATAATCGCTCGCTTCGTGCTGATCGCCGAAAAACAACCAATTCTTGCCGGTCGCTCCCGTCGCCAAACGCTCCTCGACGAAGGCCCTAAACGGAGCGATGCCCGTGCCGGGTCCAATCATAATTACTGGTAGAGAACCATCTTCCGGCAGCTTGAAATTCTTATTGTGATGGAAGTAGACGCCCGCCGTTGAACCTTCGTCCCACATGTCCGAAATAAAAGTCGAACAAACGCCCTTCTTATGCCGGCCGAACGCTTCGTAACGAACCGTTCCGACAGTGAGATGCACTTCATTCGGGTGAGCCAAAATGCTCGAAGCGATCGAATAAAGCCGACCGGCCAAAGGACGTAAAAACGAAACGAAATCCGCTGCCGACAAATTGCCCGCCGGATAGTCCTTGAGCACATCCACCCAATCGCGACCCCAAGTATACTCTTTCACCCATTCGCGATCCGCGCATTTTTCGAGCAGTGCGTCAATTCCAGTAGCCTTCGCGTATTTCGTCAAAACGACCTTGGTCACAATTCGTAAATCAACCTTGTCACGGAGAATAGTCTCCAACGGAAGCGAAGTTTCCTCGTCTATTGCAACGACCTCTTCGCGGTCCAAGCCAGTTGTCTCTAAGAACGCCTCGACCAAATCAGCAGCGTTCTGTGGGATCACGCCCAAGGCATCGCCCGCTTCGTAGCTAAGTCCCGATCCTTCCAAGGATATTTCTGCGTGAAAGGTTTCTTTGGCTGAGCCTTCGCTATTCAAGTTAACCTTCTTGAGAAGCGGTGCCGGAAACGGATTGCTCTTATTGTAAGCTGAAGATTGATCGGATGATTCGCTCATGGAATTTTCGTGTTAGTTAAAAAATTTCGTTAATTGCCGCGACCCGCATGAGCGGATTCGCCAAAATACAGTGGAAAAAAGTCAAAGCGTCGAGTGGAACGCAAGACCGGAAAGCAAGCTGCCACGTATCAGCTGACGCTCGACCCCGAAGTCTACAGCTCCAGATCGTGCCAGTTTTTTGTCAGAAAAAGGTTTCCTTTCACCTTGTCCACCAAAGGAGAGTAGCTGGACAACGGCCCAGCCTCTTCTTCAAGAGTGCGAATGGAGACACCGACAAAGGTTACCGCCGATCGCTCGCTTTCCGTGCTAATAACATCCAAAGGCGGCTCCTCTGAAACGATGACTTCAAGATCGGCCTCGATGCGGGCTTCTCCCAAAAGGTCCTTCATCCCCTCCAGCGCAGCTGCTTGCCCCTCCGCATTTTTGATGATTCGCAATATCCGTATCTTCGCCTCTCGCCAGCGACGATTGCTCTGCATCAAATAGGCCAAAGTCAGCATCATCGAACCGTTCGCCCGGGCCAACCACCAGACATCGATAACCATAAACAGCTCGGTCTCAGGAACCATCGCCTTAGAATAGACCAAGAGATTTTTCTCCATCTCGAGCGTCTGCCTAACGGTTTTCGCGAAATCGTTTTCGCGCAGCCAATCGCTTTCCCACTCGATGAGTAACGTGTTGGGCTGCAAATTACCCAATCCCGAAGCTTGAAGAAGCGTGGTTACTCCCGTCTCAAAATCCCGTGCGATTACGATCTTGGAAAACGCCGACAATCCTTCATTCACGATCATCTCATCGGTTAAGCCCGTTAGATTGCGCTGCCGCTCGACCAACGATCGCCAGTCGCCCAAAAGAATGTGCGACAGAAATAAGATTCCCCGATTCGCTTCCAAATATCGCGAGAAGCGGAGCAAGTCTTCGCTCCCTTTCAAATTGCCATACAAGACCAGCAACGCAGGTCTCCAGTTACGACGATGCTGACGCGATTTGGCAAATTTGAGCAATCCCATCTTAGCCATAGCAAACCAGAAACCGCTCCGCATATCACCCCAAGCCGTACGATAAACGCGGCGAGCCAAAATAATATAAGTGACGATGATAACTAAAGCCGCCGCAACTGCAGCGATCGGATTCAAAAGCAACATGATCGCGAAACACGCCACCGCTCCAATCAACGAAACCACCCAGTGCACCCTAAACGTCGGCCGGTAAGACGGATTCCCTGTCCAGCGCTCGAGCCCGGCGACCAAATTCACCGCTCCATAAGTCGCCAAGAAAAACATCGAGATCAACGGAGCGATCAAATTCAAGTCTCCAAAAATCACGCACACAAACGCCACCAACGCGCTGATCGCCAAAGCCAACCTCGGTTCGTTAGATGGACCGTAACCCTTCGCCAAAAACCGCGGCATCACCCGATCCTTTCCCAACGCCTGCAAAGTCCGAGGCGCCGCCACCAAACTTGCCAAAGCCGACGAAAGCGTCGCCGCCCAAAGTCCTGCTATAATCAGTGGCGGAAAGATCGAGATGCTCTCCATTACCAAACTGTTTCCCTACAAATCCTCACGCTCGCCCATCATCGCAAGCCAACAAAGCTGAGCCAGGTACACGACGAAAGTCACCCCAACTGCCCAGAGCGTTCCCTTTGGAATGCTCTTGCTCGGATTACGAAGGTCACCCGACATACTGACTCCCGACATTATCCCCGTCACCGCCGGAAAGAAAATCGCAAACACCGCCCAGAAGGACTGCCCTTCCCCGTAATCCGCACTCACATTGGTCCGCCAATTCTCCTGGATTTCAAAACCCATGAAAAACGACCCAAGCGACAAGACCAAGATCAGCAAAATAACATACTGCGTACGAATTGCGATCCCCGCCCCAAACCAAGCCACCACGAACAAACCTCCTAGAATGCTGATCGACAAAAGTCGCCCATCAAACTCTGGAAATAAATAGAGGGCCGATTCCGTGAAGCCCACCACGTAGAATGCCACCGATATCGCCTGAGCCAAATACAGCGGCATACCAATGCTCCCGCCGAACTCCAGTCCGAGACTGCGCGAAACCAAAAAGTAAGCCCCGCCGCCCTGCGCCCTCGTGTTAGTAGCGATAGCCGATAACGAAAGCGTAGAAATCAAAGTCACTACGTTCGCCAGGCACAGCATCAAGATCGCGTTGGTCAGGCCAGCATTGCCAACAACCCAACCCGAACGCAGGAAGAGGATAACCCCCAATATCGTGAGTACGTTCGGAACGAATACGCCCCCGAATGTACCGAACTTATGATCGTCTTTCGCCATAACGGATGTGCTGCAACATGATGCGCCCTGGAAAAAGTGGATACGAGATTCTCTGCGAGAGAGGATTGAGGTGCACTCGTATTGACGAACAGCAGATTCTCTTTGGTTTAGTAGTTAGTGGATGTATCAGATTTTTAGTTATTGGTAAAGGTCTCATCCTTCACACTGCCCCCATGGGGAGCAAAAAAGTTTCCTCGAATTGGATCGGGCTTTTATATCCTAACGAGGAGTGCTTGCGGAATCGGTTGTAGAACGGCTCGACGTATTCGAATACCACGGACTTGAGCTCGTCCTCGTCGGCGAAGACTTCGTTTCCGATGGAGCTTACCTTGAAGCGTCCGAAGAACGATTCCATCGCCGCGTTGTCGTAGCAATTGCCTTTGGCGCTCATGCTCGAGAGCATCCCCAGCTTCGTTAGCAGCAATCTGTATTTGTTGCCGGCGTAGGTGCTGCCGCAATCGCTGTGGTGGATGATTCCCGCGCCAGGAGTGCCTCGCATCATCGCGGCGGAGCGTAAGGCCTGGCAGACCAGATCGGCGTCGTTGTTCGCCGAAACGCTCCAGCCCAGGATCCTGCGACTGAACAAGTCCATGACAGTCGCCAGGTACAGCCAGCGTCCCTCGACCTTGAGATAGGTCGTGTCAGCCAACCAGACCTCGTCCGGCGAACTCGGCTTGCCGTTGGCCTTGAGCAGGTCCGCACTGTATCCGAAATCGTGGGCGCCATCGGTTCCCAAAGGCTTGTAGCGAGGGCTCTGATCCCCCTGAATGCCTATCTCGCGGGTCAGTCGGCGCTATTCCTGCCGCAGTCCAAGCCCTCTTCCCGCAAGTGGGCGTGAATCGGACGATGTCCGTAACGCCCCTTGGATAGCCCGTAGATCCGAATTACAGCATCCTTCAAGAGGCTGTCCTCGCGGTCCCTGGCCGAAGCTCCTTGCGAAGCCTTTCGTTATCGGCGACCACTTCCTTGAAATCCGGCTTGGTCTTCGAATCAGCCGAGCACTCGCTCAGATAGAGGCTCTTCCATTTATAAAGCTGATTAGGGCTTACGCCCAATCGCTTCGAGACCGAAGCGACGCTCTCTCCCTCGATCACGAGGTAGCGGACCACTTCCTTCTTGAATTCATTTGCGCATCGTTTTTTATTCAAGTTTCTATTCTCCGTTTTGGAGAATCTCGTGTCCACTTTTTCCAGGGTGCATCAAGCTATTTAGATACAAGGTATGGGATGGCTATGAGTTTGTTTAAAAAATCAGTTTAGGAGCGGATTTACCGTAAGATAATTTTCGTTTTAAAATAAGTTTTCGATTGTTTAATCAAAACCAAAATGAATTCAAATATTCAACACATAAATACTCAAATTACTGAGCACAAAAAATCGGTAGTTAATCACCCATTATACAACCAACTAAACAGCATTGAAGATGTACAAAAACTCATGGAAATTCATGTGTATGCTGTTTGGGATTTTATGTCCTTACTAAAAGGGCTGCAGATTGAATTAACTTCCACAACACTCCCATGGAAACCTATTGGAGATAATAAAGTAAGAAGACTGATAAACAGCATTGTTTTGGAAGAGGAAAGTGATGTTGATGCAGATGGAAATCCTGCTTCACACTATGAAATGTACTTGGATGCCATGAAGGAATGTGACGCCAATACTACTGAAATTGAAAAGTTTGTGAATAGCGTTTCTGATATACACTTACCTAAAGTTAATACGGCTATTGATTCCTTTTTAGCCACTACTTTTGATGTACTGAAAACAGGGGAAGCACATAAAATTGCTTCTGCTTTTACTTTTGGGCGTGAGGATTTAATCCCAGATATGTTTACCGCTATTGTAAACGATTTAAGCAAAGAATACAAGTTGGATAAGTTTGTGTATTATCTTGAAAGACACATAGAATTAGATGGTGGAGAACACGGCCCATTAGCATTACAACTTATTACTGATTTATGTGGAGATGATGAGCAAAAATGGAAAGAAGTAGAACAAACTGCTAAGGATTGCTTGATAGCCCGTAAAAAATTATGGGATGTGGTTTTAAGTAATTTGAGATAGATACAAATGAACCCGCGAGGCAAGAATTGAAAACCGATCCGCTAATTGCACAACGAATGCCCTGTAGCTACGCCGACACGCCGGGGTGGTTTCAATCGAATTCAACAAACTCGCTCGATTCCACAGCGAACACGGCCCACTCCCACCTCTTACGACTTACCGAGTTTTTGAAACTCCTCTAGAAATCCCTCCGCATCGCGATAGCCGATCAAGCGAGAAACTTCCTTTCCTTCGCCATCGATGAAAATAATCGTCGGAATCGAACGAATACGGAACTGCGCCGCGAGCTCGCGATTTTCATCCACGTCGACCCTCACCGCTACAGCCTTCTCGGTCACCGCGGAAATAACGCCTTCGTCTTTCCAAGTCGTCCGATCGAGCATCTTGCATGGACCACACCACTCTGCTGCAAAATCGATCATCACCAATTTGCCCGAAGCCTTAGCCTTTCCCTGGGCCGCGGCGAAATCGCCCACGACAAACAAGTCCCCCGCAACTGCGGATTGAGATAACGTTATTAGAGCTAGTAAAGCCGTAAGGAATGTCGCGATTTTCATGAGCAAAAGAGTTAAGTTATCCTATGGACTACGCAACAGTCGCAATTCATTCATTAAAAGCGAGATTTCCTTCTCTACCCCATGCGATCGGCGTCTAAAAAGACGACAGAACTCCTCAGTGCTCCCACCTGGAGACAATTTTCCAACATTTCGTTTGCCTCGCAAGCGGATGGCGTATTTGCCTGTTTCCACCCTCGACCAATCAGCGTCAAGGCACCTTCCTCAATTACGTAGCAAATGGCACTATTCTTCCAGGTTCTCGGCAGTCTAGGCGTATTTCTTTTCGGAATGCGTCTCATGAGCGAATCCATTCAAAAATTCTCAGGAGAGCGACTTCGCGCCATCATGAGCTCAATGACCGGCAATCGCTTCGCCGGAGTTAGCACAGGTTTTCTAGTGACCTGTCTCGTCCAGTCCTCCTCGGCTACGACGGTCATGGTTATCAGCTTCGTCCACGCGCGATTGCTGACCTTGGTACAATCCATTGGCGTCATAATGGGAGCCAATCTCGGAACGACGACGACCTTCTGGATTATCTCGTTACTTGGGTTCCAGTTTAGTCTGTCCGCGATTGCGATACCCGTGATCGGGATTGGCGTGGCCATGTCGTTCCTCAAAGCTGCACGCCTTAAAGAAGTCGGCAATTTCATGACCGGTTTCGGTCTGCTCTTCATGGGCTTGAGTCTGCTCAAGAAATCCGTCCCCGACATTAAGAGCAACCCAGAGGCTCTCGAGTGGATCGCTTCTCTCGGAGACTACGGATACGGCTCCATAATCATCTTCATTTTCGTCGGCGTTGTCCTCACCGTAGTCGTTCAGTCCTCTTCGGTAGCGGGAGCCATCACTCTCACTATGGCTTACAAGGGCTGGATCGATTACCCACAAGCCGTAGCCATTATACTCGGCGAGAACATCGGTACGACAATAACCGCCTACCTCGCGTCGATGACGGCCAATACCGCCGCCAAACGCGCCGCTCGAGCCCATTTTATGTTCAACATCATTGGCGTGATTTGGATGTTGGCTCTATTCGTTCCGTTCACCAATTTGGTCGATTTGCTAATGCCAGGCTCTCCCGAATTCACCACTATCGATGCGGATGGGGTCAGCACGAAACCCTACTTGCCTAATCACATGGCGATGTTTCATACGCTTTTCAATCTGGCAAATATCGGTATGCTCATCGCTTTCGTTCCGAAGATCGCCAAGCTCGTGGAATGGATGATAAAAGATAAGCCTTCCGAAGCTAGCGGAGCCCAATTCCGTTATCTCGACACGATGTCATGGGGATCTGGTGAAATGAATTTCTCGGAAGCCAAACAGGCTATCGGTAAACTCGGTGAATTGAGCAGTCGCATGTTTAGGCAGTTCCTCTTTATCTACAACAACCCGCAAGACGATCTCTCACCCAAGGTCAAAGAGATCAACCAAATGGAAAAGGAAAGTAACGAGATCACCTCGGAACTCTTCGAATTTCTTATTCAGTGCTCCTCTGACCAAGTCAGCGAAGAAACCCGCAACGAAGCGACCAGTTACCTCCGCGTTATCGCGGAACTGGAAGAAGTCTGCGACTGTTGCCATCGACTCACTAGCCGTGCCGCCAAGCGCTACCGCAAGAATCGCTTCATCCCCAAAGAGATCGAAGACGATATCGTACAGTTCGGCGAAAACGTTCAACGCTTCATCGACTTTTACCAATCGCGCATCCAATCAAAGGTATCCGCCGCGGATATGGAAGTAGCCGTCGATCTCGAAGACATGATCAACGACAAGCGTCGCAAGTTCCGCAAGAAAGCCGTCGCCCGTATGACCAATAACAATACGGAAGTTCACGCCGAACTCATCTACATCGAGATCGTCAACAACTTCGAACGGATCGCCAACCACTCGCGCAACATCCTTCAGGCATTGCCACAGGACACGTCGCCGTCCGTAAGATAAGTGGCTGAATTGGCTTAGGTTTGTAAAAAGCTGCAGCCGCCGACTCGCTAGCAGCCATACACCGTTATGCAACAAACACCCCTTATCCTCCTCATGATCTTCGGCGGCACCTGCCTCGCCATCTAACCTTTCACGAACGCACGCATGGCGCAGCACGTCGGTGTGCTTGGCGGAGCGATCATGAATTTCCTGGTTGGGGGAATCGTTCTCATTACGATCGCCCTCGTATTCGGCAAAGCCGATCTGAAGCAACTCCCCAACGCATCATGGTGGCAATGCCTCGGAGGATTCTTCGGTGCGTTATTCGTTTCCATGGGCATATTCATCGTACCCAAAACCGGGACCACCACTGCGTAATCTACAAACCCGCCTCTTAGCTATTAGGTAGGGCCAGCACTTGCTCCATGCCGCGACGCAGGCAGGCTTTTAAATTCTCAACTAACGCGGTACGGCGCAAGCGCCGACCCTACAATTAGTCACCGATCAGTTCACCAAAGTCGCAACAAATCTTTAACGGCGTTAACCGATCCCAATTCTTCGGCCATCGCTCGATAAGATGCGATTAATTGCCGCGGCATTCCATAGCTTGGATATCGAATTTCCAAGGTCGCCGAATCAAAGCGAAAGATCGCTTTCTGCCCTTCGATGCGAGCATCGCAATATTCGCAAGTTGACGGATAGGTCACCGTCACGCCTCCATCCTCCGCATCCTCGATTCCATCAACCAAATCCTCCACCAAAACCTCACGCCGAAAAACACAACGCATACGCTCGAACAAGCTTCCAACCGTCTGGTTAAACGCCTCGTGCTCTAGCAAATCCACCCCACTCGCATTCATCAGCTCCGTTTCGATGTCATACGAATCCGGGCAGTCCTCCTGAAGCGAATACTTCCGCTCCAAAACGAAATCCTTGCTCTCAATCCGAGCAATTCCGTTTTCAACCTCCAAGGAAATATCTTTTCGCCGATATCCCATCGCAGATCTAAAATCCGCAAACAACTCTTCCCCCCACTCCACAAGCTCCGGCTCCGCAAGTCGGGCCAAAAATTGCTGCGCCCGATCGCTCGCAAACTTCGGCACCGTATGCCGCGACTTGTCGAAATCGTCCATTCGCTTCACCAAACCCTCTTGCCGCCCTACTAGCGTCAAGCAATGGATCAAGTTCTCAGGAGAGCCGTTATCAGAAGATTCCATCAAGTTTTAGTCAGAGTAACCGCAGATACTTGACACTCCTCCCCTACACGCAAGCCTGAGATCCGATGCCGACCTCCGACTCAGAATCACTCACGCCACCCCTTTCACCTCGGAAGGTTCTCGTCACCGGAGCCAGCGGATTTCTCGGAGGCAAGCTCACCCGCAGATTGCTAGAACAAGGCTGCTCGGTAACCGGACTTTGCCGCCGCCCGCAACCGGAGCTCGAAGCGCTCGGAGTCAAAATGCTCTATGTCGATCTCTCTGACGCGACCGCTGCCAGAAGCGCTTGCGCGGACATGGATACCGTTTTTCACACAGCCGCCAAAGTCGGCATCTGGGGCAAACGCGAAGATTTTAAAAACGCCAACGTTATCGGCACCCAATCTATCATCAACGGCTGTCGCGACTTCCTCGTTCCGAAACTCGTCTACACCAGCACGCCAAGCGTCGTCTTCAACAACCAGAACCTCGCCGGAGCCGACGAATCCCTCCCCTACGGGACCGACATTCCCTGTCCTTATCCGGCCAGCAAAGTCATCGCCGAAAAAGCCGTCCTCGATGCCCACAATCAACCGCCTGGGCACTTGAAAACCGTCGCCCTCCGTCCACACCTCATCTGGGGACCTGGCGACCCGAATCTCGTCCCGCGTGTCCTCGAACGCGGCGACAAAGGCAAACTCCGCATCGTCGGCAACGGCGACAACCGCGTTGACCTCAGCTATATCGACAACGTCGTCGACGCCCACCTCTGCGCCGAAGCCGCCCTCGACCGACAAGACAACAACCCCGGAGGCAAAGCGTATTTCATTTCCAACGACGAACCCGTCCTTCTTTGGAACTGGATCAACGATCTCCTCCAATCCCACGACATAGCAAAAATCGAAAAACAGATGAGCCTAGCGAAAGCCCAGAAAATCGGCCGAGTGCTCGAAAATATCTGGACGCTCTTCCGCCTAAAAGGAGAACCGCCTATGACCCGATTCGTCGCCTCCGAGCTCGCCAAAGATCACTGGTTCGACATCTCCGCAGCCAAACGCGACCTAGGATACCGGCCACGCATATCTATGAAAGAAGGCATGCGTCGTCTACTTAACGCTAAATCACTCGGAAACGTTCGTCACTCTCCGTCCGATCAGCATTAGAATCGCGAACGACGCTAGTGGGAATAGTACATAGAACAACCACAGCGGCATCGATCCGGCCACGGCTAAGTATCCAAGTATCCCCGACAATGCCATTGTCGTCAGAGCGTACAGCAGCTGCGTTTTTACGTGAGCGATATGATCGCACCCAGTCGAGATGGATGTTAACACCGTCGTATCGCTAATCGGGCTGCAGTGATCGCCGAATATCGCTCCGTCCAAAATCGCCGCAGCCGTCAGGAAAAAGAGGATTCCTCCTCCGACTTCATATGCGCCCAAAGAAAACGCAAGCGGGAGAATAATTGGTATCAGGATTCCCATGGCGCCCCAGCTCGTACCCGTCGCGAACGACATGGCAGCAGCCACGGCGAAGGTGAACAACGGCAATGTCCACACCGGCATATCGTCTCCAAGCAATGCGATCAAATACTGAGCCGTACCGAGATTTTCGCAAATCGCCCTCATCGCCCAGGTCATCATTAAGATGTAGATCGCCATCCACATCGTTGGCATTCCGCTGATGTAGGCCCTGCAGGACTCCCGGACGCTCATCAATCCCTGTCCCAAAGTCAAAGCCAGGGCCACGATACCTCCGACCAACGATGATAGAAAAAGAATCGGCATCGCCCCAGCTCCATCGGCGCTGCTTATGGCCACTCCATACGCCAGTCGCCAATCCTCAAAACGAGCAAACGAAAACACACCGCCGCTTTCGAGAATTCGATAGCGACCAAGAAATAGAATTCCGAATACAATTCCAAAAACAACGCAGAAAATAGGGATCACCGCGTTAAACCATCGCTTGGGAGTATTCGCTTCGGACTCCCGGTTTTCGGTAGACTGTATTCCCAAAGCCTCGCTGCTATCATCCCGAACTTTACCTTCCAAGGCCGCGCGTTGTTCCGCCTTATACATCGGTCCGAAATCGCGACCAAGCACGCTACTCATGAAAAGGAATATCAGCGTTCCGATGCAATAAAAACGCATCGGCAACATCTCTAGAAAAATCTCGTATCCAGAAAGCTCTATCCCGAGTTCTTTCGCCTCCCCGCCTAACAACATCGCCTCGAAAGCGATCCAGGTCGAAAGCACCGCCAAGCCCGCAACCGGCGCCGTGGTTGAGTCGACCAGATAGGCCAGCTTCTCTCGCGATATTCGCCACTTATCCGAAAGCTTTTGCATCGTATTGCCGAGCACCACCGTATTCGAATAGTCGTCGAAAAACATCACGACGCCCGCCAACCCGATCGACACCAAGGCTTTTCGCCGACTCGTCGCCACTTTCCCCAGTCCATCCACCAAACCCGACAAACCGCCATTTCTCGATAGGAGATGGACCATGCCTACCAGAGAAAACAGGAAAAGAAAGATGTAGAGGTTGAAACTCGATGTCAGCGTCTCCCACACGTAGTCGTGAAATGCCAAGGTCGCGACTACCAAAGGATTAAGCCCGAAAGACAAAACGACCCCGCCACGAAAGCGGAAAGCAGAGCGAAAATCATCGATCGGAAAAACAACGCAACCATCACCGCGAGTATCGGCGGAGCCAAAGAAGTCCAATGCCCAATCACCGTCGGAGCGGCCGCACCCTCGCGCAACTGATCTATAAAACTGCCCGCCTCTCCAATTACGACAACCCCTGCCTCTGACTTCAATTGAGGATCCACCGGGACCATCGCCAAAAACGAACAGGTTGCTAGCAATGTCATAAAAAACGCCAGCTAGCGTTCCGGTCGTTTCCAATGTGGGATGGGCTCCATAAGATAAATCGGCGGCAGCGGAATGAACGAACCCTCTGTTACCATTCCCACCCTCGCGGCGATGACTCTCGAAATCAACGGCTTTTCATTCTCAGGACGGGATTATTCGCGAAATTCTCCCGTCAAAACGAGAATCGCCTGAGACACTGTTTAGTAAACCCGCTCCTACAATCAGGCAGCAGAGCAAACTTCGAATTATTAAACAGTCTCTGAAAACCGCCACAAATTCGATACTTCAAAACCGAAGCCCAATCACCGTAGGGCCGGAGCTTGCGCCGTGCCGCGTATCCAAATCAAACTCAACCTACGCGGTACGGTCCCGCTAAGCGTGCACCGACCCTACGATCAAGCATCGCCGCAAAAAAAGACCCCTTGGATTCAAAACGATCCAAGAGGTCCTCAAAATTATTAATCTAAAGCAATGCTTACTGCTTGTAAGCAGCGAGCTGTTTGTCGACTCGCACGTGTTTCAGCTTCGTGAACGCTGGTAGCCCGTTTTCGAATGGAACTTCCACTTCGCCTTGAATCAAAGGAGTCGCGTATTTGATGAACGGGTAGTTCATGCTCACGCCATCGTCGTTAATCCAGTCGTCAGGAACACGTTTGGTGCCTTGGGAAACTTCAGCGAGATCCGCCAGTCCCGTTTCACATGCATACGTTTCCGATTCCGTGCGCTGCAGGCTGATCATCTTGCCCGACTCACCTTTTTGGACAGCAGCGACCACTGCGTCCTGGCCAACCAAGTAAGCCTCGTCAGAATCGGTCTTCGATGCGCAATGCGTCGCCGAGCGCTGAGCAATGCCCAACTTGCAAGAACGAGCGCTTACACTAAGAGTCTTGTCTACCAAGTTACGCAGGTATTCGCCCGAGCCACCTAATTGAACGTTGCCGAACGCATCGGTGCTGGAAGACCCCAAAGCAACATAGTTGCCGTCGCTATCGACCAAACCTTCGCCTACTACGATCACGCAGTACTTTTCGCGTAGAAGCACGCGTTTCACGTCTTCGATGAATTTCTCATTCGAGAACGGCACTTCTGGAAGATAAATCAAATGCGGCGGGTCGTGCGGATGGTCGCTACGTTTACAAAGCGAAGCTCCAGCAGCGATCCAACCGGAATTCCGGCCCATCACTTCGAGAATTGAAACGTAATCGCCTTGACCAACAGCCTCGTGATCCGACGCCATTTCGCGAACCGTCGTTGCAACGTACTTAATAACGCTGCCGTAACCCGGAGTGTGATCCGTACGAGTAATGTCGTTGTCGATCGTCTTAGGAATGCCGATCACACGCAAATCGTAACCTTGCTCGCTCGCGGTGCTATTGAGCTTCGCCGCGGTCGCCATGGAGTCGTTATCCCCTATGTAGAAAAAGTAGCGAATATCGTGCGCTTTGAACACTTCCAAAGCACGCTCGTAGTCAGCCTCCTTCTTGAACTGAAACCGGCAGGTTCCCAAAGCAGCCCCAGGAGACTTCCTCAGACCTCGAATCGCTTGCTGCGACTCCGATGCCAAATCTACGAAATCTTCATTCAGAATGCCAAGCACCCCATTAAGACTCCCATAGATTTCTTCGATGCACTCATAGTTGAGCGCTTCGTCAATGACGCCTGCGAGTGTTGCGTTGATAACGGCTGTCGGTCCGCCCGACTGCCCAACGAGACAATTTCCTTCTAATTCGGCCATGGTAAAAAAATTTAGGTTTCTACGGTAGTTGGAGAGTGAAAGATTATCGAAACTCGCTTGGCAACCTAATTACCGAGCTCAATCGCCTTGTTGGAGAAGTATTTCCCAAAAACCGATAGTCTGCCTCGCGCGACACCTCGCAAAGCTTGACCCCCATCACCTTCCCAAGCATTTAAACACGCCTTATGTCCAAAACCAAAGCATCGAACAATCCTCTCATGGATGCCATCGTAGCCCTCTGCAAACGTCGCGGGTTCATTTTCCAGTCATCGGAAATCTACGGCGGCTACAACGGCTTCTTCGACTTTGGCCCTCTCGGCGTCGAGCTTAAGAAGAATATCAAGGACGCCTGGTGGAAGGACATGGTCCACCGCCGCGCCGATATCGAAGGCCTCGACTCGTCGATCATCATGTCGCCCAAGATCTGGGTCGCTTCCGGCCACGTCGGCGGATTCTCCGACCCAATGGTAGACTGCAAGGTATCCAAAATGCGCTACCGCGCGGATCAGCTTTTCTTCGCCCCCGTCCGCGTAAACTACGAAACCATCGGTTACATTTCTATAATAGAAGACGGCTCGATGCAGGCCGACGCGGAAGCCGCCGCCGAAAAGATGAAACGCAAAGGCGGTCACCAAGGCGAACTCGGTCCTATCGAACTGAAAGACTACACCGAGGCCGATCCATCGGAATACGAACTCATTCCTTCTCCCGCTACCGGAGAACCGGGATCGCTCACGCCTCCGCGCGAATTCAATCTCATGTTCGAAACCAAGGTCGGAGCGCTTAGCGATAGCTCGGAAACCGCCTACCTGCGTCCCGAAACCGCCCAAGGCATTTTCTCCAACTACCGCAACATCGTCGATACCGGTCGCGTTAAGATTCCCTTCGGCATCGCCCAAATCGGCAAAGCCTTCCGCAACGAGATCACACCGAAAAACTTCATCTTCCGCTCGCGGGAATTCGAACAGATGGAGATCGAATACTTCATTTCCCCAGAAGCCGACTGGGAAACCATCCACCAAGACTGGATCACCCACTGTCACAAATGGTTGCTTTCCATCGGTCTCCCAGAAGAAATGCTCGGTCGCGATGTGCACGAAAAACTCGCCCACTACGCTCGAGCCTGTACCGACATCACCTTTGAATTTCCGTTTGGCAAGCAAGAGCTTTGGGGCATCGCCGCCCGCAGTAACTTCGATCTCACCCAACACGCCGAGCATTCCGGCAAAACGATGGAGATCTTCGACGAAGCGACCAAGACGAAATACATCCCTCACGTAATCGAGCCTTCGCTCGGCGTCGACCGTCTGCTTCTCGCGCTTCTCACGGCCGCCTATACCGAGGATGAAGTTGGCGGCGAGAAACGTTCGCTCATGAAGTTTCATCCGCGTATCGCCCCTTACAAGGTCGCGGTACTGCCTCTGCTCAAGAATAAACCCGAACTCGTCGAACGCGCTAAAGGAATTTACGATAAACTCCAACTTCGCTACAATACGTTCTGGGATGCCTCCGGCGCTATCGGGCGACGCTACCGTCGTATGGATGAAATCGGTACGCCTTGGTGCGTCACCATCGACTTCGATACTATCGAAAAGGATGGCACCGTAACCCTCCGAGATCGCGACACCACCGAACAGAAGCGCGTCACCGAAGAGGAACTATACGCCCTCCTCGACGCCTCATTACATTAGGAGAAACGTTTCTCAAAGTGCTAGAAACGTTCTTGAGAACTCAATGGCACCTAAGATGGGTCTTCCACTATCGCGTAAACTCTACTGAGCCCTTCCCAAAGGGGTTGCATCTCCCTTGAAATTCATCAAATAAATCGAAACCCCGGAGCAAGCACTGAGGCATTTTAAAAGCATCGACCGATCTTCCCGCAACGATGCATTGGCGCAAACTTAGAAGCTCCTATATAAGGCGGTGTAGGAGCGGGTTTATCCCGCGATAATGTAGATTTACATAAGACAGAAAAGAAGGATCGCGGGGTAAACCCGCTCCTACAGACTGGAGGCAGAAATCAATTTTGGGGTAATTGCTCAACAGTCGCTTTCGCGAAATGACGCTCCGTGGGATCAGGATCTAGATATCCTTTTTGCGTCTCTTTGCGGCCAATACCTTCGCCTATTCTTCCTTATCGAATTTCCCCGTTTCCAAGAAACGGATCACCTGATCAATGACGCGCTGGTTCGTCATCAGAAATGGATGGGCGACCGGAACCTCGATGTGATCAGCCATTCCCTCGAGCTTTGTATTCTCGACCGAGACTTTTCCATCATCCGGGCTCGGCAGCATCGTCGACAGAATCAAGTTGATGCTTCGCGTTCCCGCAACGATACCGACTTCAAAGTTAGCCGGACCAAGCTGGCTCGGTACACTCATTTCACCCGTACCTAGTTGCATGCCAGCAGGACCATTTATTAATTCGAATCCCGGTACGTCCTGTAGTTTGTCCACTACCTGGCTTCCTTTATTCGGTGGACCAAGCATCACTACGCGACCTAGATTCTCAATTGGCTTTTTGCCAAGATATTGCCGAATCAAAATCCCGCCCATGGAATGCGTTACGAAATGAATCTGATTACCCGCTTTCACTTGCGACAGCGCCTTAGGAATAACCTCTTCTGCCAAGGTCTCTATATCGTTCGACCTCGACGGATATCCGAAATTCACCACATCGTACCCTGCATCAACTAAGGCAGTTTCCATTTTTGAGAAAGACCGGTCAGTCCGAGCCAGCCCATGCAAAAGCACCACGCTCTCCCCTGCTTTAACGTACGACATACATACCAAGATTAAAAACACACTGCAATATGTCCGCCACAGGCCAACATAATCCCGATACTCACTTCCCACGACTTATCCCCTCTTTCACAACCACTCACCAAACCTCACAATAAACGTCGATCAAATTACCGGCGCAGCCCAACCAAACGTAGCTTTCAGAACGCGCGTTTTCAAAGCAAGCGGAGAATTGGGGCAATCAATAATTCTGTACCTGTCCTAACCCACTGAGCGCGCTGATAAACCTAAATGGCAAATCAACATCATTGTCCCCAGTGCTTCTTCTCCCCCGCTCGTCCCAATTCATCCCTCATCCTTCATCCTTCAAAAAGACTGTCCACTCGACAAGCCGTCCCGCGCTCAGCACAGTAAGTCAAAACTATGGATTTGCTGCAGAACTATTTTTCCAAGACCTGGCTACTGATTGCCGAGATGGGGGCCTACCTGCTCTTGGGGTTTCTCGTGGCCGGGGCGCTGCATCGCTGGATTAGCGAAGCCTGGATTCAATCCAAACTCGGCAAACCCGGCCTAAAATCCATCGTCCTGGCCTCGCTTGTCGGAGTTCCCATGCCACTCTGCTCCTGTGGCGTCATCCCCGTGACAGCCAGCCTGCGAGACAAAGGAGCCAGCAAGGGAGCTACTGCTTCGTTTCTCACCTCCACACCGCAGACCGGAGTCGACAGCATTTTGGCGACCTGGGGTATGCTAGGGCCAGTCTTTGCGATCTATCGCGTAATCGTAGCCTTCGTCTCCGGCCTCGCTGTCGGAACCCTCGTAGATCGATTCGGCTCTCAAGAAAAATCGCCGGCATCTCCCAAATCCGCTCCCTCTCAGAACTCCAAACCCACGTGGAGCGAAAGCTTCCGCTACGGTATGCTAACCATGCCCGCCGACATCGCAGCATCGCTGACTATCGGGTTTCTCCTCGCCGGACTCATCAGCGCCCTTGCTCCTGACAACCTTCTCGCGAACCTGCCGGGCGGCGTCTACGCGAGCATCCTGCTTACTACTCTCATAGCCATTCCATTCTACATCTGCTCGACCGGATCCATACCCCTCGCTCTAGCCCTCATCGCTAGCGGATTACCCGTTTCAGCTGCTCTCGTACTGCTCATCGCTGGCCCCGCGACCAACATCGCTACAATCGCCACCATGCGCAAAACCCTCGGTGGACGTGAAACCGCAATCTACGTCGGGAGCGTGATTATCACATCCTGGGTCGCCGCGCTTATTTTTCACCAATTCCTGGATACAGGCGCCTTCGCCGGACAACACCTTCACGAGATGGAAACCGGCCTCTGGAAACACATCTCCGGAATCGCTCTCATGGGCATCCTCGCCTTCGCCTACTGGTCCCAAAATCGCTCCACACCAGTCGACTCTTCCAGCACCCCAGTCGAGATCTCCCCCGACTCTGAAACAGCCATCCTACACATCGAAGGAATGACCTGCAGCCACTGCCGAGCATCCGCAACCGACGGCCTAAAAAACCTGCCATTCACCCAATACGTCGACGTTGATCTAAAATCCGGACAAGCTCACATCAGCGGAACCGCCCTGGACCGCGAAGCTATCTCCCAAAAACTCGACTCCCTAGGATTCACCCTGCGCGATTTCTCGCTCCAAAACAAAGAGGCCTCCCAATGAATCCACTCGCCACAATCGCCAAGCGCATTGCCAGGTCTCTCCTTCTCTCAATCTCTCTATCCCTCCCTCTCTCAATCCCAACTACCACCAACGCTTCCGAATTTATCTACCAAAATCTAGAGGACCAACAAATAAGCATCACAACCTGGCCAGCCTTCATCATCACTTCCCAATCCGAAGCGGACCTCAAAGAGGCCCTACGCTGCGCAACCCAAGTAAGCAGCCTCGCCCAAAAGCCACACTGGTTGATCGACTTCGCTTGGCCGCAATCGACCGCCATAAAACGCCGCATCGTAAAACGCCTGCTCAAAAGCGCTTTCATGAAAACGCACAGCGCCATCCTTGAAAACTCTCCTTCAGTCAACTCCCTCATCGTATTGATCGATAACGAAAACACCGTCCTTTGGGATTCCGATTCGTATCCAAGCGACGACGACTGGAACATTGCGCTCGACATTATCAACGCATCTCGCGCCGAATAGGCCCATGCAAGGCAAGTCAAAATCAGACGCGAAAGGACCCTATCCTTTCCCATGGGAGACCCATCCCATTGCCTACCCCAAAGACCTCCCCATCTCTAAACGGAGAGAGGACATCATCGCGGCCATCCGGAAACATCCCGTAATCATTCTCTCCGGCGAAACCGGTTCGGGTAAAACCACCCAGCTCCCCAAAATGTGTCTCGATGCAGGTCGAGGACGAAAGCAACGTATCGCCTGTACGCAACCTCGACGGGTTGCTGCCCTCTCCATCGCCAAACGCGTCTCCGAAGAGCTCAATGTCGAGTATGGCCAAGAAGTCGGGAGCAAGATTCGCTTCGCCGATCAAACGAGCAAGCGAACGCGCATCAAATTCATGACCGATGGCATGCTGCTCTCCGAAATACAATCGGATCCGAGCATGCGCGAATACGACACCGTCATAATCGACGAAGCTCACGAACGAAGCCTCAACATCGATTTCCTTCTTGGGCACCTCAATCAGCTTCGATTCAAACGTCCCGATCTCAAGGTCATCATCACATCGGCCACCATCGACATCGAAAAATTCTCCAAAGCCTTCGACAACGCCCCAGTCATCGAAGTCTCAGGACGCGTCTATCCAGTCGATGTGATCTACGCCCCGCTAGACGAACTCCTGGAAGATAGCGGCGACTTCACGATCATCGATGGCATCGCCGAATCCGTCGACCGCATCCTCGACGAATTCGGCCAAGGCGACATCCTCGCCTTCCTGCCTACCGAGAAGGACATTCGCGAGACGATGGACCTGCTTGAAGGTCGTCTCGGAAACCACATCGCAATCCTTCCCTGCTTCGGTCGCCTATCCAACTCCGACCAACAACGTATCTTTTCCAGATCGCCTAAGCGGAAAATCGTCCTCGCGACCAATATCGCCGAGACTTCCCTCACCATCCCAGGCATCCGTTTCGTCATCGACACCGGACTGGCTCGCATCAGTCGCTACAATCCTCGATCCCGTACAAAGCGCCTGCCCATCGAAGACGTTTCGCAAAGCAGCGCCAATCAACGGAAAGGCCGCTGCGGCCGTGTCCAAGATGGAATATGTATTCGTCTGTATTCGGAAAAAGACTTCGAAAAACGCGTTCTCTTCGCCATCCCGGAAATCCAACGAGCCAACCTAGCCGAAGTCATCCTACGCATGATGGCCTCTCGACTGGGCGACATTGAACGCTTCCCCTTTATTGACCCGCCGACTCCCGTCGCCATCAAATCCGGGTACGCGCTACTCGAAGAATTAGGAGCCATCGATTCTCGCCGACAACTCACTACGATCGGACGTAAACTCGCCAAGCTGCCCATCGACCCCACCGCCGGACGCATGCTCCTCCAAGCGGAAAACGAAGGCGTCGTCGAACAACTTCTCGTAATCGCATCAGCTCTCTCGATACAAGATCCCAGAGAACGTCCTCTCGGAAAAGAAGAGCTCGCTCGCTCCGCCCACAAACGTTTCGTTCACCGTGAATCCGACTTCCTCACTTTGCTCAATATTTGGGAAGGCGTGCACGAGGAATTCGAGAAGCGCTCGCAAAGCAAGCTCCGCAAATTCTGCAAGTCTCACTTTCTTTCCTATCTTCGCATGCGCGAATGGATGGACGTAAAAAAACAGCTTACCCAATCGCTCGCAGATTTCGAGCGCTCCCAACGGATCAAACACGAACCGCCTCGCTACAACACGCTCGAGGAAAAATTCGAGCAGCGCAAGTATGGCGGAGCCGAATACAGCTCCATCCATCACTGCCTAGCATCCGGACTCCTAGCCAACCCGGCCCGCAAAGAAGAGCCCAATCTCTATCGAGCGACCGGCGACCGCAAAACGCTTATCTTTCCCGGCTCCGGACTGTTCAACCGAAAAGCTCAACACGCCAAAACGAAAAAACAGAAACAAGACCTCGAAGCCAAAACGCCCAGCCCTAGTTGGATCCTTGCCGGCGAGATTGTCGAAACCAATCGACTCTACGCCCGCACCGTAGCGGTGATCGATCCAACCTGGCTCATTCAAATCGGAAGCCACATCCTCAAATACTCCCATAGCCAGCCCAACTTCGAAATCGACCAAGGACGCGTCGTTTGTCTCGAGAGTATCCGTATCCACGGATTAGAGCTCCAGCGAAAAACCGTATCCTATCTAAAAGTCGATCCCGTCAAGGCGACCGAGATTTTCATTAGAGAAGCGCTCCTAAATGAAGATTTCGAAACGAATTACGAATTTCTCGATGCAAACCGGAAACTTAAAAACCGGATGCAAAACGCTCAAACGATCGCCAAGATGCAAAGCTGGATAGGCATCGAGGAAGCGGCCTATCAATTTTATTCGAAACGTCTCGAAGGAATCGCTTCGATCAGCGACCTAAACCAATGGCTCAAGGCAAACGGCGGGCGAGCTGGAAAACCGCTCCTCATGAGCGAAGTCAACCTAAAACCCGTAAGCGACGACCCAATCGATCTCGCCGCTTTTCCGGAAACCGCGCAACTCGAAAACGCGGCTCTTCCAATCGTTTACCAATACAAACCAGGTGAAGCGAACGACGGGGTCACTCTCAAAGTTCCCTACGCCAAAGCGAATACCCTCGACGGTCCTATGCTCGATTGGCTCGTACCAGGCCACTTAGAGACCAAGATTCTTCACCTAATCAAAGCCCTCCCCAAAGACCATCGGCGTCCACTCCAACCGCTCATAGAAACCGCTGCCCAGATATCGAAAAACATCCGCCCCACACACGGTAGCCTTTGTCAGTCGCTAGCCGAGTATCTCAAAATCAACTACGCTATAGAAACCTACGCGAGCGATTGGAACGAAGATGCCATACCAACCCATCTTCAAGTTCGCGTCGATGTACACGACTCAAAAGGAAAGACCATCGTAGAAGGTCGATCCGCAAAAGCCATTCAAGACGCCCTTCGCGAATACGAGTCAACTGCCAATCCCAGCAACGAAGGACAAACCGAGGCCATCTGGAAAAAGGCTCGCCAGAAATGGACCCGTCTTGTCGACGGACTCGACAAGCTAGAAGCCCAGTCCGATAAAGTCCAAATTGGCGAACACAACGGAGTTCCCATTTACGGATACCCCGCCCTTCGTCTTTTCGGCGATCAACTAAAACTCTCGATTTTCAAGACGGCGTCCGAAGCTCAAACAGCCAACAAATCAGGTATCGCCGCCCTCATAGGGCACGAACTTCGCCGAGAACTCGCTTGGATCCAAGAGGACTTGCGCGACTTCTCCAAACTGGGTCCTGTCGCAATCGCCTTCGCTCCGCTCAATGATTTGAAACAGCAAGGATTCGCTCATATGAAGCGACTGCTCTGCACCCATAATATCCCTACGATAGGTATTATCGAGATTTCTCGTGTCGTTGATAAAGCCAAGACCGACGCGCGAGGCCTCACCTACAAGATCGTCGATCTTATCAAAGCGATCCTCGACGCCAGGCAATCCCTCAAGGTCGCAATCAATCTACCAGCCGATCTGAAGGTCGAAGTCGACCGACTAGTCCCTAGCGACTTTATCGTCCGCACGCCTCATTGGGCTCTCAAGCGAATTCCTACCTACCTCAAGGGCATCGAACTCAGAGCAAGCAATCGTCTAAGCGATCACCAACGAGACCGGCGTAGACAAGCGGAAATCGACTCCTTTCAATCACGTCTAAAAGCTCTTTCCGCTCCGCAAGAAATCATCGAAGAAATCGCCTGGACCATCGAAGAATACGCGCTCTCCCTCTTCGCTCAAAAACTTGGCACGGCATTTCCCGTCTCAGCCAAACGCATCAACGAAAAGTTCAGCAAAGCCGGAGCCGCCCCCGCCGCGCCCCAGAGCACGAAAACGGCTCCTAAGCCTGCGATCGACAAACCCACCGAATCCGATCTTCAAAAGCTGCAGTCTTTCTTCAACCAATAATCTCAAAAGTAACCAACATTTAATTACAGATCTAAAAAGTCTCTAGAAAACGATAAAGCCGCCCGACTTCAAATCGTTTTAAAAACCCGCGAATAGAAAAACAGAGATGGTATTATTGTAGGAGCGGGACCGCTAGGCGTAGACCGCGATACCTCCAACTCCACTTCTAACGATCCTTCTAAATCGCGGGATAAGCCCGCTCCTACATTCAGTCTATTCGACGGTCTCATCCACTCCAAAACCGCCGCCACCAGGCGTTTCAATCTCTATCGCTTCGCCAGCATCCAAAGATAAAGACAAATTCCCCGACAAAGGAATCCGATTCCCCTCTCGGTCGATTTTCCATTGTCTCCCAACCTTCCCAGGCTCACCTCCGGCCATACCGAACGGAGCAATCTCACGATGCTGCATCAACATTGAAATTATTACGGGTTCCAGAAAACGAATACGTCTTCTAACGCCATTTCCACCCGAATTGATTCCCCTCCCCCCCGAACTACCTCGGATTTCAAAACACTCCAATCGTACAGGGAAACGGCGTTCCAGAATCTCTGGATCCGTTATTGCCGTATTGGTCATATGCGTATGGACGGCGCTCGCGCCAGATCGATCGCGCGTAGCCCCCTCGCCTCCCGCAATCGTCTCGTAATAGCTCACTCGCTCATTTCCGAAGATTAGATTATTCATCGTGCCTTGACTGCAAGCCGCCAAGCTCAAAGCCCTCAACAAGGCATCGACTATACGTTGGCTTATCTCCACATTCCCGGCAACAACTGGCGGGCAACGCGCTGGATCCGAATCGAAATGTGGATTTAGCATCCCTTCCGGAATTCGAATATCCACCGCATCCAAAAACCCTTCGTTAAGCGGGATCGACTCATTCGCCAATAATCGTAACGCGTAAATCGTGGCGCTCGTGACAATTGCTGGTGTGGCATTATAGTTAGACGCTTGCATCGCCGCGCTTCCCGAGAAATCCACCAACCATTTCGGACCGGGTTTACTTATGCTAACCGCGATCTCCGCTCCATTGTCCAAACATTCAACGACGCTTTCTTCCGGAAAAGAATGATTCTCCAGAGCGGTTCGCAAAGCCGACTCGGCCCGGTGCTTCAAGCCGTTCATGAAGTGACTTATCGTATCCACTCCCTCCCGGCGAACGAGTTCTCCTACCTCGCGTTCGCCAAACCGGATCGATGCCAACTGCGCCGCCAAATCCGCTAGATTCTCCTCCAATCGACGCGTTGGATAAGGACCTCCAGTTAAAACCTCAGTAATCCCTGGCCAATCAACTTCATTCTTTCGAACCAAGTAAGCCGGTAAAATAACGACGCCTTCTTCTTGAAGCGACTTTGCATTCGGAGGCATTGACCCCGGCGAAATTCCCCCAAGCTCGGCATGGTGGGCTCGATTTGCGACGTAACCAACCCGCCGACCGTTATCCGAATACACAGGAGCCACCAGAGTAACGTCCGGTAAATGAGAACCACCATAACCAGGATCATTCGTTATCGCAACGTCACCTGAGCCCAGGTCTATCGTCTCAATCAACGTTCTAATACACACACCCAAGGCACCAAGGTGAACGGGAATATGCGGGGCGTTGGCGATCAAATACCCATCCGCATCAAGCAACGCGCAACTATAGTCTTTGCGCTCCTTCACGTTCGTCGAAAACGCAGAGCGTTCCAGCAAATCGCCCATCTCCTCGACCACCGAAAGAAAACGATTCGTATGCAGTTCAAGCTCTACTGCTTCCAGTCGCGTTTGAGTTTTTCCGTCAACTGACTCGTCATCGCGAAACAACTTCAACGTTCCTAGGTCTCCCACCAAGGCCCTCCAGCCTTGATCAATAAAAACCGTACTGTAGCGATCCTGAACCACAAGCGGGCCTTTTACTTGCACAGCTACGCTCAACTGATCTCGCGAACAATACTTCCCGGAATTATGCCAAAGGTCGCGATGAGGATGAAAGCGTTCCTCCCGAGCGTCCAGCTCACGGGCAACCACAGAAACTTTTAGCGACACAATCTCGATCGGCTGATCAGGAATAAAACCGTATTGCGACTCAAAGGCATTCTTAAAATCAACTTCCAAATCCTCGATCACTCTTAGATCAATCAGCAATCCCGATTCCTGGCCCAGAAAGCGCATCTCGACCTGCGAAGTCTGTACCTCCAAATCGTCGCCATCCTCCCCCTCTTCGACAAGCGCCTCGGTCGCCTCATTCACCAAAGACGCTTCCCAGTCTTTCAGCGACCCATGGCATTCTTCAAACAAAGACAAGACCTGCCGCTCTTTAAACCCTTCCGCACGGGCTTGTTGCAAACCATAAGCGCTCAGCAATCCAGCATTCGATGGAAAAACGATCGTATCCATCTCTAGGATATTCGCAATCTCGCAAGCATGCATTCCACCCGCACCGCCAAATGCAACCAAAGCATACTCTGACGGAGAATATCCCTCGCGAAGGGAAATTCCCCGAATGGCATCCGCCATTCGTTCATTAGCGATGCCGAGCAATCCTAAAAGAACATCAGTCTCGACGATCGATTCCCCATTCGCCTGCTCAACCGCTTCGACAAGTTCTCCAAAACGCGCAGCCGATTTCTCTGGAAAAACCGGGATTCCGAATTCGGATGGATTCAAACGTCCTAACAGCAAATTGATATCGGTAATCGTCAGCGGTCCTCCCGCCCCGTAACAAGCCGGACCTGGGAAGGCTCCCGCGCTCGCTGGCCCGACTCTCAAGGCCGAACCATCGAACCAGCAAATCGAACCGCCGCCAGCCGCGACGGTCTCAATGCGTAACGATGGAGCAAATACATGCGCTCCACCAATCTCTTGTTCGAACTGATAATCCATCCGCCCGTCGAAACGAGACACATCCGTACTGGTTCCGCCCATATCGAATGCGATACTACGAACATGCCCGGCCTGCTTGCCCACGCAAGACGCGCCCACAACACCTCCCGCAGGGCCACTTAAGAGGCTATCTTTTGGTCGGTACTTCTCACGAGAGACGAGGCCTCCCGCACTGGTCATTATCTTTAATGCTCTATCCGGCAACTCTGCCTGTACTGAGTCCAGATAGGCTTCCATAATGGGAGCCAAATAGGCATCCACAACGGCTGTCTCCGCCCGTGGAAGGATCTTTATCATTGGCGACAGATCACATGACAAAGAAACACGCTCAATACCCGACTCCCTCAAAATTGCTCCCAAACGCTTCTCGTGTTTCGGATTGGAATAGCTGTGCAACAAGGCAACCGCAACCGCTTCGATTCCCTCCTCAATGCATTG
>Ga0302122_10000247_pt1 | contig 31802 bp, 18 predicted proteins | sample CB21_SCM_MG_FD_203115 | JGI IMG/M metagenome (GOLD analysis project Ga0302122, IMG submission 203115) | Marine microbial communities from Western Arctic Ocean, Canada - CB21_SCM | ecosystem: Environmental > Aquatic > Marine > Oceanic | place: Canada: Western Arctic Ocean | collected 2017-09-28 | reverse complement strand
CCATGCAGGCGCTGAAGAACGCCTTACCCAACGTGGTGGTGAGCGGGTTCCCCGCCATCTCGCGGGCGGTCGTCGCGGAAGAGGACGGCAAGTACTCTTTGTTGGTGGAGGGCTACGGTTTAGGTGAAGTCATGGGCGCCGTCGGCGTGGACGGGGTCAATTGTACCACAAATCATGTGGCGGAGGTGGAGAGTGTTCTAGGGATCGAGGCCGCGCGCGTGTCTATTGTGTCCGAGGTGTCGTACATCATGTCGGCTTATGGAATAGGAATTGACCCGCGCCACCTCCTGTTATTAGCGGACGTCATGACTTTTAAAGGCATGGTCCTGGGCATCACACGCTTCGGCGTCTCCAAGATGCGCGAATCTGTGCTGATGCTCGCGTCCTTCGAGCGGACCACGGACCACCTCTTCGACGCGGCGGTGCACGGGCGCAGTGACCAGATCGTGGGCGTCTCGGAGTGCATTATTATGGGCATCCCCGTGCCGCTGGGCTGCGGCTCCTTCAAGTTACTCATGGACGGGGAGTACGCGGAAAAGGCTGCGGAGGAGAAGAAGCGGCCTTTGATCCTCGGGGCGTCGCCGACGCCCCCTCGATAACTAAAAGTTGTAGTACTATTACTCGTCTTAGGTGAGCACGGGAGAGTGGTGGTTTCTATACGTCGTCGACGCCGCCGTCGAAGTCCCAGTTGTTCTCGTCGCACGCCTCGCGGGAGCGCTTCGACGCGGGCTTTTTCTTGCGCGCGGCGGGCTTCTTTTTCTTCTGCTTCGCCAGCGACGCGAGGCCGCCGGCGTCCGCCTTGCGCTTCCGCGACGACCGGGGGGCCTCGTCTTCCGCGTCGTCGAGCGGCGCCTCGGGCTCCGGCCGCCGCTTGGGCGCGCAGGCGGCCTTCTTCGCGCGCTTCTCGTCCTTGAGTCTCAATAGCTCCGCCTTCGCGGCCGCGAGCCGCGCGTCCACGTCCGTCGCGGCCGACTCCGCGACGTCGGCGTAGTTCTCGACGTCAGCCTCCGCACGGGCCTCGGCGGCCTTGGCGTCGCGCAGCCGCTTTTCGGCGGCCGCCGCCTGGTCGTCGCCCGGCGACGCGAAGACGAAGGGCGGCGGCTTCTCCGTCGACGTGCCGATGGAGCACGCGCCGCCCGCCTTGAGCACGACGCCCGGGCTCTCGCGGGACACGCGCTTGAACTCGGCCCGGCCCCGCGCGTCGTCCGCGGCCCGGAGCCGCTCGTCGTCGGGGAAGATGAGCGCCTTGCCGAGTTTGGTGTGGAAGACCTGCTCGAGGTCGCAGCGCTGCGCCGTCAGGCGCAGGACCGCGGCCACGGCCCCGAAGCCCGCGTCGCTCGCCTCGACGGGCGCGTGGCGCTCGTCGTTCCAGCCCTCCGCGGCGCCTGCCAGCGACAGGTCGACCACGGCGATGGTGCTAATTTTCTGCTTTTTCGCGACCTCCTGCGCTATTTCTCGCGCCGCGCCCGAAGCGAGGTAGAGCGTGTTCGTGCCCACGATGTAGGCGCAGCACGCGGCGTCCGAGTCGTCCTCGACCGTCGCCAGCTCGCTCGCGAAGCCCCGGAGCTCCGTCGGCGCGAGGCCGGCCTTGTGCAGCTTCCGCACGAGCTCGGCGCGGAAGTCCTTGAACCGTTTATGGATCTTCGGGTCCGAGTGGAACATGTGTTCGCGGGCCAGCGGCGCCTCGTCCGCGTCCTCGGCGGCCTTGAGGGTGGTCTCGGCGTCCGCCGTTGCCTGGCGCGCGGCCTCGAGCGCCCGCCGCGCGTCCTCCTTGCTGCTCACGAGCCGGTCCTGGCGCTCCTTATCCCGCTGCTCGTCCTCCAGACCCGCCACCGCCCGCTGCTGCGCCTCCACGGCGGCGCGCGCTTGCGCGTACTCGGCCTGGGCTTCCCGCTCGCCCTCGGTCTTGGCCTCGCGCGCCGCGCGACCCAACGCGTTCTCGAGGCGCAGCTCCACGGTCCGCGACACGTTGAGCTGGCCGTCGACGTCGTCCTCGCCGTCCTTGGGGTAGACCTTCATGGCCACCGTGACCTGGAGGTCCTCGATGGGCCGCGTGTTGTTCGTCGCGTCGACGAGCTTTATTTCAATAAACGTCGCGTCCGTCTCGGTGATGTCCACTTGTATGTCGTTCGCGTCCAGACTCAGGACGTCGACCACCGCGTCCGCCGGGTCCCGGCCCTTGACCCACCGGCGCACCTCCAAATTACACAAGGCCGCGAGGTCGTCGTCGGCGTCGTTCGTGGTCGACGTCATGAGGCGCGCGGCGCAGGCGCAGGGGTGCGCGTAGACCTTGGACCCCGTCGGGGAGTCGTACGCTCGCGCTTCGTAGCGCGCGGAGGCCTGGCGCTCGCCGTCGTCCGTGTCGGATGTGGCGGCCTCCGTGAAGTCGATGCGCTGCGCCGCGCCCGCGACGCGCTTCAGGAGTAAGGTCGTGAAGACCTCGACGCCCTTGGCGTCGCGGTCGTAGATGGCGAAGCGGATGGGCCGTTCCTCGTCGGGCCCGAGCTTGGCGAACCACGAGGGGTCGACCTTCTCCAGCGCGTCGATCTTCTTCCAGCCCTTGGCGCCGGGGTCGTTCTCGCCCTGGTGCCACCGCAGGTCCCCCCGGAAGTTGTCGCGCCGGTCCTCGTCCCGCGTCGCCAGCTTGCCGTCCTCGCACATGCCGCTGAGCTGGAGCACGTCCAACACGCTCTTGCCCGTCGGCACCTCCAGCCGGTCGTTGTCCGAGAGGAGATCTAGACCCAACGCCGTCGGGTCCGCGCCCACCAGGGGAATCTCGCCGCCCGCCACCCCGATCTGGCCCTTGTCCCGTCGAAAGATCTCGAGCCTCTTGTACTTGGACGACGGCGCCACCGTGATCATGAGGAAGTCGAGCTGCAGCGCGGCCGCGGCGGTCGGGCACCCAGAGCGGACGCGCAGGACGAGGCGCGCCGCGACGGCCGTTTCCAGCACCCCGCTGGCGACGACCACGCGGCACTCGGGGACCGTCAGCGACTGCAGCTCGTCGCCGGGCGGGAGGACGATGGCGCCGTCCGCCTCCGGCTGCGGCTCGTCCGCGACGGGGGCCTTCTTCTTCTTGCTCTTTTTTTTGGTGCCCACGCGCTCTAACCGGAGGTCGACGCCCGCCGCGTCGCACTCGATCGCGAGGTCGAACATGGGCCGGGGCGGCGCGTCGGCCTCGGCGGTCGGGTCGCTCCAGAAGGGGTTCCCCGACGCGTCCTTCAGGCTGAAGAAGTCGTCCCCCTGGAAGAGCTCGCCCTGCTCGACCTCCAGGCCGTTGCCGGGCAGCGCCACGGCCTGGACCTCGGCGAGGGGGCCGTTGCGGAAGTGCAGTTTGAACTCCGTCTGGAGCTGCACGTCGCCGCCCGTCACCGCGAGGCGGAACGCGATGGGCCAGCCCCGGGCGCCCTCGGCCACGTCCGGCGGCGCGTCCCAGCCCGAGAGCACGCTCCAGCCGCCGGGCAGGGAGCCCGGCTCGACATTGTCATCCGTCATGGCGCCGGCGGAGCCGTCGATCGGCGCGGCCGTCGGCGCGTCCCGGAGCGTGTGGCAGGCGTCGACGCAGGTCAGCGCCGCCTGGAGGCCCGCGAGCTGCTCGCTCTCGAGCTGGGTCCCCGCCTCGTCCCGCACTATCAAACAGACGTAGGGCGCGGGCTTGCCGAGCGTCAGGACCCCGCGGTCGTCGCCGCTGTCGAGCAGCGCCTGGAACGCCTCCTCGTCGATATCAATGGAATCGGGCGCGCCGGCCTTCAACGCCAGCGAAAAAAGCTGTGACGTCAGCGCCGGCTTGGCGTCGGCGTCCACGAACACGATATGGAAGCTGAATTTCCCCGACACGCGCTGCTCCTTGATGCGCGAGGACGTCGACGACGCCAGTTTTGTGAGTTCAATAACGGCGACGCCATCGACGAGGGGCGCCATCACCTTGGTCTTGGCCCGCCCCCCCTCGGGGTCGCGGAGGTACAGCCACGCGCACTGGGCGCCGCACGCCTTGGCGTCGACGGCGCCGGTCGCGTCGACGACCTCCACGCGCAGGTGCGTCGCCCCGACCTCCGCGAGGTCCATGGCGCCCAGCGAGATGCGCTTCCGCGAGTCCTCGTCGCACACAATCCACCCCGGCGACGCCGCGTCGACCTCCTCGTCCACGGCGTCGCCCGTCTGCGTCAGCACGGCCACGCGGCACTTGCGATCGGTCGTCGACGCGTCCACCGTGAGCTCCGGGCCGCCGTCGACGTCGAAGCGGACATTGCCCGACCACCCGAGGGGCGCGTCGATCTGGTACTCCTGGGTGACGGAGCCGTCGTCGTTGCCCTGCGCTTTCCGGATATCTTCTATTTTGGCCACGATGTCCATGCCCATGAGGTCGGAGTCGCCCACGAGGTCGGAGCCCAGGCCCATGCCCCTGATGTCCAGCGCGTGCCCCGACGCCGCCTCCAGCGCGAAGGTGCACGTCGCGATGAACGGTCGCTCGAGGTCGACGAGCGCCCGCTCGTCGCGCAGCGTCAACTTCGCCGGCGCGCTCGTCAGCGTCAGGGCGAGCGGCGCGACGGTCCGCGGAACGAGCCACTTGTTGCCCACCTTGTTGACGTGTTGCTCCAACTCGATGAGGCTCTGGAACGTCTTGTCCAGCGCGCGGAAGATGCGGCGCGGCGACTGCGTCCGGCCGGCCACGGCGTTCGCGGCGTACGTCACGTACTCGTACTCGCCCTTGAGGACGGGGTGCAGCTCCAGGTGCAGCTCGGCCGCGACGGGGAGCAGGACGTCGTTGGGCACGGCCTCGGCCGGCACGACGAGGTTGTCCAGGGTCAGCGCGCCGTCGCCCTTGGACCGCGCGAGCCGGCACGCCGAGAGGTCCAGGTAAAAGGGCTCCCGCCCCTCCACCTCGATCCACGCGCGCGAGTGCTCGCCCGTGACGTCGTAGTCCTTGGGCTTGACCCGCTGCTGGCCGTCGGCAGCCGTCTCGGCGAACGCGTCCTGGAACGTGACGGACAGGTCGGCCACGGCCGCGTCCAGCAGCACGCCGGCCTTGGCGGCGCGCGGCATCGAGCACGTCAGCTGGACGGGCTCCGACGGGTTCAGCTTGCAGGCGGCCGAGCGCGAGAACGGCGGCTCGGACCCCTGGAGGCCGTCGAAATCCACGTCGTCGCGCCGCGCGAGCGTGTCCAGCTTCACCCGGGGCTTGTCGCACGCCTTGAGCCGCGGCCGCTCCTCCTTGGGGGTGCGCTCCCACTTCGCGAGGGCGGTCCAGACGGCGTTCGGCGTCTCGCGCAGCCGCGCGCGGAACTGCCACACGCCCATCTCGTTGAGCGGCTCCGGCTTCGACAGGCGGAAGACGCCGCTCGCGTCGCAGCCGCCCGCCGCGACGACGACGGCGTCGCTCCAGTCCTCCGCGCCGGGCGTGCGCGCGACGAGCTCCAACTCGATGCCGGCGCAGGCGGCCGCGTCCAAGGCCTTCGTCTTCGCGTTGAAGGTCAGGAGGTTAAAGGCGAACTCGGGCGCCGGCGTCGACGTGTAGAGCGTGTTCTCGAAGTTGCCAAAGGGCTCCGCGCTCAGCTTCATCTCCTCCTTCTTCAGCTTGGTCGCGCCGCACTCGACGAGCTGCACTTGCGCGGGGAACTGCTTCTTCGCGGCGTCCATGGCGGCCTTGGCGTCGTCGCCGACGCACTTGGCGCCGCGCAGCCGGCCCGACGGGCACGCCACGTAGAGGTCGCGGTTCCAGCGGCCGGGCCCCGCTTCTTCGAGCGCCACGAGGTCCGCGCCGCGCTGGTTGAACCCCTGGACAAAATCCAGGCCGGCCGCGTCGTCCCGCGGCGCGAGCACGCTCGCGCAGATGAAGAAGCCCGTGGTGTTCGTCTGCTCGGCGTCGCAGATGAACGCGACAATGCGGCCCGCGCCGAGGTTCTGGTCCTCCTTCTTCTTCTCCTCCGAGAGGGCGAAGCGCACGACGTCCCCGATCTGGTAGCGGTCGCTGCGGAACGAGAGGCTGGTCCCGATGCGCCGGAGGCCGGCGGCGCCGTAGCTCACGCAGTACATCTCGCCCGCCGCGAGCGGGTAGCGCTCCTCCTCGTCGAAGGCCTCGTTCCACGCCCGGAGCCGCTCCCGATGACCGCGCTGCAGGTCGCGCGTGAACTCGTCGTTCGTGGGCGGCTCGTCCGCGAGGTGCTTGTAGGCCGCGTCGTGCGGGCGCAGGTGGCGCTTGTGGATCTCCGGCGCGAAGAGCCGCGTGGACTCGAGGTAGAGCACCGTGACGCACCGCTTGTCGAGCTTGGCGTCGCCCGGCGCGACCTGGCCGCGGTGGTTGCGCGGCGCGGCGTAGGGCCACGCCGCGATCGTCTCGTCGCGGAGGAAGAGGCCGTTCCACAGGACGAGCGTGCGGTGGTCGCGGACGCTCTCGGGCATCGTGTCCATGCCGTTCTCCTGCGGGAAGTAGACCGAGAGCGCCGCGAGCTCCGCGCGCGCCGTGCTGGCGCCCTCCTCGTGCAGCACCCACTTGTCCACGTGCCGCTTCCGCTCGAACTCCTCCCGCAGGTCCGCAAGCCGCGCCAGGTCCGCGAAGCGGTTCGCGACGCCCACGTCGTGCTCGCTCATTTCGCCGGACTCGCCGAGGTCGACGCCGTCGATCTTCAGCGTGACGATTTTTGCGTCGGCGTCCTGGGCGCGAAGCACGCCGCAGGACCGCAGCCAGCTCCGGGAGGCCTCGCCCGCGTTGCCGCCCAGGTGCAGGACGTACTTCTCCGCCAGCAGCGAGAGGTTCTCCTGGCGGTTCTCCGCCCAGTCGTCGAAGAAGCCCGCGTCGACCTTGTCGATCGTGAGGCACGTAAAGTGCTGGGTGCCGACGCCTTCGAACCGCAACCTCTTGTCGAGCACGTCCGGGTCGTCGTCGCGGGGCGCCTCGCCCTGCGCGTCGTCGCGCACGAGCTTGTTGACCTCGTGGAGCGCGAGTGCGCACTTTTTCGTGCCGTGGTCGTAGACGTTGTAGTCGTAGATGATCTCCTTCTGGTGCGCCATCTTGGCCATGTCCTGCTCGAAGACGACGACCTTCTTCACGCCCTCCGCGACGCTCACGAAGCGGACCTTGGTCTCGGTGCCGTTGAGCTGCGCATAGCGGCCGACGCCGTAGCGGCCCCACTCGGCCCGCAACAGACCGAACTCGCGCTGGGAACGGGCGCTGGCGCGGCTGCCCTGGCTGCGCGCGCCACCTTTACCGCCGGCCCTGTGCGCCAACAGGACGCCGCGGACGGGCGCCTGGATCTCGTCGTCGCGCACCGTCGACGCGCCGGCTTTGGCTAGGACATCAACGTGCTCCGGCCGGATGCCCCGGCCGTTGTCGAAGACGACGATGCGGCGCCGCGCGGGGTCCACGAACACCTTGACGAGCGTCGCGCCGTGCTGGACCGAGTTCTCGATGGACTCGCTCAGGAGGGTCGTCGTGTCCATGCCGGCGTTGATCGTGTTGGCCACCAGCCCGACGTGCGCCGGCGCCACAACGTCGCGCCGCTCGAAGACGCCGTCCGCGGCGTCCTGGCGCTTGACGACAGCGCGGCGGTAGGGCCGGCCCTGCTGGTCGGCCTTGATCCACGCGAGCGGCGTCTGCGCCCCGAGCTTGCCGCCGTCCTCGTCCTCGAGCTGGAAGTCGGCGTGGCCCGACCGCTGCTGCGCGTACCGCCGGACGTCCTGCCACGTGGACCCGGACGTGAGGCCGAGGCGCTCGGCGACGACCGCGCCGTCGGCGGCGTGGTAGAGGAGCTCGACCTGGTACTCCTTGTCCAGGCCGCCCTCGTCGTCGCTGTCGCTGTCGCCGCCGGTCGGGACGCGCGACATCTTTCTCGCGTTTTTGGTTCGCTTCGAGCGGTTTTCAAGCGCTCGTGTGCGGTACGAGGCTGCGCGGCACGTATAACAGCCCGCGCAGCGCGTGCAGCACCGTTCTCTGTGCTCGGCCGAAACTTGTCCCACGGGGTGGGCGCTCGGTTGCGGTCTCAGCCCGTTCGCACACAGCGAGATATGCTACCGAGCGCGGTGCTCGAGCAGCTCTGCTGTGAGGCGGGCTATTTTTTTGGCCGCACAGTGGCCGCCTTAGCAAATCAAAACCATCCCGCGACCGATGCGGGTGCGGGGTCTCGATTTTATTTGGTGCCATTCCCGGTAACAAAAACAATGCCCCGCAAGGGGCTCCACCAAGTAGTCCTAGTACCATAAAACATAAGGAGCGAGTCCGGTCGCAAACCCGCGGGGGGGAACTCGCACAAGACTCCTTACCCAGGCCCTACCGTATCCGACGCCGGCGCCGCCAATTTCGACCGCACGCGTGCCGAGTACTTGCGCTGCGTCGCGTCGCTGGATTTTTCCGCGGCCGCGAGGGCCTCGCGGAGCGACGCCCGCAGCGGCTCGGTCTCGAGCACGCGGCGCACGTCGTTCCACGCCGCGAGCGTCCCGAGCGAGAAGAGCGCGATGCGCCGGGGCGCGGCCGCGGCGTCGTTGCGCGCCGCGGCCACGAGCGTCTGGGGCGCGCCGGCGGCGACGAGCGACGCGGCCAGCGCGCCGCCGTTCCGCGCGAGGTTCCCGAGCGCGCCCGCGGCGTTCGCGCGCGTCTTCTCGTCGGCGTCGCCCGCCAGGCAGGCGCAGAGCGGCCGGGCGCCCGACTCCAGGGCCGCGTACATATCCGAGGAGTGGAAGGCCGCGTTGCCCAGGGCGAAGCAGGCGAACTTGCGCGCGGCGCCGTCATCGTCCGAGGCGCACGCGATCACGCAGGCGAGCGCCGCGTCCTCGCCGTGCCGCACTTCGATCAAGGCCGGGTAGAACGCCGCCGAGTGCCGGCAGAGGTTGCCCACGAGGTTGCACCTGCGACGTGGGGGACGCGTAAAGAACTACCACCACGCCATCTCGCGACCGCGTTGATGAGGAGAAGGGACCCGACTCGGAATCGCACGCTTTGGCGCGCACTTGGGCGTCCTCGCTCTTCAGCAGCCGCGGGAGAAACCGTTCCAAACGCGCCCGCCGCAGCGCCTTTTCGCACGCGGCGCCGTCGTCCGACCCCGGCGACGCCGCGCGCGCGAGCTGCGACGCAACCAGCAGCGCGTTCACCACGGCCTTGGGCGGCGCACTAATGTCGAAGGCGCCGGCCGTCGCGAGGGCGTTGGGAGCGTCGGCCCGCGCGCAGCCGCCGGTCACCGGCGCGCCGACCAAAGCGAGCCGCGACAGCAGCTCCGCCGCGGCGCACAGCGCCGCGCCGTCGAGCCGCTTCACGACGATGAGCGCGCTGTTGTCCTTGGCGGCGGCGCCCGTCCGATGGAGCGTGCTTGCTACGGCGTACGCGAGGCGCGCGTCCTCCATGGTCAACCGCAGCTGCTCGGCCTCGGTCCGGGGCGTCTCCTGAGTCATGGGCGTCGTATCGTTGATGGGCGGCGTCGCGCCGGCCTGGGCCGCGGCGGCACCCTCCCGCGCTAGAGTCGCTCGTAGTAACTGGGCCACCGCGCTCAGACAGGCCCCGACGCCCGCGGCGCCGCCGTCGGCGTTCTCGGGCCACCGCGCCACGCGGCCCAGATAGGGCGGGGCGCAGCACGTCGCGCAGATTTTAGCAAGAGCCCCGTTCTCGTTCGAGACGAGCTGGGGTCGGTCCCGGGCCGGGGCCGCGTCCAGCATGGCCTTGACGCACCCCAGCGCGGCGACGAAGCCATTTGGACTCAGCTCGTTGGCGCCTCCTGTACTCAATTGTGCGATCAGCGGCGCCCAGAGCTTTGCTGCTGTTAATCGCGCGCCGATCAGGGGCACCAGCGAGGACGAGTGGGCCAAGAGCCGCAGCGGCGCGTCCAGCAACCCGTAGCGCCGCGCCCCCAAGCGCCCGCCGTCCACGAGCGCCGCGCCGGCCAGTTCACCTGAACGGGAGCCCGCGTCCGAGTCGCCGTCCGAGTCAGTCTCGCGCTCCGCGGTACCTTCATAAGTTAGGACGCGCCACACGGCCTGCAGCGCCTTAGGCGCCGCCGCGGCCTTGAGCACGGCCGTCGCGACGGCGTTGGGGCCCTTGAGCGCATCGTCGGCCTCCCCCTTTTTCGCGTGGGCGTCGGCCCGGGCCCGGGCCGCGCGTAGGGCGCCGTCCAACAGTCCGCAGGCCGCGCTGAGGACCCGCGCGTCGTCGGAGTCCCCGTGCAGCGCCTTCTTGGCCGCCTCGACGCTTGTCAAAGTCGCGTCCGGGGTCAACGCGTCGGCCCGGGCCATGGCCCCCAGCGCGGCCAGGGCCAGGCCGCTCGAGTAGGGGCTCGCGTCTTGATTGACGATCTCGCAGCAACTGGCCCAGACGCCGCACGAGGCCAGGGCCCGCGCCGCGCCCGTCGACGCCGCGCAGCACCGCGCCACCGTTCGGAGGACTAACCGTCTCGCCGCGTCGTCCTGGGTCGACGCCAACAAGCTTGCTAAGCCTTGGGCCGGTGCGCTGGACGCATCGTCGCCCACGGCCTCGGCCACGGCCTTCTCCACGCGCCGTCGGAGCGCGAAGCGCTCCCGCACCAGGGACGCCACGGCATCGGCGCTCCGCAGGGCGGCGTCGTCGCTTTCGTCCGATATCGCCGCGAGCGGGAAGGGCGCCGGCATCCTCCAGTGGCCGTTCCAGGGCGGCTCCAGGAACAGCGCTAAAGCCCTCGAAGCATTGAGGGCGTCGTCACCCGAAATGCGGGCCGCCAAGGCTCGTGGCAACTGATGAGCCAACAAGACGTCCAGCGTGGCGGGCGTCGCCCGCTTCAACGCCGCTGTGGCGCACCGCAGGGCCGCCCGGCGAATGACGTCATTCGACCCGCACTCCTCCTCTAATAATCCTTTCCGCAGCGCCGCGGCCAGGGCCCACCGCGCGCTCGTGGCCACGAACGGTTTGGAGCTTTCGCCCTCGCGGTCCCTTAACCACGGCGGCGCCCGCACCAGCTGCGCAGCTAAATCTAAACATGCGGCCGCCGCGGCCGTGGCCTTATTCGACAGGGCCTTGTCGAGGACGCGGCAGCAGCCGCCCAACAATTTGGCGGGGGGGTCCCGGCCCTCCCGCGGGCCTCGTCTCCCGGCCGCGGCGGCGTCACACGCCCGTTCGCACACTTGTTCCACGCACGCGCCCCAGTCGTCACAAACGTCGGCGTCGGCGCAGGCGCCCAGCGCGTCCCGCAAGCTTGAGACGGCCGTGGACGGGCTCCCCGCGCGCCGCAGAGCATTTTTCGCCGCCTCCAGACCGGACGAAGGCGGCGGCGCCGGCGGCCGCGCCTCCCTTTTCACCTCCCGGGGCGGCGGCGGCGGCATCGTCTCCGACAGGACCATGTCTGAGGACGTGAGACGCCCCACGAAGCGCTCCAATCGCCCTCTAGGCGGCCCCGCGCCGCCGCAGCCCTCGTAGAACTTCATTTCCTCCGCCTCCTTCAATCGGTCCGCGTCCGTGTCCTGCACTAGAGGATGCTCCAGCAGCTCGGGCCAGGCCAAGCGCCGTCTCGGGTCCTTCCGCAGCAACCCGCTCAAGAACGACTCGAACCTTTCCGAAACATGCGAGGGAAACACCACCGGGTCTTTGACAATGTGGTTGATCAGTGAATAAATACTGTTCGTGTAGAAGGGCGGCTGGCCCACCAAGAGCTCAAACAAAATAACACCTAGACTCCACAAATCCACCGTGTGGTCGTAGGGCTGCTCCTTGACGAGCTCCGGCGCCATATATAATGGAGTGCCTTTTATGGAAGTCAACACAATGGTGTCCATGGACATGGCTCTGGCAAAGCCAAAGTCGCAGAGCTTCACGCGGCCGTTCGCGCCCAACAAGACCTGTGTGATCGACGCGTCACGTTGCACTCCGACGGACGCTGTATGGACATTCTGAGGCTTGAGGTCTCGGTGGATTATTCTTTGAGAGTGCAAATAGTGCAGGGCTTTCACTAATTGTCGGGCGATGTCCCGCACCGCTTCTTCCGGTAATGTTCCATCTTCTTCAAGTATCTCAAACAATTCACCGCGCGCGAACTCCGTCACGACGCAGAACTCCCTCTCCGTTTCAAAGTAGTCGAACATCTTCACGACGTTGTCGTGGTCCAAAGCGGACAAAATAGCGATTTCCTGCCGGAGGTTCCTGAGGTCTCGCTCGGACTTGCCAGGCTTGCCGATGAATTTCAGTGCGACCGTCTGCCCCGTGTGCTTCCGCCTCCCTTTGTAGACCTTCCCAAACGAGCCTTCCCCTATTCTTTCCAGTACAATGTAGTTGTCATGACTGCCGCTCGCGAAGGCCGGCTGCGCCGCCGCTTTGCCCATCTCTGCGGTTCTGGTGGGAGCTGCCCACTGCTTGTGGCGCGCGCAGCGGTGCTGCCGCTGCCAGGCGTCCCACGCGGGGCTATCGCGGGCGACCCGTGGCACACGTTGGTGGCTGGGCGCGGAACAGTGTTATGCGCGGTCCCCCGCATCTCAAATAAATCGAATGCGGGGCGGCGGGCTAGTGGGTTGATGGGTTCTACCGCGCACCCGAGCTCCTCCTAGCTACTGCTCCGACCGTGCGACTGTAGGATGTTATGAGTTGACCGTCCATGACGGGTTTTTGGGGAGAGAGGCCGGCGACGGATCAAAACTGCGCAGCACGCAAGCTTAACGGCACGTGCGAGCGTCTGCGATAGCGCACGCATACGCCATCGCTGCGAGCAGCGCGGAGGAGCACGAAAAGGACGCACGCCCAAGCCATGGCGACGCCGCCGCCGGCGCCGCCCAAGTCCAACGCGCGGCGCGACGCGCTTCTGAAGCTCGAGGCCTCGGTGCAGGCCCAGTGGGAAAATGAGGGCACGTTCGAGGCCGACGCCCAAGAGGGGAAGCCCAAGTTCTTCGTCACCTTCCCGTACATAGACCGGCGTCCAATGCGTGGAGAGAGAGGCGCGTGATGACACGAGAGAAGTGGGGTAGCGCCGCAGTTGTCCTGGGATTCCGCGAGTACGCGGATGAACCTTCCCGGGAGCCTGCGGTGCCGATGCCCGCGCCTCGCATTCTATGGATGTAGTCTGACGCCTCCTTAAGACAAACGAGAGAGGCGCGCGGCCCGACGCCATCGTAACACATGTCCTGCAGGTACCCGTACATGAACGGCCGCCTCCACCTCGGCCACGCCTTCTCTTTGACAAAAGCCGAGTTCGCCGCGGGCTTCAAGCGGCTGCGGGGTTATAACGTGCTCTTCCCCTTCGGCTTCCACTGCACGGGCATGCCCATCCAGGCCGCGGCCAACAAGCTGAAGGGCGAGATCCAACAGTTCGGGAACCCGCCCGCCTTCCCCGAGGAAACAGTGGAAGTGGCCCAGGAGGAGGATTCGCTGGCCAAGGAGATGGCTGCTTTAGGGAAGAAGGGCAAGGCCAAGAAGTCCAAGGTGGGGCAGAAGGGCGCCGGCACGTCGTACCAGTGGCAGGCCCTGGAGAAGATGGGCATTCCCTCGCAAGACATCGCGGCCTTCGCAGAACCGCATCGCTGGCTCGACTACTTTCCGCCCTACGGCGTGTCCGACTTGAAAAAGTTCGGCGCGTCGATTGATTGGAGACGCAGTTTCGTGACGACGGACAAGAACCCCTTCTACGACTCCTTCGTGCGGTGGCAATTTTTGAAGTTGAAGGCCGGGGACAAGATCGCCTACGGCAAGCGCGCGAACGTGTATGCGGTCAAGGACGCGCAGTGTTGTGCCGATCATGATCGCTCGTCCGGGGAAGGTGTGGGGCCCCAGGAGTACACCCTGGTTAAGCTTAAGGTGGTCGAAAAGCCTCCCTGTTTGGCCGCTTGCGGTGAGGCGGATGTGTTCTTGGTCCCGGCGACCTTGCGACCGGAGACCATGTACGGCCAGACGAACTGTTATGTCCTCCCGAGTGGCGACTACGGCGCCTTCCGGCAGGCCAGCGGCCAGATTTTCGTCATGTCGAAGCGGGCGGCCATCGGTCTGGCCCACCAGGGCGCATTCACTTCCAGAGATGACGGCCCCGACGACTTTTGGGGGTATTCCAAAGAGTGGGGCGCGTGTGACCAAGTCGGCGCCCTCTTCAAGGGCTCGGACTTGATAGGGTGCCCGCTCAAGGCCCCGCTCGCGACGTACGAGGTCGTGTACACCCTCCCACTGACCACCATCTTCATGGTCAAGGGCACGGGCGTGGTCACCAGTGTCCCGTCGGACGCGCCCGACGACTGGATCGCGCTGCACGAGTTGAAAACGGACGCCAAACTGCGCGCGAAATATTCGCTGGAGGAACGGCACGTGAACTTCGCCGTCGTGCCCATCATCAACATCACCGTCGAGGCGAGCGGGGAAGGAAAGGCCAAGAAGAAGGCCTGGGCCTCGGACAAGGCCGCGGAGTACTGGTGCGAGGAACTAAAAATCACGTCGCAGAAGGACGCCGCCAAATTAAAAGTCGCCAAGGGCGAGACCTACCTGAACGGGTTTAACTACGGTGTTATGCTCGTAGGAGCATACAAGGGCATGAAAGTGTCAGAAGCAAAAGAGCTCTGCAAGACGGAGCTCATAGCATCGAACGACGCTCTGTTATATTTCGAACCGGAGTCCCCCATCGTCTCTCGGGGCGGCGAGGACTGCATCGTGGCCCACACGGAGCAGTGGTACCTGAAGTACGGCGAGAAGGAGTGGCGCGACGCCGTTGTTAGACATGTCGACGAATCGTTCGAGGCCTACAACGCGGAATGCTTAGCGCGGTTCAAATATACATTGGGCTGGATGCGCGAGTGGGCCTGTTCTCGGCTCTTTGGACTGGGGACAAAGATCCCCTGGGACCCGACGTGGCTCATCGAGTCCCTCAGTGATTCGACGATCTACATGGCGTACTACACCGTATGCCACGTCCTCCAAGGGTCCGGGTCTACGAATCTAGATGGTGCCAACGAGGCGAACTTCCCCGCCTCTGCTTTAACCCCGGAAGTCTGGGACTACATCTACCAAACAAATGCCCCGAAACCCACTACTAGTATCCCTGATAATCTGCTGGAAAAGATGCGTTCGGAATTCCGGTACTGGTACCCCATGGACTTAAGAGTGAGTGGCAAAGATCTCATAGGCAACCACCTCACCATGTGCCTCTACAACCACGCGGCCATCTGGCCCGAGGAGGCCGCCACGAGATGGCCCAAGAGCATGTATACGAACGGCTTCGTGTTACTCGACGGGGACAAGATGTCCAAGTCCACGGGCAATTTTTTGATGCTGGATGAAGCGTGCGATTTATATAGTGCGGACGCGGTGCGGTTTGCTTTAGCGGACGCCGGGGATTCTTTAGAAGACGCGAACTTCGAGAGGAAACGGGCCGAGTCCGCGGTGACCATGCTCTTCGTGGAGGAGTTGTTTGCTAGAGCATCTATGCGCGATCCGACTATCGATAAGAAGGCCCAGTTGAATTTAAGAGATGGGGACCTCGCCTACTTTGTGGACCGGGCTTTTCAGAACGAGCTCGGGGCGCTCATTGCCCAAACGTTGGAATGTTACGAGGCCATGCGGTGGCGCGACGGCATCCAGGCGGGCGCCTTCGGTCTGCAACTGCTCAGGGACGCGTATCGGGACTGGTGCGCCAAGAGCAACGTCCCGATGCACGCGGGGTTGTTGGTCGAGTACGCGCGCGTCCAGGCGCAGTTGTTGGCGCCGGTGTGCCCCCACTTCGCGCACCACGTCTGGGTTGACGTCCTGAAGGAGACCACGGCTATCTGTTGGCCGGAGGAGCGGCCCGTGGATAAGGCACTCAGTAAAACGTACGGCTTCCTGCGGGGCGCGGCGCGGTCCCTGCGCCTGGACTCGGCCAAAGAATTGAAATCGTTGAAGGGCAAGAAACCGGTAGGAGCCTATGTTTATGTCGCGACGACCTACAACGACTGGCGCAAGGCCGTATTGCGGACGGCGCGGGACTTGTGTCGGGGGACGCTCGTCGAGAAGCGGGAATTATTGGGCGCCCTCAAGAAGGACCCCCAGTTCGCCAAGGACGGGCCCTTCGCCAAGCAGGCCAAGTTGGCCATGCAGTTCGGCTCGTTCCAGCACGATTTCGCCGTGGAGGTGGGTTTGGGGGCCTTCGACGACACGCTGCCCTTCTCCCAGATGGACATCCTCGAGCAGTCCAAGACCTACTTGCAACAGAGCATTTGTGGCGGGGACCTGCCCGTGACCATCGTCAACCTGGACGCGACGCAGGACGCGCCGGGGCCGGACAAGAACAAGAACAACGCGTCGCCCGGAAAGATCGCGCTGCACGTTTTTGCGGAGTGAGGTGCCTGCGACGGCGTGTCGTCGAGTAATGGGTTAGAACCTAGCTGGCTTGTTTCTTAGTTGTGGTCGTTAAAAAACGGGTTTTTTTATTTTTTATTTTTTTATTTTCGCAGCCTGTTCCGCCCGTTCCGCGGCGCCGGACAGTAACTGCGACCGCTCGGCTTCTGCTCCCGTGCTCTGTGACACTCCGCGGCGCGCCGACAGGAGCGACCGCTCGGCTTCCACTCAATTGCCGGCTGTGACACAAAGGTAATCAATGAGCTCGCCGCTCCACGCCGCAAGCTCTCCTACTGAGTACTACAGTTCTACAGAGAGTCAAGGTCTCAGTCCGAACGAACCGCTACTGACACCGCCATCAGCTGGTCAGAGATTTGAATCGTTGGACGACACCGTGTCGGCCGATGTCGAGGGTTGTGTTGCTTGAGGACCAACAATGCTTGCAACGATTTGACGGCGATTCACGTCTAGGCGGTTGGCACAGGCGGGCCTCTGTATCTGTGAGTGCTGCGAGAGGCTTTATTAGCGCGGCGCGTTTCGTTTTGACACAATGCAGACCGTGTGAAAACTCAGAAAAATCCAACGAAAAACCCGTCCGAGTCAATAATGGGGACGCTATCGAAAGACTACTGTACGCCGCTGCTAAGGGCTGGGGTCTTTAAACATAGAAACAGGACAACATATATACAACTCAGCCAACACGCCCGACCGCCTCCGCCACCGACGGATGCCCCAGCCGGTGCGACGCGTACAACAGGTAGCGGAAGCCCGTCGTCCGGTTAAGCGCGGCCGCCTGGGTCACGGCCCAGAGCCCCCAGAACAGGTGGTCCAGCGGCGCGAACACGTCCACCGCTTTCATAAAGCGATCGACGGCCGCCGGCTCCGCCGCGCCGGCACCGCGCGCGCGCAGCAGCGCCTCGACCCAGTCGCGCCGCGTTTCCTCCGAGGGATAGCGCTCGAAGCGCGGCGTCGCCGAGTCGTCCAGCCCGCCGCACCACTCCCAGAAGTGGTTCGCAACGTCGAAGGCGGCGTAGTTGGGCCCGCCGTACCTGCGCGGATGTAGAACGCAATCAATCCGGAACGCCCATTATAAGCTTCCGGTCAGAGTCGTCGGTCTCGCTCTAGCAATCGGTTCTAAACCGACCCATCCTGTCGTTTCCAATAGGGCCAGCCTTGTTACGAGTGCGATATGGGATGACGCAATGACGCGGGCGCTCGCTCGAGGTCGATGAGGCGGACTGTACCGTCCGCGCCGACCATGACGTTGTCCAGCGTGAGGTCGTTGTGCGCGAAGACGAGGGACGCGTCGAGGTCCGCTTGCGACAGCCGCGCCTCGGCCGCGTCCACGACGGCTCCGAACGCCGCGAAATCCCGGAAGCACGCGCACTCGCTCCAGAGCTTCGCGTCCTCAGCGTCGCGCGCGACCGCCGCAACGGTGGCGTCCGTCGCCGCCGCCGCGAGCCAGCCCCGTAGCGTGGGCCACAGACCGGGCGCATCGAGGTCGTGGCCGCTAGGTCCACATAATTCCGGCGGCGGAATAAAGGCGTGCAACGTCGCGACGGCCTTGGCGACCTGAGGATACACCGCGGGGTCGCTCACGTCCTCGTACGTCGTGTTGCGGTGGCCTTCCAAAAATTCTTCCACCCGCCCGTTGGCAAAATGACCGAGGCACCGCGGCCGCCCCAGGTGCAGGCCCGCCGCTTCGAAGGTCGCACCTTCGAGGTCCCGGTCTATTCCTAAATCTTCTCCGCCGCCGTAGACGCGGACCAAGACCGATACGTCCTCATCGCTTACGCGGAACATGTCACTGGTGCGGCCACCTACAACCCGTTTGACGCTTTTGCCATGATTTAACAGCTCGCGCACGACCGCCAACGCAGCCTCTGCGCCGTCGACGCGGCGCGGGACGCGCGGCGCGTCTGCAGACTGCGCGCGGCAGAGCCCGAAGCGCGTCTGGGGGTGCGTCACGGAAACGCGCTCGTCGCCGATCCGCACGGACCCTGCGCGCTCGTCGCCCTCGTACGACGCCCGCAGCTCCGAAAGGGACGGCAGCGCGAAGCCCCGCGGGTCGACCGACGCGCACAGGGGCAGCACCTCCTCGACCAGCGCCAGAGCCCGCTCGCCGATGGCCAGGGACGCCGTGAGGCCCGTGGACCGGATGCCGGCCACCGTGACGAACGCGCCGTCCCGCCGGATCACGTAGTCGCTCTGGTCCTTCGTGCCGGGTCTCAAACCGACGTAGCGGCCGCAGATCCCGGCGAAACTGACGACGCCGAGCGCCCGCCGCGCGGTTCGCAACAGCGCCGCCTCGGCCGTCGCCGAGCGGTCGTCGGCGGGCACCGTGCGCCCGGCGTAGGGCTCGGCCGTCGGCCCCACAATGACGTCGCCGTGCACCGTGCGCCACGCGTAGGCGCCGCGGCCCCGCTCGCCCAGCGGCACGCCGCCGACCGGGCAGGCGATGAACAGGTCGCTCGCGCCGAGCACCACGAAGTCGCCCCGCCGCGGCGCCACCTCGAATTTTGGAGGACGGCGCCCCCGCAGGGTGGAGTCGACGTCGTCGGCCCAGAGGCCGCCGCAGTTCACGAGCACGCGCGCCCGCAGCGCAGATGCGGCGCCGGCCCGCGCGCCGCGGCGCTGCCGCAGCTCGAGCGTCCACACGTCGTCCAAGGCCGCCCCGACGACCTCCTGCCCGAGGCGGAGCTCCGCGCCGTTCGCGCGCGCGTGGAGGGCCCACGCGATGGGCACGCACCAGGGCTCGACCGTGACCTCGTGCCGCACATGCACCCCCCGCGTGGCGCCCCGGGCCGCGAGGCCCGGCAGGCGGCACCGCGCCTCGACGGCGGCGCCCGAACCCAGCGCGTCGGCCGCGGCGCCGTGCGCGGCTTGGAGCTTGTCGAGGGCGGCGTGCTCCGCCGCGCCGTAGGCGACGTACACCGCGCCCGTGGCCGCGTGGGGCACGTTGTGCGCGTCGTAGGCGTCGCGGTTCAACTCGGCGGCCCGCTTGAGGCAGGCGTGCTCCACTGTGCCCGGCTCGCAGTCCGCGGCCGTGCAGGCGATGCCGGTATTGCCGCCGCTCGCGTGGCTCGAGGCCAACGCCGCCTCGCGCTCGATGAGCACGCACCGCCGGCCGGCGAGGGCGCAGGCGCGCAGCACGCCGCAGCCGACCACGCCGCCGCCGATGACTGCGACGTCGTAGGGTTCAGCCATGTGCGGTGTTGCTCCCCGCGCAGCGAGGCAGCGGTGCAGCGATGCCCAGCGAGGCGGCTACTGTGCACTCCTTAGCAGCTGGCAGGAGCAATGCTGCATGACAGCTGCTCGTAAGATCTCTCAGGGTGCGAAGCGGCGGTATTATTGTCGACATGACATTGTCAGCGTCCTCACGGGTTTCCCGGACGGGTTTTGTCTATCCAAAACGCGAGCTCGCAGTACCGCGAGGTCAGGCATTTACCAGAGTAAGCTCATTTTCGCGTGGGAACTCGTGACGTCATCCGTGGGGAATAGCAAGCCACAGCTCTTGTGAATCACTGACTGATAACATTGATCATCACAAGAGCTGAATACCATGCCTCCGCGGCCCGTGGAGGAGCCGCAAAACGAGGAGGAAGAAGAGAAAAGCGAGGAAGTCGAGGAAAGCGACCTGCAATTGGACGCTCTCAGTGACTTCACGCGCGGCACGCTTCCGCGCGACGTCTTCGAGATGGCGTTCAAAGGTCTCCGCGTCCGCGTGATGACGGGCAACATCACGGATGCCGACGCTACTGCAATCGCCGTCGGGCGTATAGAAGTATTGGCCCAGGAGGACGGCTTCGGCCCGGGCGACTCAAGGGAAGAGGTGGCCCGCCAGATCTGGGCGCGCCTCGAGAGCCTCGAGGGCGAGCTCCGGGCGAGGCTCGACGCGGAGCCTAAGGAGGGGTAGAGTAAGATCAAGCTGCCGAGGGAGTTGACAAGACTCTTTGAAACAAGGGTAGTTTATGCAACAAAACGGGGCGGACGTCACACGTTGTCGAGGCCAGTTGACCGGGACTCTTTGAACACGGTGAGATTACAACAAAGCGGGGGGGCTGTGGCGCCGCACGCTGCCGGCGGCGCCGCAGGGAACCATCTAGTTGAACTCCTTGAAGAGGCCCGGGATCTCGTACGTCGCGACGCGCTCCAGGAGCGTGTACATGACCGGCTGCTGCTGGATAATCTCCTGGATCCAGAGGCCCACGCAGGCGAGCATGGCCAGACGGCCGTTGTTGAGCTCGCGCACTTCCTTCTTCAGGTAGTCCTCGTCCGAGAGTTTGTCCTTGGTCCAGGGCGAGACGCCCTCGATGTTCGCGTACGAGCCCGGCACGTAGCCGTCCTTCATTTGGAAGTCCGTCGGCTCCCAGCCGGGGAAGGACGCCGTCTCGACGGCGCCGATCGCAAGCAACACCGGAGCGAGGATGGAGCTCTGCTGGAGCGTGCCCTGGAAGGCGAAGATCGCCGGCACGTTGCCCTGGGCGAAGAGCATGGGGTGCCAGACCTCGGCCACGAGCATGCCCGTGATGGCGAGCATCGCGACGCGGCCGTGTTTCAATTCAGCTTCGCGGTATTTGACCATTTCGGCCGGGGACGCGCGCTCGGCGAAGCCGAGGGGGTCGAAGTCGAAGCGCGACGCCTCGTTGCCCGGGATCATGTTGCCCGGCAGGCCGTAGGCGAACTCCGTCGACGACGGGTTCTTGAGGTTCGCCGCCGCCATGGCGGTGGCGGCCTTGGGCGCGGCGGGCGCGACGAGGGCGGAGGCCGAGGCGGCGAGGGCGACGTACTTGAGGTTCATGATTGTTTTGGGCCTGCGTGGCTTGGACGTCAACGCGCGCGCGTCGGACGACGTCAACGAGCGCGCGGTCGACAGGGCGGTGCGCCGTTAGTGTGTAGCGCGCGCGAGCAGTGCGCGCGGTATCGTGCGGTACTGCGGCGCTGCTTTGCGAGCGATTGCAAGCATCGCTGCCGCTGCTGTGCAGCCGTGTGTACGATTAAGCTGCGCGTCGCCCGTTTTGCGCGGCGTCTTCGCGTTCCGTTGCTGCATGCATTGCAGCAGACGTGTTGCGCGAGTCGCGGAGACCTTTCGTTGCGTTTGCGACGCTGGACGCACGTTGTGATGAGAGTATGATGTTGTGGAATGATAGACACAATCGCGTGGCATTGTTGAATGTGCGGGTTTTTCAACTCAGCCGCCTCTTGGGCGTTGGCTTTTTGGCTGGCATCTGGAGGTCTGTTACTCATGGTTTGTAGCCTTATGACAAGTATAAGGAAGATGACGAATTTGCGCGCGGGTTTCACGCATGTTATTGGCTAGTGTTGTGGCAGCACACAGCAGTGCGAGCAGGTGTGGCAGCTCTGGAGAGCTGTTAGTGGTCAAGCAGTGCGAGCGTGTTCTAACCTCGCAGCGCCAGCCAAAGGCAAAACGCCAGCAAACGCCAGTCAGCTTGTGAGAGCTTGTGGAGAGCTGTGCAGCCAGGCACAGCGCTATACGTACACAGCGCGGCTAGAAGCTGTACGCCAGTCGCCGCGGCAAGAAACCACCATGGCCGACAGCACCGCCGCCGCGACCCAAAAGCTCCTGGAGGCGGAGCGCCAAGGGCACCGGGCCGCCAAGCGGGCCGCCAAGCTGGCCGCGGACCAGGCCAGGGGCCTCAAGCAAGCTTTGGATGCTGAAAGACAAAAGACCGCAGCGGCCGAGGAAAGAGCGCGCCACTTCGAGGTCGCGCTGTTCGAGGAACGCGCGTGGTCCGCGAAAGCGCTCCAAGAGCAGCGCGCCGAGTGCCTCGAGGCCGCCGTGGAGGTCGCCCGCGAGCTCGCCGCGCGCCGGCCGCAGGCGTCGGCGCCGGGCCCGGGGCCGCCCGCGCGGCGGGCGTCCTCGCACGCGACGGAGCTCGCGCGCGGCGCGCCCTCGACGTGGTCCGAGGCGGGGCAACGGGCGTCGGTCTTGGGCGTCGGCGTCCTGTTCCGCGCCCGGCAGCTCCGGGCGCACCACGGCACGATTCTGGAAGGGGGCCACGGCGGCCCGCTGAAGGAGACGTTGACTGCCATCGCGCACCCGTACGGCGGCGCGCCGCCGCTCTCGCCCGCGGAGGCGCTGCCCGCCGCACTGGCCTGCGTCGACTTTTGCGTGGTGGCGCTCCCGGCGTTGCTCGACTCGGCCGCGGCGCCGCCGGACGACGCGGGGTACCTGGCGTCGATCAAGTCCGCGGCCTCGACCGCGGCCGCGTCGGTCGCGTCGACGGTGGACCAGGTCCTCTGGGAGGAGGAGAACGTCGACTTATCAACGCTGGCGCGGCCGGCTTTGCAAAACCAGGTGGACTCCATGCTCGCCGCGGGGCCGCTCACGCCCCACAAGAGCGAGGAGCGGGACGGGACGAGCCTGTAAGTGTGTCATTGTTATTTTTCGCGTCGATGGCGTTTAGTTGCGTCTTTTTCCGAGGGGTTACTGGGGGCGACCGTCGCGTCCTCGTCCCTCGGACTTTTGTTACGGTGCTAGCCTGAGGCCCAGTGACCACGGCCAGCCACGCCGCCGCCGCCATGGATTGAAATAAGATTAATTAGCAAGTTACAGGGGGCCGTCACTGCGGCGCGAGCATGCGCACGAAGAGCTCGTACGTCGTCCACGTGATGGCCACGCCGGGCGACTGGGCCAGCGCCCGCACGGCCGCCCCCCGGTAGAAGCCGATGGCCCCGTCGGCGCGCCAGATGTGCGTCGCCGCGTCGTGAAACCCGGCGAACGCGACGCCGTTCGGCCGCGTGCACAGCGTCGCCATACCCCGCGCGCTGGGGGGGGGCGCCGCGGACGCGGCGCCCAGCGAGCAGGTCAGGTGCTGCGTCTGCAGGCGCGTCTTGACCACGTCCAGCGGCGTCGTCGCGAGCGACGCGACGGCGCCCGCGAGGCCGCCGCACGCCAGGAGCGACCCGACGCCGAGCGGTTCCTGACCCCGCTTCAGCTTGGCCTTGAGGGCCTCGTTCGCGGCCACGCTGACGCACCCGTAGGGGATGTTCATCGCCAGGGTCGTCGGCAGCGACCGGTACAGCCCCTGTAACCCCCCGTGCTGCATGGAATGAGTCCAGGCGTCCCACAAACCGCGGTGGTGGCCCAGCTGGAGCCGCTGCTTCAGCACGTCCGCCGGCGTCATCAACGCGTCGTGGCCGATGACGGCGACGGCGCCGGCGAGCGCATTCGTGGCGTGCGAGGGCGTTTTTTCCGTCATGCGCACGGCCTCGAAGGCCCCAAAATATAATGCGTGGGCCGGCGCGCAGGCCAGGGACACAGCGGAGACGCCCCGCCACAGGCGGCGCGCGCCGGTGCCGGTGGTGAGTCCATCATTTACCAACTGCCGGGCGTGCTTCAGGCAGAAGATGTCGGCCACCTGCGTCCGCCCGCAGCTCCCGACGCACTGGGCGTGGGTCTTCACCGTATCCAGCGGGAAGACGAAGAGGTGCTCCGCCAGGCCGGCGCCCGAGCCGGCCACGAGGTGCGTGGCGAGGGGGATGCCGCGGTCCGGGTCGAACTCCTCGAGGTAGTCGAGGTCGGCGTCGGAGGCGTCGTCGGGCGCCATGCTTGGCTGGGCGCGGCGCCAGCGCGTTTGAGCGAGAAAGCGCGCGAGAGCTTTGGAGTGGTTTTGAGCGCAGCGAGGCGCGCGGTTGCGGCGGAGGCGTGGCCTAGGGCTTGTTGGCTGCACAGAGAGCACTACTACGCTGTCCGTCGATCGCTCAGGCCGGAGAGCGCGGCATACACGGCGGCAGATGGAGACAGCTTTCGACGCTCCCTAAAGTGCGGGGTTTGACGCAAGATGAAATTTTTTTCGCGGCGGAAGGCGTTTTCCTGCGCTGATCGGTGCTCGGACAGTCGGGATGAGGGGTGGGAACCGGGACTGCAACACCTTGTTTTGGAGATGTGGCATTATTAGAGAAGTGAAGGTTGGCCTCGTGCTGCTCATCAAGCCGCGCTGCAAGCAAGATAAACAGCAGTAGGAGAGCCTGCTTAATACCGTCGATCAGCCACGGGTAAAAAAAAGCAAAGCAGCACCTCTACGTGGTCTCCCAGGCCATAACATAACAGCGCTAGGGAAGCCAGATATAAGCGCCACAGCCCCTGAAGCGTCTTGCCCCTGCGTTGCCAAGTGACCAGGCCCGATATAGCAGGCGTGTAAAAAAGCCAGAGGCGTTGCACACAGCGCGCCAAACCCGCCCGAGCCGATCCGGGAACGCGAACGACCATCAACAACAAAATGGCCCTCCTGGCCGACACGCCCGTCTCCTTGCCGGTGACGACCCCGGCGGACGAGACCTACACCCTCGCGCGGGACGCCGCCGCGCGGGCCATCGCCGCGGCCGCCCACAGCCCGCCGAGCGCGTCGAGCTACGGCAATGCCATGCCCAAGCGGGCCCGCGCCGGCTCGGGGCCGCGGAGCCGCGCGCCAAGCGTCGACCAGGCGCCGTCGCTGGCGGCGCGGCTGCGGGCCGCCTCCGAGCTGGAGCGCGCGGGCCTGGTCACGGGCGCGCAGAAGGGCGCGCTCCGGGACCTGGTGATGAGCGGCGACGCGGCTTTGGGGGGCGCGCTTGACGACTACCACTCCGGCGACGCGGCCCCGCTCGAGCGCCTCGTGAAGCAGGGCCACCTCGACCGCGCGGCGAAGGCCAGCGAGGGGCGGCCGCGCGAGGGCTCCATCGACCTGCTCGCGGAGCTGGACCTCGACTCGACGGCCGAGGTCCTCTTCGCCGCGCGGAAGTTGCCGCCCTCGGCGGAGCTCTACGGCCACGACGACCAGCTAATGGGCTTCGACATGGAGATGCCCTCGCTCGCCTCGGGTCTACTGGGGGACGACGACCTCTTCTCCGAGCGCAAGCGCCGCGCGCGCCTGGGCAGCATCTGCAGCTTCGGCAGCGCGACCTCGGATTGTGGCGACGAGCCGCGGCGGCCGCGCTGCGACTCCGTGGCGTCTTTGGCGAGCGAGCCCGACCGCGCGGTCGTACCACCGCCGCGCCAGCAGCGCACGGCCGCGCGCCACGCGCTCCAGGCCGCGCCGAAGCGGCGGTCGCGGCGCGACGACCGCGCCCGGCCCGCGACGGACGCGCACCCCGGGCCGGACCAGCCGGTCGCGCGGTACCGCGGCGTCGTGGCGGCGACGGTGGCGGACCCGCCCGGGGCCCGCCTGCTGGACCCGGGCCCGGCGCCGGCCTACGAGCTCCTGGTGAACTTCCCACGGGCCAAGTCCCGGTCGCAGATCCACTGCGTCATGTGCGGGCGCCGCCCGCGGGACGCGAACCCCCGGGAGCCGCCGCCGGAGTGCGCGGCGTGCCAGCCGCGCCTCCCGCGCCTGGCCCCGGGGGGGGACGCCCGCGACGACGTGGCCCCGGGCGAGGAGCGGCTCCTGGGCGGGAGCGTCATCATCCCGCGCCAGAACAAGGACGTGTGCCGCGAGTGCGACAAGGCCCTGTGGCGTCACCGGGCCAGCGACGTCCACTTCAAGTGGTGCAAGGGCTGCAAGCGCTTCCGCAACCTCGTGGCCTTCGCGGAGAAGCTCGCGGCGTCCAAGTGCGACCGCTGCCGCGAGCGCGGCCGCCAGGGCTACATGCGGCGCAAGGGCGGCGGGCCCTCGCCGCCCTGCTCACCGCGCTAGGCCCGCCCCCCACGTTCCCGCACACCACAAAAACGAATACCCCCCGCCGCTGGGCCCGCCTCGCGGGGGCGGGCCGCCGGCGACCACCCCCTAAATAACTTGATCATGACTCGTATAGACCCGGCGTCTAGATCCGGCGTCGGCGCGGGCGCGCCGCTACCGGCGCGCCTGGCGGTCCGTCGAGTCCACGCCCGTCGTGTACCACCAGCTCATGAGCGACCACGCGAAGAGGCAGATGACCGCGAAGGTGATCAGGGCAGCCTTCTCCCCGTCCTCGACGTGACCGCACGTGTCCCTTAGCTTGAAGTCGGCCTGCTTCGTGCCCTGCGAGTCCTGCATGCTGCGGCGGTTTATGGCTGTTGTTTGCCGGTGCTGCCGGTGCGAACGGCGTCCGTGCGGCGGAGCTCACCCTTGGACTTGGACTCCTCAAGCGGCGCTTGGCCGCGGGCAGCCCTTTCGCGGGTCCGCGAAGCGGTAGCGTGCCTTACGCCGTTGTTCGGCGAGACCTGCCCTGCTGGCGGTGACGTTTTGAGGGCTTTGGTTCAGTCTTTTTACCTTGAAATGTGATGAATTCGTGCGGGTTGCCTCGCTGCGGCTCCAAGAGATTTCTGGACCGGACGACACGGGAGATGTCGCCCCTTTGTCCCTAAATATCGACTCGTCGCAGGGTGCCCTATAGATACCGTAGATTTTTTTTCACAATATTAATCCCTGGACCTCGGTGACGCGCATATCAGCCGAAAATTTGCGCGCGAAGTAGAACTTCGACCGTGCCGTCTTCTCCACTTTTTGCCACTGAGCCACCGTGTTGAATGTGTTAGGGTGTCCTCCAATTATAACACTCCGGTCGACGTAGGTCAGCACGGTTCCCGTCGTCTCATTGTGCAGATTGTGCCTTGAGAGCACGTCACTGAACGTGGAGGAACATAGAACTCCTTACCCGTACTCGACCTCGAGCATCGCGCTCACGAGCGACGCCGTCGAGAAGGGCGTCACCGTGCGCTTGTTGCGGCCGAAGCGGTCCCGGCCCAGCTCGCCCGCGCGCGCGAAGACCGCCTCCTCCAGGCTCTCGCCGGGGTTTGCGGGCGGCGGCGCCGCGTACGTGGCATACGAAGCCAGAGACGCCCGGTCCAGGCCGCGCGGCCGCCCCGACCGCGCCGCGTCGCGCAGCCGCACGTCCTGCTCCTGCTGGCCGTCCGGCCGCCCCCGCATCTGCTCCTTGATCGTCTCGCGCAGCGCCCGGGTCGTCCGGCCGTCGGGCCGCGTGAAGTCCTCCTCGTGCGCGCCGATCTGCACCGTGCGGCCGCCCGTGTGGGCGAGGTCGGGCACGACGCAGGGGTCGCGCGCCGTGCGCCAGGCGGCCCCGTCGGCGTGCGGCGTGTGCATGCCCGACGCCATCTTGTCCAGGTAGGGCCCGCGCACGCGCCGTACCACGACGGCGGGCGAGGACATGGTCCGCGGGTCGAAGAGGAGGGGCCGGGGGAAGGGCGGCGGGTCCCGGGGGCCCGGCGACCATGGGGTCCTGGGCAGCTTCCCCTTGGGACGCGGCCTCGTGTTGTGGCTGCAGCGGTGGAGGCGATGGATAGAGCTGTGCTCTCCGGGCAGCCAAGGCAGCCAGCGCTAAACAATTGCTAAACTCGAGAGGCCAGCGCCGCGCGCCGGATCCCTCTCTGCAGGGGCCGAGGGGTCGACATTCTACCACCTCGGCGACATGGAGCTTGTTTTTATTCGCGTCCCTAAAAACAACAACGCGGGTTGCAGGTCGCGCTGCGCTGCTCTCTGTCAGACTTGTACAGAGGTAAGAGACAGCGAAGTCAGCAACCGAGTCCAAAAAACATCACTGGTGCGATAGTTGTCGATAGAGAGCATTGCTTCCGAGCACTGCAGTCGATTCACGCTGCAGCGCAGTGACTGCAACCTCATCCTCTCATCGCCTACTCGTGCGCAAGCCGTGGAGAGCCCGAGGCGCGGACCACGTCGTCGTCGCGGCGTGCCAGCGAGCCGCCAGCAGTCGCGCTCGACTGCTTCGCTTGACGCGAGCGAGCAAGGAGAGACAGCGCTCGACCGCTTCGCTTGACGAGAGCGAGCACGGAGACCCACGCCGCACCGCGCGCAGGCCACCATGCTCTTCAAGAGCGCCCTCAAGTCCGCCTTCGCGGCGCACGCGCCGCTCACGCGCACGAACCTGGCCGTGGGCGACTCCATCCCGGCCGGCACGACGCTTGTCTCCGAGTTCCCCAACGAGCTCGTGGATATGCCCGCGCGCCTCGCCGGCAAGCGCACCATCGTGGTGGGCATGCCCGGCGCGTTCACGCCCACTTGATCCGGAAAGCAGGTCCCCGGCTACTACGCTAAAGAGGCGGAGTTAAAGGCCGCGGGGATCGACGAGGTGCTGTGCTACTGCGTCAACGACATGGCCGTGATGCAGGCGTGGTTCGACGACATGGGCATCAAGCCCTCGTCCATGGTGACGCCGCTGGCGGACCCGACGCGCGCCTTCACCAAGGCCCTGGACCTCGAGATGGAGGGCACGCCGCCCCAGTTAGGCTACGTGCGCACGAAGCGCTACGCCGCCGTTTTTGATGATGGCAAGTGCACGAACCTCTTCGTCTCGGCGGCGCCCGGCGACCCGGCGGGCGACGACAACCCGACGGCCTCGCTCGTGGAGAACGTGCTCGCGAGCCTCTAGGCGGCGACCCGGCCCTGGTCCTCCACACAAAACTCGCTTTGTACCAATGACGTGCTGCGCCCCCGGGACCCGTCCCGGCGCAGAACCGACACCCCGCACCGCGAGTGGTCTGTGGAACTTCCAGGGTTTGTTTAAGACGGTCCCTTATTTGCATCTTCCGGTCCGCAGCCTAGCGTGGCGTTCGGTCGTCTTACTCCTCGATGGCGTTGTTATTGTAGAGGGGTATTGGCGGCCGCGACCGTACGGTCCATACATCAAAGGCGACACCCACCGTCAGTTAGACTCTTGCTTCTATAGAAAGCCACGGAAGGGGCGGGGCGGGTTGAAGGTCGGGGTTGAGGGCGGACGTATCGATAAACCCGCGCTAATAATTTGCCCGGCAGATTACGCAAATCAAGAATACAAGACCGGCTCACCTATATTCGTTAGCGGGTTATAGGATTATAGCTTATTGATTAGCCTAGAGGGGACGACCGCAACGATGGCGCGGCGCCTCTGCGCGGCCGCGGCCACAATCATTGTGTTGGCATGGCTGCAAGCCGCCGACGTCCCTCTCGCCAGCCGACTTTTAAGCCGTCGCCGGGCCCGACGTTGAAGCCGACTTCCCGCCCGACGCGTAAACCGACGCCGAAGCCCTCACCGGGCCCGACGCCCAAACCGTCGCCGCTACCGACCCAAGCGCCGACCTTCCAGCGGACCTTCCCCGTCGCGGTCCTCGAGGGCGTCTCGGCCGCCGAATTTAATGATGACCCCCTCGCGAAGCCGACGTTCGAGCGCGCCGTGGCCAACACGGTCCCGGGCTCGACGGTCAAGGCCGCCACGGCCGCGCCGCTGGCCACGCCGCTCGCGCCGGACGCGGCGGGCGGCCTGCGCCGGCGCCTCCAAACCAGCGACGCGTGCAAGGTCGACTTCACCGTCATGTCGCCGGGCGGCACGGGGCAGCAGGCCTTCGTCTGGGCGCTGCGGGACGGAACCTTCGCCCGGAACTTCAACGCGGTGCGCGGCCGGTCGCCCGCGCACCGCGGCGCCCGGGTCGCGGAGGACCGCTCGCGCGAGGAGAACGGCGACGACCCGGCGGCGACGACGAAGAAGAGCGGGGGCGGCGGCGGCTCGGCGCCCCTGCTCCTCATCATCCTCGCGGTCGTCGGCGCGTGCATTTTGTGCGCCGCCGCGGGCGCGTGCGTCTACGCCCGCCGGGCGAGCAAGGACAAGGCGCGCGCGACGGCCGCGTACAGCGCCCAGCGGCAGCGGTCAAGCGAGGAGGGCGGCGCCTTCGGCATCGGCATTTCGCGGAGTTTTTCAAGAGACGAAGAAAGGGCCAAGGAGGAGGACTTAAGGGGCTCGATGGTGCTCTCGAACAACGTCGACCCGCGCATCCTGGGCCTGATCAGCTCGCGGTCGTCGAACGCCATCATGGAAAGCGACGAGCCGCTCGCGGCGTCGCTCCTGGGCGCGGGGTCCAGACGCACGACGGCCGGCGCATCGCGTGGGACGAGGTCGGGCGGCCCGCGGGCGAGACGGACCCGCGCGACGGCTGGGCGACGTGGTCCGAGGCGGACCAGGGACGCTACGTGCGCCGCCTGCGCGAGGACGGCGGGTTGGAGCTGGCCGACGCGCGGGACGGCTTTGAAGTCCGGGGCGTCGACAAGGACCTGCGGGGCTGCCTCGGGCGGTCGGCGCGCTGGCCGGCGCGGCGGCGCGTCGGGGAATTCAGAAGGCGGCTGAACTTGTTAAGGGGCCACTGGCGCGACGGAAGGGTGCAGGTCGAGGTTTAAAGAAGTTGCGTGCTGGAGACGTGCGCGAAGGAACTGTCGTCGCTCCCCGACGGCCAGTGGCGCTGGCCCTTCTTCTTCAAGTTTGTGGGCGAGGCCGGCCTGGACGCGGGCGGGCTGGGGCGCGACGCTCTGCGGCTGGCGAGCAACGACCTGTTGTCTATCGACTTCGGGCTGTTCCGCCACGCGACGGACGACGCCGCGACCTACACGGTGTCGGACGACGCCACCGTGCGCAGCGACCACGACGGCGGCCTCGCGACGTTAGCTTTTGCGGGCAAGCTCGTGGCCAAGGCGCTGCTGGACGGGACGCACCTGGACGCGCAGCTGAACCCCGTGCTGCTGAAGCACGTGTGCGGCGCCGCCGTGACGCTGGAGGACCTCCAGGACTTGGACTGGCCGCTGTACTCGTCCTTGGCGCAGTTGGTCGAAATCGACGTCACGGACCTCTGCCTCACATTTTCCGTCGAGTCGCACAATTACGGCGTGGTCGAGACGCGGGAGCTCGTGCCCGGGGGCAGCGACAAGGCCGTGACGGATGACAACAAGCACGAATTTATTGCGTTGCGCTTGCGCGAAGGACTCTTCGAGCATCATGGCGGCCTTCGACTTTGTGCTCGAACTCGGTGACCAGACCTTTTCAATGTATTGAACTTAAGTGACTATAAATTTATGGCAACTACTACCCTAGCGCGCCGGAGTATTCTATTCTATACCCCCTGGCGCGTGGACCGCTACTTGACCGGTGGCGGCATCCGAGTCGGTAGAATAGTTCATACAAAGCATTATAAACACACACACTAGTCGGTACTTTCGCTTCGTCCCCGCATAAACCCGCTCACCAACTTCGTCGCCGTCGTGAACGAGGGCAGCCGCTGCGCGCGCGCCTCGCCCACCACGTCGCGCGCCGCGGACGCGACCTCGTTTCCCCGCGCCGCGACGCCGGCGGCGAAGCGCATGACCTGGGAGGCTCTTCTGGAAGCGGCCGCGACGACGCCGGTCGCGCGTTGGGACCGCCGCTCGGCCCAATTCTGGGACCCGGCGAGGACGCGTAACGCGACCAACCCATCGTCAAAGGCGACCACCACCGCACACGGCGCTAATGGATCCGGAGCGAAGGCCAATAGGGAGAGCGTGGGCGCCTCGCCCGGCGGCGCGAAGAGCTTGGAGTCGACGCGCCTCATGACGACGAGAGACGGCAGGGCCCGCACCTCGACGCCGGACGGCGCCACGACCACCAGCACGTCGCCGAGCGGCCCACAGACCTGGGCCGAACAGACCGCGGACGCCACGCAGACCTCGGCGACGCAGCCCCCGTTGACGTCGTGCACGTCCAGTAACGTGGAGGGCCCGACCGGTCTAGCTAACGCGACCAGGGCCAGGGGGCCGCTCAGGCCCACGAAAAGGGCGGGCGACGTCGAGGGCCGGCCCGCCGCGAGCTCCCGGAGCACGGCCCCGTCCCGGAGGGCGTGGACGAGCGT
>Ga0302122_10000242_pt1 | contig 32018 bp, 21 predicted proteins | sample CB21_SCM_MG_FD_203115 | JGI IMG/M metagenome (GOLD analysis project Ga0302122, IMG submission 203115) | Marine microbial communities from Western Arctic Ocean, Canada - CB21_SCM | ecosystem: Environmental > Aquatic > Marine > Oceanic | place: Canada: Western Arctic Ocean | collected 2017-09-28 | reverse complement strand
TCTCGATGACCGATTATGGTGCTAACTTAATTTGGGAGCTCATTTATTTCACTCTACCTACCCGGGAAGATACCAAAGTCTATTTTTGGGCCTTCGGGCGGCCGCGGGACTTTCAAAACAATGTTCATTTATGACGGGCACATAGTGTTAGACATTCTACCCATACGTTCTAACTACGGTGGCCGCGGGGTGTCCCAATAAGTCAGTATTGGGGTGATCGCGGGCAGCTCCGCGATAGGCGCCTGCAAAAAAACGCAGCCCTGCAAAGAGATTCACTGCTGCCAAGATAGACTGGTCCGACGTCTGTCTCGAGGTGTCCCGGCCTCATTTTGCCGATTATCTGATAGACCCTGATAGACCGGAGTACCGGCTGCACGGGCGGGTTTTCGCCATTTTGCTCAGAGGTCTCCCGAAGGCCTCCTGGGGGACCTCTCCCCAACAGGGCCTCGCGGGGAGGGGGCGGACTTTAGCAAACAAAGGCTAAAGTGGCTGAAGCCCTCCGATGAAGTGTTGGCGGCGGTCGTGGAATTAGCCCCGGTACGCTGCGCTAGACACTGTTTACTTGCCTTGCACATCTTCCAGACGCCTGTGAAGTCCGTGGCTTGTCTCTGGACGACCGCGCGGTCCCGCAGCGAAACGACAAGCTCAAACCAATAACACCTGCTATGACTGCCTTCGCGGCGCGCGCGCTAGCCCGCCCGGGCGTCGGCTGGGCGATCCGGGCCGTGAGGCCTGCCCGCAGCATCTCCTCCGCGCTCGTGCGGAGCGCCGCGCCCGCGCTCGTCGCGCGCGCTTCACCCTCTTGCGGTCACCTTGGAACGTGCACCGGCCCGGCCTGCGCGCTCGCCGCGCGGCGGCCCCTCTCCTCGGCGCCGAAGAAGGACGAGGGTTCCGGCATCACCCAGAGCGGCATCGAGGGCACGTCCTGGAAGGAGATCTCGGACCGCATGTCCCAGGTCCTTTTTTTGACGGACATCTGGCGGGGCATCTGGCTCACGGGCGAGGTCGTGTCCAAACCGAAAGTGACGATCAACTACCCCTTCGAGAAGGCGCCCATCTCGCCCCGCTTTCGGGGCGAGCACGTCCTGCGGCGCTACCCGTCCGGCGAGGAGCGGTGCATCGCGTGCAAGCTCTGCGAGGCGGTCTGCCCCGCGCAAGCCATCACAATCGAGGCCGAGGCGCGCGAGGACGGCTCGCGCAAGACGACGCGCTACGACATCGACATGACCAAGTGCATCTACTGCGGCTACTGCCAGGAGGCGTGCCCCGTGGACGCCATCGTCGAGGGTCCCAATTACGAATACGCCGCCGAGACGCACGAGGAGCTCATCTACGACAAGGAGAAGCTCCTGGCGAACGGCGATAAGTGGGAGGTCGCCATCGCGAAGAACCTCGCGAGCGAGCACCACTACCGCTAACTTAAAAATCTGTACTACATAGTTACTATCTTGAGGACTCCGTAGCCGCCGCGGCGGCCTCCAATGATGCTTCTCGCACCCCGTCGACCAGCGACACGTGGTCGCGCGCGGCCTGTGCAAGTTCTTCACCGACCTTCGCCGCGGTGTCCAGCGCCCGCGCAACTAATACATCATAGGCGTCGGTTTGCAATGGTCTTTCTCCTGTTAGATCTGTCCACAGCACCTCGCCGAAGAACGGGAGCGACGCCACGTCCAGCGCGACGCCGCGCCGCGCCTCGGCGCGCGTCGGGTCGACGAGCGTCGCGCTTACGACCGGCGCGCCGACGCGCGCCGCCGCGACGACGCCCCGGAGGAAGATGCCCGCGTCCACGAGCGCCAGGCCGGCGGCGTTGATCGCCGCACATGTGCCACCGCCGTCGTCGCACGTCACCAGGATGTGGATTTTGATCAGCGACCGCGGGTAGCGTTCCGAGATGAGCGCCGGCTCCAGGGCGCGCCGCACGGCCGTTTCGAGGTCCCGCCCGTCCTGGCGCCGCGGGCCCGACCGCGCGCCGATGGTCGCAAAGGGCGCGTACGTCGCCGACACCTCGAGGCAGCACCTATCATGTTTCTCGTCACTCCGGCGATCGGGCTCGCGCGGGCCGATCGCGTGCGCCGACACGCGCGTGAGGCCCTGGGTGATGTCGCACGACCCGTCGACGTGCCGCGACCGCGCGGTGCCCAGCGCCACGGCGAGGTGCCGCGGCTGCTCGAGCTCGCGGCCGTCGCTTCTTACCCCAAAAAGCTCGAACCAGTCCTCATCGAAGGCGCCGTCCGCCATCGCTGCGTTTCAGCGCGCTATAGCTCGTTGCCCAGTGCTCGCTGCGGAAGCCGCAGCGTGCAGCACAGGTCACGGTGAGGCTGTTCGGTGATCGATAAACACACAGGCCACTCTACTGGCACTGGGTCGTCGCGAACGCTGACCACAGGCAGACAACAGGCAGCGGCGCGCGCTGTCGCCGGACGGGTTTTCGCTTCGGGTTTGGCCTAGTCTGCTCGCACGTCCACGCGTAACGCGATTGGTTGCTCAAACACACGAGGGTTGACTCGTGCTACAACTCCAGCGAAGCTCGCCAGCTCTGCACTGCTCACACTGCACCACACACCACTCACAAACAGAGTCACAGCTGCACTGCATGCGCCCCGTGCTCGCAGCATTACTCGCGACCAAGATGTCGGCGCTGGCGCCGGTCCCCGACGTCCGCCTCCGGCCGGCGCTGCGCGAAGACATCGACGCGCTCTACGCGCTCGAAGCGGCGAGCTACCCGGCCGACGAGGCCGCGTCGCGCGGCGCGCTGGAGACGCGGCAGCGCGAGGCGGGAGACTACTTCCGCGTCGTGACCGTGGACGATGACGTGGCGGGCTTCGTGTGCGGCACGCTTTGCCCGACGTTCGACGAGGCCTCGATGGCGAAACACGACCCACAGGGGTCCATCCTCGCGATCCACTCCGTGGTCGTCAAGCCGGAATCGAGGCGGCGCGGCGTCGCGCTGCAAGCGCTGAAACGCTACGTGCACGACGTGCGGTGCGCGCGCGCGTGCTCGCAGATCGCCCTCATCGCCAAGGCGCCGTTCCTCCCGTTGTACCGGAGGGCGGGCTTTGAAGTCAAAGGGCTGTCAAGTATCGTGCACGGCCAGGACCCCTGGTTCGAATGCGCGCTGGACGCGTCGGAGCTGCCCTACGAAGTCGTCGACAGCTTCGCCTCTACAAAGTTCGGGGGGAACCCGGCGGCCGTCGTGCTGGGCGAAGGGAGTGAAGCGTGGATGGAGGCCGTCGCGACGGAGTTCAACCTGTCGGAGACGGCGTTCTTGCGGCCGATCCGCGGCAACCGCTATGGGTTGAGGTGGCTGACACCCACGAGCGAGGTGGACCTGTGCGGCCACGGGACGTTAGCGGCGGCGCATTTTCTGTTTTCCCGGGAGAATTACGACGAGTTGGTCTTCGAGACGAAGTCCGGCGATCTGATTGCCACCAGGAAAGGCGAGCTCATCGAACTAGCCTTCCCGCGCGACGACCCCATGGAAGCACTCGATCTCAAGATCAAGGGGCAGTTATTAAAGGCGCTGCGGGTGGATGCCATCGAAAGCGTCCACCGCTCGGGCCAGCGCGATTTATTGGTGACAATCTCGATGGAGGCGTTTAAAACGCTGGACGTGGACCTGGCCAAAATAAGCGACATCGAGCGCATTAGGGGCGTCGTCCCGTGCTGCGCGGGCGACGTCCGCGGCGAGGACCACGGCGCGGACTTCTCCTCGCGGTTCTTCGGGCCCGAGATCGGTCTGGACGAGGACCCCGTCACCGGGAGCGCCCACTGCGCGCTCGCGCCGCTCTTCATGAAGCGGGGCCGGGGGAAAACGCGGCTCGTGGGCTACCAGGCGTCGGCGCGCGGCGGCGAGGTCGTCTGCGACGTCGACGGACCGGTCGTGCACCTGTCGGGGCGGGCCGTCGCCGTGATGCGGGGGAGCGTTAAGTCTTAGTGGTGTAATTATAGAGAATAGATGCCCGGGCTTGGCAGACGTCCCGTCATAGGCCTCGGGCACCTGACCCAGCCCCCTCTAAGTGCGAAGCCTAGGAAGCTCACATGAGGGGGGTAGGAGCTGGGTAGGGTAAGATGCCGAGTCGGTTGTGTCTGCCTTTCCGGTACACACACTGGGTTCACGGTCCACAGGCAGCCTCGTGAGTTGCTGCTCGTCGTAAGGGTCGACTCAGCACCCAGACGTCGCTTCCCCAAAAGCGGCAGCCCGGCGCCGCGATAACAAGATGCCTAACCCCCCAAACCCGGCCCGCGTGGCCTTTGACTTCGAGCAGCTCGCCACGATCCCGCCCGAGCTCGGCGGTCCCGCGGGCAGCGGCGCCCAGTTTGAGTTGATCCTGCGGCCGGCGCCGGACTTGATACTCCAAGAAGACGTGCGCTTCGAGGTCCGGCTCGACGGGGGCAACTACCCCGCGCGGCCGCCCACCGTGCGCTGCACCACGGAAGTACGGCCCGCGGTCGACCTGATTGACGCGGGCGGGGCTGTAAACCTGCCGCTGCTCGACGCCCGCGCAGAGCCGAACGGCTGGAGCCGCGGCTACACGTGTGCCGTGGTCTTTTATGCATTACGGGATTTGTACAAGAAGCCCGACGCCGCCTGGATGCCGCCGCCGCCGCGCGCCCAGTCGGACGCCGAGCCCGCGGCCGGGAGAATGCACGAAAAGGGCCCGGACGTCAATTTTGAATTAGTGATGGGCCACGCGGGCGCCCAGGGTAAGCGCATGGCCATGGAGGACGTCGTGCTGACGCAGAAGTTAAACTTGCCGGCCAAGAAGACGAGTAGAGCGGCGCTCGTCGTCGTCTTCGACGGCCACGGCGGCCGCAAAGTGGCGGAGTGGGCGTCCGAATTGCTGCCGGAGCACCTCCGCCAGAACTTGAGGGTGGACGGCTGGGCTGAGGCCTTACAGCGGGCCTTCCCGACGGTCGACGCGGAGTTACGGCGGCGGCGCGAGGCGCTCAGCGCGGGCCGCGACGCGTCGGGGAGCACTGTGCTGGCGACCCTCTTCGACGGCAAGGATACCATCCACGTCGCGTCGCTCGGCGACTGCCGCGCGGTGCTCGCGGACGGTAGTCGGAGGGGCTACGCGAATTGTTCCAGCGACTGTCGGGCGGACCGGCCCGACGAGGTCGCGCGGGTCGTGGGGGCGGGCGGCTTCGTGGCGAACAAGCGCGTGAACGGCCAGATAGCCGTGTCGCGGGCGCTGGGGGACTTTGCGTTCAAAGGCGGTAACGACGGCGACCGCGTCTCGTGCGTGCCGGACGTGACGACCATTAAGCTGCGGGAGGGCGACGACTTCCTGCTCATCGGCTGCGACGGCGTCTTCGACGTCCTGAGCTCGGCCGAGGCCATTACGTTCGCGCGCGACCGGCTGAAGGGGGCCCGGTCGCTGGACGATGCCGCCATGGACCTCGTGCGCCACGCCATCGACGACCGCGACTCGCGCGACAACGTCTCGGTGTGCCTCGTCAAGTTCCAGAAGGCGTCGCCCGAGGTGTACACCGGGACGGCGGTCGCGGCGTCTCATGGCGTCCCCGCGGAACCCATGCCGCTCGGCGCGGGCCGCCCGAACGCGCCGCGCCCGCCCCCGCCGAAGCGGAGCGGCCGCATCGTCGACGACGAGGACCTCATGGAGTTTCTCATGGACGGCGACAACTTCGCCTAGGTGTCCTAAGGAACACAAGTACATACCTAAGCGAAGGGGTTTCTCGGCGGCGGCGGCGGCTCGTCGTAAACTGGCGTGTCATCTTGTGGCGTAGTAGCCCACCGAGACTCGCCCGTGCTCGCGTTGTAGTCGTAGGCGTGGCCCGTTTCCGGATCCGCGTACGTTGTCCACTGGCCATCGCCCGATGATGGCGGTGGCGCCCGCGGTTGTTCTTGCTGCAAGGACCGCGCGTAAGCCGCGTCGCGCGCCTCGGCCTCCCGGCGCGCATGCGCGTCCTCCTCATCCAGCTGCGCGCGGAGCCGCTCCGCGTACCGCCGGTCCTCGGACTCGCTGTGTGCGGGGCTCGGGCGTAGGCGGCCGAAGCGTTCGGCGAGCGCGTCCGCGCAGGGCACGGCTGGCGGCGCGGGCGCACGCCCGAAGAACGAGTCGGTGTCGCCGAGGCCGCGCCGCGCGGCCGCGGCTTCCGTTTGATCATCCCTCCTGTCCAACCTCCCTTCGCGCGCGGCGGCCAGCAGCTCCTGCTGGGACGTTGCGAGGTCCTGGTCCTCGCGCCGCGCGGTCGCCGTGGACTCGCGCCGCGCCGCGACCGCCTCGAAACGAGCCGCGTCGAAGGCCTTGAGTAGCGGGTCGTCGTCGGCCGGCTCGGCGAGCGGCACCGGCTGCCCGGATTCGGGAACAAAAGGAACCTCCCGGGCCAAAGTCACGGGCGCGTCCACGGGCGGCGCGGCGTCTAGCACGCGCGAGTAGTAGACGCGCTCGTTGGTGTGATTGAGCTCCTCAAAATAGCTCGCGGCCGCGGCACGGAGGCGCCCGGCCGTCGTCCGACCCGCGAGTTCCACGAGCGAGGCCGCCGCGGGCGGGCCGCCGGGCCACGGGGCACCGGAGCCAGCGAGGACGTCCAGCCGGTTGCGGCCGAGCCGCGCATGGGCCACGGCGTTTCCGAACAGTTTCGCGTCGCCCGCGGCCGCCGCGCGTCGCGCGCGGACTAGATCCGCCGCGGCCCACGCCACGAGCGCCGCGACGGCGGTGGGCGCGGCCGCGTTTGCATCCACGGCGGCGAGGGCGATCGCCGCGCTCGCGGCCCGGTCCGCGGCGCCGTCCGCCAGGCGCGCGGTGACCGGGTTGTCTAGCGCCAGGCCCTTGTTCGCCGTCAGCCGGTCGGCGGCGGCGAGGCACGCGTCGCCGCACGCGTTCGCGACGGCGGGCGCGGCCTCGGTCGGCATGTCGAAGACGCGCCAGCCCGGCACGGCAGCGGGCGCGTCAATATTCGCCGCGGCTCGCCAGGCGCCGGCCGCGGCCTTGAGCGCCTCGGCCGCGTGCGCGACGCCGGTCTCCGGATCCTCGGCCAGCACGCGCGCGGCCTGGCGCTGGCCGGCCCGCGCCCCCGCGGCGCAGGTTAAGGCCTCATCAACGCGCGCGCACGCTCTTAATGTCGGAAGCAGGGCCTCGGCGACGGCGAACTTCGGCTTTTTAGCGTCGTAATCCGCCACGCCGCCGACGGCGTCATCTGAACCGAGCGACGAGGTCCATTTGACGGCGAGGCCGCAGGGCGCGACGCGCGCGTGCTTCGCGTCGCCGGCGTCTAGCGATAAACGCACCGCCGCGACGGCGGAGGCCGCGGCGCGCGCCGCCGTGACGACGGCTTCGGCGTGGGCCGCGGCCGCGCCGGGTCGCTCGTCCTCGCGCGTCGCCGAGCGCAGCCGCGCCAGCGCCGCGTCCGCGGCCTCGCAGCGCGTCCTCAGCGCCGGCGTGCAGCACGGCGCCAATGCTACGGCATAGCGCCCGCCGTCGGCGCGTTGGGGCAGGCGTGTGGGTTCGATGTAGATCAAGAATTGCTTGAGTTCGTCCAGCAGGAGCGCATCTGCGCTCGCCATATGGTCCGGGCAGCCTCGTAGGACGCGCACTCCTTTGGGCAGCGCTTGTAATGCCACTCACTCTCTGGAAGTAAAATTCGCAGAGCCCCGCACGTTCGAGGTTTCTCGAAGCAAACATACATTCCGCAGACCGTTCTCCAATTCCTCGCCCACGGCCCGAGACCTGCAGACAACTTTGAGAAACCCGATTTGCTTGGTGGAAGAAACTTGGACTGTGCTTTTGTCAGCTGTAATAACGCAAAGCGCCGACCGCCTGTACTTAAAAGGCTTCTTGGTGTGTCTGCTCGTCTCGATAATTATTCGCCGCGTCCGTTAATCGGAACACCGTGCCATAAAGAGCGAAACCACCATGTCGGCCGCTATCTCTTCCTTCTTCAATTCCGTCGGTACCGAGGCCAACAAGGCCAAGCTCAACACTGAAATTGCCATGAAGCAGCATCAGGTCAAAGGCATTAAGCAGGAATTCGGTGTTGCGGCGTGGGACCTCGCGGCGCGCGACGACACTGCGGGCCTCATCGCTTTATTCAAGCAGAAGCAGGCGATCTCAGCGAACGTCATCGGCGACCTCGCAAAGCTCCAGCAGCAGCTCGTGGCTCTCGGCGGCACAGCGCCCACGCACATCGTGTCGGTGACGGTTCCGGCCGACGCTAAGGAAGGCGAGGTGATCGAGGCGTAGGCCTCCGACGGCTCGAGGGTCAAGATCACGGTGCCCGCGGGGACGGCGCCCGGCTCGACGCTGAACGTGCGCGTGCCGGTACCGCTGCCGGCGCCGGTCGCGGTCGTTGGCAAGCCAGTCGTGGCGACGACCGCGGAGCCTGTCACGGTCCAAGCCGAGAAGGTCGAGCCCGCGAAGTAGGCCGCGGCACGACTAAGTTTGGGAAGTTCCCACGCGCTTCGTCCACTAACTAATTCACACACATGTTAGTACCGCGGAAACCCCCGGTGCGCCGTCGCGCCGCGCCCCTCCCGCGCGGCCGTTTTGCTCCGCGGCCAGAACGCGCCGAGCCGCCCCCCCGTCGAGGCCTGCGCGACCCGCGCCACGGCGTGGTCCCCCGCCTGGGCCTTGAGGGCCTCGGCCCGCTCGGCGCCCCACCGCCCGAAGCCGCACTTCTTGCAGAAGAGGCACCGGTACCAGCCGTAGGAGTGGTACTTGCCGATGGCCAGGTTGAACTCCTTCGCGAGGATTTTTACGGGCCACAGCAGCTGGGAGATGACGAAGGAGATGCAGAACTGCGTGAAGATGTCTGGGGTATTATATTCGTTGCAGTCGTTGGAGATGGCCTCGCACGCCTTGTGCAGGAAGATGGCCAATATTGTGATCAGCACGAAGAACGCGCCGAGCGCGAAGACGGGCAGCACGATGAGGTGCCCGCCCCCCGTTAAGACCGACTCCAGGCGCCGCCACCCTCGTTCCGCTTTCCGGCCCTGGTGCTCGAACTGGATGCACGGGCACGCGAGCATGTAGAACAGGAGAATATCGCCCAAAACGGTCGGCAGCGTCACGACCATGAACGTCGTGATGGTGCCCTTCCAGTTGTACTGGATAAAAGGGTCCGCCCAGCCCTCCACGTTCCGCTGCACGACGATTGTCGTCGCGAGCAAGGAATACGCCGTGAGCACGACGAGCATGGCCGTCTTCTCCAACCGGTTCAGCGGGTGGTCCAGGTCCCGCGAGAACAACGCTAAGACCGGGTGGTAGTTCCGCGTGTAGTACGCAAAGTCCTCCACGTAGCCCTCCGGCGCCTCGAACCAGAATAAACAGGCGGCATAGAATCGTGACAACTTGCTCCGCTTCTCCTCCACTAATTCAGCCCCGCCGCGGCCCCAGAAGCAGCGGCGCTGGCACAAGCCAATCACCTTGAGGTACCGCACGCGCTCCCGCGCGAGCGCCGTCACGAAGACGGCCCACTCCTCCCTATCCAGGGACCCGCTCCGGTCGGCGTCCACGGCCTTCAGCACGCGCCGGGCGCGCGCCGGCTCCACGCCGTCCCGCAGCAGCAGGGCCCTCAGCATCTGGCACCGCGAGTCCTCGACGAACTGGACGATGCGCGGGTCCTCGGCGGCGGTCCGCAACTCCGACAGGGCGATGGTGCCGTCGCCGTCGTGGTCCAGGATGTCGAAGACCTCGGCCGCCTGGTCCAGGTCGATGTGGTTCACCTTCCCCGTGAACGTCGAGAGCACCGTGAGCTCCAGATCCGTGAAGGCGTGGCCGCGCCGCCCCACGAACGTGTCGCCCCCCAGCTCCACGTCCACGCTCTCATCTTCCGAGGACGGGTCCACCTCGGTCGAAAAAGGCAGCGCGACGAGCGCGCGCCGCGCCAGGGTCCGCGGCAACTGCGCCGCATAGCTCGCCCGCTCCTTGAGGGCCTGGAGGCCCAGCACCGTCGCGAAGGACTCGCCCTCGTCGAAGACGCGCGTCGGCTTGAAATCGTCCGCCGTCGCCTCGCCGCCGACGTCGCCCTCCAGGGCCGCGGCGAGGCAGTCGAAGGCGTGCAGGTCCTCGACCGTGTAGCCCGTCACGAGCGTCGGGTCCTTGGATTTCATCTTCCGACTCTCGCGCGGCGTCGGGTTCTCGAAGTTTTGGACGAGGGCATCCCAGTCGGCCAGGTCCTGCTGCGTCACCCGGCTCGGGTTGTGCGCCACATTGTGGATCGCGTCCCGCGTCGCCGTGGACTGCCGGGCGCCCATTACACGCGTGCTTTGGGGGCAGCCACGACGCGCGACGTCGCCGTAGGCACTACGCGATCGGCCGCAGCGGCAACCCGCCGATGTATGCGGCCAAGAGCATCATCAATGCGCATCGATGCTCGATACTCGAATTTTATGCTCGAACAGACACACAACCCGCACGCATTATGCAGGCGGCGCGCCGCCCACGCTACTTTGGTCTCTTGATCTATACTGATGACTAGCCACACGAACAACAACCACAGTTCTCACTACTTACTCTCCGCAGGCGGCTTCCGTCGCTTCCGACCGCACCGCACCATGGTGGCGTAGAACGCCTCATAGTCGAGCGCCGCCAGGCACGCGTCCAGGAACCAGCGCTCGCCGTCGGGCCGCGCGCCGTCGCCCCGCAGCGCCGCCCGGCACTCCTTTGCGAACTGCTCGTGCGAGCCGCCCGCGACCTCCAGCACCCGCTCCGTTGCAAGCTCGAACAGCCGAAGGTACTCGCCATGCAGTTCCGTGAATTCGAAGGAGTGACCTTCTTCTCCCGTTTCAGCGTCGTTAGCGAAGGCGTCCGCGTGCTCGTTGACAAAATCATCAAAAACGACCTCAAGCCCCTCGTCCTTACTACACATGAACGCCTGGTCCTTGAAGTAGCGCGCCACTTCCGCTATGAGGGGCAGGTCGCCGCCGCGATCGCCTGCGTCGTCCTTGGACTCCATAATTGCTACTGCCTCTGTTTGTGGTGCTCCTCTGCTGCTCGGTGTACCGTTCTACTACTGCTCGTGGGGCTGCCAGCTAATGTGGCCTGCACTACTGCTCGGTCGGTCGGGCTGCCCGAGCGTGCGCTGTGGCGTACGATGCGCTGTGCGGCGAGATGAGGCGCTCTGCTTGCTGAGATGCTTGCACGGTGATCAACTTCGCTCGAGAGATAGTTATCGGCAGGCGGAGCGATGCCATGAGGAGGGTGGGTGATACCCAAAGACTTGTAAAAGAGGCCCGGGTTTAGCAAATGAAAATGCGACTTGCGAGCCGTTTTGCGTTTTGGCAGCCGTCCTCCGCAGAGCACAACGTCTGTGCGCTTGCTTCGTCGCGTACGCGACCCCACAGTGTGCTAGACTGCGCGGGGCTACGCACAGTGATCAGGGAGCTGCTCGCGCGGTTTAAAAGGCTGTCAAACGCGCGCGCCGCGCGTTCAAAAAATTATTCCGGCTGCTCCAATGACGATGAAGCCGTTCAGCTCGTCGCGCCACGCCCATGTCGTCTCGGCGCCGGCGCCGGTGAGTTGGAGCCCCGACGCGAGCGGCCTGAGCATCTTCGCGGGGCTGACCGGCTCGAGCGCGCCGCCGCGCGCGCGGCCGCTGCCGCCGCCGTTCCGCGCGGGCCAGCCGCGCGTCGCGCTGCGGCTGGACCGGGCGGCCTTCGCGGGCGTCGTGGACCAGGGGGCGACGCTGCAGTGCTTCCCGGGGGAGGTGCTGTCGCACGCACGATCCAGTGCGCCGCCGGCACCGGCGGGCGACGAGCCGTGTGGCCGCGCGCTCTTCGTGGGCGACGCCGCGCCGTTCTTCCAGAGCGGCGCGGCGCGGCCCGCGGCCCTGAGCGCGCTCCAACGCATCGCGCGGGACACGGACTGCGTCGTCGTTCTCTCGTCGACGGCGCCGTGCGAGCACGTGGCGGCGCTCGGCGCGGCGCTCGGCGCCGCCCGCCTGCGCGTGTGCGCCCGTGTCCTTCACGGGGAGCGGCCTCGCCAGTGACGCTGAGTGCCAGGTGCTCGAGGTGCTCCAGTGGCTCGCCGGGCGGTCCGACGCCCGGACGCTCCGCTGGGCGTGCCTCGATGCCAGTGGCGCTTTGCGCAAGGCCTACGCGGCCGTCGCGCGCGCCGCCCTGGCCGCGCCGTCCCTCGCGGCGCGCTTCGTCCGCGTGCTGGCGTTCTACGCGGGCACGCTGCACGCGGTGACGACGCGCCTCGCCGCCGGGGTAGAACCGCGGGCGCCGCCGCGGGCGCCCAAGCGGGCGGTCGTCTTCGCCGTGCCCGTCAAGGCGGCTCGTCGGCGGCGGGTCGCGCAACTCGCGGCCCGCCTTCCCCGACGGGAGGTCGTTACGATGCGGTCGCGCCGGACCGGCTCCCGCAACATCAAGACCTTGCCCCCGACGCTCCCGCCCGCCACCTCGACCTGTGTGCGTACAGTTAATTTGAGTCCGAGTAGGTTCCGCCATCGACGCGACGTCGTTGATTTCCGCGCGGACGGCAACGGCGCAGGGTGTCATCACGACGATGGACCCGTTCGGCAGCCGCAGCTTCTTCTGCCTGCGCGGAAATGAGGTCTCGAAAACTATCGACCAACGCGGACGCCGGAGAAAATCGGTGGGCGCGGTCGACGGCGGCCGCGCGGGAATCGATTCTTCGGGGGCGCGCGCGCACGCGGCGCCCGTGCCGCGCGGCCACGCGGCGCGCGGTGGACGCGCTGCGATCAAGGCGGGCGGGCGGGCGCGGAAAAATTACCTCAACGAACGCGCCGCCGGCGCGGCTCGTCACGACGTTGATCCAGTGGTCCTCGGCGTGGCCCGCAAACGCCTGCGCGGGGGAGGTCGATGGCATGATGTCGCGCGGGCGTTTGGCGGCCCGCGGGGGGGGGCGCGGCGCTGGCGCGGCGACTTACGTTGGTCAGGACCTCGGCCATGCCCCAGGCCCGGCCTTCGCTGCTGGGCCCCCGCTCCACCCGGAAGGTGCAGCCGGTCCAGTCGTCGCGCGCCTCGTTCTTGTGGTTGTCCTCGTCCGTCGCCATGGTGTCTGCGCCGCGCTTGCGTCGACGACGGCCGCCGCAGATCGTTCTGCGCTCTGCGATTTTTTTGAGTCGCAAACTGCCACTTTTGGGCCCATTTCTCCCAGGTTGCCGAAGCGACGGCGTAGGGGGGCTCGAGAGACATGGGGGCTGGTTCTAGCGAGTTGCTACTCGTCAAGGACGCCTGCGACCCGCCGCCGCGCGGGGCGCAGACAGCGGCACAAAGGCCCTGGCATGTGCCATAGTAGAGACGCAGTATTTTACAAAACAACATCATCTTAGGAAAAGAAGTAGTCTGCCTCGAGCACCTCGCCCACGTCCAGGTCCCCCCGCGGCGGCAGGGGCGGGAACTCCACGCCCGGGTAACGCAGCTGGAACGACTCCAGGAGCTGCTCCAGGAGAGGCGCCTCGTAGAGCTCCAGGAACTGCCGCCGCAGCGTGTCGTTCATGACGGGCACGTCGCAGGCGTGCGTCCAGTACGAGTCGTGCACGGCCGCAAACCGTAAACCGCGGTGCTCCATCTCGTTGGCCGTCATGAGCATATGTGTGCTATCTAGAGAATGCACGTAGTTGGGGGGGAAGGCCGACTTCTGCTTCGTCACGCTCACGGGCAGCTTGTCCGAGTGGTCCACCAAAACGACGGTCTGGGCCAGCGTCCGCACGGCGTGCTGGCCGTCCCGCCGGTAGGGCTGGACCACGGGCAATCCTAAAGGTGTGATCCAGCTCACGGGCTGGTCGTGCTGTGCCACCAAACGGGCGCACTGGGCCATCCAGGCCATTAGTTGCCGCGCACTCGTAAATAATTCCTCCAGGACTTCCAGCGTTAGGGAAGCGATGTAGCACGCGCAGTGGTACAGTTCGTCGTCGTCCGCGTCGCCCTCCGGCGTGATGGCGCCCAACGCGGTCAAGCGTTTAATTTGCTCCGCGTTGTCCTTGGGATGCGTCAACAAATCCTCTAAAATGTCCTGGAGCCGAGCCAGCACCTGCTGCCGCGCGCCCACGAAGGTCACGCCGTAGACGCTCGTCATGACCGTCTGCTTCACGACCTTTCGCGTGACCAGGCCGTCCACGATCTGGGCCCGTCGTAAGGCGGCTTCTTTGGCCGTCTCGCCCCGCCTGGACTTCGCCCGCTCCTCGTCCTCGGCGGCCAACACCTCCTCGTCGAAGGGGTCATCCTCAGAAGGTACCGCGTCCAGCGCCACGCCGAAGGCGTTCTCCGGCGCCGGCCCGACCCAGCTCCTCGCATCCGCCGCTATTTTTTGCGCCACGAGGGACCGCACGCCCTCGTACACGTCCCGGGGCTCGGGGCCCGGCACAAGGTTTACCTGCTTGCCGCCCTCGCGGTCGCGCCCGAGCGCCGCGTAGTGCTGGAGACCGTTGCAGGACCCGTCCATGTGCACTGGGAGCGAGCACAGGTAGTCCGTGGGGTCCTCTAACTTGCCGGCTCGTCCTAGTTCCATGATGGCCGCTAGGGCTTGCCAGGGCTCCTCGGCCTCGAGCCACCATTGTTTGCCCGTCATCGGGTTCTCGTACGAATCGACGAGGGCTTCCGCATTATCTAAGGCGAACTGGTGCCGCTCGTCTAAAGACCTCTTGGCTAAACCGAATAAGTTTGCGAAATGGATCCGCAGCCAGTACAGGCCGTCTTCACCGAGTCTTTTGGGCTCCGCGAACGTCAAGACCGCCCGACACACATCAGAACCAAGGTGGTTCAAATTGGGCGGTAATGGATAAGCCCGCCCCCGAAAGTCGACGTTGTAGGGGAAGTAGAAGGCGTCGTTCCGGAAGCGCTCGGCGATGTCCAGTTTAAGCATCGTGTCGCACCGTAAGGAATGCAACTCCGCGTTCTTCCGCCGTAACTTCGCCGCGCGCCGGCCGTGGACCTCCTTGGCGGCGCTTAAAGCTTCCTCATCTTTGTAGGGTGCGGGGTCGAACTCTGAAATGTCGATGTCGTGCTGCGACGGCAGGTCGGGCCACGTGCCGCCCTTCGCCCAGGCCTCTTGCACCAGATCTAATACAGGAGAATTGATGGCCCACGGGACGCGGCCCATGGCGTCCAACCCACTGAGAACGCCCTTGGCCAGGCCCGCGTTCGCTCTTAAAAAAGCTTCCCGCTGAACCTCGCAGCCGTGCGTGCGCATGGCCGCCGCCCGTAATCGGAGAAAGCCGCCCTTGTTGAAGCCGCGCCAGGGCTTGGGCTCCACGAGCATCGGTAAGAAGCGGGGCGTCGCCGCCCACTGGATGAGGTAAGGATCACTTCTCACCAAGTTCAACAGTTCCGGAGCAGCTCTAACAACACCGACCTTGCGTTTTAGCTTCACCACGACGTCGTGCTCGAAGAGCGGGTCCCCGAACTCGTCCACCGCGATCCCTAAAAAGCGCGTCACGAGCACCCCGCCCAGCTTCGCCCGCGTCATCGTCGGCCAGTCCGCGTCGCCGGCGTCGTCCTCTTCCAGCGCTCTTTTGGCTCGTGCGTTGACCACGTGCTGCGGGAGCTTGGCCAGGGCTTTGGCGTCCAGAAACTTGCCGCGGCCCAGCTTCGCCCGGAGCGCCGCGGCGGCCTCCTCGTTGTGGGCCTCAGCGGCCTCGCCCCGCTGTGCCGCGAGGTGCCGCCGGCGCTGCTGCCTTACTCGCAACACGCGCGCCTCCACCTGGATGGCCTCGCCCAACGCGGTCACCAGCGACGAATATTTGGCGCCCGGGTCGCCGTGCTTCAGGCAATGCCCCAGCACGTGGTGCATCGTCAGCACGGCCAGCTGCTCCGGCGGCAGGAGTAAGAGGAGGGGGCCGTAAATCTTGATGTCCTCGGCCTTGGCGCCCGCCAGGGCCAAATTGCGTTCTTTAACAATAACGTCGCACAAAGGTTCGTACCACGACGCCAATAACGCCTGCACGGGCTTCAGCTCGGCGCCCTTGCCCAGCTTCATGAGCTCGTCGACCATGGCCGCGTAGTCCGCGCTCGCCTTCTCCAGCGACTCCTCCTCGGACTCGACCTGGCGCCGATACAATTCGTTGTACCGTCGCAACTCAAGTTCCTCCTCGTCCACCTCCACGCCCTGCTGGAGGACGGCGGCGTCCCCTACGCTCGGCCGGTGGTACGAACTGGTGCTCTGCTCGAGGAAATCGTCCTCCAACACGCTCAGCCGGGGCGCGACGCTCTTCCGGCGCACCGGGTCGCTCGGCCGTCGCCGGCTGCGCGCGGCCCGGCGCAGGGTCCGCGCCGCGCGGCTCAGCATGATCGTTCTCGCTGCTCTCTGAACACAGGTGTGTCTTCAGCTGTAGCGCTCTCAGCGGCTGGTTACGCCGGACTCACAGTTCACTACGTGACCGTGCTGTCGTTGACTATGTGACTACGTCCTGGCACGTAGATGCCTGTCGTTTTGTGTCAAATGGGCTCGGCACGGCTGCCAGTTCAATCGCCTTGAGCGCTTTGTCACACTCATCGATGAAATAGTGCGGAGTCAGCCGGGCTCCCCGTCCCCAAAATACCGCGTGAGTACATCACCATTACCCTGGAGAGCCTCTCGTTACCCCGGAAATCCGCTCAATGCGACCGGTCCGGCCAGCTCCACCACGCGCCCCGGAGGCGTCTTTGTCGGCGGCGCGTGATCGCGGGCGTCTCGATCTCCGGCAACAACTCGTCAAGCGTCGGTAGTTGGATCAGGGAATCCTCTTCGGCCTCGCGCGGCGTCGGCGCTTGGATCGGCTCCTCCTCTTCGCGCGGCGTCGGCGCTTGGATCGGCTCCTCCTCTTCGGCCTCGCGCGGCGTCGGGGCTTGGATCGGCTCCTCCTCAACCTCCATTTCCTGAAGACGGCGTTCGCCCTCCGAGACGCTCCGTATATCTACCACAAGCACTGGTTCCTCGGCCGCCCTCGCGACCAATTCCTGGGCCGCCTTGAGCTGAGCCATCGCTTCGGCTAGTGCCGACGCCGCGGTGTCGGCGAGGATCTGGACATCCTGCGACTCCATGGGTAGTGACTCCGTGATCGCCTCCAGCGGCGCTGAGGGGACCAGCTCGAGGTCGAGCGGAGGCGCCATCGGGATGGCCTGCGGCTCGGTAGGTAGCGCCTCCGCCGGTTCCGAGACTGGCGCGACGTCGGCCGCCGGCGATGCCAACGGCCGCGACGTGTGGTTGTGCGCGTGCTGAGCGCCGCCGTGCTCGTGGTGCGCGTAGCACCCGTCGCCGTGGCAGTGCTCGGCCTCGCCGCCGTGCCGATGGTACGCGTGCGGTCGGCCGTGGACGTCGAGGAGGGCCGAGGCGATCTCCGGAGCGTCTAGCGGCGCAATCTCCGGCGCCGGCGCATCAGTGGATAACAGGTCGACGGGCCGTGCCTTCGGCGGCGCATCAACTCGCAGCGAGACCCACGTAATCAACGCGAGGACCAGCGCAAGGCCGACGCCCACACGCGTTCCGATTCGGCGCGCGCGGCGCGGCGGCGCGTTTGATTCGCCTTACGGCGACGGGACGCCACCGGGTGACCCGGGTCGACGCCGCGCGGCCGGCGGCGAGAGCGGCACCTCGTCCAACGCCTCTAGCTCGAGGTCATTGAGGCCGCCCGCCATCAGCGGTGAGGAAACTAAGCTGGCACGCACGCTAGGCTAGACTAGCCAAAATTTTGCTCCAAGGTAAAATATTCAATGCTAAGTCTCAGGAAGCTCTAGATGAAGCTGTCGTCGGTTTGTGCCTCCGTGATTCACACAAATCCAAATTCGACTCCTCGCGAAACTCCTGTGTGGCGCGTGGTTGATCGCAGGCCCGACAAGGCCGGTCCTTGTCAGTGAAAACCCGCCCGGCACCCGTCGACAAGAAGTCAAGAAACTTGGTTCCGCGGCCGACAGTATCACGGCACCCCTACGTGATGCGGCAAGCTTCGACTATTGGGTTTTTATACGGGTTTTCACACTTTGCCATTTAATGGTCTGGACTCTGCACACCTCTGCTGCAGCGATTGACATAAGGCTAGAAAAGATCAATATTGATCTAGACATCACACTCTGGAGTCCTGCACCCGTAGCTCGTTCCATCGAGCAGCATTGCCCACTGGTGGCTGCTCTCATTTTTGGGTGCGCAGCCATGCCGTCACGGCGGCTGCTCTTGCTCGTAGCAACAACAAATGCACTCCGGAGGGAGCGCCTGCGCGTCCTCACCTACAACGTGCACGCCTGGCGCGACAGCGACCACGCGGACAACCTGCGGCGCGTTGTGGACGTGTGCGCGGCCGTGGACGCGGACGTGGTCTGCCTGAACGAGGTGCTGCACCCGTACGACGGGTCGCGCCAGCCCCCAGAATACTTTGACGCCGTGAAAGACCGGGCGGGCGTCGGCCACGCGGTCGTCGCATGCGAAGAAGCGGACAGCTATCTGCAGAAGCTGGCGGCGGCGTTAGGGACGCCGCACGTCGCGTTCGCTGAGGCCGAGCGGGCGCAATGCTTTTTCGGCAATATTGCCTTCGGCAACGCGATCCTGAGCCGGCGGCCGTTTCTGGACACGAGGCAGGTCGTCGCCCGGCCCGAGCCGGGCGACGTGTTGCTGGGCGAACAGCCGCGCGAAAATGTAGAAGCGCGCGCCGCCGTCTGGGCGAGCGTGGCCGTCGGCGCCGAGAGTGTGGGGGTGTGCGCCGCGCACCTGGACCACAAGAGTGATCCGCTGCGCGCGAAGCAACTCAATATTTTTTTGAAGGAGCTGGAGCGCAATGCGCCTCCACTGAGTTTGATCTGCGGCGACCTCAACGCTTTCCGACGCGCCGACCACGATGATGCGGCGTGGGACCGCATCCTGCGCTTCTACGCGTCGCGGGGCTGGCCGGCGCCGGGCGAGGACGTGCTCGCTCTGGACGCGGCCTACGCGGCGGGCTTCGCGGACGCCGCCGCTGGCTTCGATATTGAACCGACGTGCTGGACGTCGAACCCGCTGTTCCGCATCGACCACGTGCTCCTGAACGCCGCGCTGCGGGAGCGGTGTCGCGTCACCAACTATCGGCGCGTCGACAGCGACGCGTCGGACCACTACCCGGTGGTCGTCGACCTGGAGCTCGAGTTCGACGACGACGACGACTAGCTGTAAGTTTTTAATCTTATCGTCTCGTCGTGCGCGCTAAAGGCCGAGACGAAGCCGGCGGCGAAGGCGCCTGCGCGTCGTCGAACTGGGGGCGGCGGCAGATTTTTCACGATAGTTCACCCGTACGGAGCGTTCGGCTGGTCGCCCAGCCCCGGCTGGCACGGATAACACGAGCCTTTTGGCTCTCGTGCTGATCTCGCAGCGCGCCACAGCGCTGCAGCGCCATCCCGGGGATCAGCGCTCACGAGAGGGTCTGAAACAGCGGCAGCAAAACACAACTCGCCGCTCATCAGCATCATCATCAGCGCGCACCGCTCTCGAACAGCGGCAGCCCCAGCAGCAATACAACTAGCGCACAGTCTGCCATCACCTCTCTCTGAGACAGCGGCCCGGCGACATAACACAAGAACACAGCATGAGCGAGACTGACGGGGGCAGCTTCACTGCCTCCTCGTACACGGCCTCGACGCGCGGCTTCCCACAGCCGCGTTTAATAAAGCGGGACGAGCGGGAGGCCGCCAAGCGGCGGGAAACGCTGACGCGCGCGCGCCCGCGGCCGCGCACGGCCCCGCCCCGCCCGCGCGCCGGGAAGGCGTGGGACCAGCGGACGGCCTGCCGGCCGCTCCACGTGACCTGTGTCGAGGCGGAGCAAGAGAAGACGCTTCGAAAGCCGCGCGCCGCGCTGACGGCCGGCTCCGGCGGCGGCTCGGTCGCGTCGGTCGCGTCGACGGCCGCGTCGGTCGCGTCGACGGTTGCGTCCAGTGTGACCCGGCTGCAGAGCGCGCGGCCGGTCCGCCCGCGGTCCGCGCCGCCAGTGGCGTTCCGCGCGCGCGCCGCGCACTTTGACATCTCCCGTCGGAACGGCCTCGTCGACGCCGAGCCGGGCGCGCTGCCGAGCCGCCGCGCGGCGCTCGCGGCGTTCCGGCCCACCACGGGGGGCGTCGTGTACGCGCGGCGCGCGCCGCTCCGTCCGGCGGTGCCGGGCACGCCGCGGAGCGCCGGGAGCGTCTGCACGACCGCGACGCGCCGCCTGCGCCGCCGCCGCCGCGGCTGGAATCAGGCGACGGCCGTCCGCGGCGACGAGGCGCGCCGCCAGTTCCACCCCGGCCTGACCGACGGCGGGTACCACGTGCGCATCGTGAAGCACGCGCCCGCGCGCCGCACGTCCGTCGACGAGATCGTCTTCGGGCACGACCTCGACGGGGACGGCTGCTGCGACGACCTCATGGCGGCGGGGGTCGGGATCTGCGCGGCAGGGCGGAACTCCCTGGCGCCGTAAAACTAGCTGTACTTTCTTTTTGTCTATACACGCACGGCCCCGATTAAAAAATGAGCCTACGGATATGTCAAGCTGATGCGCCGCGGATCGCCCCGCGACCGCTTCCATGAAAACCCGTCGAAATGAACCCGCACTTAAGCATAGTAAAACCCGTCAGGTCAGGTCAGCATCAACAAGAGCGGGGGAAGCTTATGCTTATAGCTCTTTGACTTCAGAGCATAGCTAGCGAGCACCCTTTACGAGAGCACGGGTGAGAGATATTCAAGTGTCGAAACAAGCACTGCAACAATGAAGCTCCTCGCACTGCTTTCGACGACCGCCGCGTTGAGCACCCAGAGCACGCCTGCGAAGCTCGACCGCCGCGCGGCGTTCAAGTGGGGCGCCGCCGGCGTAGCCATTAGCCTGGCGCCGCCGGCCATCGCCGCAGCGCCGGCGGCGCCGGCGACGGTCTTCGTGGCCGGCGCGACGGGCCAGACGGGCCGCCGAATTGTAGAAAGGCTCGCCGGGAAGGGCGGCGCGGTCGTCGCGGGCGTGCGCGACCCCGTCAAGGCCCAGAAGACCCTGGAAGAGTCGTCGACCGTCGTGAGAGGCGCCATGGTCCAGAAGGTGGACGCCGTCGACATGAAGGGCATCAGGCTCGCGAAACTAGATGTGGTGGCGATGTCCGTGGACGACATGGCGAGTGCGCTCAAGGGCTCCGACGCTCTAATCATCGCCACGGGCTTCGTGCCGGGCAACCCGCTCAAGATGGACGCCCAGGCCCACGCCGTCGACAACCTGGGCACAATCGCGTTGGTGGACGCGGCTAAGAAGGCCGGCGTGAAGAAGGTCGTGATGGTGTCTTCGATTCTCACCAACGGCCGCGCCTGGGGCCAGGAGAAGTCCCCGGGCTTCCAGGTGACCAACGCCTTCGGCCACGTCCTGGACGAGAAGATCGTGGCCGAGAACTACCTGCGGGCCAGCGGCCTGGATTACACGATCGTGCGGCCGGGCGGGTTGAAGGCCAAGCCGCCCACGGGCCCGCTCAAGGTCTCCAAGGAGGACACGCTGAACGCGGGCGAGGTCTCGCGCGACCTCGTGGCCGACGTCTGCGTCCAGGCCCTCGGCGACGCCAAGGCGTCGAAGAAGGTCGTCGAGATCATCGAGGGCGAGGGCGGCGGCGCAGCGCCCATCGAGTCCGCGTTTTCGAGCGTCTAGTAACAGTTGCTTGGTAATCCGGCACGCTTAGTTACGGAGGGGGGCCTGTCGCTGAGCCGGGCGGCACTGGGACGCCTGCCGCCGCAGAGTCTGAGCGCCGCTGCGGGGGCCGCGCGCCGGGTGCCGGGGTGCTCGCCGCGGGCGCACGGATGGCTCAACCCAACTCTCACCAAATGCAAATACGAGCTCGTACGACGACCTTTCGCCCAGAAGTGCGGGGCAACTCGAGGTATCCATAGTTAGGATACATGAGCGCTAGCTCTCGCTCTGGCAGCTCTCCCTCCGCTTATAGAAATTGCAATAGAACCATGGCTCCCACTGCCGATGAACTCGAGACTGCGGCGGCTGCCCTGCGCGAGTCCAACCCCGGAAACCGGGCTGCCAAGCGCGTCCCGCAGCGTCCCGCAGTACACTTTGGGCTGCCCTTCCACGCCTGCGCGGCGCGCGCATGAGCTTGGCCGCCGCCGCGCCGCGCCGCGCCGTACGGCACACGATCGCAAGCGAGCGTTCGACGCTCGGTGCACGCCGCACCACAAAAACTCGTCAAAAGCCAGTGCCCTCAACGCCGCACACGCAGGTACTTCGACAAGGCCCACTACGAGGGCCTGAGCGACGAGGACAAGGAGGTCTTCTACAAGTGCATCAAGACGGGCTTCGACAACGCCGACAGCGGCATGGGCTGCTACGCGATGACGCCCAAGGACTACACGACCTTCGCGCCCTTCTTTTCCAAGGTCATCGGCGACTACCACAAGGGCGACCCGGCCTGCGCCGACAAGCACGAGAACGACTGGGACATCTCCGGCGTCGGGGAGGGCGGTGTGTTGGACCTCCAGAAGCTCGGCCTGACCGAGGAGCTTTCGATGCGTGTCCGCGTCGGCCGCAACCTCACGTCCTTCCCGCTTCCGGGCGCCATGACCAAGGAGGACCGCATCAAGTTCGAGGTGACCATGGCGGGCTCCTTCGAGGCCCTCAAGGGCAAGTTCGGTGGCTCGGTCTACTCCTACTCCCCGGACTTGGGCGAGGGCGTGGAGCACCCGAACAAGATCGACGAGGCCAAGTACAACGAGCTCGTGGCGGCGCACGTCATGTTCAAGGACATGGCCGCCGACACGTATCTCGCGTCGGCGGGCATCGCCTCGGACTGGCCCTACGGCCGCGGCTGCTGGCAGTCCGAGGACAAGAAGAAGATCGTGTGGTTCGGCGAGGAGGACCAGCTGCGCATTATGGTGATGAAGAAGGGCTACCTCCTCAACGAGGTGTTCGACGAGCTCAAGACTTTGCTCGATGCGGTCGAATCCTGCGAGGGCGTGGACTTCGCCAAGGACGAGACCTACGGCTACGTCACCTCCTGCCCCACGAACCTGGGCACGGGCATGCGCGCCTCGGTCCACGTCAAGATCCCGAACCTCACGTCCGACGGCACCGACGCCAAGGCCAAGGAGATCGCGGGGCCCCTCGGCCTCAGCGTGCGCGGCACGGGCGGCGAGCACACGCCCATCGGCGCCGACGGCACCGTCGACATCTCGCCCTCGGCGCGGCTCTTCATCAAGGAGTCCGCCATCGTCCAGGCCCTCTTCGACGGCCTCAAACTCCTCCTCGACGCCGAGAAGGCCGCGGCACCGGCGGTGGCCGAGTAGAGTCCTTCCCCCCCGCGACCGTGACACTTAACGATTCTGGACGAGTCTTGGCTTTCTCCTTCCCGTTCGTGAACGACTCAGATTCACGGCGGTGCTCCGAGTGAGTACCGAGTAGGGGTCTAACTTCAAGGCTATGCCAGTGCCTCTATTCGCCGTCGTATTCGGGGGAGGGAAACACCGACTCGCACCGTCGACGGTGCACTGTTTTCAAAGTCGGTAATTACATTCGTCACACATGTTAGTCAGGGCTCGCCGTCGTCGTCCTCGTTTTTGAAGTCGCCCTCCAGCCGGGGGAGGAGCGTCGCGGCCGACGCTGCGATGAGGGCTGCGCCGGACAGGTACGTCGCGCGCGCGCCGAGGTACTCGTAGGCGCAGGACCACAGCGCGCTCCCGACGCCGGCGCCGAGGACGTAGTAGGCCGTTGAGAGCGCCGACTGCGAAGTGGCCCGCAGTCGCGGCGGCGTCGCGGCCGCGGCGAAGGAGACGGCGGCAGACCACGCGAGTGCGAAGCAGGGCCCGTGCAGGAGCTGCAGCAGCGGCAGCGCCCAGGGCGCCGTCGCCCGCGTCACGCACGCAAGGGCCATGAGCCGCCCGGCAAGGCACGCGTGAGCGACGCGGAGCATGCGCACGGGGCCGTGCCGCGCGATGAGGCCGTCGCTATGCGCGAAGAGGGGAAATTCTGTAAGCGTGCCTACCAAGGTCACAGCGCCCATGAGCCGCGCGCTCGAGCCGAAGTCGCGTGCCATCTGCAGAAATAGCAGGGCCTCGACGAGGGACATCGAGACCCCGTACAGCGCCATCAGCAGCAGGAACGGCCGCAGGCCGCTCTGGCGCGCGCACCGGTCGCGGAAGGCGCGCAGCGCGCCGAGCGCCAACGGCGCCGGCGCGCTCGGTGGCGCCTTGCCCGGCGCGGGCGGCGCCGCGGGCCGCGCGAGCACGACGGCCGCGACGACGGCCGAGAAGCCCACGGTCCAGGGGAAGATCATGGCGTAGCCCCGCGCGTCGATGACGGCGCCCGCGACGTAGCTGCCGCCACCCCACGCTGCGCCTGTCCACAGCCGCTGCGCGCCGTAGCCCGCCCGGGGGTGGCGCTCGAGCACGCGCAGCGTCAGCCCGTCGACGAGCGTGCCGACGCCATTCGCTGCGGACCGTGCCATCTTGAGCAAAAATAGCAACGGTAGCGTGCCGACGACTGTTGGCGCGCGGTACAGGTGGATCAGCGCCGCCGTCGACGCGAGGGCGGCCAGCAACGGCGTCGTCGAGGCCGGCGCCGCGTCGGCCCACGCGCCCCACAGCGGGATCGCGACGAATTTGGCGGCGAGGCCGGCGGCACGCAACGCCCCGATTGCCGACGGCGCGATGCCCAGGCTGTTCAGGTACACGACCTGGTAGCGGCCCCAGGCCACCGAGCTAAGACAGCTGAGGAAGTGTATGGACTTGATCCAGATGAGCTCCGGGTGCAACGCCATCGTCGCATCCATGACACTTGCACTGCAATTAGTGCGTAAAACGTTTTGTTTGTCAGTGCATTTTTTTGCGTTCACCCAAAACCCGTTCAAGATCGAGGGCCTCCGCCTCGTCGGCGGCCACCCGGACTTCAATCCAGTTGGGGTTATGTATACTTATGTCCCATCCTAGTAGTTTCTCAGGAGGAGACTCGACGGGCCGCTGGTCTTGTAGGATCCTCGCCGCGGCACTCATGCGCGCTTGCCCTTGCCGCGGGATCTCAGCAGCGGCACGGGCGCCCAGACGGCACAGACCATGAGGCAGATGTACTTGAAGAGCGTGTCCAGGTCCGCGTCCACGTTAAGCACGTCGAGCGGCGCCAGGTACGAACTGAGGCCCGTGATGTCCGCAGCAACATACCCGTCGGCCTTCTGCAGGCACAGCAACGCGAGCGGGCAGACCCAGTTCGCCGCACGCTCGACGAAGCCCCAGAGCGCGTTGTCCGACATGGGGCTAAGCGCGCGGTCCAGGCCGGCGGAGACGGGCCGTACCAGCGCCGTCGAGAAGGCCCACGCGGCCATCCAGGCGCTGAAGCACTCCACCGGGCGGATTAGGGTGACCGTCGCAAGGCACACGTCCATCCAGCCGATGATCGGCATGAGCACGTGCGCCTCGGCCTCCGTGAAGCCGGCGCTAAACATGAACTTCTTCCAGCCGCTGAACTCCAGCTTCCAGGCCGCGATCCAGCCGTGGCCGAGGAAGCAGCCGAACGCGCCGATGCGGAGGAGCGCCTCGCAGTTCAGGAGAGACATGGTGATTCGGTGCTGAACCTCACGTGCTGGTGAAGTTGTAGGCTGATGCGGTGCTGAATCTCACGATGCTGGTGAAGTTGTGGCGATACGCAAGCGGCTCTTCGAGCAATATTTGCAAGCGATGCTAAGCAGAGATCCTCGATGACGGTTTTGCAAGGGAGAGAGAGCTGTGCGTGGTTTACGCCGGCGCCCGGCGCGCCCACAGCGAAAAAACCCGTTTTCTCGAGTTAAGCCGTCCGTTCCCGTTCCCCGATCATTCCTGTTCGGGGATCCCGTTGGAATGTCGATGTGCACGTCCAGTTTCATACTCCGACGCTCACCGCGCATGTGTTGACTTCAGCCAAGGTCAGCTGCCAAAGTAGCTCAAGTGATAGCAGAGCAGCTGCCCATCGCTGTGAACTGTGCGTGACAATCACTATTCGCCGTTCGCGAAAATTCGTTCGCAATCCGCTGCATTTTAATAAGGAGCGAGGTCTGAGCATCTAAACCTGCACACACGGCCACCCCGACAGCCAGCTCAAGCAATGAAGACGCTCCGCCAGCTCTCCGCCCGGGCACAAGTAGCAGTCACCTTCGCCGCGACCTGTGGCTTCGCGTTGCTGGCAGCATCACTCGCCCTGCAGCCGTCGCCCGCGGCCGCGAAGGCCAGCAGCAAAAAGAAGCGGCGGCGGAAGAAAACAGAGAAAAATGGCGACGGCCTCTCGAGCCGCGGCATGCGGATGACGCGGCCGGCCTTGCCATACATGGGCGGCGTGCTCGAGGGCTTCTCCGAGCCCTACGACGCCGCGACGGGCAAGGGCGTTATTTTACTAGCTGTCGCGGAGAACAAGCTGTGCTGGTCGCGGCTGAAACCGCGTGTCGAGGCCGCCTTGCGATCCGTGCCCGACTGGACCGCGAACTACGGCCCGATGGACGGCCGGCCGCTGCTGAAGCAAGCGCTCGCGCGGTTCATCGACCGGCGCATTGTAAGAGACGACCGTCCGCGCGTGAAAGAGGACCACGTTTCGTGCGCCGCCGGCGCCGCGGCCTGCCTGAACAACCTGTTCTTGTCCATCTGTGAGGCGGGCGACGCGGTATTGATCCCGGCGCCCTACTACGCCGCCTTCGACGCGGACTTGGGGGCAATCTGCGACCTGCGGCGCGTCCCGGTGCGGCTGCGCAAGGGTGACTTCGCGCTCACGCGATCTTCGCTCGACGCGGCCTACGACGCGGCCGGCGGGGCGCGGGCTTTGTTGCTCACGAACCCGCACAACCCGACGGGGCGTTGCCTGACGGCGGACGAGTTAAGGTTGGCGGTCGACTGGTGCGATTCTAAAAAAATGCACCTAGTGTCGGACGAGGTCTACGCGCTCTCCACACTCAGATCGGACCGGCCCTTCGTCTCCCTGGGCCTCGTCGTCCGCGGGGTGCTGGGCGACCGCCGCCACGTTGTGTGGGGCCTGTCAAAGGACTTCGGGATGAGCGGTCTGCGCTTCGGCTGCGTCTGGACGCAGAACGAACGAGTCATGCAGGCATTGGGGACCGCGGCAATGTTCGGTGCCGTGCCAGGTGTCTGCCAGGCCATGGTCACGGAGCTTTTATTGGACGACACGTTCTGCGACGGCTACCTCCGCGCAAACGCCGTCGCGCTGCGGCTCAGCTGCGCGTCGTGTGCTGCCGCGCTCGACGCCCTCGGCCTGCCGTACTACGCGCCGGCCGCCGGCATGTTCCTCTGGTGCGACCTCTCGTCGCTGCTGCCGATGTTCGGCGGCGACGGCTGGGCCGCCGAGGAGCGGTTGTATGATGCGCTCCGCACGGAGATCCGCGTCGTCCTGACGCCGGGCGCCGCGCAGCACGCGGCGGAGCCGGGCTGGTTCCGCATCTGCTACGCGTTCGTCGGCCGCGGCGTCCTCGACGCCGCGCTGACCGCGATCCAGTCCTGGGTCGAGGCTCGCCGCGCGTCGGCCGCGCGTTGAGCGCATTTTAAACTTAAACTTAAACATGGCGACAAAGCGTGAGCACTCGTATTTCTTTTGCTCGATATTCCGGGTGCAGGTCGTCGTCCGGGACGCGTGTCGCCGATACGCCGGCGTCGCGCAGCAGATCGAAGAACGGGGTACAGTCCATGCAGCGTTGCTCGTAGACGAAGTACGCTCGCTGTTTTGGTGAACTGAGCAACGCCGCGAGCGTCGTCGCGAGTGGCGCGAAAAGGAAATCAAGGGCGGGTAGCAGACAGTCCGCCGCAAGGATAACGTCGGCGCCGCGCGCCCACGACGGCGCCGGCTCCGTCCAATCAAGTGACGCGGCCGTGACCCCTTGCGCCCCTGCGGCATTTTCCCGCAACAGCGGCAGGCACGCGGAGATGTCAGTCAACGTCACGGTCGCGGCGCCGAGCGCCGCCGCGCAGAGCCCTCCGAAACCTGTACCGGCGCCCAGCTCGAGGACGCTGTTTCCCAAGACAAGCCGCGGATGAGTCTCCAGAAACCGTGCTAAAACGACTGCACCGTCCCAGACGCTACTACCTGTACCGTTCTCGCGGTAACCGAGCTTACAGGAAACCCTGCGCCCGCCGACGTTGGCCTCAAAGCGCGTCACGCTGAGGTCGACCAGCTCGTGGAAGCCCGGCGCCCAACCGCGCCGCGCCCGCACGGGCCGCCGCTTCGTGGTGTCTTCGTCAGCGAAGAGATCTGCACCAACACGGCCGAGGAACCCATCGCCGAAGTCCGAGCCCGAGTCCGAGTCCGAGGTCGCGTCCAAACCCACGTCCGCAGCGCGTGCAAGTGCCGCGTTCGCGTCCGCAGCACGTTCGAGCGCCGTGCGGCGCGCGTCCGCCGCAGCGGCGAGCGCCGAAGCGGCGTCGCCGTCGCTGCCCTCTAGAGAGCGCGCGGCCGCCGCCGCCGCGATGAGGTCGCACGGGTCTGCAGTCGCCGCGACGCGTGCGGCGACGCGCCGCAGGAAGTGCGCGGTCGCGACCTCGCCGGGTGCCGCTGCGCCGTTCGCCGCGAGGCGCGGCGGGCACCATAGCAAGTTACTTGCGTTCGCCCAGTTACAATTGACAGAGAGGCAGTCGTCGAGGTTCTCGACGTCGTGGTACCAGCCGCTCGGAACGAAAATTGCCGTACCGGCGCGCTGAACAATTTCGATCGGCGCTGCTTCCCCGCGCCGGGGGTAACGCGCCGTCGAGGGCCCGAACGTCGGAGCAACATCGTCACCAAACGCGTCGCGGAGCAGTGCTGTTTCACAAGCTGGGAGAAACCGCCAGCGCTTGGAGCCGCAGACGTTCGCCGACCACGAGAAGCTGTTGACAACATCGCAGTGCAGGGCTGTCCGCGTGCTAGCCGCTCCCAGGTAGACGAAGTGGTAGTCCATGTCGCGCGCGCCGCTCAGCCAGTCGTCCGCGAAGAGCGCCGGCACAGGAGCGAGATCTCCAAGACCGTCTAATCTGAAATGCCAATCTTTCAGGTAGTAGCGCATTTTGTCCTCCGCCGTCTTTTCGCGCCAGACCCGGGCGAACGCCGCTAATGTCATACTCGCCACCGTTCCCGTCGCCGCGTCCTTGACCGGTACCTCGACGTTTCCGTAGGTCGTGGCGAGCAACTCAAGGTCCGGCGCACCGCTGCTATCGACGTAGCGCCGTAGGTCCCAGTCCTTCCCGACGCGCTCGACGAGGCACGGCTCGTTGCGGTCCATGTATGATCGCCGGAAATCGAGCGTGCTGATGCATGAAACGCGCGGGATCGTTCGATCGCTTCGAATCGTCGGCTCCGGATCATCAACAGCGTAGAGCTCGATGGCACAAAGCCGCTCCGGCGCGAGCAGCGCGAGGACCTCCGCGTCCCGGAGGTACGGCTCCGCCTCCCGGGTGATAATGCGGTCGCGGACGTGGCGCAACGCCGCGACGCGGTAACTTGGCGTAGTTGCCGCGCGGAGCTGCGCGGCGCTGGCCTCGTGCATCACGCGAGCAGTGCTGTCAGTGCAATCATGCTGCTGTGCACGCTGCAGCGCCACTAACGTTGACTTGTGGTGCACTTCACACGACCGGTACGCGTCGATGGCGTCTCGGTAGCAATCACAGCAATGCGCCTAGAGTGCGCACTTCGCTGCGTAGACCTTGCAAGCATGAACTGCAGATGAATCACACAACTCAGAGCGGGAAAATATAATGTATCTTGCACTCGTCGTTCTTTGCTCGGCGAGAGCGGACAACAGCGTGGGAATTGCATCCTTTAACAAAAGGCTTACGTGCGGGTTCTATGCACACGCATAACAAGACCCGTCTACGCGCAAGGAGGGTTGGCGGCGGTCAAGCTGAAGGCTGCTACCGGGCGACTCGCGGGAATTAACCTCCACTTGCATAACTACGGTCTACAGGTACATCCCTGGGCTTTGCACCGGCGCTGGTTGTTACTGCCGGGCGCCCTCGCACGCATTGGAAGGCTCGCGAGACGAGTCGGGGCAGCAGTTGCATAAGCAGCGCCAGCGCTCGACGAGCAGCTGGGCGGCTGCCTGAGCTGCAGCAAAAACCATGCCTACCCAAGAGACGCTCATGCAGGAGCGGCCGCTGCCCGAGTGGCTGCTTACCTTGGAGGCCAAGAAGCGCGCCAAGCACGCCAAGAACGCGGCGCGCAAGGCCGTCGCAGCCAAGAAGACCGTGGCCGCGAAGGACTACGTCGACGCGAACAACCGCAAGATGGGCTGGAAGACCTTCGCCACACTAGAGGCCGAGGCGGCCGAGCGCCTACGGAGAGAACGCGCGAAGCGGCCCGAGTCACCGCGCGCGTTCCCCTATGAAGTCCTCGAAACTGATATTTTTGAGGACGCGCCCGTGGCGACGTTCGCAAAAATGTGCGGCACGCACCGGAACTTTAAAGCACCCGACACGACGCAGCCGTCGTTTTATGATGATTCGGACGCGTTGTTGCCGCTGCCGCCGGATCCATTGGACGCGGACGTCGAGGCCATGAGGCAGCCGGACGCGTTTTTGCGGTTGGACCAGGCGCAGTTACCCATCGAGACCTTTGATAGCCAGGAGTTCGAGGATTTAGATAAGTCGCCGGAGGAGTGGATGGCCACCGCTAAACCGGGCAAAGACGGCAAGGACCTCTTCGTGCCCGGCTTCTGCGCCTACTTCGTCCAAAACGCCAAGGGCGCGAGCGGCGGGACGTGGCGCTGGCGCAAGGCCAAGATTGTAATTTATGATGCTTCATTAAAGCAGTTCAAAGTGAAAATGGGCCAAAAAGAGCGCATGGCCGCGCGCCTCAATTTAAGATTTGCGGAGGAGGACGAGGCCGCCTGGAATCGGCGGCGGGCCGCGGCGCACGCGTTGCGGGAGGAGGCGAAGCAGGCGCTGCGGCTGGACTATTTCGTCAGTGAGCAGCCGGCGTCTTCGGTAAGAGCTATTGCCCAAACCACGCTCAAAGGAATTCATGGACGCGTCAACGACGGGCTGCTCATGCCGTTCCCCCAGCCCGGCACGCCGAGCGGCGCCTTATTAAGAAATTTGACTGCGGACGTGATCCAGGCCTACGCACGGGCGATGAAGACCACCATTATTAGGAGGAAGTACACGAACGAACCCGAGTTCAAGCGCGACTTCATCCGCTTGAAGCTCCCGCAACATACCGTGGCGCCGCGAAATCCGCCGCCGGAGATCGGGGGCGTGCAGATTCCCCCGCACGCGTACGACGAGCACCGCGCCCACATCCAGGCAAACCACCTCTCGTCGCACAAGGCCGTGCTCGATTCCTTCGTGTGGCTGGCGACGCAGTGGGAGAAGGTCTTGCGCTCGCGGTTCGTGTTGGTGCCCGACGCCATCGCGGCCCTGGACCGTATTAAACAACGAAAGCTGATACGCTATGGTCAACAGGAGGAGGAGGAAGAGGTGGAGACCCTGTCCAAATTAGTGGACGGCGGCGACACCCGAGAAGGCGGGCTCCCGTTTACATTACCTTGCGTGTTAGAAGACTTCGTCGCGGTCCAGCACGACCACTGCGCGGCGCTAGGCGAGAAGCTGCAGGGCGACTGGCGCCAGGCTTTTGTAGAACAGGTCGTGGATTCGTGCCAGGACGTTTTTGATTTCTTCCAGAGCAAGCCCGAGGCGTATGACGTCGGGAGTTTGAAGAAATTATTGAAGCACTTTGAGGTGCGGATGACGCAGCAGCTGCGGGAAATCCTTTCTCTAAGTGTCGAGGACTGGGTCCGGTTTGTGGAACGCTTTTGTGAAAGCGGTGAAAGTAAAGAGGGGCGGAGCGTGCCCTCGCTCTTCCAGGCGTCCCTGGACGTGACGTTCGAGACGGACAACGTGTCCACCGACGGGCGCGGCGGGGGGGGGGGGGGGGGGGGGGCACTCTGCAAAACGAAAATGCGTCAAAACAGAGTGTCTCCTTAAACAAAATTATGGATTTTTTTTCGAAAGAGGTTTTTGTGCATTTTTTTGTAAACGGACCGAACAGCGCACAGACCGCGAGCGGCGGAGAGGGAGGGGGTGTGCGGGGGGCACTCTTCCAAACGAAAATGCGTCAAAACAGAGTGTCTCCTTAAACAGAATTATGGATTTTTTTTCGAAAGACGTTTTTGTGTATTTGTCTTGTTGCCGGACCGAAAAGCGGGAACCGCGAGCGGAGAGGGA
>Ga0302122_10000241_pt1 | contig 32024 bp, 22 predicted proteins | sample CB21_SCM_MG_FD_203115 | JGI IMG/M metagenome (GOLD analysis project Ga0302122, IMG submission 203115) | Marine microbial communities from Western Arctic Ocean, Canada - CB21_SCM | ecosystem: Environmental > Aquatic > Marine > Oceanic | place: Canada: Western Arctic Ocean | collected 2017-09-28 | reverse complement strand
TGGCCCATGCCCTCCCGCAACGTCTTGCCCCCCCCGAACTTGCACTCATCACCATAACTTGTTAAATCTTTCTCCACCTTGATTTTTAGAGAGGTGTCACCTAGTGATACAATATCGCCCGTGGTGGGACCGAACAACTCCGCGTAGTGCGCTCTTTCCAAAAATAAAGGCGTCCCCTCCCTCCGTGCTTCCTCTTGGTGGCCGAAGCCCCGCTCCAGCACGCGAGCTAAGGTCGCCGCTCTCCTATCTTCCGACGCGTGACCGTCCGTGAGTAAGTTCCCGGACGTGACGATCCGATGCCCACCAATGTCCACCAACGTCACGACCTTGGACTCCCCGGGCTCAAAACGAATAGATGATCCGCTTGGGACATTCAAGCGACGCCCGTACGCCAAGCCTCGATCGAAGACCAAAGCCGCGTTCGTCTCCAAAAAATGGTAGTGCGAACCCACTTGAATGGGCCGGTCGCCCGTATTCGTCACCGAGCACTCGACCAGCGTTCGACCGGGGTTCAGCTCCACGGTGCCGTCGACGCACGTCATCGCGCCCGGGACTACTGTTTCGGTGTTCCCGAAGGCGCTTAGTGATGGAGCTGGGAGAAAGGACCCGTGCAACGCTAATTCTAAGTTGCCGTCCTCGGACGCGATGGGCCGGTGCACGGTCAACAGCTTCGTGCCGTCGGGGAAGGTGCCTTCCACTTGGACATTACTAATGAGTTCGGGCACGCCCGGCAGCGTCTGGCGCCGGCCCAATAGTTTTTGACCGGTTTCCATCAACTCTGCAACCCCGACGCCGTCCCGGATCTTCTCGAGCATGACCGTCGAGATCAGGCCCACGGCCTCGGGCTGGTTCAGCTTCAGGCCCCGCGCTAAGCGCTTTTGGGCTAAGGCGCCCACCTGGTGGAGCTGCAGGTGGTCCGCCTCGCGGGGCGTGAGGTGGAGCGCGCGCGTCTGGGATATAATGGGCGCGTGGCGTCGTAGGACGCACCGCGCTTGCGTGCGGGCGAGCGCCATGGCTGTCTTTCCGCGGTAATGAATGCGTCGCCGCGCTCAGACTCTTGCTATGGCAGCGGTGCTCTCCCTCTGGTCCGCGGCCGCGGGCGCACGCAAGCGTTGGGTTACGCGTTGTATGGCGTCTGGTACGTGTCCAAAAGACTTGCGCAGTCGTTTGCTGGCCAGTTCGTACAAGCTGCCAGGAATTGCGAGGAGCAGCTTGGTTTTTGCCATCTTTTTGCCTGCCGATGTAAAGCGGTCGCAGAGCACCTTTTACCACCTCATTCGTGCAAGGCGCGCATCGAACGCGACAGAAACAATGCACGAGTCGTGTAGCCAGACGCCGCCGCGCAGCACTGAGCAGCAGTGAGCCAGGCAGGCGGGCCAGGAGTCGCCGCGATGGACACGGAGACACGCGATATGGCCGTCGACGCGGTCGCGGGCTTCTGCGCCGGCGCCGCCTGCACCCTTATATTCCAGCCGCTGGACACGGTCCTGACGCGGCAGCAGTACGCGGGCGCGTCGTCGATGGAGGCCGCGGCGGCCGTGCTGCGGCGGGGCGGGGGTCTCGCGCTGTGGCGCGGCGCGACGCCGCTGATCGCGCTCGTGCCGGTCCAGAACGCGCTGCTGATGGTGGGTTATGGTGTTGGGGAGCGGTGGGGGCGGCGCGTCGACCAAAGGTCCTCGGCGCCCGTGTTCGTGGGGGGGTGCGCGGGCGGCTTCCTCCAGGCCTTTGTGGCGTCGCCCTTCGAACTGGCGAAGGTGCGGCGGCAGCTGTTCGGGCGGCCGCCGTATCACATGGCATTGGCCACGCGCGGCCTGCACGCGACGGTGCACCGGGACGCAATTCCCCACGGCGTGTGGTTCTGGGTCTACGCGGAGTGCAAACGCGTCTACGGGGACGACGCGGCCGCGACGATGGCGTCGGGCGCGGTCGCCGCCGCCGTCGCGTGGGTCGTCGGCTACCCCGCCGATGTTTTGAAGACGCGCATTCAAGGGTCGCCGCAACATCTCTCGCTGGCCCGAGCGGCGCGCGACTTATTGGCACGAGAGCCGCCCGGTGTCGTGCCCGTGGTGCGGGCACTGTACCGCGGGCTCGGCCTCAAATTACTCCGGGCGGTGCCGGCGTCGGCCGCGAACTTCTCCGTCTACGAGTGGACGAAGCGGAAGCTCGAGCGGGCTGTGTAGATTTTGCGTAATATTTTGTTCGTATCCTAGTTCGGCCGCCGGCCGGGCCGCGCGCCGTCGCTCGGAAGCGGGTTCTGGTCGTCAGATCGCTACCAGCGCTGACGGTGGTGCTCTTGGTGCGGCTGCGGCGGTCTACGAAGCTTCGGTCGACTCGTATTCGTGCGGGTTGCTACTCGGAAGGTTAGCTCTTGACATCTTCCATTTTACGCTGTACAACTTGACCCAGAACAGCAGTGAAGCTGTAGCGCTGTGAAAAGGGTCGTGAGGCCATCTTCTCAGCAGTACGCGCGAAATTTACAAGTTCGCGTCGGCGCAGACGTGGAGAGCGCCCAATTTCTAAATCCAGCTAATCAAAACAGCATGTCGCGCACCGTCGTCGTCATCCTGCTCTCCGCGATCGCGGTCGACCGCTTCGTCCTTGTCGAGGCGAGGCGGCACACGTCGTGGATGCTCTTCCCGAACGAACTCGTGCCCTGCGCCGAGAACCGCGTGGTCCCCGCGGGGCCGCTCGTCGACCACTACGAGGGCGACGACGATATTGTCTGCACGGTCTCGGAGCACGGCTCGCTCTCGCCGGGCTGCTCGAAGTACACCTTCAAGCGCGCGGCCCTCGACCTGCGCCGGCCCCACGCGGCGGACCACCACCCGATGATGGCTTGAGAACCCTCCTGTGTATTCCTGCCCGCAGCTGCCTGGCACGGTCCCCCTCTGAATTTCCTAAACTGATCATACTTATACAGTAGTGCACACTAGAAGAATCCCCTCCTCCGCCCGAAGCCCCGTCCCAGGCCGCGCCCCAAGCCGCCGTACCCTCCCCGCCGCTGCCCGGTGAACATCTGCACGAGCCACATGAACTGCATCGGACCCATGCCCATGAACGGTTGGTGCCCAAAATAGGGCGGTAGCTTCCACGCGGCGAGCATGAGCGCACCGAGCCCCGCCGTCCCGAGGCCCTGGCCGCCGCCGCCGCCGTAGGAGGACGGCGCCCGTCGCCGGTCGTAGTGTTTGTCGTCGTACTCCCGCTCGTACGCCGCGTTACTCCGCGGCCGGGTCGTGTAGCCGCCGCGTCGCGACGAGCCTCCGAGCAGGATCGAGCAGAAGTAGAGCGCGAACAGTGCGGCGGCCCAGACGCCGGCTTTATTCAATGGGTCAAGAGACTCGTACCATATCTTGGCGTCTATGAGAATGCGCGCTAAGGCGCCTCCACCGCTATCACTATTGTCGCGTGCGCGTGTCGTCCGAGGCACGCCGTCAAGCTCTTGCGCGCGCGCGTACGCGGCGGCGGCCTCGCCGCGCCGCCGCGGATCGCGCTCGAGGCACGCCGCGAACCGCGACCAGCCCTTGGCCCAAGTCGGCTTGATTTGCGTCGTCGCCTCGGCGTCGTCGAGCGCCTCTGCCCAGCGACGCAGTTGCTGATACGCTGCACACCGGTTCGAGTGGTAGAGATGCAGATCCATGTCGTTGCCATCGGCGCGCTCGATCGCCTCCGTGAAGCACTGAACGGCACCGACAAAGTCCTTCGTCGCGTAGCAGCGCGCGCCACGCTGCTTGGCTTGCTGAGGGGCATTCATGCTCGATTTGCCCGCACGTCACAGAGCGAGTGCGCGAGAGCCTTGCATCGATGCGTGCAACAGCAGTGCGCTGCGACTCGAACTATCGAACCACACCACGCGAAACCCGCGCGATGTGCAGTGCGCCGATCCGCGTTCCTGCCATCTATTTCGGCTCGTTGCAATGGTCCGTGCGTGATTTCAGAGGTGTCCCACCAGCCCGTAAAACCCGCGTCTCGCATCACAAAGTTGAGACAATCTGACTGCTTAGCAAGCTACGTTCGCTACTGGCGAGCTAGACCGCGTGTAATCCGACAGCATATCGCTCGACACGTAGGAGCACGGCTAGCGTACAAGCGTGTCCCGTGCACAGCCGCATAGCCCATCGAAACATACAGCGCACCTACGCGACTTGTATACGCGATGCCGCGACGACGGCCCACCGCGCTGCTGGCCTTATGCTCTGCCAGCGCATTTCACACCGCGCGGGCGCCGCGACGCCACACCATCGCGCGACCGATGCTGCCCGAGTTCCTGCTCGCAGCGGACCCCACCACCGTGGTCGAGTCCGTGGGCACCGAGGTCTACGGCAAGATCTTCTTCGGCGGCGTCGGGCTGACGGTGATCGGCGTCGGCGGCGCGGCGATAACGGCGCTGCTCATCGACTCGTCGGACTCCTACGAGCGCCTCGCGGAGGACTTCGGCGCGGAGGGCATGAAGGGGCTCGAGGAGGAGTTCGGCGCTGACGCCGCGCGCGCGGTCGTCGAGGGCGTCAAAACGGATACCGCCGATCGGAAAATCGAGACGGTCGCGCCAGTGGAGGACGAGCCGCGCTTCGAGCTGCCGTCGCTGCCGAATCCGTTCGGCGGCGACAAGGCCAAGGCCGCGCCGGTCGACGACGACGACGACTATGACGACTAGTCGTCCTTGGCGTAACTATCGCAAAATGAATTGGTCCATCGAGTACTCGTCGACGCGCTGGCAAGAGACACCGCAACCCGCACGCTAGGGTCAGCACAGGAAGCCACACCTTTCCATTCAGCTCGCGTGCGCGACGCAGGACTAGTTATCCGTGACCACCGCGGCCGCCCAACACGGGCTGAGATAATCACTGCGCGCTGCTTACAAATCGCGGTCTCAAAAGCTGCTTACAAGTGTAAGCTGGCCTCACAGCCGTGCAGCCACTGCTGAAGTGCAGCCACTGCTGCAGATCAGTCGTGACATACCGCGGTAGTACCATTGCTGCGAGTTGAAACGCATTTACACAATGCACGCCAACTTCAGCGGCTGCGGCGCCGAGAGCTGGACGCCGACGGGCGCCTGCGAAGCCCCGGCCTGGGCGCGTTGGACGTGGCTCGAGCCGTGGGTGGCGACCGTCGCGTTCTTCGTCTGGCTCGCCGCGTACAAGACGCTCGAGTGCGGCGGTGACGTTGTGGCCGCGATCAGAGCGCAGGGTCAGGGCGACTCGAAGCACGTGAAACTGTCGGGCGTCGGGTACTTCGTCGGCATTTATCTCTTCAAGCAAATCGCCCCGCGCGCCGAGATCGACTGGTCGTGCCCCTCTTCCCTTTTTTTCGTGATGGAGACGGTTGTGGGCCTCGTCGCCTACGACGCCGTCTTCTATTGTTTGCACCGGTTCATGCACGCCTTCGCGTACAAGCTGCATGCAAGGCACCACTCGAGTGGACCATGCGTCAACGCGCAGGAGGTCCTCAACCAGTCGGTCGTGGACGCGACGCTCCAAGTCCTCACGAACATCCTGGTGCAGCGGCGCGGACTCTTCGGCCCGAAGAACTGGCTCGCGCGGCTGGCGCACAACGTCGTTGTCACCCTATTGCTCACGGACTCGCACGCCGACACACGGTGGCGCGTATCTGCCGCCTTCCCGCGTATCCTGGCCGGCGCGGCGCGGCACCGCGCCCACCACGCGACGGGTGGCCCGCCGTACCAGCAGTTCTTCGGCTTCATGGACGCGGCCTTCTCCCCGCCCCCGGCGGCGAAGCTGGCCAAGAAAGTTGTCTAGATGATTGTCTAGAGGCTCAAGTAATTACTGTGCTAAGTGAATGGTGGTAGTTTCCTGGTTTCGCGTCCAGTTCAGCACATTTCCTCGAAGCGCCCGTCAGGGCCGCCGGACTGGAGGACCTTCCGGCCGTTCACCTCGTACACCTGGCGCGAGTCGCACGGGCAGCCTGCGCGGACCGTCGCGTCGATGGCGTAACAGTTAGGCCTCCGTGGACGCCGGGCGCATACACATGATGCAGAGGCAGCAGCACGTACATATGCCAATACCCCACGAAAAGATTCCCATGTACTGCTCCGTACTCCAGCGGCCGCCGGGCGCCGCGCCGGGCGGCGGTATGCTATTCGTCACGACCTGGCCGGCGACAACTGCGGGCTGGGCACTGACCACCGTTCCCGCGACGGCAACTGGCGCGGGCTGGGCGTTGACGGTTTCGCCTGCGCGCGAGTTGTATTCGTTGAAATGTGCTAGAGAGCCGTCTCGGTCGATCGGCACGCGCACCGTCCTCGAAGGCCCCGGTAAGTATACTACGGTCTCTCTTACCCACCTCCCCAACAACCGCGATAGAACCCGCACGATATGCGGTGACACGGCAATTTTACGGCCTTTGCGAGCCACAGCACAACAGATTAGACATAGAGACAGACTAAAATGGCTGAGAAAGGTAAGGGCCGACGCGCATTATAGAAGCCTTTGCTTCAAGCCGAGAGACGCGACGCCCGACGAAAAGCTCACACTGTTCCTGACAAGTTCTTGTGTTCCTCTTGCGCTCCTGTCGTCCAGAGCGTCGCACCGGCGCGAGCGTACGCCGCGCGTCATTTGCGGAGTGCCAGCGAACCGGTCCAAGTGGTCCCATCGACAAAACCGCACGTCTGACGGTGACGTCTCTCACGGGCCACGCCGTGCGCAGGTGAAACCGTGCAGGGGCGAGGTTGTGAAGGCGCCGATAGCGGTCTCCAGCGTAGTCGTCGCGCAGCCTGGCTCCGGCCAGAAGGTCCCTCCCGGGTGTGCCCCGGGTGGCAAGTGGGAGTCGGACGCGCATAATGCCGAGTCGAAAATAATAAGTGTCGACGCCGTCGACGACGTCTATTCCCACAAAGGTACTGCGGCGTCCTCTCCTGGGTCTCTAGCCTGTTGTGCTTCTGCTGCCTCCTGTGCGGTTGCTGCTGCGGCCCCTTCGACCACCGCCAGGTCTACGCCGCCCCCGACGGCAGGAAGGTGCTCCCGTCCGGAGCCGAGTCCGGCAAATTCGTCGAGTGCTGCGGCTAGAGCCGCCGCCGGCGACTCTCGATCGGCACGCGCATCGTTCGTCCGAAGGTCCGGGTAAGTACCTAGGCCTCTCCTTCTACCACCTCCCCGATAAACCCGCACGATACACGGTGGTCGCGGCAAATTTTTGCTGCCTTCGAGCAGATTAGACATAGAGACAGACTTACATGGCTGAGAAAGGTACGGGCCGACGCGCATTATAGACGCCTTCGCTTCAAGCGAGACGCGACGCTCGACGAAAAAGCTCACAGTTCTACTGTTCCTGTCGTCTAGAGCGTCGCACCGGCGCGAGTGCACGCCGCACGAAGTTCGCAGAGTGCCGGCGATCCGGTCCATTGGTCTCCATCGATCACCGAATTCAGTACAATGACACGTCGCGCTCGCCGCAGGTGAAACCCTCGTGCAGGGCGAGGTCGTCTCAGCGCCGGCGCCGATTGCGGTCTCCAGCGTAGTCGTCGCGCAGCCCGGCTCCGGCCAGAAGGTCCCTCCCGGGTGTGCCCCGGGTGGCAAGTGGGAGTCCGACGCGCATAATTCCGAGTCGAAAATACTTGTCGCCCGACTCGCGTCCGACGCCGTCGACGACGTCTATTCCCACAAAGGTACTGCGGCGTCCTCTCCTGGATCTGTAGCCCGTGCTGCTGCTGCTGTATCCTGTGCGGTTGCTGCTGTGGCCCCTTCGACCACCGCCAGGTCTACGTCGCCCCGGATGGCAAGCACGTGCTCCCGTCCGGAGCCGAGTCCGGCAAATTCGTCGAGTGTTGCGGGTAAGCCACGCGCCGGCGCCCGGTCCGGTTAAGTATACTACGGCCTCTCCTTACCCACCTCCTCCCCAACAAAGACGGCGTCCTTCGTCGCCAGCAGCCGCTCCAGCCGCGGCCCCTCGGCCCCGAGGTCCACGCGGAGCGTGGCCACGTCGCCCTTGAGCGCCACGAGCCCCGGCACGGCGCCCGGCGGCTTGGACACGTGCCGTGCGCGCGTGAGCGACACGGAGGCCTTGCCCGAGGCCTCGTGCTCGCGGCCGGGCGGGGGCCGGGCCACGGCCTTGGAGAAAAGCGCCGCCAGGCACGCGGCGTCCCGCACGGCGTCGGCGTCGGACGACGGCAAGTTATCGTCGTGCGACCGGATGACCACGTGGGAGCCGGGGCACCCGGCCGCGTGCAGCCACCAGTCCCTCCCATCTCTATATCGACTGTCGCAGCTTAATAAGTCATTGTCCGCCGCGCGCCGGCCCACGCGGATCTCGACGCCCGTCTGACTGGCGTAGGCGTTGTACGGCAGGCGCGGGCCTGTGGAACTGGGCCCCTTCTGCTTCTTGGGCCCGCGCGGCTGGCGCGACGGCGGCGCGTCGCGCACGCCGAGCGCGTTCGCGAGTGTGAGCGCGTCATCCGCACCGTCCAGGGCGCTGAGCGCCTCGACGAGCTGCTTCAACGCGTCACGCTCCTCTTCGGTCCTTTTAAGTGCTTCGACGCTGGCGGCGTTGTCCGAGGATGTGGTCTTGGCGGACTTCTTCGCGACCTTCTTCGTGGCCCGTTCCAACTTCCGCAACGCCTCGGACCGGAGCCCGCGCCAGTCCACCGACGCGGCGTCGAGCGGCTCGGACGTGTCGAGCATGGCCGTCAAACACCGGCGCCGTCGGTACAACGCCGGCGCGCGCAAGGGTGCGCAGCGCCGCATCGTCAAGAGCAGAGCCATGCGCGCGAGCCGCATCGGTTGCGCGCGTCAGACGTGTGTCCTGCCGGGTCCTTGGCTAGTGCAGCAGCAACGGTCTGCGTCGACGCGTGCGCTCGCACCAGTTCGCTGGAGAAAGCTTTTGAGAGATGCGTACACGCCGCAACGCAGCGCTGGTGGCGTAGACACGCGTCGTGCGGCGTCGTGCGCGTACGACAGAGTTCGCGCGGGTTTCTCAAAGCATCCGGCGTCCGCACAGATGCGAGCGCGCGCTTAGTTGACTCGGTCGCCGCTCGGTATCGCTGCAGTACCGCTGCCTTGTCTCTCACCGCCACCGCAGCAGTATCGCTGCCTCCGTTGACACGGCTGCAAGACAGCACAGGTCGAGCAGCACCCTCTAGGACCAAAGCATTGTCAAACCAATGGCGCCGCCAGCCACGCCAACCCGCGTCATCATCACATGGGCCCTCGCCGGTCGCTTCGCGACGGTCGCGTGGTGCATCCTCAGCGACCTCGTCTTCCCGGACCACGCCGCGACCGATGTCGAACGCTGGACCACGGACGACCACGCGGTGCTGCCGCTCTGGCTCACGCGGCCGTTCACGCGCTGGGACGCCGCGCATCTGTTGCGAGTGGCCCGGTTTGGCTACGTGGACGAACGCGACGCCGCTTTCTTCCCGCTCTTCCCGTTCCTGGTGCGCGCCGCGACGAAGCTGCTTCCGTTCCTGGCCGAGGCCGAGCGGTACGTGGTCGCCGGCACGCTGCTGTCGAACGCGTGCTTTGTCGGTGCGGCGCTCCTCGCCTGCGACGCGACGCGGCACTTCCGCCCGGACCTCGCCCGGAAGGCGGCGTGGGCCTTCTGCGCGACCCCCGCGAGCGTGTTCTGCACCGTGCCGTACACCGAGGCGCTGGCGGCCCTCCTGGGCTTTGGGGGCTGCGCGTTGCTGGGGAGGAATCGCCCGTGGCTCGCGGCGGTGGCGCTTTCCTGCGTCGCGGGCACGCGGTCCAACGGGTGCCTGCTCGCTCTCGTGATCGTCGCGGACGGCCTGGCGCGGGCCGCGCCCAAGCGCGGCCGGTACGCGCAGCTGCTCGCCACTTCCTTGCGATCGGCGGCCGTCCTCCTGCCACCGGTGACCAAGGACCTGTGGCACTACCACCAGCAGTGCCCCGGCGCCGCGTGGTGCTCCCGCGGGAGTGCGTTCGCGCACGCCCAGGCGTCCGGCTGGGGCGTCGGGCTGCTCTCATACTGGCGTTTGACACAGATCCCGAACTTTCTGCTGGCGGCGCCCGCTCTGGGCCTCGCTTGCGTGGCGTGCGTGGATATCTGGCGGCGAAGACCTTTGTTAAAACGCCTCGTCGCCGACCTGCGGTCCGGCGACGACGGTGCGCGCCTCTACGCGGTCGAGCTCGCGCTGGGCGCCCACGTCGCGGCGACGGCGGGCCTGTGCCTCTTCGTTGCGCACGTCGAGATCGCGACGCGCCTCCTGGCCTGCGGGTGCCTCCCCTTCTCGTGGGCGCTCGCGGCGCGCGGGGACCGGCCGGCCGTGCGGTGGTACGCCCTCATTTTCTGCGTCGTGGGGCCGGCGGCGCACTGCAACTTTTTGCCGTGGACCTGAGTTCGGGTCCTGACCTAATTTTGTTTTGTATTCCTGGGGTTTTGTCGCGTCGATGGCGTAAAGGGTGACGTCGTCTCGCAATACCTCCCCCCACCGGCGCGGTGCCTATCGACAGCGCCCTTTGGCAGGTAAAGCTAGAGTGATTACATTGGGGTCGCAAGTGGGTAGCTCCCGCGCCGCATGCGGGGGTCTCATACCTGCGCGCGGCGCCACGTCGCGAAAACCGCCCGAGGGAAACAAACCCCCACTGCGCGGGCTAAAGCCACGAGTCCTCCCGTTAGACCAGAGCGGTTTCAAGGGACGCCGGCGCGGCGCCTCAGCGGACGGGCGACCGGTTGGGGCGCGGCGACCGCGGGTCCTCGTCGTCCGACGAGTCCGACGACGAGAGCTCGACCTCCTCCGCGGCCTGGAATTCCTGATGGAGGTCCTCCTGCGCCTGGCCCAGGTAGGTGAAGGCACACCGGTCGCCGTCCGCGTAGCCGACGCTCCCGAGCGTGTCCCCCGCTTCGGCCGGCACCCAGTTCGCGTAGGCCTGGGCGACGCGCTGCGCCCCGTCCACAATCGACCGACTTACCCATTCTCCGCGGACGACGGTGCGTAGGCGGACCTCCAAAAAGGCCCCAGGCCCGTGGTTTGTGAAATAAATTTGCGTTTGAGGCGCTTCGGTCATGGGACGGTCCATCCGAACCACCTGAACGACTACTACATAGAATAACCGGTTCCGTAAGCTCCGCGCTGTTCGGAGACTCCGCGACCCCACGATCACTTGAATACGGGCACAAGACAGGGATCTGCGACTATCAGCGGTTGTACCATTACCATGGACCTTGGCGCAATTGTTTGTTTCATGACCGACCGACTTGTGCGAGGTCCAGATCAATAATATTCAGACCCGAGCTCGGGCAGCCCAAAATACCCTTCTCGTAGTGTAGATGTCATATACTAGGTTTCCACTTTCGGTGGGGTAGTATAGGGTCCAACGAGACCGCTAGTACGCTTATTGGGGGGCCTTAAATAATTAGCGTATTTGACGGTAGCGGGCGCCGTCGAGCCCAAATAAAACACTTTTTTGGGATGCAGACCGGCTCTCGGACTCCCTCTGGGTTAGGTCTGAGGGTGGGCGGACGCCTACACCGCATGCGCATGCGCTTTGGGCATCCCATAGCTCTCAAAGCTTGGATCAAAGCCATTGGCAAATCATGACTGAGTGAGCTGGACTGCTGAGAGAATTGACAGATATGATCCAAGCGCCAGCATATACGGTACAGGCGATTACGCAGGCCTAGTACCGACTCTAAGCGACCCTTTGGAGACCTCTGGACCACGGATCGACCGCATTCCACCGGCGTGACTGACCACTTCAGCACCGCGAATCAAGAAATTATTTTTTTCGCCGCCCAGAAATCGTCATATTGGTCTCTTTGGACCAGGACCTAACCGAACGATACTCAACCAACTGCATGCCGCGTTTCATCATTGACTAAAAAGCACGGGTTTCACAGGGGCTGAGCTTGGCGCCGCTTGACGCGCTACGGACGGAATCAGTTGCCGATACATCGGCACTGCACCCTCTTTGACCTGGAGAACCGCTGCGCCCATCCATCTCAACCGGACCTCGTCTTGACGAGCACTGCTGGCGACGGAAGCAGCACACTACAGCAACCTGCACTCACGCACGCCAGCGCGCACGTACCAAATTATGCGCGCCGCCACGCTCCTGCTCCTCTGCGCCGCGCGCACCGCGCCCTTCACCGCGCGCCGCGCCCGGCTGCCGACCAGCGTCGCGCGCGCCCCGACGGCGACGCTGGAGATGCGCGTCACGAAGCGGAGCCACAAGAAGATCACCTTCAAGAACACGGGCGGCACCGTCGGCGCGAACGTGAAGCGGAGGGACGAGAGTGAGGTGCCCAACAAGGTCTTCTTCGCGAACGTAAGGTACGAGGCGACCGAGGAGGACCTCCGGCCCTTCTTCTCCATGGTGGGGCCCGTGACGCACGTGCAGCTGGTGCGGGACTCCTTCACGGGGCAGTCGAAAGGCTACGGCTTCTGCACCTACTCGTCGGTCCTCGCCGCGACGACGGCCATCCGGTCGCTCCACCTGAAGCCGTTCATGGGCCGCGAGATCCGGGTGGACGACGCGACGTCCCTCTCGAAGCGCCGGAAGGAGAAGAAGGCCACCGAGGGCTTCGAGCGGCGGGAGGCGCGGCGGCAGGCCGAGAAGGCGGCGGCGGCCGAGGGGGGCTAAGGGTCTTTGTGTATACTGTTCGAGCCGCCGCGGCGACGGCGTGCTGACACCGGCACTCCTCGAAGTAGGTTTATTTTTGTTACGCAACAGACGGTCCCAGCGAAAACCCCTACTTCTTCTTCTTGTCGTTCTTGGCCTCCCGGGCCATGCGCTTCCGCGTGCCCGCCATCCGCTTCTCCTGGAACACGCCGCGCTGCGCCTGGTAGGCCGCGGCGCCCTTCATGTCGTCCGTCACGGAGACGAACTCGACGGCCGCGGCGGCGGGCGCCGCGGCCTTGGGCAGCGACGCGAGCGCGCCGGCCACCTTGGGCGCGGCGCCCTTGCGGGGGAAGACCACGAGCTTGGCCTTGTAGTCCGTCAGCCGCTGCACGTTCGTGTCGAGGGCCTCCTGCGACTTGTTCGTGCGCCGGTGGTCCACCGCGATGCCGACCGAGGCCGCGAAGCGCGGCGAGATCTTCGCCGCCTTGAGCTCGGCGAGCGAGAAGCCGCGGCCCAGGCGCACCTTGGCGTTGTGCTGCTGCGTCTGGCACCGCACGAGCGGCCGGAGCCGGTCCGCGGGCCGAGGCGCGTTGACGGCCGCCTTGGCCGCGCGCTTGAGCCGCCGCGCCTTCTTCTTGCCCGGCTGGTCGAGGTTGACCTTGACCTTGAGCGGGCCCCGCGAGGAGGACGCCCACTTCTTGTGGAAGTGCTGGTTGGGGATGATCTTGTTATGCTTCACCATGGTTGCGAAGCGCGCTGTGGGAGCCTACACACGTTCAGTGTCTCGGGACCTGTGTGGGCGAACGGGTGAGTTACACGTGCTGCGGCGCGGCGGTGGCGTCGTTGGTGAGTGAGCCCGCGATAGGTGAGTGCGTAGGCTCGCCCCAACCGCGTTGTCATTGTGTGTCTCGGAGCCAGCCTCTTTCCGGCCGCCGGACCGCCGCAGCAGCGCTTATGAGCGCTTTTGCTCGAAAGCTCGCTAGCGAGCCCGCGGCGCGCCTAGCTGCGCCAGCTGCTCACATAGGGCTTCGAGGCGCTCCCGAGTGCAATTCCTTCAAGTCTCGCTGTCTGTAACCACGCTGTTATGTGCCTAAGCTGGCTCGCTGAAGATTTTTGCTCGTAATCGCGCAATAAACCCGCACGCTTGGTTCATCTTGCGTACGGGTTTTCAAGCAGTCACTACAAACAGCAGTCACTACACACAGAGTTACTTACGCTTGCGTTTGATCGACTTCGGCGCCCAGCGCGTCGCGAGCGTCTCCTTCAGTTCGGCCGTGACGCCGTCGCGCGTCTTGCTCGTGAGCTTGTGAACGGCGACGCCTCGCGTCGCGCTCACGCGGTCGCAGAATGCGACGCGGTGGCCGTATATCGGGGCTGTGAGAGCGCCGACCAGTCGGACGCCCCTCGCGAGAAGTGCCTCGACGCGAGCGGCGAACGCCTCCGACTTGAGCTCCATGCGGCCGATCTCATCGAGGACGTATATTACATCGTCGTCATCGTCGAGCGTCGGTAGCGCGAGTTGTTCGAAGCCCTCGACGTCGACGCCATACTGTCCGACCTTCGGTCCTGCCGCGCCTTTGCGAGCCAGAGGGCCGCGGCGGCCATCGGGCACCGTCACGACGTCGAACCCACTGCGGCTGCCACCGGAACCGGACAACACTTCATCGGTGTAGAATCCTCGCAGCGTCGCACCGCGCGCGGTCAGCTCGTCGACGAGCTTTTTCACCGCTGTGGTCTTGCCACCGCCAGGCTGACCAGTGACCAGCACCCAGTCCGTCTTGGCATGGGTTTCGAACGCCTGCATCAATGTTGTTCTAACGAGCAGTGTCACAGTGTCATCACAGAGAGCACTGCTGCACAATGCACAGAGCTCGCAACGCTGTGCAAGCGCTTGCGCGGTGTGCCTACGAACAGAATCGTGTAGCCAGCAAACGACGGCCTGAGCCGATGAGCCACCACCAGCAAGACCAGCGCACTGGCGTGCTTGGGATGCGGAAACCCGCGCGACGACGCAGATCGGAGCAACTGCCGGAGCTACTTGTATCAACCATTACTCACACACGCCCCGAACTAGAGCTCGTTGGGCACGCGCGGCTTCTTGGGCATGATGTCCTTGAAGCCCGCGAGCTTGTCCGGCGGGAAGTCGCCGACCTCCGAGGACACGGCCATGAGCGGCACGGTCTTGATGGCGTTGGCCTTGGCCAAGCACGCGTCGATGCGCGACTGGTAGTCCGTCTTGACGCCGGGCTCGTAGAGGTGGCCCCAGTCGGCGGACCAGGTCTTCGCGGACTTGACCTCGTGCTCGCAGCGCTTGGCCCAGTTCTGGATCTCGCCCACGAAGTTGTGCTCCTCGCCGGCCTTGGCCATGGTCGAATGCGGTGCGCGCGGCGCGACCGGGGCTGCCGCCGGGGCGGGCTGGGGGGCTGCCGGGAGCTCGTCGGCGCGAGCGGCGGCGGGTCCTTCCTCCGCGGGCTCTTGGGGTTCAACGGCGCGTCGGTGGCGTCGCGAGCCGGGCGTGTGCTGCGCTCGTCTGCTCGCTGCGAGGTTTTTTACAGGCGCTACGGGCTTTGCAACAAACATGAGGCTAGTATGTTTCCGCGGACCTCCATCCGCGTGAAATACGTGGGGGGCGGGCAATGGGAGAGACGTGCATTAGACAACTAGGTGTTACTTGAGAGGTAGCCAAAATGGTAGAGGTACCCGCGGAGCGCGGGGTCGAGCGTCGCCCAGTCGCCGCCGGCTACGGCCTTCTTGAGCGTCTCGTAGGCGTTGTTCGGCATGATGAGGCGTACGCGCACCGCCGGCTCGAGGTCGTCGTTGCCGGCGTAGTTGCCGCACACAAGTACCCAGCCGTCGGATCTTCCGTGCTTGTCGCCCAGCTGATCTTGCGTCGTGAGGCTGTAGAGCCGGTTCGCGGTGACGCCGCCGCTCGACCGCGCCACCGCGGCGGCCAGCCAGTCGGGAGCGTTGCGCGCGATGTGAAACGTCGGGATATCGTCGCTCTCGTCGTCGTCGCTGTCGTCCGACACGTTGCCGTCGCCGGGGCTTGCACGCAGAGCGTCCGGGACGATCTCGCGCGCATTGAGTTCCTCGAGTTGATGCGCGGCGATGCCGAGGGCGCGCTCGAGCTTCGCCACGCCCCCGCCCTCGCTCGTCACGCGTTCGCGCCCGGCGTCCGTGCGGAGCAGGCGGTGGCGCAGCGCCGCGCACACGACCTCGGCCGTCGTCGGCGCCATCAGCGACACGTTCAGCGAGATGTTGTCGTCGTCGAGCGACTCGACCTCGTGGAAGACGCCCGCCGGGAAGTACAGGACGTCGCCGGCGTCGAGCGTCACCTCCACGCTAGTCGCGTCGTCGCGCGGCCGCTTGCGCGACGGCATTATTTCGCCCAGCGCCCGCGCCTTGGCTTGGTCCCAGCGCACGCTGTCGTCGGCGAAGTGTTGTGTCGTCCCCCTTAGAGGATGCGCCTCGCGCCGCGGCGCGAGGCGCCAGCGTTTTTTGCCCCGGAGTTGCACGGTAAAATTCTCCTGAAAGTCCGAGTGCCAGGCCGTGACGTGGCCCTTGCGCGCGCAGAACATCTCCACCTCGCCTTGGCCGGCGAGCGGCCCCGCGTCCCGCGCGGGCGGAAGGCCGAGGCTCGTCCCCGCGAGCAACGCATTGACCAGGCGCTCCTCCAGGGCCGCCGGCGCGCGGCAGTACAACGCGTGGCCCGCGGCGTGCAATGCTAGAGCGTTCTGCGGATCTTCCACGTCAAGCGATCGCGCGGTCGTCCCGCGCGAGGGCGGCAGGCCGTGTAACGTCGGGACGGCGCCCTGGGTGCGCACCCAGCACATGGCGCGCTCCGAAGCCGTGTGCTCTAACATCTCCTCGATGTGCCCGGTGCTCGCCGCCGGGAACAACGCCGCGGCCCGCGCCGCGCCGCCGCCCCGTACGACGACGCACCGCCGCCGGAAATGCTGCCGTAGAAAATCATCCTTCGCTAGAGGGTGCAGCAGCGCGTCGAGCGTCAGCGGGTCCAGGGGCGGCGCGTTGCTCGTCGTGCGGTGCTCGACGAGCAATGCGTCGTCCTCGGCCATGCTTGCCTTCAGAGAGGATAGTTAAGCGGACACGCACGCTAGACTAGCCTATGCTACGACGAAGCGATGTGCCCGAGCAGCACTCAGAGAGCGTTGTGCAGCGGTTACAAACGCGTCGCGAGCGACCTAATTTTTGAGCGAGGCCACCAGCTGTGATATATATGCGTCGGACACTAGCGCCTATAGGTCGCAATGACACAAACGCCGCGGAAGCATTGAGCAAATCGATGTGTGACCTGACGGGTTTTGTTTAAGATGGAAAATAGCAGGTAATCTTTCGTCTACCGATCCGGGATGCCTCTGTCGTGGGGCGTTCAAGCGGAGCCCGTGGAGAGAGCTTTCCGTGCGGGTTAGAATTCGGCTAGATGGCTCTCACACAACAGAGATCCAGGCTGCCCAGTCCTCGTCCGGACCGAAGTGCTGGGGCAGGACCGCATTGGGGCGGACACCGCGTTGGACGTGGCGAGATGTTCGACATCAGCTGCGGCGACGACAGCAACCCAACAGGCTGTGGCATCTTCGGAGGCGCTGGGGCCGGCGGCGGCAGCAAACAGCCGCAGACGCTCCAGGGCCTGCTGCAGAAGCTCGATTTGTCGGAATACGTGCCGAAATTCGTGGCGGCGGGCATCACGGACGTCCGTCGACCCGCGTCCGGTTTTCGCTCCGTCGCGCGACGCACTCGCATGCACTTATCGCCGCGCAGGTCGCCGCGCTCGCCGCCTGCACGGACGAGGAGCTCGACAAGTTTGAGATGCGCAAGCTCGAGAAGCGGAAGCTGCGGCACCACCTCCAGAGCGCGTGGGTGCCCGACGGCGTCGCGCTGCGATGCTAGGTAGTAAATAAATAAATATAAATACAAAAAAGGATGCACATCTAAGTAGTAGCACAAAAACCTTAACCAGGACATACAGTACAACAAGTCACAGCTCTGGTTGTTGCTGCAGGAACGAGCCGTGGCGTGGCTGCGCGCGCACGAGGCCCCACCGCTCCTCGAGGCTGAGCCGCTCCGCTTCCGGCCGCGGCGCCGCCCGCACGTACCCGTCGTCGCCAAACAGCCAGACGATGAGATTCTCGCGCGCGCCGTGCTCGATCGGCAGCGCAGCGTGTCGCAGCGCGCCCTGGTGGATGAGGGCCATGCCGGGCGTGAACTCGACGGTGTGGCGCACGCTCGGCTCTTGCGCGTCCTGGAAGGAGAGCGCCAAGCCGCCGTACCCCTCGCCGGGCGAGTTCAGGTTCAGGTTTAGCGTGAAGACGCTCGCGTCGCGGTGCTCGGCGGGGGCGGCGTCCTTGTCGGGCTGATACCGCACGGTGAACGCGAACATTTCGGCGTCGTCGCCGGCGCCGACGAGCTCTGCGAAGAGCATGCGGCCGAGCGGCCGGACAAAGGCGTCGACCAGAGCGCGCACGAACGCCGCGAGGCCGTGGCTCACCGCGCCGTCGACCTCCTCGTCCAGGATAGAGCCGTACCGGTTCATGCCGTTGGGCCGGCGCGTGGGGATGTCAGAGGCGGCGACGCGGGCCAGCTCTGCGCGCAAGCCGGCGATGGCGTCGGCTCGTAGCAGCTGGCCACAGAACACGCCAGGTGCGGTTTCATTGAAGAGGGCCCGCACGGCAGCTTCGCGCTCCGGCGACGGTCGCTCGCGAAGCGCGTCGACCGCGTCCGCGAGCGACGGCGCGATGACGGCGGCGCTGCGAAAGTCCGCGAGGCTCTCGTCCGCAAGGCCGTAGTCTCGCCACGCCGCACGCAGCAGCTCGCCGTGCCGCTGATAGAACTCGGCCTCCTCAAACTCGGCGTCTCGCTTGGCGACAGGTGTAGGCGGAATCAACGCACGAGCGAGCGCTGCCGCATTCTCGCTTGGGCGGTCAGCAGCGCTAGCAGCAGCGGCGAGCGAGAGCGTCGCGAGCAGCATCATGCTGCTGGCACCTGGAAGCAGTGCTTTCCAAAAACGCTCTCCGTTCCCTCGTAGGCTCGCACGGCTCAATTTTCGCAGCGATGCGGTCCCGTTGGTATCTATGAAGGCCTTCGACGGCTGCCAGACGCGCGATCGCGCCGCGCACGGGCGTGCGTTGAGCAGCGCGGCGTAGAGCACGGGTTTTCACCGCCAAGCTGGCCGGGGTTTTGGCTCTGACCGACCTCTAGTTGCGCAGAGGCAGCGTTCGCACTCAAAGACGTCGTAGATACTCCGGTGCACCACCAGCCCTATCGGCGCCAAAAGCACGCCTGCCGCCGCAGAGCCCATTTGTCCAGAGAGGCCAAAATCTGACCGATGGCAGAACCACTCGTGCTCCTCAACTACGGCTTCGTCGCCGTCGTCTTCGCTCTCCTGCTGGGCGCCGGCGTGTCGCAGCGCGCCCGCGTGGGCCTGTGCTGGCTCGCGATACCTGCACTCATGGCGTGCGTCGCGACTAAATTGATGCACACTTACAATACGGTCGACGAGCTCACGTTCTATGCGTCGTACCACTCGCACCCGATGAACCAGCTCGTTCATATTATCTGTGTGCCTTTACTGCTTTTTACAGTGTTCATCTTCGCGGCGTACGTCCCGACGCCGATTAAGGTGGTGCCACAATTAACATGGCCGCTGCTCGGCGCGGGTGCCTGGTCGTTACACCACGTCCGCGCGGCGCCTTTGGTGGGAAGCCTCGTGTCGTGCCTCACGTTCGCGATGGCGCTCGCGGCCACGGCCATCGTCGAGCGCGAGAGGCGTGCGAGCAAGCACGCGGGCCGCGCGGCCCGGTGCGCGGGCCTCGTCCACGTCTTCTGCTGGTACGCCCAGCTCCATCCCGGCCACGGCGTCTACGAGGGCCGCAAGCCGGCGCTGCTCGACAGCGTGCTTCAGGCGTTCCTCGACGCGCCGTTGTTTGTCTGGTACGAGGTCGCCTTCGCGTGCGGCTACGACCCCTCGCTCAAAGCGCAGCTCGACGCCGCGGTCGCGGCGCGGCATACCGCGTGGAGCCGCAGCGAACTGTAGTAGCAGGGCGTTCGAATAGTCTCTCGAGATGGGGCCCTCCAGGCCGCAGTTGTATAATGTGCTCATGCGTAGTAGTAAATATTTTATATCCTAGCCGCGCAGCGACGCATGCGCGCAGGCTCTCATCCCACAGACGCCAAGGTGCGGCCACACGGCCGCGTTTTTTTCCTTTTCGGGAGCGCTCCGTTTAGAACGGCGCCCAGACCGAGCCGGCGTACTGCGTGAGGTCGCCCTCGAAGTACGGCACGGAGCCGGGGACGGTTGACGCGGCGATGAAGGACATGATGCCGATCATCGCGAGGCGGCCGTTGTTGATCTCGGCCGTCCGGCTGCGCAGCTTCTGCTCCTCGCTCTTGCCGCTGAGGTACTTCGAGCCGAAGTACCAGACCAAATTCATGGTGCCCGACTTGCCGCCGCGCATGTAGTGGGGCTTCTCGGCCTCGCCGAGCACCTCCAGGAGTCCCACGAAGCCGAGGATCGACCACTTGCCCTTCTCGGAGATGTTGTCCCACGCGAGGAGCGGGTTGCCTGTGCCCAGGCTGGCGAACTTCTCGCCCGCCATGGTCAGGTCCGCCGGGAACGTGATGCCCTGGTAGTTGATGAGGAAGCCCACGAAGGCCGCCATCGCGACGCGGCCGTGCTTGATCTCGGCCTCGCGGTACCACTGGAGCGCCTCGGCGCTGGCGCCGTTCGAGAAGCCAAGGGGGTCAAACAAGCCGATCGGCATCGTGATGCCCTCCATGTCCTGCACGGCCTGCACGGCCGTGCCGGCGCGCGGCGCCACCGGCGCGACGAACGCGACGGCCGGGGCGGCGAGCAGCGCGATGAGGAGCTTCATCGTTTTCTAAACCTGCGTGTGCGATGGTGAGCGAAACTGTGCTGCTGGGTGGTGCCGTCGCGCTGCCGGCCCCAAGTTTCTCGAATCCGACTCGTCGGGTTCTCGGCGACCCATGTGTGTGAACACTCTCAGCCCAATTACAGCATGCCAGCGCCAGAGCTGCTGCGTATGCACGCGCCGCGTCGCGGCAAAGCTGGGGGCCGGGTCGCCGCGCCGCGCAGCTGTTTTAGGCGTCGCCGTGCCATGGGCTGAAGCGCGAGATACGCGGCCTCTTTCAGCGAAATTTTGCCTCGTAAATGTTGCGCGGCCACACGGCTGAGACGTTCGACGAAAATCACGTTGAGGGAATGGGCGCTGCGTCGTACACAGTGGTTTTAATCTGAGATGAAGCTAGCTTTTATCGATCCGCGTTTTGGTGCGGGTTGGCGGCAAAGCCAACAAAAAGCCGCGTGGAGCATTAAATCGTGTCTGGCAAGCGTTCCCGCCCCGCCAGACCGGTCCATCGTACGGTGCGGGTTTCGCACAGACTCGTCTAAAAAAGACTCGACGAGAGCCCGCTACGCTGACGCTCTATCGCAAGGCTCCTGGTTCCTGGACTTCATTTTTTATAGCCAGACCGCTGTACCGCTGAACGCGCGCGCCACAGCCCCGCGCAAGAGACACAGCACAAGACACAGCACAAGAACGCTGAGCCAAGAACGATGGCCTCCCACGAGGCCCAGCTCCGGGCGATCGAGGCCGACTTCAAGACGGCCACGACCGAGGAGCAGCGCGCCGCCTGCGCGAAGAAGGCAGGCGCCGTCCTCGCCACGGTCGAGGGTGACGTCTTCTCCTCGGCCGACGAGGTGCGGGCCTCATTGACGCAGACGCTCGGTCGCGACCTGGTGGGGGCGATGACCGTGGCCACGCCCGCTTTAGCGGCGACGGCCATCAAGGCCCATCTACAGAGCCCGCCCGTTTTGCTCGATGGAGATGGAAGAGCGCTCGAAGCGCTATGCACCAAGGCCGAGGCCATCCCGGGCGACGCGCAGCTCGCCCGGGCCGTGGCCAGCTGCTTCCGGGACGAGGCCCTGGCCACGGGCGACGGGCGGTGCGTGGACGGCGCCGCGTTCGAGGCCCGGACGGCCTTACACTTACTGTCCGTGCACGCGCTCGTGCCGTTCGACGCCTTCGCGGCGTTGGTCGACAACCGTCCCCGCCTGCGGGACCCCTTCTCGGGGAGCATGCCGGCCCAAGTGAAGTATTTTAGGGACGTGCCCCAGAGCGGCTTCGAGGCCCAGTGCTTACTGCTACGGACGCGCCAGCGTCGTTCTCTGGACGCGTGCGTGGCCATCGTCGAAAAGACCTTGAAGAGCAAGGGTTTCCGACCGGGCGTCCTCGCGTGGCTGAGCCGGGTCCTCGCTTTCGCGCAGCCCCTCACTTTAATAAAGATCCCCCAGGACCGGGTCTGGCACCCGCGGCGGTGCGCGACGCCGGCGTTTTTATTGAACGCGGCGTCCTTGATATTGCGGTTGGCGGCGCCGCTCTGGACCAAGGGCCTATCAAACAAGGTCGACTGGCGCTACGCTTTGCGCCACGAGCGCGTCTCCTTTAAGGATGCGGCGCCCCTCTTCAGCAGTGGCGCAAGTACGGACGAGGCCTCGAGCGACGACGACGACGACGAGGAGGCCCTGTTGCTCAAGCAAGCCCTCAAGATGTCCATGGCGGCCCACGCGGCGCCCCTGGGCTTCTTCCCGCCCCACGTCGAGTTTAGTTTCGTCACGGAGGTGTTCTTTCTGGCCCACCGAGCCATTGCAGCGTGTCTCCTACCGCTCTGGGGCGAGTATCACGAGCAATCAAAGTTGCTCTACGACCTGAGTGGGCGACGTGGCGCACCGCTCGATGAGGCCGGCGAGAAGCGCCTCAAGTTCCACAGCGACGGCTGGGTCTGCGCGTTGGAGGACCCGCGTTTATTGGAGGACGCGGGCGCGTTCTCGACGTTTGCCGTGGAATGGTTATTGGTGCAGTTGGAGGCTCCGGACGGGAAAGAGCGCGCGGCCAAGTTGCCCGCATCTCTAGTCAAGGACGCCTGCGACGTGTGGACCCACTTGGCGCGGGCCGGAGCGAGGACGGGCATCTCCGCGTCGAGGAGCGGCCAGGGGGCCACCTTCGGGCCCGCGGAGGCTTCTAGGGCAATTCTCATCTGTTGCGATCTGATGAGAAACTCGCTCGTGGAGTCGCCGTTAGTGCAGGCCAAGCTCGTGGCGTTTATTAAGGAATTGATGCAGCCGCCGCGGCGGGGCTCGCCGCGGAAGGGGCGGGGCGCTTCACTAAGCGGCGCCGTGCTGGACTCGGAGCGGGTGCGACGAGAGCTGCCGCAAGCGTTAGCCCACTTGTACTGCGAGGTCCAAGCGGTCGCCGGCATGGACGTCGACAGTTCCGATAGTTTCGACAAGTTCTCGATCCGCCAAGATCTGAACCGCTTGCTGATGGTCTTCTGGCGCTACCCGTTGCAGGAACCGCGCAAAGCATTACTGGCCTTCTTCGGCCGATCGAGTGAGTTAGGATTAGCGATGCTCGACACGATTATTTATTGTGGGGAGGACGCCCTCGGCTGTCTTGCTGGAGGCGCGTCTGTAGAGAAAGATAACAAGCCGCCTACTTCCGATAGAAACAAGCAGTTCTGGCAAGGTCAAAAAGGCCAGTGCCGGGCGTTCCTACCTGTTGCAGAATTAACTTTGGAACTGCTCGGGGAGTTCTGCGTCGAGGACGACGCGCGGAAAGCGTTGTTGGGGCCCGTACTCTCGCGCTGCGCCGCTCTGATCAAGCTGACTAAAATTGGTACTGTGAAGGGTCTGGAACACGTGAGCGTCGCGGACGCCAAGAAGGAGTGGGGCTTCGACGCCGCGCGTTTGTTGGAAAGGGTCGGGAACGTGGTGGAGCACGCGCGGTTGTGCCACGGCGACGCAACGTGGGCCCGGGCCGTCGACGCCGTGCTGGACGACGACTCAACTTTAGATCGTTCGTTGTTGAAGGAGGCCTCCACAAAATGCGCCGCCCTCGCCAAGACCATGGAAGCGTTGCAGAAACGGGTTCTAAGCGATGTCATTGACGCCCGGCCCCTCGTAGCTCAAGCCCAGGGCCCGCCCTGCACGGAAAAGGCGTACGAAGAGGCCCTGGCGGGGGAACAATTAAAAATCGTCGATTCGCTGGGAGACCACGTCTTCGCCTCAAAGACCACGGGCGCCCCTAATGCGAAGGCCATGCAGAAGGAATTGAGGAAGCTCGGAAAGGATTTACCGGAGCCGCACGTCGACGGTTCGGTCTTCGTCCGCTTCGACGAATCGCGCCTGGACCTGTGTAGGTGCGCCATCACGGGCCCCGTGAACGCGGCCTGCGGCGCGGACACGCCCTACGCCTACGGCTTTTTTGTGTTCGACGTTTGGTTCCCGCCCACCTATCCGAGTGTCCCGCCGCTCGTGGAGATCGTGACGACGGGCGGCGGGACCTATAGGTTCAACCCTAATTTGTATGCGGACGGCAAGGTGTGTTTGTCCTTACTCGGGACCTGGAAGGCCACGGACGAGTCCGAGAAGTGGGACCCTGCTACTGGGTCGTTGAGACAGATATTATTATCAATACAACACCAGATTCTGGTTTCGGAACCTTACTTCAACGAGCCCGGGCGGGACGTGGCGCGCGGGACGTCCGCCGGCAAAGCGGCGTCTTCCGCGCATAACTTGGAGCTGCGGAACGCGACGCTACGGTACGCGGTGGCGGACCAGTTACAGTCGCCGCCCGTCGGCCTGGAGGAGGTGTGCGAGCAGCACTTCGCGTTGGTGGCGCCGGACCTGTTACGACGGTGCGCCGCGGACCTGGCTTCAGCTAGTCCCGAAGCGAACAAGGCGCTCCACCGCGCCGCGGCGGCGCTGGCCGAGTGCGCGGCGGCGCCGCCGGCGAAGCGCCGCAAGAGCAGCGAGTCCGGCGACTCCCCCTAGCCCCCCTTCGAAGCTTGTGTTATACTCGTGTTATCCTTAGTACTACTGCGACTCGGGTGGTTCGGTGGACGGGAAATCCAGGGCGGCCGGGAAGACTTTTGCCGCCAGGTGTCCCGATGTCCCCCACGATCGCCGCCTACTGGTAGATGAGCGCGCCTATCACGTCGCACCTCGAGCCTCATTTTTGCAGAGAGCTGCCGACGGCGCCTGCTACTTCGGCGCTCGGCGTGACCACGCCGTCCCCGGTGCATCGGACACAACAAAAGCCGAGCGACGCCCCCCCGCGGGCAGCCCCGGGCGCGCGACGCCGCATACTTGGGCAGCGCACACCACAAGGGGCAGGACAAGACCATGGCGGCCCCCACGAAGGCCAAGCTCAAGCAGCGGATCAAGCAGGCGCGTTTAGATGTGGAGCAGCTCCACCTCAAGGTGAACGACGCTTTAGAAAAGCAGGCCCCGTCCCTGTTTTCGCGGGACGCGAGCGCCGCGCCGGCCAAGTTAAAAAAGCGCCGCTCGCTGAAGGGCCACTTCGGCAAGGTCGTGAGCGTGGACTGGCTGCCCGACTCCACTCATTTAGTCACGGCCGCGCAGGATTGCAACGTGATCCTCTGGCACGCGCCGTCTGCTCGCAAAGCTTATTTATTACCGCTCAAAAACCAGTGGGCCATGTTCGCCTGCTGCGCGTCGGACGCCTCGAAGCTGTGCGCCACGGGCGGCCTGGACAACGTGTGCACGGTCTGGACGTTGCCCGAGAAAGGGGAAGAAGTGCCCACACCGCGCGTGCTCGAAGGCCACAAGGGCCACGTGGCCGCGGCCACGTTCTTAGCGACGAACACCCTGATCACGGTGTCGGGCGACGCCACGGCGGCCTTGTGGGACCTCAACGCGAGCGCCTCGTCGGACATCGACCAAAGGACCGAAGTCTTCGAGGGCCACGACCAGTGCTGTTCCAGTGTCGCCCGAGGATCTGCAAAAAACCTCGCGACGGCGTCGGCCGACGGCTCTGTCATGTTGTGGTCGTTGGGTGAAAAAGTGCCCAATTGTATCCTAAGACCGCACCGTTCGGACTTGAAAGCAGGGTCCCGGGCCAAGCACCCGGACGCCAATTCGGTAGCGTACCAGACGGACCGCACTCTAGGTGTATCGACCGAATCCTTCGGCACGTTCCTCTTCGATGCGAGGACGTCTTCCGTCGTCAATAAGTTCGGGTGCGAGGAAAGAGGTTTGGGACCCAAGACCTCCTGCGCCTTTTCCTCGAGTGGTCGGTTGCTCTTCGTCGGCACCGAAGAACACGTGGAGGTCTGGGACACGCTCCAGGGCGACGCCCCCGAGCCCTTGCAGAAGCTCCAACAGCACGGCGGCCGGGTCACGTCCCTGGAGGTGCCGGCCTCGGGCCAGTGCGTCGCCTGCGCCTCGTGGGACTTCGAGGCCTCCGTGCTGAGCGTCTAGGGCGCGAAATGCCGCCGCGCCCCCCCGTCCCCCGCGCGCGCCCCTTAACTTGATGTCACATTTCCGCGGCGATGGCGCAATGAGTCTCTAGAATTGGGTCACAAACTTATCACATCGTCCGGGGCGCGTCAAACTTCACTTCGCCCAGGGCGAGTAACCAAACCCTCGGCCGCGTCATCGCGCGACCCGGGAGGGGTCGCCCTTGGCGCTTTTCGCCCGGCCGCGGCCGCAACGGCCGTGGCGGTGGCCTGGCACAGCGCCCAGATGGCCGCGGGCGAGGTGACCCCGACTTGCATAAGGAGGGTAATGAGGAGCGGGTGGAACAGATAGAGCCCGAGCGACGCCTTGTTCAGCACACCCGGGACCGCAACGCACTCAACCACGCGAGAAGCCCGGTCGATGGCGAAGATCGTGATCACCGCCCCGGTGAGGTAGAGCACCCGGTCCAGCGTCGCGGGAAAGTACGGGTACGTGAGGTTCCCGGCGAGCATCCAGTTGGTCGACGGGGCGCAGAGGACCCAGCCGAAGAGCGCCACCGGCCAGAGCCGCGACGCGGTCGGCGCCGCGTCGGCCCACAGCGCGTGTGGCGTGCGAGCCCGCGTCATGAGGAAGCCCAATCGGAAGAATATATTGAACCCGACTAGGGCGAAGACCACGAACGAGGCCGAAACGTCCTGTATGGTCCGGGCGAACGAGGGCACGGCAAACTGGAGCACCGCCGTGGCGGCGAGCGCGTAGTGCAGCGTCCGCGTGGAGAGACCGCGACGTCGCTGCTTGAGCAGCGCGACCAACCCGAGGAAGCACAGTTCAGAAAGCAGCAGGATTGCCACCGCCGCCGTCGGGGACTGGCAGTCGCGTCCATTCAGCGTCACGCCTACAACTATCAGCAACGCAGACACACCGTACTGGAGGAGCAGAGGCTTGATGTCGCGCGACGTCCCGTCCCCCACGCCATCGACCAAACGTGTCTCGGCCGGCGTAGCCAGGTACCTTACTAATGGCGTGTTGACCAGCATCATGAGCACGAGCACGATCACGTACCACATCTGGAACACGTAAGGGAACACATGCCCGCCGTGGTGCACCACGGCGAAGTCGAAGAGCACGCCCCGCCCGGCGCAGGCGTCCGAGGGCCCGCACGCCGGGTCCCGCGGCGAGAGCCACCACAGGAGAGCATTACAAACAATCCCCGCGGCGCCGAACCCGAGCAAGGGCCCGAATTTCATGCCTTTTCTGTACGAGCAGGCCAAGGCGGCGCCGGAAACCCAGAAGAGCAGCGGCATCGCCCACGGCCGGATCACACTGAGCCACCGCGCCGCCAGCGGCGAGGCGTCTTCTCCCCCACTTAGCGGGTGGTGGGGCCGGTCGACCAGCCAGGGCTCGTCCAGTCCGCCGGAATTTCCGCTGGCCCGGAGCGTGTGCGCGTAGACCACACCACTCACCAGCAGCACGCGAAACCAATCGAGGAAGTGCAGCCGCGCCGGCTTGGGTGCGGGCTCGGCCATGGGCTGCGAAGGTGCTGTAATATGGCCTGAAAGCTGTGTGCTGCCTTGCTCGCTGGAAGCGGCTCGCACTGTCGCACAGCTCGGTTTTCGAAAGATATAAGATGGTAAAAATCCATTGTCACACTGCGTGTGCAGCAGCGGACGTGCCAGCCTAGCCTAGCCAACCTGCGCGGGTTTTCTACGCGCGGGTTTTGCCTCGACGCCAAGATCCACGTCTATTCAGCGCCGCAACGCGGCGTGCTGCATCCGCTGCACCTCAGCGCGCGTCTTACAGTGGCGCGGGACGGCCGCCATCGATCTCGCAGCGAGACGCCGCGGGAAACGCCGCCGTCGCTGCTCAGTTGCTTCAGGCCACTTCGGTGAGCGCGGAAACGCCGCATCGGACCCATGGCCTACGACCAGTCCATGTGGACGCGGCGCATCCGATCCGGCTGGCTGCTGTGGATGGCCGCCGGCACGACGTGCACGCTCACCGCCTACGGCTGGCCGCCCGTGTTCAGTGTCGCCTGCGGCTCCTTCTGGACGCTCGTGTGGATCTGCATCAACCTGAGCACGCGCATGCTGATCTGCAACTTCCTCAACGGCTGCGTCGACGTCTTTTTCCGGCAAGTGGCGGTCGCCGGCGCCCACAAGTTGAATTTCAGCGACGAACCGCTGTTACTAGCGATCGCGCCGCACGCGAACCAGTTTATTGATCCGATGATCATCCTGAAGACCTTCGAGCGGCCCGTGGGGTTTTTGTGCGCCGCGAAGTCCATGCGGTATACGCGCGGACCGAGCGACGTCATCGCCTTCTTCGCGAACGGGATCGATAGCGTGCCCGTGGAGCGGCCCCAGGACATCGCTAAAATAGGAAAAGGGTTCATCGAGAAAGTGAAACGATCGGACGAGCGCGTGGTCGTGCATGGTTCAGTTACGACTTTTTTAACGTCGTGTCGAAAGGGCGACTCGTTGATGGTGACCAAGGGGCCCTGCAAGGGGAGCCTGGCCAAGATCCTGGAAGTTGTGAGTGATACGCTCGCCGTGGTGGCGGACAGCGCCTTTACCGGCTCCGACGCGAGCGAACGGTCGACCTACGACACCGTGTCGAACGTGCCCTTCAAGGTCCTCCCCAAGGTCGACCAGGACCAGGTCTACCAGGGCATCTATTCCAGATTGGACGCGAACGGCTGCGTCGGCATCTTCCCCGAGGGCGGCAGCCACGACCGGGCGTCCCTATTACCGTTAAAAGCGGGCATCGCCGTCATGGCCCTGGGCGCGTGCAAGCAGCATGGGGAAGCGTTACGGAAGCGTTTAAGGGTTGTTGCTGTCGGCCTGAACTACTTCAGCGGCCACCGGTTCCGAAGTCGAGTTTTTGTGGATTATGGCGAGCCCTTCGAGGTCAGTCGCGAGCTCGTGGAGCGGTATGCCTCGGGCGATAAAAGAGGCGCCGGCGATGAATTGATGGCCCAAATTTTAACAGCAGTGAAGGCGGTGACGGTCCAGGCGCCCGATTCGGCGACGGCCGAGACCTTCTGGATGTTGAGGAGGTTGTATGTCCCGGACGGGAAGCGGTTGAGTTTGGAGGAGAAAGTGGCCTTGACGCGGGGCTTTGCGGACGCGGTGAAGAAGGATCGGGACGACCCGGACGTGTCTTCTGTCCTTAAAAAGGTGGAGGCCTACCACCACCTCCTGAAGCACTACTCCCTGCACGACCGCCAGGTCACTAGAGCGGGTGCGGACACGAAAGTCTTAGATCGCGTGGATGCACTGATGATGCTCGCGTTCCGCATTTCCTTAATCCTGACCTACGCCGTCGCTATCTTGCCAGGGATGATTCTCGCGTCGCCCTTACTAGTGATCTCGGAAGTTGTTTCAAGGTACAAGGCCAAAGTGGCCGTGGCCGGGAGCCGCGTCAAACTCAAGGGCCGCGACATTCTGGCCACGTGGAAAGTTGTTTGTGGCATGGTGCTCATCCCCGCCTTGCACGCCTTCTACACGGTCTGCGTCTACTGCCTCTACTCGTCGCGCGAGGCCGTGGCCTACTTCTTCTTCATGCCCTTTGTCTCTTATACTTCTATTATTGCGTCGGAGAACGCCTACATGGTTTTGAAGAGCATCGGGCCCCTCTTCATGCTCCTGACGAAGCGGCAGACGGGACTCGAGTTGCGGGAGATGCGGCGTTTACTGAAGCGGGACGTGCGCGACCTGGCTTTAAAGCTGGGCTGGGCGGAGATCATCCGCAACGCGGACTCGCACCAGAGCTTCGGGACCATGGACCAGGGCGCGTCGCACGTGAGCGGGTTTCCGCGTAATTAATTCGATATATATTGCATAGGACCAGGGAGTGCATGGGGTGTGCCTAGACTATACCCTGTGTGTGTAACTGCTTATTGTTGCTAGCCCCACTAGTACGGACGTGTGTGTGTGACCGTCAGTAAAACCCATCAGATTTACTCGATGTCGGCAGGGCTGCAAGCAAACGCTGTCGTCAGACGTTGAGCCACAACTCTTACTTACGCGATTTAGCCAGGCCATACGCGGAGGTTACTCGTGCGAGGGAACGCGATACTGAGCAGCAGCATAAGCATACCTCAGCAGGGGCCCTAAGCACCACTATGGCTACGCCCGACGAGCTGGAGGCCGAGCGCAAGGCCAAGCGCAAGGCAGCACGCAAGGCCGAGCGCAAGGCCGAGCGAAAAGCTGGGAAGAAGCGCGCGGCGGCGGGCCACGCGGCCGAGGCGCCGCAGAAGCGAGCAAAGCCGGTCGACGACGAGGCGGAGGCCGCGCGGGCGTACCTCGCCCTGCACGAGATCATCGTCAGCGATGGTTGCCCGCCGCCGTGTTTACATTTTGATCGCGCCCCATTCCCCGACGCGCTCCGAGTTCAGCTCGGAGCGCAAGGCTTCGTTTTGCCGTCGCCGGTGCAGGCCTCGAGCTGGCCCATCGCGGTGACGGGGCGGGACGTGCTCGCGATTGCCAAGACAGGGAGCGGCAAGACCCTCGGCTTCCTTCTACCGGTTCTCGCGCGCTGCGTCCGCGAGAAAGCCGCGGCGCGCGGCGCCCCGCTCGCCATTATCATGGCGCCGACGCGCGAGCTCGCCCTCCAAATCAAAGCCGAGGCGGACAAGTTTGGGAAAAGCGTGGGCTGCGCCGCGGTGGCGGTCTACGGCGGCGCCTCGCGCGCGGGCCAGGTCGCCGCGCTCCGCCGCGGGTGCCAGCTCATTATTGGAACCCCCGGCCGGATCAAGGACGTCCTCGACGTCGCGGGCCACTGCGGAGATCCGTGCGTTTCTGTCTCTTCTCTGAGCATGCTCGTATTGGACGAGGCCGACCGCATGCTTGATATGGGCTTCGAGAAGGATATGCGGAACATCGTGTGGTACGCCTTCGACGGGCGCCCGCGCCAGACCTTTCTATTTTCTGCGACGTGGCCGCTCGACGTGCAGGGCATCGCCGCCGACTTCTTGACCGAGGAAGCGAGGGTGACCATTGGCGCGGGCGGCCAGCGCCTCACGGCGAGCGCGACGGTGACGCAGCGGGTGCACGTGATCCAGGAAAAGGACCGGCTCCCGACCTTCACCAAGCTCATGGCGCCCTTCCGCCGCGGCGGGCCGCACCACGGACAACGCGTGATCGTCTTCGCGAACCGGAAGACGACCGTGAGAAAGCTGGCGGAGCACTGCGCGTGCGCGGGCCTCGCGGTCGAGCGGCTGAGCGGCGACCGGTCGCAGAGCCAGCGCGAATCCACGGTCAAACGGTTCAAGGCCGGCACGGTGACCTGCGTTGTCGCGACGGACGTCGCGGCCCGCGGCCTCGACATCAAGGGCATCGCGCGGGTCATCAACTACGAGCTGCCGTCGGACGACTTCCAGGACTACGTGCACCGCATCGGGCGCACCGGGCGTGCCGGCGAAAGCGGCGAGGCCGACTCGCTCTTCACCGACGGCGACCGGCACTACGGGCCCGAGCTCGTCCGCATCATGCGGGAGGCGGGGCAGGTCGTGCCGCCGGCGCTCGCGCGGCTGACGCCGCAGAAGATCACCTTCGATTGAGATGCCGTGCCGAGCGGACTAGGAGTAACAATGTGTTGAATGAATAGCGCCCCAGGTGTATTCACGCGGCGCGCGGTGAGTCAAGAAACCCGTTTTCGGCACGATTTTACCCCCTTTTTTTGCAAATTTGGCGCGGCCCATTTGCCAAGCGGACAGGCACGAGTGTGGAGGTGAGCGTGCCGCGGTGCGTCTGCAAGTCTTTGGCCAATGGCCACGACGACGACGCCGACCCAGGCGGTTCTGGGAACAGCCGAGAGGATCGAGAGAGGTCAGAGGGGAGACCAGGCGATTCTGGATGCAGCTCAATTTGAAGACCCGAGCTACTTCCGCCGCTGGCTCGAGGGAGGCGGTGACCCGAACGTAGCGTACAGCGGAACCCTAAGCACGACTTACTACGAAGGGGAAACGCCGCTTATGGTCGCGGCTATGTCAGGACGCGTAGAGGTCATGCGAGTGCTAATACAAGCTGGTGCAGATTTCACCATCACACGCGCTGCATATGATGGATTGGGAGAAGAGGAGGGCGAGATCCAAACCGCTCTGTCGTTGGCTTTCGAATATTGCGAGCCGGAAGCAGCGCAATTACTACTCGATCACGGTGCCGACAAATCAACGTTCCAATTGATGTCGCAATCTCAGAGCA
>Ga0302122_10000239_pt1 | contig 32110 bp, 32 predicted proteins | sample CB21_SCM_MG_FD_203115 | JGI IMG/M metagenome (GOLD analysis project Ga0302122, IMG submission 203115) | Marine microbial communities from Western Arctic Ocean, Canada - CB21_SCM | ecosystem: Environmental > Aquatic > Marine > Oceanic | place: Canada: Western Arctic Ocean | collected 2017-09-28 | reverse complement strand
TGGTCTTTACCGTATCGTTGATGCTCGCACCCAACTGGCGAAGCAGTGTGTCAAGACGGCGCAGCACGATATGTGATTGGCCAGTCAGGTCTTTGGGCGCTTCGATAAAGCCGTGGCTTTGTGCTGTCACGCCGCTGGTAAAGCACATCTCGCCCGACCCGAAGGGCATGGCTGAACGGGGCCGGTGGGCCATGCCAGCTTGGGTCCCAGGCCGCAGTGCGCGCCATTGCCTGGCCGTTATGGCTGCGCATAGCAATGGCCTCTACCTCAAAGAGTACGTCAGGCGACATCAGCGCTTGTACGGGCACCAGTGTTAATGCGGGGCCTGGGCCGGATAAGGGTTCCATGGCGTGGGCCATTTGCTTCGCGACTGTTTCACTGCTGGCAGTGGACTCATCGACATAAAAGGCACGCAGTTGCACCAGGTCCGAGGGCGTCATGTCGGCTGCCCCGAGCACATTACAAAGATCGCCCATGGCTGCACTGATCTGGCCGGGCAGATTGTCCGGGGCAATAACCTGCAGAGCCTTATCCAGTGCCACCTGCCCGGTGATGAACAGCAGTTCGCCACAGCGCACGGCCTGGCTGTAGGGTAAAGCGGGTTGGGTTACCCAGTGATCGGGCGGGTTGATGTAGGTGCGTGGCAGCAATGTCGCTCTCTTGGGTCTTATGAGAATCTCAGTTTACCGCGCAAAGCGTTGGCTTTTCTCTTAAACCAGAGCCTGTGAGACTTATATTTTGGTTCACACAGTTGTACCGACTTTTTCCCAATAGTTAAAAACCTAGATGTAGTTTGATCGATCGTGTAACAATAAACGTTCATGAAAGCGAATAACAAAGTTAAAGAGGATTCTTATGTCTAAGTTGCTGAAAAACTTTGGTGTTGCCGGTTTAGTTGCTTTGATAAGCGTGGCAGTACCAGCATCAGCGGGCTCGATCAAAATCGGACTCAATGTGCCTTTGACAGGTTTTGCTGCCGCTGATGGAAAGTCTGCCCTGCTAGGGGCCGAGCTGGCAGTTGAACAAGTGAATGCCGCAGGCGGGATTAACGGCGATAACCTGGAGCTGGTGGTTTATGACGATCAGGCCAGCCCCAAGGAGTCAGCACCTCTTGCAGCAAAGCTGATTACTCAGGATAAGGTTGCAGCAGGTATATCTGGCAGTTACTCAGGCGCGACGCGCGCAGCAGCCACCATCTACCAGGAAAATTCCACACCGTATATTGCCGCCTACGCGGTTCACCCGGATATCACCCGATCGGGAGATTATGTATTCAGGACTTCGTTTATGGGCGAGGTGCAAGGGCGGGCTGGCGCCAAACTTATTGGCGAGATAATGGGCAAGAAAAAGGTCTCGGTAATTACGTTAGCAAATGATTTTGGCAAATCCCTTGCCGCCGGCTTTAAACAAGCATCAGCAGCATACGGAATCGAGATCATCAGCGAATATGATTACAGTATTAAAGACCGGGAGTTCGGGCCGATTGTCTCCAAGGTTAAATCAGAATCACCCGACGCAATCTACGCCTCTGGGTATTTCTTCACAGCTGGCCCTTTAGTCAGCCAACTACGGGCAGCGGGTATCGATGTGCCAGTGATTGGCCAGGAGGGTTACGATGGTGAGATGTTCATCAAGATAGCGGGCGAAGCCGCAGAAGGCGTAATTATTACAACCTCTCTTGATCGAGATTCCACTGACCCATTGGCTAGTGCCTTCATCGAAGGATTCCAGGCAAAATCAGGTTATCCAGCTGATATGGTGAGCGCATCAACCCACACTGCGGTTCTTGTGCTGGCTGCTGCTTTAAAAAAATCTGGAGCGGGTGACAAAGCGTCGCTACGAGATGCAATTGCAGCTACATCAATTAACGCCGCCACTGGCAATATCTCGTTCAATAAGTTGGGTGAGGTAAGAAAATCGGTACAGGTACAGATAGTGCGCGATGGCAGTTGGCATCACTATGCTGTTATCTCAGATCCAGTGCTTCTTGCTCCCCCTGAGGAGTAATTCCATCGTTTGAAAGTGCGGGGCCGAACGGCCCCGCACTCTTAGTTATCTGAACAGGCTCTCATGCTATTTGTTGATTTACTGATTCAGGGAATCGTCCAAGGCGCTATCTATGCGCTGATCGCTCTAGGCCTGACGCTGATATACGGACTGCTTCGAATTTTGCATGTAGCCCATGCGTCGTTGTTTACCCTGGGTGGTTACGTTGGCGTCATTGTTACCAATCAGACTGGCAGTTTGACGTTAGCCTTGTGTGCTGCAATGGTTTTGGTTGGCCTTCTGGGGATGCTGATTTATCGAGTGGCTTATCGCCCATTGCTGGATAAGCCACCGCTAGTGGCACTGATCGCTTCTATTGGTCTGTTTATCGCTTTTGAGGAAGTCTTCAGGATTGTTTTTGGCAGCTATGGGATATCTTTTCATAACCCGCCATTACGGGCCCAAATTGAATTCGGTGGTGGCTTGTTACTAAGTTATTCGCGGATTCTGATTATCGTGATGGCCGTTAGCTTTCTTTCTGTGTTGGCATGGCTTTCGAGTCGTACACGGACAGGGGTTGCCTGGAGGGCCACCGTAACTGATCCTCAAATGGCAGCATCTTTTGGCATCAATGTCGAAAATGTTCGGTACCTTAATTTTTTTATAGGATCGGCATTAGCCGGCGCTGCTGGCGTGATGGTTGTGTTACTCACAAACCTGGCTGAGCCAACTATGGGTGCTGTGGCATCGTATAAAGCACTCGCTATCATTGTTCTTGGGGGGCTTGGCAGTGTACGGGGAACCCTAATTGCTGCGCTTGCAATTGGAATCGTTGAATCTTTTGGCACCGTCTATATAGGCCATATTCTTGATCGCGATGCTATTGCATTTGCATTTCTCATAATCGCGCTAATGCTGCGGCCGCAAGGGCTGCTAAGAGCAGGTTAGCGCCATGGCCTATGAGATTATCGTAGCCACTACGATGGCCATTACGATTTTGTTTGCATTGTCTTTGAACATAATTACCGGGTTTTGCGGCCAGGTTAGCCTTGGCCATGCTGCGTTTTATGGTCTTGGCGCTTATACCGGTGCAATGCTCACCAAAGCAGGATGGCCGTTAATAGCAGCCCTACCACCCGCAGCGATTGTCGCCGGCTCGGTAGGGTTTGTTGTCGGGTTGGCCTCACTTCGGGTACGGCATGACTTTCTCGCAATTACAACCATGGGAGTGGCGTTCTTGTTTGTCGGCTTGGTTCGAAAACAGGAATGGCTTGGTGGCGAGATTGGAATCTCAGGTATTCCTGCAGTGCAGTTCGGGCGGCCTGGTCTTCTTGTTTTATCAATCATCTGTGCCGCCTTGTTCGCTGCACTTGCTGTTTACATAAAACGGTCGTGGATGGGATTTGCGTTCGATTCCATCGCAAACGACGAAGATACTGCCCGAGTCCTTGGTATTGATGTACCGCGTTTCAAATTATGGGCCTTTGTGATCGGCACCTCGGGTGCGGGTGTTGCCGGAGCCCTTTATGCACACCATGTTCGATACATCGGCCCGGACAGCTTTGGTTTTGTTGAGTCGGTTACGGTTCTTGCTATGGTAATCATTGGCGGGGTCGGATCAGTTTGGGCTGTAGCCCTCGCTGCTGCCGTGCTATCTGTTTTGCCACTTTGGTTTCAGTTTGTTAGCGACTACAAGTTGTTAATTTATGGGTTATTGGTCTTTGGTGTGATGCGGTTTTCACCCGACGGCATAGCCGGTGCTGTACAACGCCTTCTTAATAGGCGGTCTTGACTCGTGTCAGCGCTTTTATCTGTTTCTGAAGTAACCGTCAAATTTGGTGGTGTTGTTGCTGTCGAAGATGTGTCGCTCGATATCGGACTTGGCGAGCTTGTTGGTGTGATCGGCCCCAATGGAGCGGGTAAAACGACACTTATGCGCGTTATCACTGGATTAGTTAAGCCGTTTAACGGGACGGTTGCTCTCGATGGGGAAGACATTACTAACTGGGCTGTAGACAAACGAGTTAGAAATGGACTGGCTCTGGGACAACAAATTGTTAAACCGCTAACGGCCTTTACTTTACTGGAGAACGTAGCCCTGGCGTCTGGATGCCAGCGTATGGCCTCACCTCTTCAAGCTTTGATTCAAACCAAGAGAGATAAAGAGCTTGCAAAAGCCGGCGAGTTTCTGGATATGGTTGGTATCAAAAGCGCGTCAGACGCTTATCCATCCGAGGTGCCGCTTGGTTATTTAAAGTGCCTGGAATTGGCTCGTGCATTGGCATTAGAGCCGCGTCTTATCCTGTTGGATGAGCCTCTTGCAGGCTTAAATCAGGCAGAAGCCACAGAGATGGCCGATCTGATTTCGTCTTTAGTTAATGAGACTAGAAGCATACTTCTGATTGAGCATAATTTGCGGGAAGTGATTCGTATCTGTCCCAAACTGTATGTTCAGGACCAGGGACGATACCTGGATTTTGGGCCCACCTCCGAAGTCATGGCGAACCCCAAGGTTCGCATGGCCTACCTTGGCGAGGCGAAGACCTGATGCTTTCTGTTCAGAATCTTCAATGCAGTTATGGCGATATTCTTGCGCTGCATGATTTGTCTTTTGAGGCGCGCGCGGGAGAAATATTCGCCTTAATCGGTGCAAACGGTGCTGGCAAGACAACCACCATCATGGCGCTTGCGGGTCATCTTTTTCCACGTTCTGGTTCCATACACCTTGGAGGAGATGACGTAACATCGATTGGACCCAGGGGCAGATTGGCGCGCGGTGTTGCATTGGTTCCTGAGGGGCGAAGAGTATTTGCTGATCTATCCGTGGAGGATAATCTGACGGTAGGCGGGCATTTGCAGAATCTCGCAGAACTAAAGGCGAATCGTGACAATGTGTATACAACGTTCCCTCGTCTTGCCGAACGCCGATCACAGCTGGCAGGTTCTCTGTCTGGTGGTGAACAGCAAATGCTGGCGATTGGTCGAGCAGTAATGGCTAGCCCGACTGTTTTATTGGTTGATGAGCTTTCTCTTGGCCTCATGCCGAAAATGGTGGATGAGTGTTATCGAGTTATTGATGCGCTCAAAGATCAAGGGCTCCTGATTATGCTGGTAGAGCAAAGTACGCAGCGAGCGCTTGATGTGGCAGATCAGGTAGTTGTTATGGAGTCTGGACGTAGCAGTTGGCAGGGTAGTGGTCTTGAGGCACGTCAAAATCCATCAATCGTTGGCGCCTATCTGGGAACAATTGAAGGGCCAGAAGGAGTCCAAGAATGATAAGAACAACGGTCATCTTTTATAGATAGCGTTATGGCTCAGATAACTCCTGAAAATTACTATACATTTATAAGACTGCAAATGGTGTACTGTGAGTCTCAAAGAGAAAACAGCAGGGCGCCGACATGTCCATTAGGACTAAAAAAGGTGACGTCAAACAGGCAACGGCTAAGGCTTCGGACATGCTGATGGGTCACGGCCCCGCATCTGCCAAAAGCAAAATCGGATTCCTCGACGAAGCGGCCGAGCGAATGTTACAACGGACCAGGTCACTACCACCTGTATCCCAGGAACTGGCGGTGGCAAAATTGTCTATCTATGTGCCGGTATTGTTTCAGATAAATTGAGGTGTGGTGTCGATGAAGCCGCCAAAGTCGTTTACCAATATACCCGTAGTTGATCTCGCTCGGTGGCAAGGTTCCGAAACCGAACGAGGGGCATTGGCGGAAGAGATATGCACAATCTGTCATAAGGTCGGATTCCTGCAGGTGGTCAATCACGGTATTTCGCCATCGTTCATGAACGACTTGTTTGACATGTTGGAACGACTGTTTGCATTGCCCGAAGATGCCAAACTGATTATGGACAAGCGTAAATCCCGACATTTTAGAGGGTGGGAGGCAACAGGTACCGAATACACCAACAATCGACCGGATATACGAGAACAAGTGGATATCTGGAGTGAAACAAAAGCGCGACCGGTGGATATTCTGCCGGCGTATCTCCGTTTGCTAGGCCCAAATCAATGGTTAACGGATGACGTGTTGCCAGATTATCGAAAAACGAGTCTCGCCTGGATAAACCAGGCCGGGCAATTGGCGACTACGCTTTTAGGCATTATGTCCACTGGGCTCGACTTAGGTGAAGACTACATCAATAACTTGTTCGGTGATGAACAAATGTCCCTGACAAAGTTCATCCGATATCCCCCCACACCGACGAATTCCGCAGGTGTTAACGCACATCACGACACAGGCTTCTTGACAGTTCTAGCGCCAGGTAAAACCCCCGGTCTTGAGGTTCAAAATAATGATGGTGATTGGTTGCCAGTGGTGCCAGTTGAAAATGGTTTGGTGATAAATCTGGGTGAGATGTTGCAAGGCATAACCGGTAATTACTTTGTTGCCACACCCCATCGTGTTATCACTCAAGACTGGCGTTATGCGGTCGGCTACTTTCATGGTCCGTCATTGCATACGCGTTTGGAGCCATTGCCATTGACGCAAAAATACTACGACGCCGTGGCCGCAAGCCCACGTCATCGTGATGCCGGTTTTATGGCACGTATGGAAGAAACAAAGGCGGGTGTTAGCGATATGAGTTCGGCTTATAAGCCCACTGTTTATGGTGAACAGTTATGGAACTATTTTTTACGTAGTTATCCTCAAATCGTCGAACAACACTATCCTGATGTATTCGGATCGATGTAGTGTCGATATTTAATTTGGTTGCTTCAAACACTCTTTACCGATGGTAGTGCAACCGCGCCCGGGGGGATTACAAAGGATCACAAAGGGCCATGGCGCAATTACTTAAGATATTGGTCGGGGTGAGAGGATTCGAACCAGCGACCCCTGCCGTGTGAAGGCAGGGCGCTCCTTAGTAACAGGCCTAAAAATTTTTAATAACAGGCTCTGACTCGACGCAAACGGACTTGAAGGGACTGGAGAGGACAGGAACAGACCCAGTTTCAACACATTTTCAGCACACTAACGTGGGGGGGTGCCCACCCCCTTTTAAGAACCCGGGGTTATCACAAATCCAGCCCACACAGCGACGGCAGTGTTTGACTTGATGCCGGGGTGGTAGTGAGCATATGTGAGTAAATCAAAGTAGGGCGCTTGGTTATATCGAGTGGACTGGAATAGATAGAAGTAGACTCCAGATAGGTAAAATTTAGGTACGCTCCGGACTTAGTAGCTCCGAAATGTGAGTCCCTCCATATAGGTAATACAGGATTAGATTTCTAATGAAGAGGACGTGAGATGCTTTATAGAGGACTGGGAAAGGAAGCCTTAGATGCAGCATATAACAATACCAATGCAGTTGGTATTGAACAACGAAACGCCTACATAGCAGATTGGAAGACGCGTAGTGAGATAGTAAACAATATCTGGAGGCCAAGATGCAACATTCCATATGGTGCGCGCCCAAGACAACGTTTGGATGTGTTTTCATGTGGCACTGCTGAAGCGCCCACGCTGTTGTATATCCACGGTGGGTACTGGCAGATGGGCGATAAAGAGAGCTATGGGTTTATCGGTGATTCGGCGTTGGCGTCGGGCTACAACTTTGTTTTGGTTGAATACACACTAGCTCCTGAGGTCAGAATGGATGAGATAGTGTCTGAGATTCATGAGGCTATTGATTGGGTAATCGTAAACATCGACGAGTACGGTGGAGATCCACGACGGGTTTTTATAAGCGGCCACTCTGCTGGTGGGCATTTAACCGCGATGTGTATGAGTGACCAGCGCGTTGCGGGGGGCATTGCGATCAGTGGTCTATTTGACCTAGAGCCGATTAGGTTGAATTATCTCAACCAAAAGCTGGGTCTCGATGAAGCAGAAATGTTACGGAACTCGCCCATGAATAACATCCCATCCGAACCAAGCCCACTTGTCGTAACGGTTGGTTTGGGTGAATTGCCGGAACTAATACGACAATCCGAAGACTACTACAATGCATGGCAGTGCCAAGGCCACCCTGGTCAATATCTTCCCATCCCTGAATGTGATCACTTCTCAGTATTGGAAGAGCTTGCTAAGCCAGACGGATTGATTCTCGCGGCTTTAGATGATCTTGCAAGTTGATCCTGTGCTTGTAGGTTGTGTCTTGGTTGTAAGTTCAAAGTCTAAACAAAAAGGGGTAACACGCGCTAGGTGTTGCTCCTGTCATTCCCCTATGATTACTGGCCAAACATTTTCTTTAATGCATTCAAATCATACTGATTGCCGTAGAGAATTGTACTATTTATGGCTACAACACCAGCGGCCATGATGGCAGTCTTGACCTGCTCATCTGTCGCCCCGGCACCCTTTGCCATCGCCGTGTGCGCGACTATGCAGTATTCACATTTCATGCCGGCGGCCGCGGCCAGGTGCATTAACTGCATGGTTTTTGCATCGAAACCTGAATTCTTGATGAAGTCAGGTTGGGCAAGCAAAAACTCGGTATAGGCCCGGCCCATAGCTTGAGGCTCCATGGGGGTTAAAATTGGATGGTCGTTGCCAGCAAAGGCGATGGCACTCGCCCCGAGCGCCAAAGCAACAAGCATTGTTTTGATTAATTTTATTGTTATCTCCTTTGTAAGGTCCTTAAGTTATGCTGAGCGCAATCCTGAAGTATTGTTTTGGTGCGACTAGGTTAGCGTTGCCATGGCGCTAAAACAAATACTGCCTGTGGCGCCATCAAGGTTAGTAGATGTTAAGTTTTGGATCGAGATCGGGGTAGCAGAATTCAATATTGACATTGTCCACATCGTTCAAAAATAAAGGTGATACGACCGATAGTAGCAATATTCCTTATCTGGTCAGCTTAAACCATCGCAGGTCGACGAGTATCGCTTAGATCCTACGAATTCGGATTTTATTTTCGTCGGCAACGGGCTATCTAGTTACCTACCTGTCGACGCTAATGAGTATCCACTTTGTCTTCTCCTTGACTGTTAGGGTAAAGTAACCCGTATCGCAGCTTTTGAGTTTGGTAAGGTACATCAGTTTCTTCATCAGTTTCTCCTGATCTTCGGCTACCGTTATTGTTAACCTTTGCAAGGAGCAGTAAAGGAATCCGTATAGACTTGTGCTTGAATAAGCCTCTATAAGCCTCATTCACCTTCCACTAACTGTTGGATAACAAACGTTCCGGCGAGTGCCAAATTTATGACACGAGTATTACTTACCCCAGAGGGCGCCCAGCGTCTGCACGAAGAGTTGCAGCGGCTCAAGCGAATAGATCGGCCTGCGATCATCGAGGCTATTGCCGAAGCGCGAGCCCATGGTGATCTTTCAGAAAATGCGGAATATCATGCGGCGCGGGAGCAGCAGGGTTTTATCGAAGGTCGTATTGCTGAGCTCGATGCCAAGCTCGCTATGGCCGAGGTTATCGACCCGACCCGCCTGAACCCACGCGACAAGGTAATATTTGGTGCCTGGGTGGAGTTATGGGAAGAAGAAGGCGACCGCGAGGTCTGTTACCGTATTGTCGGCGAACTGGAGGCAAATATCGATCAGGGGATGATTTCTCACGCCTCACCCATTGCCAAGGCGCTGATCGGCAAGACCGAAGGCGATGAAGTCGAGTTTCAGGCGCCAGGCGGGATGCGTCGGTACGAAGTACTTTCGGTCCGCTACCAGATCGAAAAAGATGCAAAGGAATCCTGATCGCTCAATGATTTTGATTATGTTCGCTGTTCTTGCTGTCTCTAGAGCCAATATCCTCAGCCTGCTCGGTCGGCTCTGAGTAAGTGTTCTCCTGATTGTGATCGCTAGAGTTCATACCAGAACGTCCTAGCCAGAAGCCAAAAGGCTTTTCTTCTTCCGCTTCCGCTGTCGACGTATCGAGAATGTCCGGGCCCTGGTCGTAGCCTTCGTCGACCTCGGCTCGTGGGTCGAGTTCGCTGATAACTCCAGGAGTCTGCAGTTCCGGTTGCAGCACATAAGGCTCTTTCTCCATCACCGGCGCCCACTGACGCACTCGCATACGCCAGGCAATGAATCCGGTAAGCAGCACGACTATCATTATGACGTACATGAACATGCCTTGTGGGCCGGCAATACGCATAGCTGCTGAGGCCGCAAGCGGTCCGGCTACAGCACCGATACCGAAGATCATGACAAAGCCACCGCTGGCCGCGACTACGTCGCTTGGGTCCAGGTAGTCATTAGCATAGGCAATGCTGAGTGGGTAGAGGGTAGACGCCAAGCCAAAGAAGATTGCGACTGCGCTCAAGGTGCCCCAGGAGGGGAGAAGCCCACCCAGCGCCAGTGCAAAAGCGGGAATGCTGATCCCAATTGTGACCGCAAAAATTACCAGGCGTCGGTCCAGTCGATCTGAGAGTCGACCGATCGGCAGTTGCAGCAGCATACCGCCCAGCAGTGCTGCGGTCATGAAACTGGCAATTCCACTGACGCTAAAGCCTATCTCACGCGCATACACAGGGCCTAGGCCCCACCAACTGGAATTGATCAATCCCGCACCGAGGCACACAATCACTGAGGTTGGTGATACCTGAAACAACCGGCGGATATTGAGATGCGGCGTCTCCACCGGATCCGGGTGAGTGGCCCGGGTGAGTGAGACAGGCACTAAGGACAAGGCCAGTGCGATGCCCACAAAGAGAAAAAGCTCATAAGTTCCGGGGTCCCCGAGTTTGATAGCCTGTTGCCCCACGGCGGATGCGATGTAACCAATCACGATGTACATTGATAACAGCACCCCACGACTCTCGTTGGCGGCACGGTTGTTAAGCCAGCTTTCGACCACTACAAAAAGTCCAGCAGTCGCCGCTCCCATGGCTGCTCGAAGGGCGACCCAGGCCCAGGGGTTGGGGATAATCAGTACCAGTAGGGCGCAGGCGGCTGCGATCGCGGCGAGAGCGGCAAAGGTTCTTATATGCCCTATGCGGTTGATCAGTGGCCCCGAACGGAATGTGCCCAGCACAAAGCCCAGGAAGTAGGCCGATGTCATCAGGCCAATCATCTCGTTGGGGTATTGTTCGATATTCGCTCGTAGTGCCAAGAGCGTAGAAAACATGCTGTTGGCAAACATCAACAGAGTCACGGAAATCATCAGTGACGAGAGGTTGCGTAAAATAGAAAGGGCAAAAATCACGGCAGGAATCTACTGACATTCACAGAAAATGGCGGCGAATTCTACGCTTGTGTGCACCTATTGAAAAGAGAAAAACCGACAAAAAGAAAATTATTTTTGACGGCCTGACCGGATTGTCGGCGCCAAGCAAGGGCCTATCCATTAGCGACAAACGCAGGATCTTCTAGGGATTGGCGAACATGGCGCAAGCGAGTCACAAGTACAGGGTGTAGGTCGGTTAATATCGCGCTTTGCCGGGTGTAGAGCCCAACCAGAAATTTAGCTTTAAATCCAATCTTTCAATATGTTTCTTGTTCGAATTGATGCGGTCAACCTGGCGTTTGGTGCCCATAAATTACTGCGCAAAGCTAATTTGTCTATCGAGGCAGGCGAACGGGTGTGTCTGGTTGGGCGCAATGGGGCCGGTAAGACTTCCCTTTTGCATCTGGTGAGTGGGGAACTGGAGCCGGACGAGGGCGAGGTTCGGCGCCAGGGTGATCTATGCATCAGCGAGCTTGCCCAGGTGTTGCCTGCGGATGAAAACGGTCTGGTCGGCGAATTTGTATCCGTAGGTTTGGCCGAGATCATTGCGTTGACCCGCCAGTATCAAGCTCAGGCTGAGTCGACGCTTGATGCTCGCGGACTGCGTGAGTTGCAGGAGTTGCACGGGCATATCGACGCTCATGGTGGCTGGCATCCGCAGCAGCAGGTGGAGACGGTCTGCACCGAAATGGGTCTTGATCCGGCCCAGCCGATGAGTGAGCTTTCCGGTGGATGGCGGCGGCGGGCCGCGCTCGCTAGGGCTCTGGTGATTCGGCCGAATCTGCTATTACTCGACGAGCCAACTAATCATCTGGATTTCGAGGCCATCGCGTGGCTGGAGGGGCGTCTCACCGGTTTTGCTGGTGCCGTGTTGTTTATTACCCATGATCGGGCTTTTCTTCAACGTCTGGCTACCCGTATTGTCGAGATAGATCGTGGCCAACTGCGCAGTTGGCCAGGTGATTACGCACAGTTCCTTGAACGGCGTGCGGCAGTGTTGGCGACCGAGCGCCTGGCAGATGGCGAATTCGATCGCAAACTGGCCGAGGAGGAGGCGTGGATCCGCCAAGGGGTCAAGGCTCGACGGACCCGTAACGAGGGTAGGGTTCGGGCGCTTGAGGCCATGCGTGTAGAGCGCTCTGGGCGGGTTAATCCAGAAGCGCGCGCCCGGGTGCACATCGAGGAAGCCGAAAATTCGGGCCGCAAGGTGCTGGATGCCCGACATATTGCATTCGGTTACGGGACGTGTCCACTATTTCGCGATTTCTCGCTGCAGATCCGCCGTGGTGACCGAATCGGACTGGTGGGTAATAACGGCGTCGGCAAGAGCACGTTACTGCGTTTATTACTTGGTGAACTGGAACCCCATTTAGGATCTATCAAGTGGGGGGTTAATGTCCAGGTAGGCTATTTTGACCAGCATAGGCGGGAATTGGATCTGGATAAAACAGTGGCCGAGGTCGTCGGCGAGGGGCGTGACTACATTACGCTGGATGGCAAGCCACGGCATGTCATAGGCTATTTACGGGGGTTTCTATTTAGTGCCAAGCGGGCCCTGACGCCGATTCGGGCGCTATCTGGGGGTGAGCGCAATCGCGTCATTCTGGCCCGGCTTTTTACTCAGCCCGCGAACCTGCTGATATTGGATGAACCGACCAATGATCTGGATGTGGAAACACTAGAGGTTCTTGAGGGACGCCTGGCCCAATACAGCGGTACATTGATCGTAGTGAGCCACGACCGTGCCTTTTTAGACAACACAGTGACCAGCATACTCACCTTTGAACAAGATGGCGCGGTTCATGCTTATCTGGGTAACTACAGCGAATGGCTGCGTCGAGGCAAGTCTTTGGCTTCTGTCGATTTAGCGGCGTCGGCCGAGCGCTTGCCCAACGAAGACCAGACATCTTCACGTGGTTTAAAAAGTGGAACCAAGCTGTCGTATAAGCTTCAACGGGAGCTCAATGAGCTTCCCCAGATCATCGACTCGGTTGAGCACAATCTTAAAAGACTGCGTGAGCAGACCCTGGATCTTGGTTTTTATGAACAACCCTATACAGATACCCAGCCGGTTCTTGATCAGTTGACTGATCTTCAAAGCGAGTTAGATCGCCACCTTGGGCGCTGGGCTGAACTTGAAGAAATGGAAGGTACCCTGCGGGGTAATCGGTGACCAAGAAAATATTTCGAATTTGGGATCGACCTGTGATTATGCTGTGTCTAGCGACTCTATTTTGGGGTGGCAATGCAGTCGCGGGCCGATTTGCGATGGGGAATATTTCACCGTTTTTGTTGACCTATTTACGATGGTCCATTCTGACGGTTTTACTTTTATTTATATATAGAAAACGACTTGCTGAAATATTTCAGCATTTTCTAGGTTGGTGGAAATATTTTGTAATCGGAGGCATCGCTTTGGGGGGATTTAATATGCTCTTTTATACAGCGGCTCACCACACAACAGCAATCAATTTAGGAATTCTTCAAGGATCAATACCAATTGTTGTTATTGTTGGATCATTTTTTCTATTTAAAAAGAAAATAACTGTAACCCAGTCGGTTGGAATAGTGATTGGGTTGATTGGTGTTCTCGAATTAGCTTCTGGCGGCAATTTACAGCGATTGATCGAGGTTGATCTGAATATTGGAGATATGTATATGCTTCTCGGGTGTGTATTGTTTGCCAGCTATACCTTGGGGCTACAAAAGAGGCCGGATGGCGATGAAATCATCGGGTTACTAATTCTTTCAGCGACGACTCAACTTATCACAGCACCCGGGCTAATTTATGAGGTCGTTAGCAATGAGATAGTATGGCCAACGAGCAAAGGTTGGCTAATCGTTATATACGTTACACTTTGTACATCGTTTCTAGCCCACCTTTTTTATATTCGTAGCGTTCAACTGATCGGTGCGGGTCTGTGCGGTTTATTCTGCAATTTGACGCCAATATTTGCTGCACTACTTGCGGTTTCCTTGTTAGGAGAAAAGTTTGGCCAATTTCATGCTATAGCGCTGATACTTGTATTGTCTGGCTTGTGGTTAACTCAGAAACCCTTGACTAAAAGAACTGAAACGTAGGTAATAGTCGCGACAGGAGATCGTTTGTGAGTAGCTATATGCGGGGCATCCTGATGATCATAGGCTCAGCGCTTTGCCTAAGTACCTCAGGTATTGGACTACGGATCATTGAGGGCGCCAGTGGCTGGCAGATCTTATTTTACCGCTCCACCAGTATGATGCTGATGGTTTTTGTTGTTTTAACATTTACTCATCGCGGTCAGGTCATCGCACGTTTTCGGCGGCTAACTGGAGAAGACTGGTTGCTCGCAGTGGTTCTGGGCAGTGGATTTGTAGCCTACGTGTTTGCGTTGCTGGAAACGACAGTCGCAAATGCGTTATTTATTTTCAGTTCGGCACCCTTTTTTGCGGCCGTGCTGGGCTGGTTCATTTTGCGTGAGCGGGTGGCACCACAAACCTGGGCGGCGATCGCTGCAGCGATGATCGGGCTTGGAATCATGGTCGGTGGTGGGCTGACCGGAGGGCGCCAACTCGGGAACCTAATAGCACTTTGGATACCATTGTCTTACTCGATCTCAGTAATCCTGGTGCGCCGCTCTCGGCAACCCGATATGTTGGTCGCGCTGTGTCTCGCCGCAGGGTTTGCAACTTTGGTTACACTGCCTTTCGTGGGTGAGTTCTCAATCAGTAGTCATGATCTGGGCGTCTCGTTGTATCTCGGAATTTTCCAGGTTGGGGCGGGCTTTGTCCTTATGATCTTGGGCGCACGTTATGTCCCGGCAGCCCAGGTGGGGTTACTCGCTCTGGTCGAACCTGTGCTTGCACCGACTTGGGCCTGGCTTGTGGTCGCTGAGTTGCCAGCGCAGGCGACGCTGTTAGGAGGCGCAATTATCCTGGGGGCAGTTGGGCTGGACGGGGCGATCTCGATCGCTCGCAACAGCACCCGAGGGGGCAATCGAGCGCGCTAATCGATCGCCTGGTAGGCGGCTGCCATCAGGTCAGTTCGCATCAGGGACAGTGAGCCTAGCTGCTGGGTCATAATAACGCCGGCAAAATCCTCTGTTCGATCAGCCCAATAATAGGTAGAAGCAGCGCCTCCCCACCCCCCTTCGCCGGGTCCCGAAAGAGAGACTGCCTGACCGGGGTCGAGCATTACCCGCCCCAAAAGGTTGAAGCCATAGCCAGGGTTTGCAAATGGTCCGAGCCAATAAGGCAATAATGCTTTGGATAAGCGGTTTTGCCACATGAATTCGACCATTTTCCGTGAAATCAACGACGCCCCCAATGGGGTGCATCCGTCCAAGGTAAAACTGGCAAAACGTAGGTAGTCCTGTGCGGTTGAAAAAAGGCCATGGCCACCGCGAGCAAAACCGCTTTGCGGGTCGCTGGGGTAGGATGGTTCTACATCAAGAAGTTTCAATGAGGTGTCAGATTCTGGTGCGGCAAGAATTTCATCCAGTGATCGACCATACATGGGCAGCAGTCGGTGCTGCTCGCTCTTGGGCACAAAAAACTGGGTCTCCTCCATGCCTAAGGGGTCGAAGATCTCTCGTTGTAGCAAAGTGCCTAGAGGTAGGCCCGTAACAACTTCCAAAACACGTGCCAGAATATCGGTCGCGATGCTGTAATGCCATCTTGTGCCTGGCTGAAAAGCAAGCGGGAAACCCGCGGCTCGACTGGCGAAGGCTGCGAGCGAACAGTCAGCGTCACTGATCAGTCCATCGGCCTGGTACTGCGCACCGACAGGGCAATCCGGCATGAAGTTATAGCTGAAGCCTGCACGGTGGGTAAAAAGTTGTTCAATCGTGATCGGTGCGGCAGGCTCTGTGCTGCCGTCATCTTTTAGGACTTGCAGGTCTCGAAATTCCGGCAGGAATTTTCCCAGTGGATCAAACAGATGCAGTTTGCAGCGCTCCAGAAGCATGATGGCCATCGCAGCGACAATGGGCTTGGTCATCGAGTAGATTCGATAGATGGGTCTTTCAGGTAAAGGGGCTGCGGCGGTTTGGGACCCTATGGCGCCGGCATCAAGGAGTTCGTCTTTACGCAGAATGCGCCATTCGATACTGGCGAACTCGCCTTTATCGATATAGTGCTGAGCAACTTCCGAGATTAATTGTTTGCGGTGAGCAGATTGGTTAGAAGGCATAGTCATAGAATTCTAGCGCGGCCAGATAATCATCTGAGTGCAACGAAAATAGGCCAGTATCTGCTGATTTTCCTCACTGGTGACTTCTACATCCCATAACTGCGTCTTTTTACCAAGATGAAGTGGCCGCGCAACAGCGCGCACCGCACCGCTATCGACTGTGGCCACGAAATTGGTTTTGGCCTCGATGGTGGCAAAGCCGCTAGCCCCCTCGGGGAGAGACTTGATACAACCATGCCCGGCGCATGAGTCTGCCAGGGCAAACAGGGTGCCGGCATGGATGCGGCCCTTCCAGGCAAAGTGATGCCTTTCAAGTTCCAGCCGGGCAGTGACCTCCCCAGAATCAGCAAAAGAAAAGCTCATTCCCAGGTGATCAAAAAGGTAGCCTGTACTTTGGGCGTTAAAGTCATCCTTTGTTGGATCGTGTGATGCTGTCATAGAGTGAAGGTTTGTCGGGATAATCGAGTGTCGCCGTGGTTACTCTTTATCTGCAATCTTGTTATTGGCAGATGGTCTGTGGTCATTGGCACGCCAGCCCCGAAGTGTTGCAAATTTCCAGTACATCTTGCCGCGACCAACTGGTGATCGCTCCTTGTTGACAGGCGATTTGGGCAGACTCGAGCTATCCTGATCGTTTTCCGTTTCGGAAGACTCCGATGGTTTCTTTTTTTTCATTTTCAAAGTAATCTTAGAGTGAGATAGATTATGAGGTGCTATCGGCGTTTGACCCAAGGCGGGCCAGCACATCGTCTAACCCAGCCTTTAACGTATCGCGAGATCCGCTAGCTGTGCACTTGGTCAGGAATTGCTCGTTTAGCCCTCCTGGGGTCACATACTCAGCACTCATCGATTGCAAAGAGTCAGGTGCTTGCCCCAGAGTCAGCGAAGCGAGTGCATGGTAAAGCGAAGTTGTGTAGCGTGCAGCGGTGTCTGGCTCCATGGCGTGTGATTCCATCCACGATGATACGGTTGCAACCTGATCGAAATAATCGGCCATAACAGCGCTGGCGGCGCCAAACAGGTTGAACTGTTCTTCATCCGATACACTGACTGCTGTTCCAATCCGTCCGAATAGCGCTTCGATAGATCGGTCTTGTGGGCAGAGCGCTACTGGCCCCATGCCAAATTCGATAGGCGGCATTGGAATGGCTCGGCTCACATTCGTGCATGGGAATACCCATTCAGACAGCCGGGCAAGAGGTATGCCAGCGGCCAGGCTGATCACTTTTTGGTCCGATCTAAAAGTAAGTTTCCCAAGAGTCGCCTCTACCTGGTCTGGCAGTACAGCGACAATCACCCAGTCGCATTTTTCTACCAGCAAGGTATTCTCTGGAATAACTTCTACTTGGCGATAATCGCTTGAGAGCCTTTCAGAGCGCGCCTGACTGCGGCCAGAAACCAAAATGGGATTCGAATATTCAGCGTTGCCACATAGTCCCCGAACCATCGCTTCGCTTATTGCACCTGTCCCAAGAAAACCTAGTATCATAATCTTTTAACCCAAGAAAACCTGCAAACTTACCTAGCCTTACTGTGAGGACTATCCGTCTTCCGGATTTGCCATCACTACTTCAAAAGATTCGAGTACGACAATCAGATCTTCTGACCAATCTCGATTCCAGTCCGCAAGTTGAAGCTTAAAGTATTCTTCGTGGCAGTTTTTCCAAAATTCCAAACTCCCATCTCCCTCGCCCTCCCGTGCTGCAAACGCCGCACTGACATCTCTAAATGCACATTCTTCAACATTGACTAATTTTACTATCACAGCCGGAGTTAGGTTTTCCCACAAAATCATCCAGTAATCACCAGTACACCTGCGCGGTACATCATTAATGTCGAAATCAATCTTTAAGTGCGTGGTAGCTCGTTTAACTCCTTTAATGGCTAATTCTGTAATGTGATCGCTATAGTCTTGATACTTTGGGCTACCGAAGGTTAAGCAATGATAATCAGCATCGTCAATCCCAGGAAATTTGGACTGGAATTCACTATCTTTGGTTGAGCAGGCGCGTCGCCAGAACTCCTCGGTTTTTTCGTTTTTTTCACCAATCATAAGATTTCTCCTTTTAAGACTGCTTTATTTTTCTAGGGCTATAATTTGCAGCAATTGATCCAAAAAATAAACCTCAATTATTATAATTAGATCATTGAGGAGATGGGAAATTTGTGCAATTAACGATCTGAATTAAAAATAGGAGTCGATCGAATCCTATGGAGTGATTCAGTCAAAATTAGGAGCTATAGGCGTGTCAGAAATTTACCAGATGACTATCTCCGAGCTTGATAAAGGTCTCACCCGAGGTGATTTTAGCTTACAAGAGATGTGGCAAAGTTGTATTGATCGAGTGCTAGAAAGAGATGATTCTGTAGGTGCATTTCAAATCATTGATTTTGAGAAGATGCAAGAATCAATAGACCTAAATTCGTCAAAGGAAAGGAGCAACGAACTCTTTGGAATTCCTTTTGGGGTCAAAGACATTATGGATACTTATGATCTACCCACCCAATATGGGAGTAAAATTTATGAGGGCTTCCAACCAAAAGCTGATGCAGCCATCGTTGCATCTCTGAGATATAAGGGGGCCATCGTATTCGGTAAAACGGTTACTACAGAGTTTGCCTACTTTGAGCCAGGCAAAACTCGTAATCCACGGAACCTAAATCATACTCCTGGTGGATCTTCTCAAGGATCGGCAGCAGCGGTATCAGATTGTATGATTCCCTTCGCTCTAGGATCTCAAACAGCAGCATCAGTGATTCGGCCTGCTGCCTATTGTGGTGTGGTGGGGTATAAGTCGACCGTTGGTGAGTTTTCCCTTGGTGGTGTTTGCGCCCTATCACAGTCAATGGATTCTTTAGGGTTTTTTGTGCGTCACCCTGGTGACTTGGCAATCATCAGAAAGGTATTAAGGGCACAAGTTCAGATTCAAGGTCCAAAACGGCCAAATTGTATCGCGTTGGTTCGTACTCCTCACTGGGAAAGTCTTTGTTTAGAGAGCCAGACGTTGCTTGAAAGAGTAGTTGACGATATTCGTGGCGAAGGGGTTCGAGTTGATGATGTCGAACTAGATATCGTCGGAAGTATTGACTTAGTGCAGGCCCATAAAACTGTAATAGCATTCGAGTCGGCACGCTCGAGAGCTTATGAATTTCACCGTCACTATAAAGATCTAAGCGATCCATTCCGCAAGCTTGTAGCTGATGGATGGCAGATTAGTGAATCTAGTTATCGCAAAGCGCTGGACGCAAGAAATCAGGTCCGAGAAAAACTAAGAAAAGAACTCTCTCACTATGATTTCTTTATCTCTCCAAGCGCACCTGGCGAGGCTCCGGAAGGATTGACAAGTACTGGTGATCCGATCTTTTCACGTGGATTGACTCTATTGGGTGGTCCTGCAATCACGTTGCCATTGGGTGCGGGGGCAAATCACTTACCACTTGGGGTTCAGTTAAGCGCTGATCTTCACCAAGATGATAAGTTAGTCGCGCACGCTTCATGGCTTTATGAAAATATAAGAGATGATTAACGAGCTCCTAGGATGCATCAAGCCACTCAACAGCGTTTTGATAAAGCGCGAGCGGTTGAGTGAATATGCCACCGCCAATTCGACCAGCTTCGCCTTTGGCATCAAGTATGCCGAGACTGACAACTGGGCTAGTTCCAGTATCCACGCAGGCCCGTGCGGTTAGGCCGATAGGGAGTTGGAGATCAATGAAACGAGTATCGATAACAGATAAAAGATCGGCGCCTATAGACTCAGTATTGGGGGGCATGTACGATCCGAGCAGTTGCTTTTGTTCTGGGGCAAACGGCATAGCCATTGCTCCAAATCCCATGTTGTCTACGATTGCGCTATCGCCAATCGCCCCTAGCCCGGTCTCATCGCCTTTTATGAGCCCATTGGGTACCGAAGCGGGTGCGGTAAACCATTGGTCCGGAGACGCTGCGATCTGAATCCCGGTTTCTATACCATTTGCGCCAGCACTTATTACTAGAGTGCTGTCATTGATGTTCCGAGCGGCATTAAGCATACATTTACAAGCCGCCATCCAAAGGTTAAGGAAAAAGCTGGGACCGTTAGCTATAAAGCTATAAGCCTCGTAAGCTGATTTCGACAATACGCCATCATTAATTAGCTGTTCGAGCAATTGACTCGTTCCAACTGGAGTGCGACCATGGCAGTCATCTCCTTTTTGAATTGCCTTTTGGGCAATGTCGATCAAGTCGATTTCTTTTTTTTGTCTCTGGGCAAGAATTGGAGCGAAAGAATCATGCATCCAGGATAAATGAGATAGTGCAGCCTCACTACAGATTCCGAGTCTAGGTGCGACTCCAGATCCCCCATTAAGTGGGGCCCATGCGACACTGGAGTTTGAGCCGACGTCGAGGACTTTGTGCAAATGCATAGAGCTCGAAACAACCGCTGCCAATGGGGTAACAACATCATAATCTTGAGCCGGCATAAGCCTGATCTTGCCAGTCGTGATTTGTTTTTCTGCGGCGGCGAAATTATCACAAAGGCCCTCGTAAACAGCGGCAACCTTAGCTGAATTTAAGATGGGAGATGGCAGTTCTTCTAGATTGTCCAATCCGGGTCCGGCATGGAGAAGGATATCTTTATCCAACGAAATCGAATCTCGAGCAGTTGCCATACCCATCCAGCAAGGTCTTGTGGCAAGAACTCGTTTCAGCGCCTCGAGGTCTGCAGGATGACTGACTGAATATGTCAAAAGATGATCTCAGGCCGGCCTGATCCAGGTTTCAGAAAAATATAGAAACGCAGTTGTGGTTTTGATCCCCGCTTGAATCCGTTCCACTGGGTTTCCTCGTAACCTTTTGCCATTAATATTAATAGTTGGATCGCGGGATTCGATTAAGATGGTATAAAGCTCGTTCTCCTTCGCACCGGTAAGCTCTGCGGGAAGCTCAAGTGCGGTTGGTTGGCTTAGTTGGTCCCAGACTAACTCAATGTCTAGTGCATCTGTTTTGATGATTTCCCGATAGCATGTACGAGGGTCGCCTAGTGGGTAACTCTCGGTTAGAGCAACAACTGTAGACGCTTGGTATCCTGGCAATGCGGCGAACACGGGTAATTTTTCAATAAAATCTTTTTTTAAATATGCGGCTAACTCTGGGTTATCAGAAATTAGGGCATTACAAGCACTCGGGAGCGAGACCGGATCATTTGGCTCTTCAAGTATCAGTAGGGCAGTGCCGCGCCCTACAGGGGAGTAATAAATTCTAAAAAAAAGTGCAATAGCAGAAAAGGGTCCATCATCGGACTCTTTGAGAAGAATTCCGGGGTTTTCTCCAGTCCAGACAACTTCTCCTGGATGGATAGGGTTGGTCAACGGCATTCAATTATTCTCGCTTGGATAGGACTCAGGTATGACCCATGTCTCAGAGACTGCTAGAAATGCTGTGCTCATTTTTCTGCCAAAAAATTGACGATCCGTAACCACTCCCTTGAGAGGAGTTTGATTAACATAGATCACTGCGTCCTTTGCCTCAAAGAAGACGCTATACATATCATGAAGTTTAGTTACACAATTTTCAGGACCAACTTCAACGGCCATTGGTGTTGCTAGATTTTTCCACTCCATTTTAATCTGGACATCTGATGCACAGACTGTTTCATACCAGGAAGTTTTCATATCCCCACCTGATTGATGAGACTCGGCTTCTATAATGGCCATGGCAGCAAGTCCTGGCTGATCTACAAATGCAGGAAACTTAGAAACAAAATTGGCCAGCAGATAGTTTGTTAATTCTTTGTTATTTGTAATACAGATATTTAATGAATCGGGGTACCCTTTAGGGGCGGTCGGTTCGCCAAGAGCAATCATGGTGTATCCACGACCGTATTGGGAGTAGGTTACATTAAAGAATATACCCAACCCGGTCCAAGGGCCATCCACATCTTCTCGTAGGAAAATTGCTGGGTTATCGCCCGCCCAGTCAACTCGACCAGGATTAACAGGGATCCGCTGTTCCATAGAGATCTAAAATTTACCTGTGAACACGAAGTCGATTATCCGGGTAAGATTATAGAAAGGTTTATCGGCCAACTCAGTGTTACGTTAGAGCCAATTGTCGAAGGCGCGTTTTGCGGATTTGTTTCAACTACGACTGGTTTATCCAGTCCCACATCGATGAATAACCGTGTGAGGTTTCCGGTAAATGTGCGCCCAACCAATGTTCCAGTAAGTGAATTGCTGGTTGAAGCGGGTTCAGCAGTATCAACCAGGTTAATATGTTCTGGCCTAACCCCAACAGAAATTCCCCCTTCCATTTTGATTGACGGAAGGGGCGCTCTGATTTCTGTATTAGCAATGCCCACCAACAGGTATTCTGGCGTCTCTTTTTTAATTACAGCGTCAAAAAGATTTATCTGGCCGACAAAGTCCGCAACAAAGCGGGTCTTTGGAAAATTATAGATGTCCTCTGCACCGCCCATTTGCTCGATACGACCAGCGTTCATCACGACGATCCTATCAGACATATTCATTGCTTCAATTTGATCGTGTGTAACATAGATTGTAGTAATCGCCAGTTCCTGCTGAATGCGGCGAAGTTCTATCTGCATGGTTTCCCGAAGCTTTAGATCAAGAGCACCTAGTGGCTCGTCCATAAGAAGAACTTTTGGTGGGTACGCTACTGCCCGAGCAACTGCAATTCTTTGTTGTTGGCCACCACTAACTTCGGCAGGATACCGGTCATGCACCTCCGGCAACCGTATCAAATCCAGAAGTTCTCTAACTCGTTCATTTATATCTTTTTTTGGATATCGTCGTTCTTTCAGCCCAAAACCGATATTGTCCGCGATTGTCATATGCGGAAAAAGGGCATAGTCCTGAAATACCATACCGATTTCCCTATGTTGGGGGGCAACTTGAGTTACATCTTGATCCCCAAGCAATATTGATCCATTAGTCGGCTCAATAAAACCGGCGACAAGTCGCAGAGTAGTTGTCTTTCCGCATCCAGATGGGCCAAGTAAGGTTAAGAATTCGCCCTCTTGTATATCTAAATCGAGTTCATGAAGCGCAACAAAGTCACCGAAAGACTTCTTGACCTTCTTAAGGATTACTCGTGACATGATGAGACTCTATGCTGTGTAAGGATGATTTTGCCACCATCGATGGACCGCTTCTAAGCGGCCCATCGATTCAGTAGCTAATATTACAATGCACTAATTTAAAAAGAAGTGCTTATTGAGAAACGGTTCGATTCCATTGATCCATCCAGTCCGAGATGTCAACTTTTTTGTAATCAATTTGAAGTTGCTTTGCGATCTTGGTCGGATCTAACTCAAGCATCTCCGCGAAAATCGGATCAGTGGCTAATCGGGAGATAGATTTTCGATTAGTTGGAACGACACCACTCTTTACGGCATAAAGCATTTGGAAATCAGGCTCCTGATATTCATTAATAAACCATGATGCAGCCTCTGGAACCTTGCTGTGCTTGGGGATTACCAGCCACCCATATTTCCCTACACCAACGTGGTCTGTGCCAGTTATCACCGGATGAACAGTATCGACACTGGCACCAGCCTTTCTCGCTCTAAGACACCAACCAGCATGTACGATTGCAGCGTATACATCGCCAGATTGGAATTGAGTAACAACCTCTCCACCTCGAGACCAGAACTTTAGAGAATTTAGACTTTTAATTAATTCAAGGCCTGGACCAATATTTTTTTCATCGCCTCCGGCGGCATAAGCAATGCCACCAAAATTCGCAAAGCCGCCTCCAGAAGTAATATCAGGAATGACAACTCTTCCGGTTAATTTCTCATTGACTAGATCTTGATAGGTAGTAGGCGTTGGAAGCCCAAGTTCTTTGTACTTTTCTGTGTCATAGCAGATCACTTCTTGCGTACTCCATGATGCCACACGCCAGTCGTTGTACTGCCAATCATCAAGATACTTTTTGTTTGTAAGCTGAGTAAGGTCGATCTTCTGTATGAATTCCTTTGTCGAAAAAAAGTCTTTTTCCTGTGCATCAAGAGTTTCCATTACATCAAATGGTGCTGAACCGCGAGCTGCGATTAATTTGGCAAGATTTGCTTGTGGACTTCCGGTAACAAACTCGATTTTCCCACCTAGTGCCTCGAATTTAGGCACGATTGCCGTCACCATGTTTTCTTTCCAAGACCCCCCCCAAGTGGCTACTCGAAGGGTTACGCCATCGAACTGGCCGGCAAAACTAGAACCACCGATTATTAAACCTACACTTAAGGCAATGCTTTGTGAGATTAGTTTCGATCTATGATTTAAGCGTCTCATTATCTTTCTCCTTGACTCATAATGTTATTTTTAACGGGTTAGTGAATTAAGATAGTTTAAGAAATACTATCGGCTACCTGATCTCAATAGAGTATCGAGACCAACAAGTTTCTGCATGCCCAGTAAGACAAGCAAACAGAAAAATATTACGAGTGAGGCTGAAGCAAGAATGCTGGGGTCAAAGTCATTTTCCATTCCATAAAATAACTCCACCGGGTAGGTGACAAAACCAGGTGAGGTTAAAAATATTGAAATAGGAACATCACCAAACGACACCATAAAAGAATACAAGCCCCCGGCGTATACACCCGGCTTTATTACCGGGAGAGTTACACGCCAAAACGTGCTCCAACGATTGGCGCCGAGGCTAAACGCAGCTTCCTCGAGTCGAGTATCGAATCTTTGTAATATGGCGGTGACCGTGCCAACAACAAAAGGTGTAGCAACAAACAGGTGTCCAATATATAGACCTAAAAAAGTACCTTGAAAATACAACCCAGTTGCATCTCCAAAGAGGTAATACAGCTGCAAAAAAGCAATTCCGGTGACAATTGCAGGAATCTGTAATGGGGCCCTAAATATTGACGATATAACACTGCGGCCTGGAAGCACTCCACGAACAATGCCCAAAGCTGCAGGTATGCCAATAATACATGCACCTAGTGCAGCAAGGGCTGCAAGACCAAAACTAAGCGCTAATGCCTCAAATTGGGCCGCAGGAATTTTGGTATACCACTGAAAAGAGGGATCATCAGGTGGGAATTTTATAGCTGTGTAGTATTCGCCGCCGTGAAATGATGCCCCGATAACGACAATCATTGGCGATAGTAGAAAAATATATGAAAGGCTACAGTAGATATAGTGGCCAAGTTTTCCCCAGGGATATCCTCGCCGCGGTGGGGGGCCTGAGCGGCGTCTTGCCGCAATACGGGTAATTGAGGAAGACGTTTGGGCGAGCTGGACTTTGTTGGTTGGTTTAGTTTCCATAGACACTACGCTATAACCAGTCGCGCCGATTTCAATCTGTGTATTAAGTAAATAGACAGCAGGTTAATTAAAAGAACCGTGATGAGCAGGACCGCCGCTAGGGTTCCTGCCATTGAATACTTGATTTCCATCATCACAGTACGCTGTATAAGTACTGGCAAGGTAAAGACTCTGCCGCCGCCGAGTAATGCTGCAGAAGTGAATGCTCCCATACACATGTTAAACATCATCAATGTCCCAACCGTGACACCAGGTAGACTAAGAGGAAGAAGCACTCTTAGATGCATGCGCCATCGACTTGCTCCATGAATCTGAGCGGCATCCTCAAAAGATCTTGGAATAGTTTGTATTACGCTATAAAGAAGCAGTACACCGAAGCCTAAGGTAAAGTGCATTAAGCCAACTACCACGCCGGTTTGGTTGCCAATGATTGTGTAAGGACGGTCGATGATATTAAGGCCCATTAGTGCTTGGTTGATTAAACCATCTGCAGAAAAAATTATAATTAACCCAAAAACCTTTATGACAATCGTCACAAAAGTGGCAACGACTATGCTGGCAAGTAATATCATTGCCCATTTAGATCGCATTCGGGCAATTAGATAAGCAACTGGGAACCCTAATATCAGCGTAAAAAGAGCGGCTAATGCAGAGGTTTTTACGGTAATCCATAAAGTATTCAAGTAAAATGAATCAGTAAAAAACCGGATGTAATTGACGAATGTCGCTGTGTCATTTATCCGCCCCAGGCCGAGATCCTTAAAGAAACTGCCCTTTAAAAAAACATACTGGCTGGCGACGATCAGTAAGCCGACTAATAAGAAGCTCGGTAGCAGTACGATTTCCCAGCGCGTTTTCATGTCTGGCTAGAGTGATCAGAACTCACCGAGGTAGAATTTAGAAATTGATCCATTTCAATCAAGCATGAATTTTAAATTGTGGGCGGTCTTTGATTTTTTTAAGGTTAGAGATAATGAAATCTGAGCGTTCTTTGCCGCCCATATCGTCGCCTTTGAAAACTATTTCCATAACCGCTTTGGTGACATCACGAAGCAACTGTTCGTCATCGGTTGGATGTGGTGGGATAGGTATCACCGTATCCTGAGTGTGCGTAAGAAACTCATCATTGAATCGTTCCACTGCCGGAAGTGGTTCTCCTGCTGCAACGGAGCGGATTGCTCTTCGCAATTTCCGACGCAGGTAAGCTACCCCAGTGTCAGTCGAGCCAAGATTTTCTGCCGCATGTGCATTAATTGGTCCTTGTGATACCTGTGCTTCATAGTCATTTGGGTGCCTTTGTCGAAATTCGTAGGGTTCGACCCCGGTTTGACCTGGAAAGTCTACGCAGTTTTTGCCTACCTGGCTTCTGTCACCATGACCTTGTGGGTCGATCCCAGGGCCAAAACTTCTCCAGGCAATGATCATGCAGTTCTCGTTGTCATGCGGGATCGTCCATTTGGTAATACTCGCCCGTTTGAAGTATTTCTCCTCACGACCATTTTCCCACCATGCACCAACCTGACTAAATGATGGAGAGATAGTTTCCTGGGAGCGAATCCAAATCATGTCATCGATTCTATACGTCAAAGTTGTGTAGATCTTGTCGGCTTTTTCGAAAAATTCGGTTACTGGCGCGATGCCCCAGGTATCCCCGAAATGAACGTCGGTTACTCGAGCATGAAGAAAGACGGTGTGCCACGGATCCATAGTATTTTCACAGATCTGAAGCCAATTACAAGGGTAGTGTATTGAGTAAGGTACCATCTCGACATCGTCGAGAGTAGTAGTATCCCATCTTGGAAAATCAGGTCGCTTTTCGGGTGGTCCCATGTAAGCGAAAATTAATCCCAGATACTCGACCGTGGGATATGCTCCGTGACAAATCTTTTCTTTAATTTTGGTATTTTGGGCCGGCGTCTCAAGTATGGTTCCGTCGATGTCGTATAGCCAACCATGATAACAACAGCGTAGGCCGCGGTCCTCGACGACTCCAAATTCCAGCGAAGCATTCCGATGGCTACAATGAAGATGAAGTAGTCCAAAGCAATTTCGCCGATCCTTAAAGAGAACCAGATCTTCCCCTAGTATTTTCAGGCGTAGCGGCACATCCTTTACTTCATCTACAATCGCAACCGGAATCCAAAAGCGACGGAAGTATTCGCCACAAGGGGTATTCGGGCCTACATGAGTAAGTTCAGAGTCCTCATCCGGCCGTTGGGCCTTGTGGTATCCCCCAAAAACGGTTTGGGATACATTGCGATAGTCCCGAATCTTTTCTATGTAAGCATTGTTGGGTAGGTCGTCTGACAACTTTAGCTCCTATAACACTTTTTTACCGTTATCTTTGTAGATGGATTTGATTGACCATCAATATCGTAGCTATACATTATCGTGAAGTGAAATGTTTTTATACTGTGTACATTACTATTTTGTTGACCGATTCCACTCATTAAATAAGGGTAATGCCTTATTACAAATAAAAAGGTTATTAGGAGACATAGTTTATGGTCGTCGTCGGATCGAGCAAGCGGTCAAAGAATGCAGGAAAATCCGTCTTTCGAATAGCATGCGCATTATCTTTCGGCTTAGATGAGATCAAAAAGGTCTTTCGACATGTCCCAAATGTTGAAGTCGTTAAATTTTCTGAACAGGCAGCTTTCGATGGATCTATAGAGCCGTGTGAGGGGCTGATCGTTTATTCAAGCCACTACACCGCTTCGCTGTCACGGTGGGTTCTACAACAAGAGATCAAATGGATTCACTTTGTGACCGCCGGAATAGATCCTCTTCTGAAGTTTCCGATTCCAAAAGCGGCGATCGTTTCTACAAGCGGTAAGCTGTGGTCCGGAGCTGTAGCCGAGCACGCAGTAGCTACGCTGTTGGCTCTGACCAGAGGTTTGCATATCAGTTTCAACTCAGCAAATAAGTCTGATTGGGGTCGAGAATTGCTGATTCCACATTTAAAGGCGGTAAAAGACTTGCGAGTATTGATTGTCGGTTACGGTGCTATCGGATCGGAAATTAGTCGGCTGCTGCGTGTTTTTGGGCCGCACGTTACTGGCCTGGCCCGCAATAAAAGAGTCGATGGTGATATAGATGTAAAGGAGGTTTCTGATTTAAACGGTGAGTTGTCGCAATCGGACGTTGTCTTCCTCGCAATACCTTTAACCCCAGACACTACTGATTTAATTTCGACGACCCAATTGGGATTGATGAAAAAAACTGCTATCCTGATCGATGTTTCAAGGGGTGGAGTCGTCAACCAAGTAGCTCTTGTCGAAGCACTTACGAAAAAGCATATTGGCTGTGCAGGACTTGATGTTTTTGCTAAGGAGCCACTAGCCTTTGACCATCCGTTACGATCCCTACCAAACGTCATTCTAACGCCCCATATTGCTGGTTTTGGTGAAAAGGATCTCGAGGAGAAACTTGCACTGAATATCAAAGATAATCTTTTGGATTTTCTTTCCAGAAATACTCCTCGAGATACAATTGAAATCTAATGAACTTTAGTACCTAACTGACCATGGCAGATAAACAACAAGTCTTCACATTAATAACAGGTGCGAGCAAGGGAATTGGTCGAGAGTGTTCGATTGTCCTTGCTGAAGCAGGGTTTAAAATTATAGGTATTGCAAGGAAGCGACCAACTGAGAAATTTCCAGGGGAGTTCTATGAGGTAGATCTTGCAGACAGAGAATCATTGACCGCATTCTTAGTAGAAATCTGTGAGGAGAAATCCATTACTGGATTAATAAATAATGCGGGTGTAGTTGGACCAGAGTTGCTAGCAGATATTAACCTGACTACTTTAGATTCTGTGTTTGAAGTTAATCTAGTAGCGGCAACACTTTGCGCTAAATATTGTAGTCAGGCAATGAAACGATTGGGAAAAGGCCGAATCGTCAATATTTCAACAGAGTTGATTTTAGGCGCCCCAACACGTACAGCCTATGGTGGATCAAAAGCAGCATTGGCCAGCGCTTCTCGAACCTGGGCGTTGGAATTAGCCAAGTATCATGTAACAGTCAATGCAATCGCTCCAGGACCCGTCGATACAGAACTCTTTCGTCAAAATAATCCTGAAGGAAGTGCGATTAGAGCTGAAAAACTTGCACGGATCCCGCTTGGCAGGTTGGGGCATCCCCGGGATATCGCAAACGTGGTGAAGTTTTTAATGTCTGATGAAGCAAGTTACATCACAGGTCAGACGTTGCACATAGACGGAGGGTCAAGTATTGCTAGCGCTCCTTTTATCTAATTAGATTTTTCTGACATTCTGTCTTTTGGTCGAGTTCACTAGATATAGGCCACTAAACACCAACAACGTGGCAAATAAGAAATCTAGTGCATATCGTTCATTAAAAATCAGCATACCCCAGGCAACGCCCGTGATCGCTATTATGTAGCTACTAAAACTATAGAAAACAGGACCTTCCAGATCGATTATCTTAAACAGTAAAGAGTAAGCAGTTGCCGCGATAACGCCATGAAATAGAATAAGACCATCTGGAAGGCTAGGGGTGATCCATATGGCGTGGGCTTGATTGGTTAACAACGCTGCCGGTAACAGAACAGCAAAAGAGGCCAGATGGGTGCCACCGGCCATCAACAGCGGGTGTTGAGACGGGAGTACATGGCGGCCAATATAAACGCTCATCGATGCATAAAGAAGCGGACACAGTAAGCCAATGTAATAATATTTATTTAGCGAAAAAATTTCAGTGACTCCACCCGTGGCAATAATTATCGCTCCGGAAAACCCTAATAAGATTCCTGCGAGCCTTTTGCCGTCAATTTTTTCATCACCAAAAATCAACGTAAGCACGTAGGTGAAAATAGGAGCTAATGTAAACAACACCGCCATCGAGCCTGCTTCAATATGTTTTATTGCTGTAAAAAATAGGTAATTGGGAATCGCTGTCCCGACAATCCCACAAAACAGATATCTGGCTCCAGCTTTTTTGAATGAGGGTAAAGTGTGAGTTTTTAGAAACGCTAACAATATAAGAATACTGGCTGCGAAAAATGATTGCCACATCGCATAACTCACCGCAGGAATATCATTAATTGACACATATTTCGCAAGACTGGTGGCGCCGCCACGGATAACGCCTAGAGCGACTAGCAGCATGATCGCCAAAGAAAAATAACGAGAAAATTTCATCCGATAACGCGGTACAGGTGTTTTCAGCCAATCTATCCGCGATTTCGTTCTACAATTTGCACGAGGTGGGCAAACGACTTCGCGTTTAGCTTTCGCATGATGCTAGATCTGTGACGTTCAATAGTTTTTCGCGAGACTGCGAGAGTGTCTGCAGTCGCTTTATTCGATTGCCCAGTCACCAATAAACCTAAAACCGAGTTTTCTCGGCCGGTGAGAGTGCCTAAAGAAATTTGCATTGATATCTGACTCACCCGTTCAAGCCGATCTTTTACATCTTTACTGATTGCTCGGTGGACAGTTTCAATCAGCAGGTTATCGTTACAAGGTTTTTCAAGAAAATCGAATACCCCTAGTTTAAGCGCCCTAACAGCAACAGGGACATCGCCATGACCGGTCATAATGACGATTGGTTCTAGGATTGATTGATCACGCATCATGTTAACGGCTTCAAGCCCACTGACCCCCGGCATACGTAAATCTAGGATAATGCATCCAGGACTCATGTCCTGGTAATTGGCCATAAACTCGTCAGCGGATAAATACTCGAGGGCATTAAGACTGACCGATTCAACCAGAAATTTAATTGAGGCGCGGACCGCCGCATCGTCGTCAACTATATGGACTGAATGTTGTGGGTCAGGCATCGTCTGCTCTAGTCAAGGTGAAACGAAAGCACGCCCCAGCGGGTCCGGTGCGAGCCAGTGTCAACCGTCCACCATGCCCTTCAATTATGGTACGGCTTATTGATAACCCCATGCCCAGTCCAGACTCTTTCGTTGTGATATAGGGGTCGAAAATATTATCAACTAGATGTCGTTCAATTCCATCACCATTATCGCTGATCAGAATCATCACGGTAGCTTTCCCTGAAAGTTTCACTTTGATGTTGATTTGAGGTTTCGTTGTTTTTGACGAAACCAGTGAATCAATTGAGTTTTTCAATAGATTAAATATTACTTGTTCTATTTCGATACGATTAGCCAGTATCCCAATATCATCAAAAGGAATCGATATGTCCATACCAATGTTGTTGCGTTTGATAGATCCATAAAGAAGTTGGTTGACCTCGGTAATGATTGAACTTACTGACTCACGTTGAATTGTCGGACGGCTCAGATTGACGAAATCTCTCACATGCTTAATAATTTCTTTTGAACGTTGTGCTGCATCGCGAATCTGCCGCAGTGCATTTTCAAGGTCCGTAGCAGACACGGTCTCGGTGTCAATTCGGCGTAAAAGACCGTTTGCGTAATTTGCAATTACGGCCAACGGTTGACTTAGTTCATGCGCAAGAGCTGAGGCCATCTCACCCATTGAAGCTCGTCGTAGGACTTGTGCCAGTTCAGCTTCTTGACGATGGCGCACTTCCTCGGCGCGTT